>JGI12635J15846_10000424_pt1 | contig 35671 bp, 33 predicted proteins | sample BlaSpr_A8_OM2_M2_FD_15846 | JGI IMG/M metagenome (IMG submission 15846)
CCCTCTCCTGCGAAACTATCCGCGGAAGAGGGAGAGCAATCTCGTCTCCGCGAAGAGCATCAGTCTGCCGACCTCGAGGTTCGGCAACTGGCGAGCCTTCCGCCGGATGAGCGCTTTAAGAAGGTTCTGAGCCTGCCTCCCGCGACGCAACTCATATTCGCTGACGACATCCGCGGCGGCAAAGGGCAAGAGTTTCTCCAGGGCTTGAGTCCAAAGCAAAAAGAAACGCTGCTCGCCATGAACAATCCTACCGGCGTAGTCACCGGGGAATTGATGCAAGCCAAGCTGCTTCGCGCGATCTACAGTGAGCGGCAACTCGACGAGGTGATAACCGATTTCTGGTTCAACCACTTCAATGTCTTCGCCGATAAGGGCCTGGATAAGCTGATGGTAACCAGTTACGAGCGCGACGTGATTCGTCCGCACGCGCTCGGCAAATTCGAAGATCTGCTGGTGGCCACGGCAAAAAGTCCCGCGATGCTCTTCTACCTCGATAATTTCTTGAGCATCGGCCCGAACTCGGATGAGGCCCTGGGTATTCCTGCGAACCCTGGTGGATGGCGCAAGCAGTTGCGCCCCACTCTCCGCCCTAACAAAGGCAAGCGCCCCAAGGGTCTAAATGAGAACTACGGCCGCGAGCTGCTGGAACTGCACACCCTCAGCGTTAACGGTGGATATTCGCAGCGGGATGTAACCGAGGCTGCCAAAGTTTTCACCGGATGGACCATCGATAAACCCGCTGAAGGCGGCGGCTTTAAGTTTGATCCCCGCATGCACGAGCCCGGGCCCAAATTCGTGCTCGGCCACAAGATCAAGCCCAAAGGCGAAGCCGAAGGTCTGGAACTTTTGCACCGCCTCGCCACCAGTCCAAAAACGGCGCACTTTATTTCGCTCAAGCTTGCGGAGCGTTTCATCTCTGACGATCCCCCGCCCGCTCTGGTTGATCGCATGTCGACAACTTTCTTGAAAAAGAAAGGCGACATTCGCGAAGTACTGACGGTGCTCTTCCGTTCGCCAGAATTCTGGGACGGTGCGACTTACCGCGCCAAAGTAAGAACTCCGTTGGAATTCGTGGCCTCTGCAGTTCGGGCCATCGGCGCCGAAGTGGATGACGCCCAGCCGCTCGCTCGCCAGCTTGCGAACATGGGCATGCCGCTCTACGGTGCGCAGCCGCCCACCGGATATTCCATGAAAGCGGGAACCTGGGTTAGTTCCTCCGCCCTGCTCACCCGAATGAATTTTGCCCTGGCGCTCGCGAACGGAAAGATCAAAGGCACAAAGGTGGAGGTCGCTCCCTTGGCTGGTCCCGCCTTTCCGCCGCAAAATTCATCCGAGACGCTCGCAGGTTTAGAAAATAGTTTGCTCGACGGCGATGTCTCCAAGCAAACCACCGATTCAATCGCCGCCCAGCAAACGTCAGACAGCAAAACCATGGCAGGATTACTGTTAGGTTCGCCCGAGTTTCAGAGAAGATAGCTCTTTAGCTTTGAAGCATGTGGGCCAAGCAGAGGCTGTGAAGTTTCACGAAAGAGAAAGCTAAGAGCTAAAAGCTAGGAGCTGTTTCTTATGTCCATCACTCGTCGAGTTTTTCTTCGCAACAGCGCGCTGGCCGTGGTCGGTACCGCTGCAGTTCCAAGCTTTCTCGCCCGCGCCGCTGCCGGCGCGGTTGAACCCGGCACGCGAACCAAGCGGCTGGTCGTAATTTTTCAGCGCGGCGCAGCCGACGGCCTCAACATCGTTGTCCCTCATGCCGAACCGCAGTATTATGCCATGCGTCCGAGCATCAACATTCCGCGCCAGTCCGTGCTCGATCTCGATGGCTTCTTCGGCCTGCATCCCTCGCTCGCGTCCTTTCAGCCGCTCTGGCGGCAGCGCCAGCTCGCGATCGTGCACGCCACTGGATCGCCCGATCCCAACCGCTCCCACTTCGACGCGCAGGATTTCATGGAGTCCGGCACTCCCGGTGTAAAGTCCACGGAAGATGGATGGATGAACCGCGCCCTCCGCCATCTGCCACAATCCTCGCGCAAAACTCCCTTTGAGGCGATCTCCATGGGCCCATCGATTCCGCGTATCCTCAGCGGCCTTGAGCCTGCCATCGCCATCAACAACATCAACGATTTTTCCGTCGGCGGCCGCAATCAAAAAGCCTCTCCCGCGGCCAACGCCTTCGAGGCCATGTACGACCATTCCGTGGATACCGTAATGCATGGTACCGGCGAAGAAACTTTCGACGCAGTGAAGATGCTCAAGTCGGTCGATGCCTCGAAGTACAAACCTGCGCCCGGCGCCGACTATCCCAAGGGACGCTTCGGCGACAGCATGCGCCAACTCGCGCAACTCATCAAAGCCAACCTCGGAGTGCAAGTTGCCTTCGCCGATATCGGCGGCTGGGATCATCACGTGAACGAAGGTTCTACCGACGGCCAGATCGCCAATGTCCTGCGTGACTTCTCGCAATCCATCAGCGCCTTCTGGATTGATCTCGGCGATCTCGGCGAAGACACGGTCGTTGTCACCATGTCAGAATTCGGCCGGACCGCGCGCGAAAATGGCAACCGCGGCACCGATCACGGCCACGCCAATGTGATGTTCGTTCTGGGTGGTCCGGTAAAAGGCGGAAGAGTCTACGGCCGCTGGCCCGGCCTCGATCAATCGCAACTCTACGAAGGCCGTGACCTCGCGCTCACTACTGACTTCCGCCAAGTGCTCGGAGAAGCCGTCGCGAGGCACCTGCAGAATAAAAATCTAGCCGAAGTTTTTCCGGGATACGGTAATCAGCCGGGGAAATTCTTGCGATTGTTAGGGTAACGGCACGATTCGGCCAAGCCGCTCACTCAATCTCAACGAGTACGTTGCCATTTTCAATCTTCAGCGGATACACCGAAACCTTCATCTGCGAATTCTGTACCGCTGCTCCGGTCTGGGTATCCCAGGCCCACCCATGCCACGGACACACGATCTTGCTGCCCTCAACCATTCCCTGCCCCAGCGGCCCCCCGCGATGCGGACACACATTCTCCATCGCGCTATAACTCCCATTCGCATTAGCAAGGCAGATGGTTTTCCCATCGCAAGGAAATTCCTTAGCTTCGTCGATAGCAGGAAGTTCCGATTGCGTGGTCAGCGTAATAAATTGGCTCATCGAGGGTTTTCTGAGAACCGATATCCGTGCAAGAGAGATCCTTCGCTTCGCTCAGAGCCTGCCCTGAGCCTGTCGAAGGGATGACCGCAGCGGGCTCCCGCTTCGGTCGTTCTTAGCCTGCCCTGAGCAACCGAACGAAAGTGAGGGAGTCGAATGGGCCCGCTAAGCGCGGTCATTTCGGCTGCGCCGTCTGTGCAATCATTACCTGCCGCTTGAAGTTCTCCATCATATCCATATCGAGCCGTACTTCGGTGGGTTTCTTCGCCAAAGTCATCGTATCGATTTTGTCTTGGAGCTTCAGCAGCGCATAAAAAAGATTCTCCGGCCGCGGCGGGCAACCCGTCACATAAACGTCGGTCGGCACAATCTTGTCCACGCCCTGCAACACCGCGTACGTATTGAACGGCCCGCCCACCGACGAGCACGCGCCCATCGAAATCACCCACTTCGGGTCGGGCATCTGGTCATAAATCCGCTTCACCACCGGCGCCATCTTCAACGTCACCGTTCCCGCAACAATCATCAAATCGCTCTGCCGCGGACTAGGACGAAACACTTCCGATCCGAAACGCGCAATATCAAACCGAGCCGTCGACGACGCAATCATCTCGATCGCACAGCATGCCAGCCCAAACGTCATCGGCCATACTGCGGACTTCCGCGCCCAGTTGAACACGTAGTCCACCGTGCTGATCATGAAATTCTTTTCGAACTTATTTTGCAGCCAGCCCATTGGACGACCTCGGTCGTGGGGAGTTACGGAACCAATTATACGTTCAGTCAAGCGAGACCAACTATGCAAAGCACCTCAGTCTAGGCAGTCGGGACATACCTGTCAATTCTCTCCGTCATGCTTAGCAGCCGCAGTTGCCGACCGGTTGCACACTCAGCTACAAATAGAACCATCCATGCATTCCAGACCCGCCGTGGCCGTCCCCCACGAACGAAATCTCACCCGGCTTCTCCGCATGTGGAACCGCATCCGCGTTTCGCAATTCTGGATGGTCGCCATCGCGTTATTCCTCCGCATCGGCTGGATCATCATCGGCCACACCTACAAATTCAAACCCACTGACGACAATTTCGGCTTTGGCTGGGAAATGGGCCGCATCGGAGAAGCCATCGCCTCGGGCCGCGGCTTCAGCGATCCCTTCGGATCGATCACCGGCCCCACCGCCTGGGAACCACCCCTCTATCCCTATTTAATCGCCGGAGTATTCCACATATTCGGAATTTACTCGCGATCCTCGGCCTTCGTCCTGCTAAGCATCAACAGCGTTTTTTCTGCGCTTACCTGCATCCCGATTTTTCTGATCGCGCGTAGAATTTTTTCCGAAAAAGTTGCAGTTGGATCGGCTTGGACATGGGCCCTCCTTCCCTACGTCATGTACTGGTGCACGCGCTGGGTGTGGGAAACCAGTTTCTCTGCTCTGCTGCTCGCCACAATCTTTTGGCTCGCTCTAACCATGGAAGATCGCGACGGCCTACCGCCGTGGCTTGAATTCGGCCTGCTCTGGGGCATCGCCGCGCTGAACAGTACTATCCTGGTCGCATTCCTTCCCGCCTCCGGTCTGTGGGCCTGGTATCATCGCGCCAAGCGTAGCAAGCCATCCGTCGTAGGCGTCCTACTCGCATCTCTAATCTTCGTCGCCTGCATCACGCCCTGGACCTACCGCAATTACAAAGCCTTCGGCAAATTCATCTTCATCCGCGACAATTTCGGCGCCGAATTACGCCTCGGCAACGGCTTTGGCGCCGACGGCACCTGGATGCAATACATCCACCCTACGCAGGATGTCTATGCCATGCGCCAGTACACGCGCCTCGGCGAACTAGCTTATATCGAGAACCGCGAGCGCAGTGCCCTCGATTACATCGAGGCCGATTACGGCCGCTTCGCCGTCCTCTGCCTCAAACGCTTCATCTACTTCTGGGCCGGACCGCCACGTCTTTCGAAGATCGAGTGGCTTGCACAAACAAAAAATTCTCTCTTCCTCGCCTCGTCCGTAATCATGTTCTGGGGCCTAGGCCGCGCCCTCGGGCGGCATAAACCCGGTGCGTGGCTGCTGTTCTGGCTGATTCTTCTGTATCCCGGGATTTACTACATCGTCTATCCCGGCCAGCGCTACCGCCATCCCATCGAGCCGGAAATGACCATCCTGGGCGTTTATCTGCTGACAGAAGCCACTCGCAAACCCAAACCGGCCGACCGGACCGCTCCCCGCGCGTAATCTGCCAGAGGTCTGCAACAAAAATTCCGAGCTCTCTTGAACTCCCGCAAGTCGTTATTTAGAAAGGCTATATATCCACGATGGAGAGAGGGGTCTGCCGCTTTCGAAAAATTTCTCTTGACTTACTTATAGTGTTATAGTTAAGTATAACACTATAGTACTGACATGGAGGATTCAGCCATGGACCCACGCATCGGAGTTTCTCTTCTCTTCGCTCTCGTAGCCGTCACCGCCTTCGGCGGATCGGGCAAGCCCGCCACCCAGAACAACCCCCTCAGCACCTTTAACCATTCTGCGTATACCGGCATCACCAAAATCCTGCTCCGCGCCGCCGAGAAAATGCCGGAAGAAAACTATAGCTTCCGGCCGGCGGAGTCAGTTCGCACCTACGGCCAGATTATCGGCCACCTGGCCGACGCGCAGTACATGTTCTGTTCCATCGAACTCGGCGAAAAAGATCCCGAGCCGAAAATCGAGCAGACCAAAACTTCGAAGGCCGATCTCATCGCCGCGCTCCAGGAAGCCTTCTCCTATTGCGACAAAGCCTATGACGGCTTGACCGACGCGTCCGCTGCTCAAACCGTCACCCTGTTCGGCGGGCCCACGCCAAGGATCGGCGTCCTCTCCGTGAACAATATGCACAACATGGAGCACTACGGCAATCTCGTCACCTATATGCGCATGAAGAACATCGTCCCGCCCACCAGCGAGGCAGGGTCCGAACCACAAATAAAGAACTGATTCGACAACCGGAAACTTAAGGAGAATGCACCATGAAATCACTTAGCAAATCGCTCCGAATCTCACTCACCAGAACACTTCTAACCGTACTATCAATTCTTGTTCTCGCCTCACTCTCGTCACTCGCTTACGCGCAGTCGGACGACATGTCCAATATGAAGTCCGCTCCTCTGTCCGACGCGCAAAAGTCTTTCGACAAACTGAAAACTCTCGAGGGTACCTGGGAAGGCCGTGTGACAGCCGTTCCCCCGAATCCCGAAATAGACAACAAGCTGGTCCATGCTTCGCTCCGCGTCACCTCCATGGGCAACGCCTTGATGCATGAGATGACCGGAGCCGGAAGGCCTGACGATCCCATCACGATGGTTTATCTCGACAACGATCGCCTGGTCCTGACTCACTATTGCGACGCCGGAAACCGCCCCCGTATGACGGGAAAAATGTCGCCCGACGAGAAGACATTGGAATTCGCTTTTCTCGATGTTTCCGGCAGCACCCAGTACGGACACATGGACCACGCAGCGTTCAACATAATCGATGCCAACCATCACAGTGAAGACTGGTATTACATGGAGCCGGGAGACAAGCTGGTCCACGCGCACGTGGACCTGCAGCGGACCAAATGACGGGTCTTTTTGTGGGGACAGCCGCCCTCGGCTGTCCCTCGAAAGTCGAACCGCTTCTGCGGAACGATTGCACAACCGAGTTTGTGGACAGATAGATTTAAAGGAACAATTCCATGATTAAGAAACTCAAGTCCATGTTCCAACCAAACAACCGGTATGAAGGTGTCCGCAACATCAACATCTATCTCCTGCGCCTCCTCTATATTTTGATGTTCTTCGTGCTCGGTAAGATCACGTGGACGCAGATCCTCACCCACCAAGGGCCATGGAACCCGACGAATGCAGTAGCCTGGTGCGTCTGGACCGGATTCGCGACCTTGGCCGGCATCGGAATCATCCGCCCGGTGACAATGCTGCCCATCGTCCTGCTGGAAGTCTTCTACAAAGTGCTCTGGCTCGTCATTGTGGCGTACCCACTCTGGTCAAAAGGAACCCTGGCAGGTTCCCCGGCCGAAGAGATAACCTCGCAGTTCTTGTGGGTGATCTTACCCATCGTTGCTGTACCGTGGGGATACGTATTGGCAAATTATTTCTATCAACCCAAACAACTAGCAACGGCTCGTTGAGCCTTTTATCTTTACTGGAACCCATAATGGACCGTGAGTGGAACGACAATCAACCGATTTACCGCCAGCTTCGCGATCGCGTCGTCGCCATGATTCTCGACGGCGTGCTCAAGGAAGGCGATCCGCTCCCGTCCGTGCGCGTGGTTGCCGCGGAGTATCGGGTCAACCCGCTCACGGTCTTAAAGGGCTATCAACAACTGGTCGACGAGCAACTGGTCGAGAGTAAGAGAGGTCGCGGTATGTTCATCAATGCGGGCGCACGCGATCTGCTGATGCAAGGCGAGCGCCAGAAATTTCTTGCCGAAGAATGGCCCAGGGTCCACGCCGCCATTCAGCGGCTCGGCCTGAAGCCGGAAGAACTTCTGAGGGCCAACGGAGTGGGCAAGTCTGCACCGAATTCTCCCCCGTCAGATTCCCCAGGGTCAACTACAGCAGGATCAAATACAGCACAGGAGACGCCGAAATCATGACGCTCGAAGCTGCAACTTTCGAAGTAAAGAGTTCCTCGCAAACGCCAATCATTGAGGCCCGAGGCCTTCGCAAAACCTTCGGAACAACCGTCGCGCTGGATGGTATCGATTTACGTATCGAAGAAGGCCGCATTCTCGGGATCATCGGTCCCAACGGTGCCGGCAAGAGCACTGCGCTCAACGCCATTCTCGGCCTCACTGAGTATCACGGAGAGCTGAAGGTGTTGGGACGCGACCCCTGGAACGATCGCGATCAACTCATGCGCGATGTCTGCTTCATCGCCGATGTCGCCGTCCTCCCGCGCTGGATGCGAGTTTCACAAGCGCTCGATTACGTCGAGGGCGTGCATCCTCGCTTCGACCGAGCCAAAGCCGAAGGCTTTCTCGCGAAAACCTCTATCAAGCGCTCCAGCCGAGTGCGCGAGCTTTCCAAAGGCATGGTCGCCCAACTGCATCTCGCGCTAGTCATGGCTATCGATGCGCGATTGCTGGTGCTCGATGAGCCCACGCTCGGACTCGACATCCTCTACCGCAAACAGTTCTACGATTCCCTGCTGAGCGACTACTTCGACGGCCAACGCACCATTGTCGTCACCACTCATCAGGTCGAAGACGTCCAGAATGTTCTCACCGACCTCATGTTCATCAACCGCGGCCGCATCGTTCTCAGTTGCAGCATGGAAGATTTCGAATCGCGATATCTTGAGCTGAGCGTAAGTCCCGACCGGATCGCCGCAGCGCGCGCCCTCAAGCCGGTCCGTGAGCGCCAGGTGCTCGGCCGCAGCATTCTTCTCTTCGATCTGAAATCGAACGGTGTCGATCGTCAGCAACTTGCCGTACTTGGCGAAGTCCGCACCCCCAGCATCTCCGATCTCTTCGTCGCCGTCATGAGTAATTCTGCAGATGCTACACAAGGAGCGGCTCAATGAACACGCAATCCAATGCCATGCCCGAGACTAGTATCAGCGCGCAGGTAAGCGCGCCCGTCTCAAATTTTGAGACTCGGCCGCTGTACTGGTCGGTGCGGCGTGAACTCTGGGAGAACCGTTCCATCTATGTCGCGCCCCTGGCGGTTGCATCCATTTACTTGCTCGGCTTCATCGTCAGCCTGGTGTGGATGCCGCGCGCCATGCACGGAATGGCGCCCCCAGAGTCGACTCCTCTGCTCATCCGCCTCGCCATGCCCTACGCTCACGCCGGAATGCTGATCATGGTAACCGCCTTTATCGTGGGCGCTTTCTACTCGCTCGATTCCCTCCACGGCGAGCGTCGCGATCGCAGCATCCTCTTCTGGAAGTCGCTGCCAGTGTCCGACCGCACCACCGTGCTCTCCAAGGCCGCCATCCCTCTCGTAGTTCTGCCAGTTCTGGTATTCGCAATCACTGTCGCCCTGCAACTCGCCATGCTGCTACTAACATTTGTCAGCGTGTCGGCTAGCGGCGCAGGAACCGCCACGCCCTGGGCTCCTCCGGTGCTCGAAATACAAACCGAGTTCCTCTACAGCCTCATCGTGACCACACTCTGGTACGCGCCCATCTATGGCTGGTTCATCCTGGTNTCNGGNTGGCCGCGCCGTGCAACATTTCTCTGGGCTGTTTTGCCGCCNCTCGCCATCGCTGCCTTCGAAAAGATTGCCTTCAACACTTCGTACTTCGGCTCCATGCTCGGCAACCGCTTCGTTGGATTCGCCGTCGAAGCCTACAATCTNACGGACAAGAACGGCGTACCCATCGACCCGCATTTTATTCCTCTGTCGGCGCTCACTCCCGGCAGATTCCTAAGCAGTCCGGCTTTGTGGCTCGGACTTGTATTTACTGCGATTTGTCTCGCGGCAGCCATGCGCCTGCGCCGTTACCAGGGCCCGATTTAAATCGCGCACTCCAACGAGGAGACCAATGCGAACTTCGCCCGTATTGCTTCTTCACATTTGCTCCGGAACCATCGGCTGCCTATCCGGTTTCATCGCCGTATTCCTGCGCAAAGGTTCCCGGCGGCATGGCGCGGTTGGAAAAGTATTTGTCATTTCAATGCTGAGCCTGGCCATAACCGGCGCTTCCCTGGCCCTCATCAAGTCTCAGGTAACCAATGTTCTGGGTGGCACTCTTACGTTCTATCTGGTCTCAACCGGATGGATAACAGTCAGGCGCAAAACCGGAGAACTGAGCACATTCGATTGGTTCGCTCTCTTACTTGCCGTGGCGGTGGGAGTTGTTGAAATCATCTTCGGCATGGAAGCAGCGCTTAGCCAAACCGGCATGAAGTACGGATATCCTCCAGCACCCTACTTTATTTTTGGAGTCGTGGCTTTGCTTGCCGCCGCAGGCGACGTTCGTATGCTCACTCGTGGCAGCATTTCAGGCTCACCGCGCCTCACTCGCCATCTTTGGCGCATGTGCTTTGCCTTGTTCATCGCCTCGGCATCTATCTTCCTGGCGCGCCCGCAACTCTTCCCCGCGATCTTAAAAACGACAGGCGTACTTGCTCTGCTCACTTTTTTGCCGCTGATCCTTATGATGTTTTGGCTGATCCGGGTTCGCTTCGCAAAGCCATACCGCCAGAAGATTTCCAGTCGCGTGCCCGTCGCTGCTATGCCTCTTGCGAGGAGAAGCGAATATGGAGGCACCTGAAATAACCGAACCCACCACTTCATCGATCCGTTTGCAGGCCAGAATCGCTGGTGTCCTATATCTATTCCTTATAGCCGGCGGAATATTCGCCGAACCCTTCGTTCGCCGCCGGCTCGTTGTTCACGGGCGACGCCGCGGCCACGGTGCACAACATCGCGGCCCACCAACTGCTTTATCGCCTGGGCTTCGCGGTCGAGATCCCCCCATCACCGTCGTCTGTACAACTTGTTCAAAGTGGTGAACCGGAATTTCGCTTTGATGATGGTTACTCTCGACCTTGTGATAAATACTCTTGAGAGCGTCAGTCTACTTTTTCATTTCGCGCCGCTACTTTTTCTAGGAAGTAGCCACCATCTGAGCGTATTCACCCCAGATCAGCTACAGGCTGCGTCTTATCTTTCGATCGAATTGTTTGAGCATGGCTTTGCTATCTGCCTGGTAGTCTTCGGATTCGATTGTCTCGCCATGGCATCCCCCATAAGCAACAAATGGTAAGCAAAGCATTTACCTCGCACCTGTCAGAAACGCCAACATGATGGAACCGATTGCGCCCTACATCCGTAGAATCAATTAGAAGGAAAATAGCGCTGTAACCGTTTTCCGGATGCCTCGTCTAAACCTTTGTAACCGAGGAGTTCTTATGATTCGTCCGAACCATTTGCGTGCTCGTCTAGGAATTGTCGTAGCCACTTTTACGCTGTTCGGCATCGCTCAGGCCTCCTCCGCTCATAGCGGCGAGCTTACGGAGGAATTTCATCAAACTTACGCTCTGAATGCCGATGGGCGCGTTGAACTCGACAACATCAATGGCGATGTCCACATCTCCATTTGGGATCAAAATCAAGTCAAGGTGGACGCGATAAAATATGCCGGCACAAAAGAACGCCTTGCTGAAGCCCGCATCGAAATCGATTCACGCCAAGACCACCTTTCGATTCAGACGAAGTATCCTGACCACGATCTCAACTTTAATTGGGGATCGCGCAACAACCCCGCCGGCGTGGAATACACCCTCACTGTGCCGCGCAACGCGAGGCTCGACGAAATCAAACTGATCAATGGCAGCCTCGATATTAGTAGTGTGAAGGGCGAAGTTCATGCCTCATGCATCAATGGCAGACTGGAGGCTCACGATCTCGCCGGCCGATCTGAACTTTCCACCGTCAACAGCCACCTCGATGTGAGATTCGAGCAGCTTCCGGCCTCATCGATCAAATTGGATTCAGTGAATGGATCGATCGACTTGACGATTCCCTCCGACTCACGAGCGGAGATCGAAGCCAGCACGGTCTCCGGAGGAATCGAAAACGACTTCGGCCTGCACGTGAATCGTCACACTTACGTCGGTCACGACCTGCGCGGCGAACTCGGCGATGGCGGCCCGCGCATTAAACTCGAAAACGTAAACGGCCGAATCGAAATTCGCCACGCCTCCGACGGCCGTGCCCTGAGCCCCGCAAAAGACCTAAGCCATCGCGATAAAGATGACGATGACGACAGCGAACTCTAAGCGCCAGCCTTACATCTTGTTCTCGATTTTTGCCCTTGGGTGGCGCAGCGGTTTCAGCTGCGATAGTCACAAAGATAAAGATTGGCTTTAGCCGCTCGGGGAACCTCTCCGCCCCAANGGTTTAATAAATAGCATACCCAGGCGCAGGCGTCCTTAAATCCGGCTTCGATGCCATCAGCAACAAAGCTCCCTCCCGCTTGAANGCCCGCAGATCTTCCAGACTGTGAAACGACTTCGTCTTGTAGTCATCCGGCGTCGGCGTGTCATCCGGAATCCTGCACGCCTCAACATTCTCAAACGCATGTTTCTTCAGCAAATCCACATACTCCGCTTCGGACCGCACGTGCACCGGCACTTTCAACTTATCCACCCACTGCAACGAATAACGATTGTCTTTATATAGATTGATGAGGATGAATAACCTTCCTCGCGGCGCCATCACCCGAAACAACTCCATCAGCGCGCGATCCTGATCGGCATAGTAATAAAACGACTCAACCGATAAAACTTTGTCGAAGAAATTTTCCTCCCACGGAATCTTCTCCGCCGATCCCCAAACATAAAGCACGTTCTCAAAATCCTTCGACCCCGCGCGCGCCTCACGAACCATCTCATCCGAAACATCCACTCCTACGACTTGCCCGAACCCATCCGGCCCTTCGCCGACCAGTCGCGCCAGCAGCCGCGTCGCCCATCCCGAACCGCAACCGAGATCGAGCACTCGTTCTCCGGGCCGTAAACTCATCCGCCGAATCGTCTTCGCCGTAATATCAAGATGGTGCTGCTCCATCTTCGGCCCTTCGCCGGCCGCAGCCCAGCGGTTGAATTCCTCTTGCAGTTTCTCGTCGGGAGTGGGTGATTTTTCTGGCATGGAAGGATTTTATCGCGTTGCCCATCGCTTAGGAGTAAGCTGCCTTTGCTGCCGCTATCCCGGCTCCCTCGCCTGTGCTACAGTTTCCCTCTTCATGGCAACCGGCCCTCAGAATCCACGACCCGATCCCAATAGCGGATCTTTCTACTGCCCCAACTGTGCCAAAGAAGTCAACGATCCCCTAACCTGTGGAGACTGTTCCGCGATCATCTGTCGACGCTGCGGCACGCCGCTCGAATCTCCGGACGAACTGGGCATCGGATAATGAATCCGACTTCGGCTGTGACTAACAACAAAGTTGATTCCGGGCGCAGGAGGGGGGAAGCCGCATCACCTACCCTCATTCGCGGTCTCAGCCTGCTCGATTCCGTGTTGCTCCTGGCCAGCGGCATCATCGGTTCCTCCATTTTTCTTACCGCAAAAGACATCGCCGGACCTTTACCTCAGCCGATGCTGTTCCTGGGAGTCTGGGTCATCGGCGGCGTGATTTCTCTATTCGGCTGCGTGGCCTTCGCGGAACTCGGCTCCATGTTTCCTGAGTCTGGCGGCCAATACGTTTATCTGCGCGAGGCCTACGGCGACTTAGTCGCCTTCCTCTACGGATGGATGTTGTTCGCCGTAGCCAATGGTGGCAGCATCGCCGCGCTCTCTGTCGCAGCCGCAGCCTACACGGGCCAGGTCTTCCCCGGCGTCTCGCAGGATCACATCGTGCTTTCGCTTGTGGGAATCACGATCACGCGCGCGCATCTGTTCGGCCTTCTGCTTATCGCCATTCTCACTTATGTAAATGTGATAGGCCTGCGCTGGGGCACGCTGCTGCAAAATCTCTCCACCTGGACCAAATTTGCCGCCATGGGCGCGTTTGTAATTCTCGGATTCGCCATCGGCAAAGGCGACTGGTCGCACTTCAGTTCGCATGGCGTCGGCGTCACAGTCGGACTTCATCCCGCGCAGTTGATTTCCGCCATGGGTATTGCCCTGATCGCCGTATTCTGGGCCTATGACGGATGGGTTTATATCACCTGGGTTGCAGGCGAAGTAAAGGAACCGCGACGCAACGTTCCGCTCGCCATGGTGCTGGGCGTGGTAGTGGTCGGCATCATTTATATGGCGATGAACGTCACTTACCTCTACGCTCTGCCTCTCGGCGAAATCGCGCAGCATGAAACTATCGCGCACGCCGCAGCCGCGGCAATGTTTTCGCCTCGCACCGCAATCTGGCTTTCGCTAATGATCGCCATCTCCTGCTTCGGCGCTGCCGCCACCTGTACTTTATCCGGCGCACGCGTTTATCTGGCCATGGCGCAGGACGGAGTCTTCTTCAAGCGCATGGCGGTAATCCATCCCAAGTGGCGCACCCCCGCATTCAGCCTTATAGGGCAAGGCGTCTGGGCGGCTCTGCTTACCCTCAGCGGCCGCTACGACCAGCTCTACACCTATGTGATTTACGGCATGGTGCTGTCTTACACGCTGACAGTAATCGGAATGTTTCTCCTGCGCTGGAAGCGTCCCGAGATTCCGCGCCCCTACCGCTGTACTGGATATCCATGGCTGCCCGCAATCTATGTGTTTATTGGCGCGGCCTGGACGCTCAACACGATCATTACTCGTCCCGCGGAGGCCTTCTGGGGAACGGCAATCGTGCTCGTCGGCATTCCTGGATATTTATACTGGAAACGGGCCGGGCGAAAACCTGTGGCGATCCGGTAGTCGATAAAATCGTTTTCCTTTTGTGAATCGGACCGTAAAAAATATTTGCCCTAAGGTTTTCTAGTCGTATCGTGGCCTCCGCCATAGTTCCCTTCCTGACTATTTACTTGAGAGTACCCCTCCCCCCATCGATATACCGGAATCATAGGCTTAGCGAGCAAAGCCTTAATGAACCCAATGGAATCAGTAGCTTGCTGGTAAAATGCTCATAATAAATGGGTTGCGCGAAATCCACAAAATGTCCATGTACCGCCTTCGCCTTGGCAAGAATGCGCTGATTCGTTCAAAGGCACAAGGTTAGACGTCACATGCAAACTAAGCGCTGACTCGAAAATCTCCATTGCGAGGAAGTTGCTCTTGAGCGAAAAACTTCGGAGCGGACCTATTCGGTCGGTTTTCGTAACGAGTTTTAAAAAGCGCTTGCTTTGTTTTTTCCCGGCTGCTAAGTTTCAAAACATCTAACGGGCCAGCACCGATTTTGCGGAATCTGTCGAGGGCTCGACTCCTTTCCTGAGTGGAGTTTCAGAAAGTGCTCCTGCGGTAAAGCTGTTCGGCTTCTCCTTCTCGCCGTCTCTGTGAACACGGCTGAGCCTGCATCGAAGGGAGATCAGAACGATGTCTAACCAGCCTAATCCGAGAAATCCGCTGGCATTGGCCGGTAGCGATCGCGCTCCGCTCGCGGGTGCGCGGGAAGTTGGGCCGGCGAATCCCAACGAAACCGTGGACGCGACCATCCGCCTGCGGTCACGCGCGGGCAAGAAACCGATTATCGATCCCGAGGAATTCACCAAGCCGGTTGAAAAAAGAAAGCTTTATTCGCGTGAGCAATTTGCCCAGGAGCATGGCGCCAATCCCGCCGATATTGCCCGTGTTGAAAAATTCGCACAGGAATACAACCTCAAGGTGAAGGAAAAGAGCGCGCCGCGCCGTACGGTGATACTCTCCGGCACGGTCTCGGCTATGAATAAGGCGTTTGGAGTTGAGCTGAAACGGTACGACCATCCCGGTGGCGAGTATCGCGGGCGCACCGGCCAAATTCATCTACCGGCGGATTTACACGAGGTAGTCGAAGGAGTGTTTGGTCTGGATAACCGTCCGCAGGCCAAGCCGCATTTTCGTAGACGGCATGCGCGAGCCGGGGCTCGTGCCGCTACGGTGAATGTTTCCTACACGCCGGTGCAGGTCGCGACCCTATACGACTATCCTACGAGCGTGGATGGAACCGGAGAGTGCATTGCGCTGGTCGAGTTGGGCGGGGGCTTCAATCCCACCGACCTCAACAATTACTGGTCTCAACTGAATCTGTCGAAGACCCCAACGGTTTCCGCGGTTTCAGTGGGGAATGGAAGCAATAGTCCGACGGGAGATCCCAGCGGACCGGATGGCGAAGTGATGCTCGACATCGAAGTTGCTGGATCGATCGCCCCCGGGGCCAGGATCGTCGCGTATTTCGCCGAAAACACCGATGCCGGCTTTCTGAATGCGATCACGACCGCCGTGCACGACACCACCAACAATCCTTCCGTGCTTTCGATCAGCTGGGGCGGTCCCGAATCTTCGTGGACACAACAGGCGATGACTTCAATGGATGAGGCGTTCCAATCCGCGGCCGCGCTGGGAGTGACCGTGTGCGTGGCGGCTGGGGATAACGGCTCAAGCGACGGGGTAACGACGGACACTCTGAATCATGTCGATTTCCCGGCTTCGAGTCCGAACGTACTGGCCTGCGGCGGCACCACGCTGGAGGCCAGCGGGAACACCATCGCCAGCGAAGTAGTCTGGAACGAACTTGCCAATAATGAAGGCGCAACCGGTGGCGGGATCAGCGACGTGTTTCCACTGCCAAGCTATCAGGCTTCGGCAAACGTTCCACCGTCGGCAAACCCAGGCGGCCGGGTCGGTCGAGGAGTTCCCGATGTCGCCGGGGATGCCGATCCGAGCACCGGCTACGACACTCTGGTCGACGGCCAATCCGGTGTAATCGGTGGGACAAGCGCCGTGGCTCCGCTCTGGGCTGGATTGATTGCTCTCATCAACCAGGAGATGGGTAAACCGGCGGGATTTATCAATCCGCTGCTGTACCAGAATGTCAGCGAGGATGAGACCAACGACATTACGCAGGGCAACAATGGCGCCTATTCGGCAGGGCACGGCTGGGACGCCTGCACCGGGCTGGGATCGCCGATTGGGACTGCAGTGGAGGCATCACTGTCGGGACAGCCCGCATTGAAAACCGGCACCGGCGACTAACCATGGCGGGGAGTGGCGCGGCATTAAGCTGCGCCACTCATTGTTCATCGTTTCATCCGCGATTTTCACCATCGCAGAATCCGCAAGAACTCCGCCCTCCGCTCTTCTTCCTCGCCCTTCCATCAAGGCATTCGCCGGATCGGTGTTACATTCGTAACGTCATTTTAACGCTCGGTTCCCGTACTTTAGTGTATTGTCCATACGTTCGATCTTTCATAAAGATTTAAGATGTAAGCGTCGCAATATCCGCAAATTTCTGGAGACAAGGTAAACCATGAGCCGCTCGGGGGTCGTACGCCTGTCTGTTATCGTTTTCGCCATTGCTTCACTGTTGACTGGGTGTTCGCACGACCCAAACGTTCGCAAGCAAAAATATCTGGAAAGCGGTGACCGCTACTTCGCTAAAGGAAAGTACAGGGAAGCGGCCATTCAATACGCCAATGCGCTGCAGGTGGATACGCGTTTCGCGGCGGCGCACTATCAGCTTGGTGAAACTTATCTAAAACTGGGCGATAGCCAACGGGCATTTCAGGAACTTTCGCGAAGCGTCGATTTGGCTCCGGACAACTATCGAGCCCACATCGATCTTGCCAATCTGCTGGTTACGGCGCGCAATCCAGACGGCTCAGCGAATGAAGAGTACATGAAGCAGGCCAAGATTCACCTGGACTTGCTGAGCGAGAAACAGCCGCAAATCCCGAGGTCCTGGAAGCATGGGCGGACTACTATGCGGGAGAAAGTAATTTGGGAGCGGCCATGCAGGAGATGCAAAAAGCCATTGCCGCCGACCCCGCGCGATCGGAATCCTATCTGAATTTGGCTTTGCTGCAGTTGCGCTCCAACTTGACCGATCAAGCGGAGGCGAATTTTAAGAAAGCTTGCCAACTCGATCCAAAGGCGATGAACGCCGAGCTGGCGCTCGGCGGTTTCTACCAAGCTCGCAATCGCTTGGCGGAGGCGGAACAGCAGTTCAAGTACGCCATCGAAGTTGCTCCCAAGAACCCGGCGCCGCGCGAGGCGCTGGTGCGCTTGTATATGGCCGAAGGCAAGAGCGCCGATGCGGAAGCTTTACTGAAGCAAGCAAAGAAGGATCTATCAGATACTTCTGAAGGCTACCGCATCCTGGGAGATTATTATTACGCCAGCGGCGACCTCGATAAAGCCACCGAGGAATATGGTTGGCTGTATAGCGACCATCCCAAAGACCTGGTGGTGAAGAGGAATTACATACAGCTCCTGATCCTGAAGAATCAGCTCGACCTAGCGACAAAGCTGAATGATGAAGTGCTGAAAGCGAATCCCCATGATGTGGATGCGTTGGTTTATCGCGGTCAAATACGGCTTCGCAAGGCGGACGCGGAGGGCGCCGTGGACGCCCTCCAACAGGCATTAAAAAATGACAGCGGCAACGGCGTGGCTCACTATCAGCTGGGCATCGCGTTTGACATGCAACACAACGAGGAGCGCGCGGAATCGGAATGGCGGCAGGCGGTGGCGCTGCGCCCTGACCTGACAGATGCGCAACGCGCGCTGGCTGGACTGGAACTGCGGCGTGGCGATGTGGACGCGCTGGCCGCGACCGCTCAGCAGATTATCGTTGGCGCGCCCTATGCTCCCGACGGCTATTTGATGAAGGCCATGGCGGAAATGGCTCGCCAGAAGTATTCCGACGCCCAGCAGGATCTGACCAAAGCGATGGGCATCGCTCCGCGAAGTCCCGCTCCTTATGTACAAATGGGAAACCTGTACCAGTTAGAGAAGCAATATGGTGAGGCGGTAAAGTCGTACCAGCAGGCGCTCGATAAGGATCCATCGTCGACCGATGCACTGCAAGGCATGATGAACGTTTATCTGGTGCAAAAGGAGCAAGATCAGGCTATCGCTGCGGCACGCGCGCAAGTCGCGAAGTCTCCGAATACGGGTGGCTTCTACGATCTGCTGGGCACGGCACTGTTTCAGAAAAAGGATTTCGCAGGTGCGGAATCCGCCTTTCGCAAAGCGCTCGAACTGGACGGTAATAATTCGGACGCGTTGCTGAAACTGGGCGAAGTGCAGGTAGCGCAGGGATCTGTGGATCAGGCGTTGGCTTTATATCAGCAATCCATTAAGGATCATCCGCGGGAGATCGCGTTTTATATTCTTGCGGGAGAAATGTACGAGTCGCAAAAGAATTGGGAGCAGGCTAAGGCGATGTATCAGAAGGCGCTCGCACTTCAGCCAGACAATCCGCGGGCCTCGAATAACCTTGCTTACCTGCTGCTGCAACAGGGCGGTAATGTGGATATGGCTCTGGCTATGGCTCGGACGGCGCGCCGGGGCATGCCCGATTCTTCCAATGCGGCCGATACGCTGGGCTGGGCGTACTTTCAAAAGGGCGTCTACCAATCCGCGATTCAGATGTTCCAGGAGTCGTTGCGTCTTAGTGAGAGGCGCGGCGGCGGCGACGATCCGACTGTCCACTACCACCTGGGGCTGGCTTATCAAAAGGTGAACCAATTAGGAGAAGCGCGCCAGCAACTGGAGCGGGCGCTGAAGATCAATCCTAATGACAGCGATGCCCGTAAGGCGCTATCGGAGTTGAGAGGGTAAGCGCACTAGACGCGTGAATGCTCCACACGCGGAATACATGGATCCTTCGGGCGGCGGAGGGCGTGGCCCTCAGGGTGACAGCGTGCAGAGTTCGGAGTAGACGTTAGTCGATGGCAACGATGGGTGGCACTTCCGCAGGTTGGGCCCGGCGCGCGGCGCGATTGGATGGGAGGCCAGCGTCGCGGATTTTGTAGAGCAGGGCGCGGTAGCTGATATTCAGGGCGCGGGCAGCCTGTTTGCGATTCCAATGGTGATGCTGCAAAACTTTTAGGATGATCTTGCGCTCCATCTCGTGGACGGCCTGGCGTGTCAGCTTCTTGAGAGAAATCGGGCCATCGACGTTGATATCGGCGTTGAAGAAATCCGGCTGGTGAGGGCGCAGGTCACTGGTGATGGCGTCCTCCGCGCCAAGAATTACATAACGCTTGATCAGATTTTCCAGCTCGCGGATGTTGCCCGGCCAGTGGTATTTGCGCAGCGTGTTCATTAAGTCGGTAGAGAGCGGCTTGGCGCGCGCATTGAATTTCCGGTTGTAGCTCTCGACGAAATAAGGGATCAGCTCGTTAAGATCGGAAGCGCGCTCGCGCAGCGGCGGCATGTAGAGATTCACTACATTGATGCGATAAAAGAGATCAGCCCGGAAGGTGCCGTTGGCGATTTCTTCTTCCAGCTTGCGATTGGTGGCGCAGACCACTCGCACTTCCACTTTCTTATCTTCCTGTGCGCCGATACGGCAAAATTGTCCATCCTGGAGAAGCTGCAGGAGCTTCGACTGGAGGCTCATGTCGAGTTCGGAAATTTCATCGAGAAAAAGGGTGCCACGGTGCGCCATTTCGACGCGGCCGGGCTTCATGCCGAAGGCTCCGGTGAACGCTCCCTTTTCATATCCGAAGAGTTCGCTCTCCAGCAGGGTTCCGGGAATAGCCGGGCAATTTACCTTTACCCACGGTCCAGTCTTCCACGGAGAAGAAGTATGGATCATGCGGGCGATAATGTCTTTGCCGGTGCCGCTCTCACCATGAATGAGGACAGGAACGTTTGCGCCGGCAATTTTAGTCAGGCGCTCGCGCAGCGCGCGCATGGCATGGGTGGAACCAAAAACCACCGATTCGGGAGGCATCTCCCCAAGAGGCTGGACCAGCGAACTCACCGAATGCGAAGTGGTCATATGACAGAAAGGACTCTACGCCAACAGTATTAGATGTGCATCCTGAGAACCAAACCTAGGGGAGGGAAAGGTACTGCAAAGAGGCTAGCTTATCTATTTGAGGAAAAGCAACTTACTAAAGATTTTAGAAGAACTCCCTCAGGTCGGGGTGGGCGGAATAGTAATAATTGAGTAAATATTTTCACACAGAAGAAAGACGCTTCCGCTTTCGGGCCTTCGGAGAGTTTGAGATGGTCAGCGGTTGCGAGAACTTCAGGCCGACCAGATGAGAGCTCTGACCGAGTTGCGTACGCAGCACTTCAGCACGCAAGGTACGTATGGCGCTAGGCAATGGCTCCAGGGTGGCAATGGGTCCACTTGGAATTTCCAGTGAAATTTTCGCCGCGGCAGGAAGAAAATGGCGTAAAGCTAACAGCATGCCACCGGCGGAAACATTTAACGCCGTGGCGAACTCGAGAAATTCTTTATCCTGCTCAAGCGGGCTTCTAACAAAAACGGGAATGGCCAGAGGTAACCGCGGCCAGCGCCGACGCTCGACCGCCGGATTTTTTGTCTTCACGCCTGCCCTTTCATTGCGAAGTGACTTGAATACCAAGCACACCAGGGGCCATTTCAAGAATTTCAGGCAGAATCCCGGCAAACAAGCTGTCAAAAACCGGAAATGCCGGCGCAATTCCTCTCTACTAACCTGCAATAGCAGGCTAAGCCGTTTGGTTCGTGCATCATGCTTTGCCGTTAACGACGACCGCAGGTAAAGATCAAATGCTGATTGGAAGGCGGATCATGTGCAAGCTTTTGCTACACTTGGGTAATCAGCGTTCATTTTTCGTTGACAATGAAAAGTGCGCGGCTTACGATTTTGCAACGACCTTGTTCCTTTACCAATCAAGTGGTTCCCCCCTGTGGTTAGACCGAGATAAGTTTCATCGGCATCATAAAAGTTTGCGTCCATATGGCAACTGTGCAGAAGAACGTGTGTGCACCGGCACTGACTGAAACGGAATTATCTGAGTCTCGAGCTCCTGGAACGGGAATGCCGAGTGCGGCTGACCTCCCGCAGGCCTACTCCGAGTTGCAGCAGAAATTTCAGCGTACTACCAACGCGTTAGGTTCTGCCGCCCACGATTTGAAAACACCTCTGGCAATTCTGAACGGCTATGTGGAACTACTGCAAAGCGAAAAATTGGGTCCTGTGAGCCCGCGGCAGCGCGAAGTGCTGCGCGACATGCAGGCCAGCGGAAAACGCCTGCAACAGTTTATCCAGGATTTTTTGACTTTCAGCGCGCTTGAAACCGGCGGCCTGAAGATGCATTTCGCCCTCGGTAACATAAACGAGTGCCTCTCCGACGTTTGCCGCTTGTGGTCCACACGCTTTCAGGAAAAAGGATTGGCGCTTTATTTCCTGGCGAACGATAAGCTACCGGAGTTTGCCTTTGACTTGCCCAAGCTGGAACGCGTGATCTCGAATCTGCTGGAGAATTCCTTTAAGTTTGTTTCCCCGGGAGGAACCGTCTGGCTGCACGCCGAACCGTATATGTGGGAGCGCCGTGGTACTGCCCAGTCGGCGTTGGGTACTGAGCGCAGGCGGCAAAGCACATTACAACCGAACTCTGTGAAGATTAGCGTGTCCGATACCGGTCCGGGAATTCCAGCGGAGTTTCATCAAGAAGTTTTCGACGACTTCTTCCGGCTTCCGGGAAATGAAAATCAGGAGGGAACGGGATTGGGTCTGGCAATTGTTCGGCGGCTGGTGCAAGGCATGGGAGGCAAGGTGTGGCTGGAAAGCGATCCTGGCGCGGGATGCAAGTTTTCGTTCCTGATTCCGTTTAATGCGGTTCCCAACGCCGCCGGCAAAGGCAAGACTGCGGGGAAAACTCTATGAGCCAAACCGCGAGGATTCTGCTGGTGGATGATGAACCCGCCATGCTCCGCTACATTAAGACTCTTCTCGAAGTCGATGACTACAAAGTAGAAACAGCGTGCACCGGAGAAGAGGCCTTGGCTCGCATCGACAAAGGGTTGGAGCCGGATCTGGTATTGCTCGATGTGCTGATGCCGGGAATCGACGGATTGGAAACGCTGGAGCAACTTCGGCAAAAACGTCCCGGGGCGAAAGTGGTCATGCTCTCCTGCGTTAGCGATACCAAGAAAGTTGTGCAGGCCATGCGACTGGGCGCGCACGACTATCTCACCAAGCCGTTTCAGAAAGCGGAACTGGATACGGTGGTCAGCCAATGCCTCGGGCAAGATAAAGGACCGGTGGGAGGCGAAGTCGAGGAAGTTGCGGACGATGTGTTCTTTATTGCAGCCAGTGTGGCCATGCGGAAAATTCGATCGCAAGCGGCGCTGGTGGCTCATGTGGATATCCCGGTTCTGTTGCTCGGCGAGAGCGGCACGGGTAAAGAAGTGCTGGCGCGGCTGATTCATAAGCTTTCTCCGAGAGCGCACCGAACATTTTTGAAGGTAAACTGCGCGGCGGTTCCCGCGGATTTGTTGGAGAGTGAATTGTTTGGCTACGAGCCTGGCGCTTTCACCGGCGCGACTCACGCCAAGCCCGGTAAGTTTGAATTGTGCAACAAGGGAACCATCCTGCTGGATGAGATTGGCGAAATGCCTCCAGCCTTGCAGGCCAAGCTGTTGCATGTGCTGCAAGACCAGCAATTCTCGCGGCTGGGCAGCCGGTCCATCATTAAGGTGGACGTTCGAATTCTGGCGGCCACGAATATCGATATTCCACAGGCTCTGGCTACCAAGCGGCTGCGCGAGGATCTCTATTACCGGCTGAACGCATTCACCCTTAATTTGCCGCCGCTGCGCGAACGGAAGGAAGAGATTCCGATCCTGTTAAAGCATTTCATGACGCGCATGGCGGAACAATATGCGCGGCCGCAGCTTCCGCTCTCACCGGCGTTGCTGGAAGCGTGCCAGCGGTATATGTGGCCGGGGAATCTGCGCGAGCTGAATAACTTCCTGAAGCGGTATTTAATTCTAGGGGATGAGAACCTGGCCGCCGCGGAACTGCAACCGCGCGATGGCTACGGCGGCGCAGGCGCCGACGGCGCGGAGCGCGGCAATGATTCCGTAGGGGGATTAAAGTCGCTGGCCCGCAACGCCAAAGATGAAGCTGAAGGCGAGGCCATAAGGCAGGCGCTGGAACAGACAAACTGGAATCGCAAGCAGGCGGCGGAACTGCTTCAGATCAGCTACAAAGCTCTACTCTATAAAATTCGGCAATATGGAATTGCCGAAGCCAAGAGTCATCACAAGCTCTCCGCTGGAGCTTAACCCCACATACTCTGCACATCCAGGCAGAGAGTTATCTTCCGTACGCCTTTTTCGTAGGAGCATCGGCTACTGCACAGTCAGCGTAATTCCGTAACTCTGGGTGTACGAACCTGAAGTCGCCGTAACCGTGATGGGATATGTTCCGGCTGGTGTTCCACTCACAATCGGCTGCTGCTTTGCCTTGCTGCACGCCGGCAGCAGCATGACCAACGAGAATAGCGTCAGCACACCCAGCCAGCCCAGCCATCGCCGCTTGCGTTTCCCAACACCCACAAACGCCATTCCCGGAAACATCAGCCAGAGCGCATAGAAGGGACTACGCCAGCCGATCGAACTGATCGTCGTGATCGGACGGGCCGTGGTGGTCAGGTTGAGCGTGCTCGACAAAGTCGACGGACCGTTGAAAGGCAGCGTAGCGGGGCTAAAGCCGCAACTCGCCCCCACTGGAAGCGAACTGCAACTCAAAGAAACATTGTTTCCGTAGGTGATCTGCGGGACCACCTGCACCGAGAACGGTGCAACGTTCCCCGCCACGACCGTCTGGCTGGAGGGAAGCACCTGCATGGTGTAACTGGTGGCGGTAAAGGGGGCGGCAAGAGTAACGCTGGGGTTGGTGTTGTTGCTGTCATTGACCGTGGCCGTCACCGAATAATTACCGGCGACCGTGGGCGTCACGGAAAAAGCGACCAACGAAGTAGATCCGGATTGCAGCGAAGGGATGGTACAAGCCACATTCAATCCGGTGGCGGCACTGCACGTGCCGGAGCCCGCTGTAGCGGGACTTCCTGAACTGAACGCCGCACCTGATGTGACTGTGCCTGTAACCGTGATGTTCGAAGCGAGATCGGGTCCCTCATTGATGAGGGTAAATGTCACGGTGATGGCGTTGCCCGCACCAATCAATGGCGAGCCGCCTGTGGTGGTCGAACCAGTGGAATAAGTTGGGGGTATGGCATTAAGGCTGAGCAGGCTGGTGGGCAACAACTTAACAGCAAAAGCGTCCGGCAGCGGGCCCGCAATCGTGGGACACGGCGCTCCGCTGGCCGGATTAACCGGAGTGTCGATGCAGTTCTGCAGCGGTCCTCGCAGCGGAAAGGTTCCCGGAGCCGTTTGGGTGGATGTAGTTTGTCCCGCGAAGTAAATATCCAGGATGGGATCGATGGTGATGCTGGTTCCGCTATCAGTGCCGTTGCCGCCGTAATACGTGGCGTAGGATGCCACAGAACCGCTTCCGGCTACCGCCGTGGTATCGATGCGGGCAAAGAAGGCATTTTGAGGACCCGAAAGCACGCTTTGGATTGGGTTAAAGTTGGCGCTGGAAGTAACTGGAAAGCCTGTCGTCGGGCTGACTACGCCGATGGTTCCTGAGCTCGTCCATCCGGTAACCAACGCTCCGCTTGCAGTATCTACTGCAATCCCCAAACCTCCGTCGTTTCCGCTTCCTCCCAGATAAGAGAAGTAGCTCAAAATGACCTGATTGGTAGAAGTAGTAGTTGTGGTTGTGGTTGTGGTTGTACCGGTACCTGTACCCGTGCTCGTGGCTTCGGTGGGATTGGTAAATTTTCCGACAAAGGCGTCGGTCGCAGCCGGCGTCGCGATGGTAGGACATGGTAGCGCCGTCGGATTTACAGGGGTATCCAAGCACTCCTGGAATGCACCGCTGCCAGTAGGCGGGACAAAATCCGGTGAGTCGGTCGTTCCGGTGATGTAGATGCCGGCGGCACCAGTATCAATGGTAAGTGCGGAGGAGGAATCGTCACCGCTGCCACCCAGGTACGTCGAAAAAAGCAGTTGTGCTCCCTGATTGGTTGAACTCGGGGGGTTCAGCTTGGCCACAAAAGCGTCGGTAGTGGGCGAAGTGGTCGCCGCACCGCAAGTCACAGGCGGCACAACAGCAGTCGACGGGTATGAATTCAGGCAGGCCTGGTAGGCGTTCAGGATGGGGAAATCACCCGTGGCCAAGCCACCGGTGCCATTCGTACCTTCCCCGCTGTTGTACATGTTCGTCGTTCCGCTGAAGTAAACAATTCCGCTGGTATCCACGGCAATGCCGCCGCCGATGTTATTCGCTAGAGCTTCGGCCGTTGTCCCCGTGGTGGCACCGCCGAAGTAAGTCGAGTAGGGAACGCTGTCTGGACCGATGATTCGAGTATTCACCTCGGTCACGAAGAACTGGATTGCGGCGCTCGACGACGGCGTTTGCTGGAATGGCACTGGCAAAGAGCTGGAAGGAAATCCCGTGGCTACATCAGTAGAGGTTGTAGTGCCCGTGACGAAGACATCCCCCTTCGTATCGATGGCTATGGCGCTCGCCACGTCCGTTCCATTTCCCGAAAGATAAGTCGAATAACTCAGCGTGGCAGTGGTGGGGGAGGGGGCGCTGATCTCACTGACAAACACATGGGAAGTACCCGCGCTGCCAGCCAGTGGCACAGACTGATAACCATTTGTCGTGGGAAAATTTGTCGAGGTGGTCGTTCCTCCGACATAAATGTTCCCGCCATTGTCCACAGCCAATCCTGCAGAACTGCTGTTCGTGTTAGGGGCGGGATTAGGAGTGGGAATGTTGCTCACGCTGCCCGCTAGAGAATCAGTGCCGTTTCCACCGAGGTAGGTAAGGTAAAGAAGACCGCGCGCTCCAAGGGTGGGATCCACCTTCAATACAAAAATGTTCTGCGTTCCCCTCAGCGATTCGGTCGTCGGCGCGGTGCCGCCTGTCAAAGTGAACGTCCCAACGGGAAGATTGGTCGAGGTAGTGGAACCGGCAAGGTAAATAAATCCGTCGCCGTTCACGGCGATGGAAGGAGCCGTCTCAGAACCGCTGCCGCCGAAATACGTGGAGTAGATGATAAACGGATCGATTACCAATTCCCTGCTGCGATCATAACGGCCAATCTCGAAGCCCACGCGATTTTCGGCGCGAAGCACAAAACGTCCTTCCACTTTCTGCTGTTTGCCTGCAACCATCTGATAAACGCGCGGAGCCTGCAAGCGAACACCACTGCCCTTTAGAACCAGGTCATCGCCCGCCAATTGCAATTTCGAGGCGCCCTCGAACTGCAATTCGGCCTGTGCCGGATTGGCACCCGGCGCGACCTTAAAGTCGTATTCGAGACGCCCTTGATTCCCATAGAAAACCAGATCGATTCCCGGATAAACACTCTGATAACGAACTCCCGCGAACTGCGCGACGCCAGTTTGCCATTTCTTTGGATCATTGCCGATGAAATAGTTGGTCTTGCCGGGAAGCGGCTCGGTGCCAGCCATCAATGCCGTGCGGTTCGCGCCTACCAGTGTCATCCGTACAAGATCGAGAGTTCTATCAGGGTGCGGCCGGCGCGGATCGGGCGTGGCCAGCACGGCGCCGGTCTGATCCAGAAAAAGGTTATAGCCAGGACCGCGCGAGACAAATTTCACAGCTGGATCGGCTTGCCCTCGGTTAGGCTCGAAGATCAGCGGAAGCTGGCCTAAAACACTTTGGGCGTCAGGCTTGCGGCTGGAGGGGGGTTCCAAAGACGGTCGATCGAGGGAAGACAGTCGCTGCAAAGCCGCGGGAGCCGGAGATACCGGCGAAGACACAGAAGATCGAGAAGCCGGAAGCTGGGTTGAAGCGGTGCGCGGGGAGCGGCGGAGCCCCATTCCAAGCGCCAGGCCGCCAGCGATGATAACAACAGAAAGCGCCGTGAAAACCCGGTACACTCTCGCGTTCCGCTCCATTTTTTTCACCGGGCTCACTCCTGGAAAGGTCTCTTCCGACAACCGTCTTCCCGACAACTTACGGCCATTTCCCATTACGCTTTTCCTCCGAAAATACCGGTCAATTTGGAGAGGGTAGAAACGACGCACAGGCTTTTTCCTGACGCCGGCGAAACCGCCGCTGCTGACATGTCACTTTTAGGGCTGGCGGAAAATAAACACTACTTAAACATCTGACAGATAGCCAAGTCAAGCGAACGCCGGCACCGCCCCCGACACCGGAGCGCTCCCGACCTGTCTGATGCGTTAATAGCTGAGGAAAGATGCCGCGCGATGGGCTTTGCCTAAAAATACAAGACGGCCGACTAAAACATGGGTCGGGCTCTATGGATCGCTCTCTTCGACTTGGAATTTCTGATAGGGGGAGGCTCGCTGCCGTCGCTCAACAAATGCAGCCTTGCCTGAGAGTTTGCCGGCGGCAACGATTCGCAGGTGTTCAATGTGTTGGGTGATCAAAACCCTAAGTTCGGACAATAGCAACCATGCGTCATCATCTTTCGTGACGGTCGCGAGAGCGCAAAGATGGCGAATCTTGTCTTCTAATCGTCGATTGAGCACGGTGTAGAGACGGGCGCTTGGCTCAGCCTACCAATACATTCGTAAGGAAAGCGTAAAGATTGGCGTGGCTCAATAATTACCGAATCCTGCCCGATACTGCAAACACGCATCTATGTCGTTCACCATAGCCCGCCGCGCACGGTGTGGCACAAAGGTGGTTGAAAGAATATGCATTCGCACCCATGCAGAACATTAACCGACTAAGTTCTACGAGCCTTTTTGCTCTTGCAAATCGTAGACAAACCTATAGAGTGAATACTAACTAAGCCCCTCCCCGAGATACGGGTCGTGACTTGGGCTTCCAGCCTGGCTGTTGATTCCGTGCGGCATTTGATTAAAAGTTGTCCCGGGGGAAAATGCTTTCGGAAAATACGGCACCGATGCAACCAAACGTTCAGGAACGGCGACTCATGCGACGTTTTGATATGCGACTGCCGGCAGTGGTCCGCCTCGATGTAGGCGCGGAGCGAAGCGATTCGGAAGAAAGTAGCTCGCAACCGGCTGGCATACAGCAAACCAACGAACTGCTAACCGAAACCCAGAACGTGAGCGCGAGGGGAGTCTACCTCTATCTTGACCGCGCAGTCCCCGCTGGAACCCGCTGCGAAGTCATCCTCACTTTTCCACCACACATCACTCTGACCGATGCGGTGCGCGTACGCTTCACCGCCCGCGTAATCCGGTCGGAGGCTCCGCTTCCCTCGGCAAAAGTCGGCACCGCAGCGATGATCGAAGATTACGAATTCCTGCGCTCCGGCGGGAATGGTGACTTTTTGAGCGCGTTGCAGAAGAGTTGGACGGACGCGAACTGAAAACCTGAAAGCAGCTTCCGGGTCGCTTCTACCTTCCCTTATCTGAATCCTTCATCTCCCTTCGCAGACGGCTGTAGCGCCGGGCAAGGCTGCCGAGATACAGCCCATGAATCAGCCAAGTGGCGATGTAGGCTGCGTAAAGGAATTTGATAGAATTCATGCGGTCCCCGTTCCGGATGGAGTTCTATTGATCGGCGATCCAGTTCTGGCTGAGCTTGGAGGTAACCCGTCGCCGAGCAGCGCCTCCAGCGCCTGAGCCTCATGCAGGTCACGCTGCATAATTTCCAGCCGATAGCGCAACCAGCAAACCAGAAACGCGAAACAGGAAAACGCCAGCCAATTCATCAGAAGAATGTGGAGCATGCGGGGATCGATCGATCCGCCTCCGCCAATCACTGGCTGGGGATGCTGGGTACGGAAAAACCAGATCGAAAAATAGACCAGCGGCACATCGAGCGCACCGAAGATCGCCAGCACCGCGGCCAGCTTCGGAGTCTGTGCGCTATCGGAAAACCTTCGCAAAACCAGATAGCTGACATAGATGAGCCATAAGACCAGCGTCAAGGTGAGGCGAAGATCCCACGTCCACCAGATCCCCCATACCGGCCGCGCCCACAGCGGACCAGTGACCAGCACAATCGAGCAGAAGATTACGCCGACTTCCGCTGCGGTGACCGCGAGAACGTCAAGGCTGCGTTCGATGAAAAATTTTCCGACAAGAAAATAGAGGACTGCAATCATTACCGCCGTGGTCGCAACCGAACTGGGATACAACCCCTCGGGCAATTGCTTTTGCACCTGCGGAATGTAGGGAGCAACTGCCCCGACGACGGCAATCGCGATCACCACCCAATTGATTACCCGCTTGGCGGACGGATTAGCGGTCGCGAGGTATTGCAGCGAAGCGAGGAAGTTGACGAAAAAAAGTAAGAACGCCGTCCATGCCGAAGGCACGTGATAGTAAAAGATGCGCTGCACGTCGCCCATGGTGCGCTCGGTGGGAGCGACCACCAGAGCCTGATAGGTGGCATAGCCCAGCAGCAGCGCCGTGAGAACCGCAAGGATAGGGAAGGCCCGCTTCATTACTTTCTACAACACTTTCTACCAGCGCTGCCTACAAAATCATTCCGCCTGCAAAATGGTTTCGAACAATGCCAGACAAGCAGTAGTAAACACCACATCGTAGGTGAGAAGCAAGACGATCCAGAAGCGCGCGGAAGCGTCCCCGGCAAGAATAATGCGGGTGGCTTCGACCATGGATTGCACCGCGGGGATCGAAATTGGAAACAACAGAAGTGGAAGCATGATTTCACGGCTGCGGGTACGCAAGGACATGGCTGCAAAAAATGTCCCGTTCACTACCAGCGCCCAGGTTCCGAGAATGGCCACAGGAATCAACTGCCACGCCGGGCCAAGCACGCGCAGGTTGTAGAAGATCATGAAGAGCGGCGCCATTAGCGCTTCCAGCAGGCTTACCAAAAGAAAGTTGCCCAATGCTTTAGCCACGAATAAGGCGCTCGCCGGAGCCGGCGAAACGCGATAGGCGTCGAGTACCTGATTACGCAATTCGCGCGCCCAAGTTTGATTCAGCGCCACGACGGCGGCGAACAGGAATGCGACCCAGATCAGCCCTCCGGCGATCTCGCGCGACTCTTCCGCGTTGGGATCGAAAGAGAAGCTGAAGATGACGACCACCAACAGCGAAAAGAAAAGCATGGAGTTGATGGCGTCACGGGATCGCCACTCCAGACGAATGTCCTTCGCCAGCGTGGCCACAGTAATCGAGCGCGGCGAACTCATCGCTTCCCCACGGCAGAAGAATCGCGATTGAACTCGGAGGTCCTGTCGATGATCTGCCCGGCCTGCATCCATATGAATTCGTCGGCCACGCCTTCCAGCAACGTCGCCTGATGAGTCACCGCAAAAATAGTTTTCCCGGCATCGCACATTTCCTTGAGCAAGCCGACGATCTCGTGCGCGGAGTGCACATCCACATTGGAGAACGGCTCGTCCAGCAGCAGAATCTTAGGGTCGTGCAGAATGGTCCGCGCCAGCGACATGCGCTGCCGCATGCCTTGCGAATACTGGCCGACCGGCCTCGCCAGTTCAGGATCGAGCCGAACCGACCGAATCACCTCCGCGCAACGCTCGTCACCAAGAATATCGCCAGGAATATCGTAGAGGTGCGCAAAGTAGCGCAAATTTTCTATTCCGCTCATCTCGTCATAAAGCAGGGACGGATGCGCCATATAGCCGAGATCGCGGCAGGCTTCTCGAGGCTTTTTGCCGAGAATTGAAATCGTGCCCCGCGTTGGCTGCGCCAGTCCTGCTAATGCGCGCAAGAGAGTGGTCTTCCCTGCCCCGTTGTCGCCCAGGATCACATGGAATTTGCCGGCGGCAAATTCCGCCGTCACCCCACGCAATGCGGCGAAGCGTCCGAATTGCTTGATCAGGCCGGCGACGGAGATGAGCGGAACTGCTTGTGCCGTAGTTTCAGTTTTTTTTTCGGCGTTCACAGGGCGACCTACAGTAGCAGGATAGCCGATGCGCGGACAATACCTGCGCCCATGACGGCGCCATGTTATCCCAAGCAAATAAATGCCGGGATCCAAACCAATTAGGACCCCGGCGAATGACCAACCGATTGTTATTCCCTACGGCTTTGCCGGACTCAATCGCAAGTGGTGCTTTGCCACACGCTTGGCGATCGCACTGGTGGCTGAAGGCGTACAAGTATCGCTTCCGGTCATCGAGTGGGTCACCGTGTTGTAGTAGGTATTAGTTCCGACGGTGTTGCCGCTGGCGTTGGGGCCGCTTAGCACTCCCGCGCAAGTGGCGCTGATGGTGTTAGAGGACACCGTGTTGCCGGTCGCGGCACCAAAGCAAGTGTCATCAATGTGAATACCAGACTCATCCGCGCCAGTGATCTTGTTGCCCGTGGCGGTAGTGTTGTTGGCGCATAGTTCAATGGCATCGTACAGGTGAGTCAGCGTGATCGTATTGCCGGTTACCATAGCCCCATCGCCGGCCCCGTCGCCGGTATAACCCTCGACCGCAATTCCGTATTGCGTGTTGCTGACCTGGTTAGTGCTAATGACTATATTTTCAGATCCATAACCGACCAGGATGCCAGCGGCGGCGTCGCCGGTGTCTCCGAAAACATCCGGAGCCCAGACGTCTGAGCCCACGGTGTTGCCCTTGACGCTTCCAGTGGCGCCGAACGCAATCTGAATCGAGTTCTGACCGGCCCCGTTCCATGGTCCCTGCCCAACTACAACGTTGTCGGAGATGGTCACGTCCGTACCTGTGGCGTTTCCCGTGATTCCGTTCTTCTGATAATTGGCTACATTGTTATAGGAGACGGTCACCGTGGATGTACCGGCTACAGAGGGGTTCGGAGGGCCGCTTGTGGCACCACTCTCAACGTAGATACCCAATCCACTCTGGCAGCCTGTGAGACCACCGTCAGCAGTTGCGGAAAGAATATCGTTAATAACGGAGTTGCGAGTGATGGTGCCGGAAGCATTCTGATAGAAAATGCCGATCGGATAGCCAGCGCAACCCAGGCTTGCGAGGTTGCTTCCCGAGGCGTCCATCGTGAGATCCTGCACGGTGGCGGTGGTGTTTTGCACCAAAACCTGCGCCTCAATGGCGGGCCCTCCGTAGGTACTGGTCGCATTTGCCACCATGCCCCCGACCGGCGCTGTGATAATCGCCGCGCCCGAATTTCCGCTGGAGACGCCCTCGAGAGTAAGGCTGCCGGTGATCAAGACTTGTTCCGGGTAGGTGCCAGGGCAAACTCTTACTATTCTCGGTGTGGGAAGCAATTCTGCCGCGTTTACCGCAGCCTGGATGGTCGTATAGTGATTGCCCCCTGCCGAACAGAGGCCGGCAGCAGTGTTGCTTGTCGCAGAGGCCTTTCCGCTAAATCCTGCCGTAAAGAGCAACGCGAGACAGGCAAAGACAAAACTACGGGGAGTGTGCATTGGATGTTCTTTCTCCTTAAACTTTAAATTTGTTTTTGGTACAGGGGCCCAAGGACCAGCCATTTGCTGCAAAGGAAGGGGACGACGATGCGAAATGACCGCGCGCTCAAACTACGGCCATCGACCCGCCGTGTCAAGTAAATTTTGGGTTAGAAGAAGTTACTACAATTGATCGTTTTCCACTGGTTCACATGATTGGTAGGAAAGCGCAACAATAAACGGGTGGTCATCGTTATTCAGTTCAAGATTCAGTTCACGGCCGCAGTCTGAGCACCGGTACGCACCTGAGTCATGCTTTTGCTGGGTTCGGCCTGCATCTGATTGCCGGGCTTCTGAGGCGCATACTTGGACGCGCACTTAGCTTGCAGACCCTTCGCGTGGAAAACGCCGTCGCGGCCAAAACTGCCGTCAGCCAGCGCTTGCGAATCGTCCTTGAAAGTATCGGGAGGGGCTTCCGTTCCGCTGTAATCGACGTTGAGCAATTGATCTTGTTCCATCAAGACAAATTGAACATGGGTCCCGGTGCGCTTGATCGACCCTGGCTGGACGTTGCCTGCGACCCGCAGGCGCTTCGTGTAGGCGCCATCCCCCATCTTGTGCAGCTCGCCGATGGTGACGTAGTAGCTTTTGCTGTCCTGGACGCCCGTGTAAGCCAGGTACCCCAGCAGTAGCAGAATCACGACGGTGGCCCCGCCGAATTTCAGATAAGTTTTGGCTTGACTGGACATGTTGAACCACCCGAGATTACCGTTCTTTATGACTCTAATCTTCCCCGAGTACGGAATCAAGATTCCGAAAACATNGCGATAGCTTTTCCTTATGCGCATTCTTCTGATCGGCGGAAACGGCTTTATCGGGCGATTTGCCGCAGCAGAGTTAATCGGGCAAGGCCACGTGGTCGCTGTTTTCCACCGAGGCACCACGCCCGCCGCACCCGGCCCGGAGGAAATTCTCGGCGACCGCAACCAGTTGACCGCCAGCAGCCCGAAGATCAGGCGCTTTGCTCCCGATGTAGTGATCGATTTCGTTATCAGTTCGGCTCCGCAAGCGGAAGCGTTGATGAACTTTTTCCGCGGCGTGGCCCAACGCGTTGTCATGCTCAGCAGCATTGACGTCTACCGCGCGGTCGGCATTACGCACGGCACCGAGACCGGGCCCTTGCAAGCACTGCCGCTTACCGAAGAGTCGGAGCTGCGGCGGAATTTGCATCCCTACCCACCGGAGAATATGCGGATTTTGCGCAAGATCTTTTCCTGGGCCACCGATGACTACGACAAGATCCCGGCGGAGCGCATCGTCATGAACGAAGTTAACGACCACCGACTCGCCGGCACGGTGCTAAGGCTGCCCATGATCTATGGACCCGGCGATCCGCTGCATCGTTTCTTTCCGGTAGTGAAGCGTATCGCCGATAAGCGGCGCTACATCATTTTTCCCGAGACGCTGGCGGCTTGGCGCTCACCGCGCGGCTACGTGGAAAACGTTGCTGCTGCGATTGCGCTGGCTGCTACCGATAAACGCGCAGCGCAGCGCATCTACAACGTTTGCGAGGAACCATCCTTCGACGAACTGGCCTTCAGCGAACTGGAGTGGGCACGGAAGATCGCCGCGGCAATGCAGTGGGGTGGCGAATTCATCGTCCTGCCGGTTGAGCAAACGCCGGCACATTTGCTAAGGCCGGGCAACGCCGCGCAGCATTGGGCTGCAAGTTCCGCGCGTATTCGCCAGGAACTCGGCTACAAGGAACCAGTGGCAATCGAGGAAGCGATCCGCCGGACCATAAGCTGGGAACTAGAAAATCCGCCAGCCGAGACGGCTCTGGCGCAATTCGACTATGCCGCCGAGGATGCAGCGGTAGAGTCGCACCATCTACGAACTCAGACCTGAGAACTGAGAACTGAGAACTGCCTAGGCTACAATGAAACCTGTCCTAAATAACTTATGATCCATCCCTGGCACGACGTCACTCCCGGCGACAAACTCCCGCAGGAATTCGACTGCGTGATCGAAATCCCCTTTGGCTCAAGCGTGAAGTACGAACTGGATAAAACCAGCGGCCTTATCAAGCTGGATCGGATCCTCTATTCTGCCGTTTACTATCCCGCCAACTACGGTTTCATCCCGCAGACCTTTGCCGAAGACGATGATCCACTCGACGTGCTGGTGCTCTGCCAGGAAACCGTGGTCCCGCTTACCATCATTCATGCCCGCGCCATCGGCCTGATGACCATGATCGACGGCGGCAAGCCGGACCACAAGATCATTGCCGTTGCCACCGAAGATCCCGAGTTCAACTCCTATCACGAAGCGGACGAAATGCCACCCCACCGGCTGATTATGCTGCGCCGCTTTTTCCAGGACTACAAGCAATTGGAAGGGAAGGCAGTTGAAGTGGACGAAATACGGCCCGCCGGGGAGGCCTATCCCATCATCCTCGATGCGCTGCTCCGCTACAGCGAGCAGCGCCGCAAAGGCTTCAGACCAGGGGAAAAACACTAGCTAGCCGGCCTGCGTTGAGGTTGGATAACCTTGGTAACCTTCTTCTCTGCTCCCCGACCCGTAGAATTTTCAGCGAGTCTAAAGCCCAAGTTTTGGGTTCATTACTACGAAGTCAATTCTGCCGAGAGGTTTGAGGAAAACATGAAAATCGCACGACATTGCACCCTACTGGTGTGTCTGGTGGCACTCTTCGCCACGCTAGGCGTCGCCCAGGAACCGGGAATCCATCCCGCATACCTGCACGCCCTTACCGATTTGCGCGCCGCCCGCG
>JGI12635J15846_10000426_pt1 | contig 35619 bp, 34 predicted proteins | sample BlaSpr_A8_OM2_M2_FD_15846 | JGI IMG/M metagenome (IMG submission 15846)
GAGTGACGCCGCATAATCGAGCTTGGCGGTTGCGCGGGTCTCCTTCGAGTCCGCGGAGATTGGCTGCACTGTATAGATCTTCACCGGCTTTCCCTGTAGCGACGCCCAATGACCTGGGAAACTGCCGGTTTCTTCCCGCGTCACGCGAAACGCCTCTTCTTTCTCATCGAAAGGAGTCACGTTCGGCGATTTTAGCCGTGCGGCAAGAAGTTCCGGTAATTCCAAGCTGCTTCGGCGGATGTAGCCGCGCGACGCACCAGAAATCTGCACGTGAATCCACTCGCCATCCGCGTCGAGGAGCTCGAACTCATCGTCCGCCGCGGCGGTGAACAGAACGCGAGATGCAAGCGCGGGCTTGGCAAGAATCGGCGTGCCAGATTTCTTCACTACTACCAGATTCCGGGGATGTGCTTGGTTGCGCTGAATTTCCTGCAAGCTCTGCAGCTCGCCACTCAGCTGCTGCATGCGCTTCTCCTCCGACTCGCGCTTTGTACGCAAGCCGTTCACCTCATCTGCGCCGGAAGTCGCCGATGATCCCTTGGGTGCCACTGCCGTAGTAGCCGCGGCTGAAGGCAGCGAAGTGATACTCGGCGCGCCCGACAACTCCAGCTTCGGCTTCGGAGCCTGCAAGAGCGACCGCTTCGTGCTGACCTTTCCGCCCAATCTCTCCGTCAATCGGTCGAGCAGGTCCAACTCCAGTCGACCGTTCGAGGGCAAAACCTGGTAACCAGATTTGGAAGGATCGCGATCCGCGTACCAAGCCGTGATTTTCGCCGTCACGCGAACAATCGTTGCGCCAGGCGCATCCGGCAGAAGGTCGATCGAGAACTGGTAAAACGCTCGCTCATAGCGGCTGAGCGGCTGATCGCCGACAGCAACAAAGCCGTCCACAATCGGCAGTTTCTGTCCCGCGTACGCTTGCATCTCCTTTAGCGCCGCTTCCACTTCTTCTTTCGATTTCGGAAACGTGCGAGCGTAGGGGACCGCCTGTCCGCAAACCATTGCCGTAATCCACGCGCTAAGAAACAGCGCCAGCGCACTGGGCATAAGGACGCGCAAATGCGGAGCGCGCATCTTCATGGAAGAGATTCCAACTGCTCGAGGGACAACCACCCGCGCTGCCCTTGTGGAGTCTCCACGCCGAGCCAGTGCGGAGTGACTATCACAACCATTACCTCGGTGTATGCCGCCAGATCGGCTAACTTAGCCGCGGAGCGAAAAGGCGCAGCCTGCAAACTCGCGCCAGGAGCCTTCACCCGGCGCTCCACTTCATGCCGCAGCGCATCCACGCGGCGCTCAAGGTCTTGCACCGAGCTCTGCGCCGTCGCCAGCCGCGTGCTCTCGTCTTCGCGCTGGCGAAGCAAACTTTGCTGTGCCAGCGCAATGCTCTCGCGATGCCGCTCCACATCCGCAGCCTCTTGCTCGGCCAACTGCATTGCTTGCAGCAGCTTCTGAATAGCTTTGTATTCGCTGCTTTCTACCGTGCCATCGGATGGGTGGGCTACGCGGTGCGCCTTTTCAACAAAAACCGCATCAATCCGCAAACGTGTGCGTTCCGGGCTCACGCGCGTCAGCACGTACCGCACGGCAATGGTGCCCAGGTCCGCACTCTCGCGAAAATGCCGCGGCGCAATCACTTCGGTTCGAACCTTGTAAAAGACCTTACCCGCGCCGTCCCAGCGTTCAAACAGGGGCGTAGAGTCCGCTGTAGCCGCTCCAGTCAGCGTCTTTTCCCGGTCGAACATGTAAGTCCCGTGAATCGTTTGGTCCTCCACGATCTGCCGCAAAGCCTGCAGCGCGTCCTCGTAGGAAGCCGAAAACTCCATTATCAACCCGGCGCTCGGCAAATCGCGCTCTTTTGCCCACGCAAACGACTGGGATGCGCCGAAAAGGCAGGCCGCCGCAAGCAAAGCACCGAATTTCTCCAAAAACTTCTTCGAAGCAGTGTCCATGGCTTCCAGAACCAAACGTGGGCGCATTTCCGAACGCTCCCTTCGCCCGTGGTAGCTCCTTGGTACCCGCCGCACCACCATGTGTCAACCCGAAAATCTTTCCGTGGACCTAGTACCTTGCGTGCGAAAAGCATCTTCTCACAAAAAATATTTTGCAAAAAAATAACAAAACACTTGCATTCGTTTTTTTGTGGGAGTAGATTTCGGCTCGGTTCAGGGACTTTGGGGAACTCGATTCTCCTTTTTCTTCGAAGAAACGAGATCGAATCCTCAAGGGATGTGCTGTCGAAAAACGGCTCTTGAGCACCGCGCCTCCGCCGGTCCGCTCATGGCTAAACGACATGAGTGTGTCCGCGCCCCTGTTCCTGCAATCCGACCCATAAAAACCATAGCCTGGCAATTGTCGATTTCACGTACAGGAGGCGGCATGTACACACGCGCAGCGCAATCGGCAAAGCGGAGAATTTCCTGGCTCGCTTCCTCACTTGTCTTTGGCTTTCTCTTCCTCGTCATCGTTCTTGCGGACACACACTCCGCTGTAGCTATTCCTCCGCCCTCGCTCCATGTGCGCGCTATTCCCGCGTTCGCGCGCAAATACGGAATGCCGTGCTCCGCTTGTCACGAGGCCTGGCCCAAGCTCAACAACTTCGGCCAGACCTTCAAAGACAACGGCTACCAGATGATGAACGACCGCGATGCTCCCATCTTCCAGCAGGCAGCGTACTGGCCGGTCGCGTTTCGTATCACTCCAAACTGGCATCGCGAGAGCGTTGACCATATCGATCTCGCCAATCCCGCCACCGGATTGACCACCGAGGGTCGGCTCACCACGCACGGTTTCGATCTTTCCGGGCTGGACATCCTCACGGCCGGTACGCTCGCCAAGAATATCAGCTTCCTGCTCGTCCCTTCCGCGGACAATGCAGGCGCATTTCACTTTGAATCCGCCAACGTCCGCTTCGACAATCTCCTCCACACCAGTTGGCTCAACGTTAAGGTCGGCAAGTTCGAGCTCGACAACATCATTTCCGAAAAGCGCATTCTCGCGCTTTCCAACAATGGCGGTTTGTATCAGATCTATCACTTTGTTCCCGTCGGCGATATCAACGGCTTCGGTCTCGGCGACAACCAGCTCGGCGCCGAGCTCTCCGGCCACTCCAAAAACGACTACACCCGCTATTCCATCGCCATGCTTAGCAGCAACGATGGCAATGTCAGCCTCCCCAACGGCCACGGCTACGACACTTATCTGACCTTCAGCCAGGCGTTCGAAGCCGGCAGCCTGGGCCTACAGCGCGTCGGCGCCTTTGCTTACATCGGTCGGGCGCCAACTTATGCTTCCCTGATCGCCGGCGGCACCGCTACGGCCGACGGCCTGGGGCAAAAATCCTTCTACCGCGCCGGTTTCTACGGCCTCTGGTACATCAAGAAGCTCGATTTCATGACCATGTTCACCCACGCGGGCGAAAGCGCGTTCCTCGGCACAGGCACTCCCGCCTACGCCGATCTGCCTGTCGGTGCGCGCGGGCCTGTCTGGAATGGCGGCATGATCGAGACGCACTACACCTTGAACCCGCAGTTCATCCTCATCAATCGCTACGAGTTGATCCGCATGTCGCGCCAGGCGCTGGCCACGAACCCAGGCAATCTCGGCGATATCGACTCCCTGACCTTTGGTTATCGCTACTACCCGTTCATCTCCAGCCGCGCCGGCTTCGCCTTCCATAACGAGTATTCCCTCGTCCGTCAGCGAGGCCTCGCGCTTTCCGGCAAGGACCTAACCAGCAGCAGCCTCTTCCTGGGCTTTGACTTTATTTTCTGAGGAAGCGAGGACATCATGAGGGCAAACAAAATCGTGAAATCGCTGGTTCTGGCAACGGCTGCGCTGCTCACTTTACCGCTCGCCAACGCCCAACAATCCGAATCGCACATGGGCAAGCTCACCGGCCGTGCCGATTCCGGCAAGCAGCTCTACTATCGCTTCTGCTGGGGGTGCCACGGCTATCGCGGCGACGGCGACGGTGAAAATTGGCTGCCTACCGGCTCCTACCCCACTATGCCGTACTTAAACATCCAGCCGCGAAATTTTGACGCGGGGGTTTTCAAGTGCCGCTCGACACCTACCGGAACTTTGCCCACGGACCAAGACCTCTATAACTCTGTCGGACGCGGCTTCGTTATGACCAACATGCCTTCTTGGATTTCCCTCACCAACCAGCAGCGCGCCGATCTGGTCGCCTTCATCAAGACCTTCGCGCCACGCTTCAAAAGCGAAAAGCCGGGCGATCCTATCAACGTTCCCGCCGAGGCCAAGCTAACCGTGGAATCCATTAAGCACGGCCAGGAGCTCTTCCAAAAGCTCGAATGCTGGAAGTGCCACGGGCCCGAGGGCCGCGGTGATGGCCCTTCCGCCTCCACTTTGACCGACAGCAACGATCAGCCCATTCGCCCCTACAANTTCACCGTAGGCTCACGGTTCAAGTGCGGCGTCACCAACCAGGATCTCTACAAGATTTTCATGACCGGCCTCGATGGCACGCCCATGCCTTCCTTCGCCGACGTCATCAAGCCCGAAGACGCGTGGGACCTGGTCCACTTCCTTCGCACCCTGCAAATCACGAACAAGAGCCCCGAGCTGGCTTTGTGGGAATCCACAAAGGAAGGCGCCGAACAAATTGCTTCGAGAAGAATCTACGGAACCCCCACGGGTTCCGGCATCAAGCAGTAAGCCTCACAACCATGCAAAAGCAATCCGAGCAAGGAGCAATGTTCATGCGAGCAAAATTAGTTTCAATGACCGCGGCGGCCGCGCTGATTTTTGCCGCGGCCCTGCTGCACGCCCGGGCCGGCGGCGGCACTGTCAGCGGCAAAGTCACTTACGAAGGAACTCCCGCAAAGCCCAAGCCCATTGACATGTCGAAGGAACCGAGCTGCGCCAAGCAGCACCCTACCCCAGTTATGACTGAAACTGTGGTCACCGGACCTAACAACAGCCTCGAAAATGTTGTGGTTTACATCTCCGCCGGCGCTCCCGACGACGCTGCGCCCAGCCAGGCCGCAACCTTCGACCAGAAAGGCTGCCAGTACATTCCGCACGTCCTTGCCTTCCAGGTGAATCAGCCGCTCAAAGTCGTCAATGACGATCAAACGTCGCACAACATTCATCCCCTGGCTAAAATCAATCACGAGTGGAATAAGTCGCAACCGCCCGGGACTCCGCCTTTTTCCGAAAAATTCGGCAAGTCGGAGTTCATTCCGGTGAAGTGCAACATCCATCCTTGGATGCACGGCAACTTCGCAGTGCTGAAGAATTCCCACTACGCCGTTTCCGGCGGGGATGGCAGCTTCAGTCTTCCGAACCTGCCACCGGGTAAGTACACGGTCACGGCTTGGCACGAATCCTATGGCGAGCAGACACAAGAAGTCACCATCACTGGAAATGAGACCAAAGCTGTTAGCTTTATCTTTAAGGCTAAACCCTATTGATGCGAGGTAGTCTAAGTAGGAATGACGGGCCGTCACGGTCCACATGAAACGCGCTCGGGTTTCATCCGGGCGGATGCGAGGCACTATGGGGAAACTGTTCGGAGTGATTCTGACGATCATCGCGCTGGTTTCCGCGTATCCCATCGTGACTCATAAGTACGTGCAGCCGGAGGATATCTCGACTCACGGTCACGCCATAGACGAACAATTGTCGGACACTATGGCTGAATCGGGTTTTGCATTCCTCGGGTCCCAACTGCTCCTTGCCTTCTTCGTCTGGAAGTTCTCCGAGCGCAAAGCGGGTGCGAAGATCAGCAACATTCCGGGCGGGGCGAAATTGATGGTCGTCGCCGCCTTCATTCTCATTGGCACGGAAGTTTTGGCGCTCGGGGTACTCGGACAAAAGGCGTGGGCCAATGTGTACTTCACGGCGCCGAAGCCGGACGCGATGCAGGTTCAGGCGCAAGCCGGCCAGTTTGCGTTCTATTTCCGGTATTCCGGCCCGGATGGAAAGTTCGGCGCGATTCATCCGGACAAGATTGACGAAGGCAATCAGAACTTTTTTGGACTCGATCCTGCCAATGATGTGGAATCCCGCGACGACATCGTTTCCGGTGAACTCGCAATCCCGGTCAATCGTGAGATTCAGCTCCTGATGCATGCGAAGGATGTGGGCCACTCCTTTTACGTGCGGGAGTTGCGCATTCAGCAGGACTTCGTGCCGGGGCTAGATCTTTCGGTCCACTTCACGGCCACGAAAACAGGCAAGTATGAAATCGTCTGCACACAACTATGCGGACTCGGCCACTACAACATGAAGGCGTATCTCAATGTCTTATCGCAAGAAGACTTTGAAAAATGGACGAAACAGAAGATTTCGGAGCAATAAGCCTTAGCCCAAAGCCGTAGATCAGCGAGTGAGAGGCAGGATCTCCGGCGTCCTGCACGAGGTGAGAAAATGGCAGAAGCGTCGGTACAACAAGCGCATGTGCATGCACCGCCGGAGAGTTTCATCCGGAAAAACGTCTTCAGCCTCGATCATAAAACGATCGGCAAACAATATTATGGACTTGCGTTGGTGGCCGTGTTCACCGGCATGGCGCTCTCCTGGCTGATGCGCTTCCATCTCGCGTGGCCAAACGCAAAGATTGCCGGCCTCGAGCTTCTTTCGAAGGCCGGTGCGCCAGGCGGCGTCATCACGCCGGAATATTACCTATCGTTGTTGACGATGCACGGAACACTGATGGTGTTCTTCGTGCTCACCAATGCGCCTTTCGCTGGCTTTGGCAACTATTTCCTGCCGATCCAGATCGGCGCCGAAGACATGGCGTTCCCGCGATTCAACATGATGTCGTTCTGGGTTACCTTTGTTGCTTTTCTCGTCTTATTTACGGCGTTTTTCATTCCGGATGGTCCCCCGACCTCCGGCTGGACGGCTTACGCGCCGCTTAGTGCCGTTGGTAGCGACGCGGGACCGGGTCTGGGATGGGGGCAGAACCTCTGGGCGATATCCATATCGCTATTTTGTATCGGGCAGTTGCTTGGCTCGCTGAATTTCATCTCCACCACGCTGGATTTGCGCGCGAAGGGAATGACCCTGATGCGCATGCCCATCTGTACTTGGGCATGGTTCATTACTTCGTGCATTGGATTGCTCGCGTTCGCAGTGTTGCTCCCGGCCTGCCTGCTGTTGATTTTGGACCGTATGGCCGGGACGAGCTTCTTTATTCCAGCAGGATTGGTTCTTAGCGATCGTTTGCAAAATCACGCCGGCGGATCGCCCTTGCTGTGGCAGCACCTGTTCTGGTTCTTCGGCCACCCAGAGGTATACATTGCGATTCTGCCAGCGATGGGCATTGTTTCGCATGTGCTGATCACGAGCATGCGGAAACCGCTTCTCAGCGCCAAGGTCATCATTTACTCGATGATGTCCATTGGTTTCCTGAGCTGGATGGTATGGGGACACCATATGTTCGTAAGCGGGATGAATCCCTTCTCTTCCTTGCTGTTCTCCTTCCCTACGCTGACGATAACCATCCCGGCGACAATCATGACGCTGATCTGGCTGGGGAGTCTTTACGGGGCGAATCTCCAGATCACGTCTGCATCGCTTTTTGCACTCGGTTTTGTCTCAATGTTTGTCAGCGGCGGTGTAAGTGGGTTCTTCCTCGCCCAGCCATCGATTGACATCTATCTCCACGCAACGTACTTCGTGGTGGGACACTTCCACATGGTTATGGGTGTCGCGGCCATATTTGGCATCTTGTCCGGAACCTATTTCTGGTTCCCCAAAATGTCAGGCCGGATGATGAATGAAACACTCGGCAAGCTGCATTTCTGGATCACTTTTGTGGGGACTTACTGTATCTTCATGCCTTTCCACTACCTCGGAATGGCGGGAAACGTGCGCCGCTATTCGTCGTTTGTCGATGACTTCATGGCGCCGCTGCTGCCGTTACACAAATTCATAACCATTGCGGCGCTCATCACCGGTGCCGGCCAATTCATCTTTCTCTATAACCTAATCCACAGCCGCTTTCGCGGCAAACCTGCTCCACAGAATCCGTGGAACGGAACTTCGCTTGAGTGGAGCATTCCATCGCCTCCGCCCTGGAACAATTTCGGCGGAAAACATCCTGTCGTTTATCACGATTCCTATCAATACGGGTTGAAGGGTTCGAAGGGTGACTACGTGATGCAGGATTCGCCGGAACAGATCGTCACCGAGTAATTGGCCGGAGCGCTGGCCGTGCGTAACAATATCAGCTCACCGTCAGCGATCTAAGGAAGAGAAGCGAGTGACCATGTCTACTACCACCTTTCCTCCAGCACCCGCGCAGGCCCCTCCCTTGCCGCCAGAAGGGAACGCGATCAGAGTCTCGGTCATGGCAAAGTCCCGCCCTCCCGACGCCTCTCGAAGTGGCATCTGGGTTGCAATCTTCGCAATTACCATGTCGTTCGCGGCGTTTACCAGCGCGCTCTTTGTGCGGCAGGGCTCTGGAGACTGGACACATCTCGTTGTTCCTCCTCTCCTGTATGTGAATACAGCGGTATTGCTCATGAGCAGCTTTACTCTCGAGATGTCGCACCGCGTGATAGCGAGAGGGCTTGCAGGGGAAGCCAGCGCGCTTCGCAGCAGCTTGCGGTGGGTCTTCGTTACGCTGGCGCTCGGGTTGACCTTCGTTGCGGGGCAGTATTTGGCCTGGCGAAAACTCGCCGCACAGGGACTCTACCTCGCCACGAATCCCAACAGCTCATTCTTCTACGTCTTCACCGGCATGCACGCGCTGCACGTTCTCGGCGGCATCACCGCCCTTGTCTACGTAATCAGGCGGCTTACCGGCAGCCGCGATGTCTTCCGGCGAAGCACGTTTGATAGCACGGCGATCTACTGGCATTTCATGGGAGGGCTGTGGCTCTATCTGCTATTCGTTATACGTATGAGGCTCTAAGCGTCAGAATGGGAGAGAAACTGTGAACGAGTCCGAAATGGCCATGCACGGACACGACGGCGCTTTGATGGAGGGATCACCGTACGCGATCCCCTCCAGAAAGCTAACCATGTGGTTGTTCCTCATCTCGGATGCGGTGACGTTCGGAGCCATTCTCTTTGGGTATGGCTACCTACGTACCGCGAGTAGTGATTGGCCCGCGCCCTTCAAGTTTAATCCGAGCATTCTCAATGTCATCATCATGACTTTCGTTCTTATCACCAGCAGTCTGACAATGCTTGGCGCGGTGGACTCCGCGAAGGCTGGCGACAAAGCCAAGGCCAACCGCTTCCTATGGTCTACAATTTTGCTCGGTGTGATCTTCGCGGGCCTGCATATCCGGGAATGGTTCGCGCTGATCGATGAGGGCGTCCGGCTGTTTCAGAATCCCTGGGGTTCGCCGCTTTTTGGCGCCACCTTCTTCAGCATTACCGGGCTGCACTTGCTTCACGTTATCTGTGGAGTCGTGGCCATTGCTGTCATCTCTCGCGGCTTCTCCCGAGGCAGCTTGACGGCGGGTCACGTGGAAACGACCGGCTTGTATTGGCACTTCGTGGATCTGGTATGGATGTTTGTCGTACCGCTGATCTACCTGCTGAATATTTCGCGCTAGCACACCCGGACCGTGGAGGGAGAGGATCGATGACAGCCCCAAGAAAGTCAGGTAACGTGATTGCGAAATATCTGCCCGTTTACTTCGTTCTACTCGGCATCGCGGGCCTTGAGGTTTTCCTTGCCTACCAGCACTTCTCGACCGCAGCGCTGCTGGTTATTTTGCTGGGCCTTGCGATTTGCGGCGGCGCGTTGGCAGTAATGTACTTCATGCACCTTGCGCAGGAGCGCCGCAGCCTGTTCTTGACGCTTATTCCTGCCACTATCTTTGTTCTGCTGATGATGAACATGTTCTGGTCGGACAGCTTCCGCCTGCTGCGCATGAGACCATTTCCGCACTAGTCACTGCTGCTTGACGCCAGCGTATATGGTGAGCATACTTAGCGGGAGGGGGTCGCAGATGAGCCGCAGTCGCCAAGCTGAAGTAACCTGGTTGGCACGCGCGCTCGGTCTTGTTGCTGCTCTCTTCGTACCGAGCCTGGTCTTCGCTCAAAATTGCGCGCTGTGCTATACGCAGGCAGCTGGCGCTGGACACCGCGTTATCCAGGCGCTGCGGAGCGGCATCCTTATGTTAGTGGCGCCCCCAATGCTCATCTGCATCGCCATTGCCGTAATGGCCTACAGGAAGCGGAACCACTTCAACAGCGATACATAAATTGGTTTACTGCCTGAAATAAATAACCGCGAGAGTGTGTCCTGATCAGGGTAGGTCGAGATCCAGTGCGTAGATGTCGGTGACTCCCCGCTCGACCATCACGTAAAGAGAGCCGTCGCGACCAACGCCGCTGAATAGACACTGCGTCGCGCTGCCCTGCAGGATCGGTCCAAAGCCCATGATGCGGTCGACTTTTCGCGTAACAACGTCCGCTCGAAATACGGATTCCTCATCGTCAAGTTGGTCTTGGAAATAGATCGATGAACCGTCCGAGGACCAGTGAGGCGATTGCAGAAGGCCGCCGGAACCAATCGAAGACCACTCTTCCTTGCGCATGTCATACAGAACAATGCGACGGTTTGAGTTATCCTCCGCGGCAATGTAGCGGCCATCTGGAGACCAGCGGGAGTCGCTGAGATTCTTCGAATCAGGCAACTCCTTTAAGACACCGGTTGTCGGCTCAAGCAAAAAGAGTGCGTATTGAGGATGAATCTTCTGATTCCGCATAGTGACAACGATACGGTACCCGTCGGGCGACCAGTCTGCATTCAAACCTTCCCATCCTTTGGGAAGGACTGGCCGCAGCGAACCACCGTCCGTAGAAAGAATATAGATCTGCCGAGCTTGGCCTTTACGTACTCCCGTAAAAAGAATCTGTTCACCCTTCGGCGACCATCGCGGGGATAAGCCCTCGAGCGGAGGATTGGTTAAACGTATTCGCTGTGACCCATCCTTCCGGCTGCGCCACAAAGAGCCGTCCGGCCGGTCAAAATAGACCACCATTTGGCCGTCTGGGGAAACGCCGGCCTCCTCAGCATTGGCATCAACGCTCAACGTAGAAAAGCGAGAAGTTCCAGGTTCAAGTCGCTCAAGTTCGCGATGTGAGCGAAAGCTGAAGGCAAAGATTCGTGAACCGGTTTGAGCCGGGATGGCCACATGCAGTGAGTCTGGTCCGCTTGTCAGAGGAAAAGGGCCGTGGTGCGAACGCCGTAGCCAACTCCAAGCATCACGGATGGCCCACAAGTTACAGTCGTATCGGTCGCAGCCGGAAAACAGGAAGTATTTGCCGTCGGCGGTCCAGTTTCCGGCGGCCTGGCGAGAAGGCGTCCCATTCGCAAGAATTGTGTGCAAGCCGCTACCATCGGCTGACATTTCCCACAAAGATTCGGTGCCGTATTCGCCTGCGTCAATCGTAAGGTGTATGTTCTCTCCATCGGGTGACCAGGCTGGAGTTTCGGGACGTCCATTAACGTGAACAAGTTCACGAAGCTGCGTGCCATCGCGATGAATTGAGTACAGACTTTGGCCGCGCACAAATACGATCTGCGTACCGTCCGGCGACCACGCGGGATCGTGGCCGGTGGCCTGGCCCAGGCGTCGCGGCTCGCCGCCTTGGACGGGCCACAGCCACAGCGGCATCTCATCGTCATGCCGGGTAAACTGGCCAACTAGGAACTGCGAGTGATCCGGAGAAATCGCAAAGAGGCGCGTGTTCTCAAACGGCGCAGTCATCTTCTCTGCGTTGCCCCCTTCAACGGAAGTCTGCATGAGACTCCAGTGCCCACCATCACGCTGCAGAAAGAAAATCCGGGTTCCGTCGGACACGATGCCGCCCCACTCGTCAATACGGCCGCCGTTTGTGATTCGAGTCATGCGTTGCACGCTGGGTCGGGGCACAGGGTAGACAATGAAAAAGAGAAGCCAGGATCCGAACAATATGGCGACCGTAAGAAGCATGGTATCGAACCAGCGCTGCGTGCGCTCTGCTCGCTGGCGATCCCAATAAGATTCTGTCGCACGTTCTCCTGAGAATTCCGGATGCAGTCGCAGGCGTACCTCTATGGGCTTTCCTGCATTGTCCAAGGCAGTTGAGGGCGAGCCAGTAGGACCGTGGGTGACATGCACCGGCGCCAGGAAGCGGTAACCCTGGCGAGGCACCGTTTCGATAAAGCGCGGATTTTCTGCCTCGTCTTGGAGTGCGGCGCGAAGCTTCTTCAGAGCCGCGTTCAGGCTTCCCTCGAAGTTGACGTGGGTACCTTTCGGCCACAGGCTTGGCAGAGCTGCTCTCGCTTCACAATTTCACCATTTCGCTGCAGGAGCATAGCGAGAATGCGAAAGGGTTGTTCCTGGATTTTGATACGAACGCCTTGGCGGCTCAAGGTAGAGCGAGCCAAGTCCGCTTCGAACAGGCCAAATCTCACGATTACAAGGGAATCAATATTGGTATCGGATTCCAGCACGACGCATCCCCTGAAAACTTGGCCAAGACCATACCATGATTCTTGTGCGGCGACGAGACATTAGTTCACATGAACATCTATGCTATTAAATATTAACGAGTTACTGGTTCATAGTATTTTCAGCGCCAGTTCCTTTGACGGCTTCGCACTCCTGAGTTTAAGTGGACTCGAAGGCACCGATGCCATTCGGGCTAGGCTCAATCCTTAGCCCTGTCGGGCTTTGATTAGTGGTTTTTAGAGGTTTTGGGAAAGAACGCCTTCCCAAAGGCTCTGAACCGTCGGAACGCCCGGGTTCGAGTCCCTGAACCGGATCAAGCAAGCCATCGGACGCGGGCGCTCCGATCCAAAAATACTCCTCCGCCTCCAAATCCGCGTCTTTTTTCAAACAGGGATTATTAAGGCCCTCAGCTGTAGGTACCCTCACCAGGACCGTCGCTCACCTTTGTGTTATCACAAAAAATGTGATACACTTCGAAAGGTTCAAGGAGAGGGACAGTGCACCGAGGGAAACTAAGACTGGCACGGGAACAGCGCGGATGGACGGAAGTGAAGGCGGCATCACGCCTCGGGGTGTCCCAGTCCTATTTAGCGATGCTCGAGCGCGGCCAGCGGCGAGTGACCCCGCGCCTTGCGCGAAGATTTAAGAACGTCTACAACTTGAGTCCGGCCACATTGCCTCCCCGCGACGCATTCGTGCCGCGCAACGAGCTTAGCGGTCAGGAATTCGCAAGAAGGTTGGCCTCGCTCGACTATCCAGGTTTCTCTTATTTGAGACCGAGTGGCCAACAAGTGCATCCGGGGGAGGCCTTGCTGGATGGCTTGGCGCAGGAACATTTGGAGGCCCGTTTGGCAGAGGCCCTTCCTTGGCTTTTGCTCAAGTATTGGGAAATGGATATGGAATGGCTGGTTAGGCAAGCAAAGCTCAATGACCTGCAAAACCGGCTGGGGTTTCTCGTTAGCCTGGCAAAACGGGCTTCCGAAAGGTCGAGCACCGCAAATCAAGAGCGAGACTCCGCATTGAAGGAACTCGAAAATACGTTGAGTGAGAGCCGGTTGGCGAAAGAAGACACTTTCATGAAGAAATTGAAGAACGACAGCGAGCGCCAGTGGCTGCGGGAGCGCCGCTCGGAAGAAGCACGGTATTGGAATCTCTTGACTGACTGGCGAGCGGAGCATCTTTCGTATGCTCTCTAGTGGAAAACCGCGGGTGGAGCTGCCAGCCCCATGGGCTCAGTTCCTGGACGACTTAGATGCGCACTTGCCAGAGCCGATGGAACTTCATTGCATCGGCGGATTTGTCGTCAGTGTGTTTTTCGGACTTCCCAGGCCTACCGCCGACGTCTTCCAACAACTTTCCTTTCTCGTCCAGAATATAGATGACATTGAGAGTTTCCATTCCGCGCCCTACTTTGCGGATGTGCTCTAACACCTGGGCCGCAGTCATCTCCGGACGGATGGCCACATAGTCGGGGGTCATGTATCGCCCGACGCTGTGTTCCGGATAGCCCAGAAGCTGGCGTGCGTTCTTCAGTTCCTCGGGAGAAAGCACCTCAAGCAGTTGCCGAGTCACCGTGGCGGGCATTTCCTCGAAGAACCGCGTCCGGTCGTCGGGAGGCATCCCATCCAGGACGCTCTTCACCTCATCCGTGGAGAGGGATCGGAGCAACTCCTTCTGCCGGTTGGTGGGTAGATATGGAACACCTGAGCAGCCTGGTCGCGTGACAGAAGGCGGAAGACTACCGCTTGCTCCTTCCCATGGATTTGGCCCATCGCGTCCGCGATATTGGAGGAATGTGTCGCCGTTAGTCTCGCCCGCAAGTCCTCCCAGCGCTGAGTTGTGAATGAGATCTTCCCATACGGACGGCGTCGCTATTTCGCTCATGTGCGTTCTCACAAGAAGAATTCGGTGGTGGCTTGTTTTTTGACCCGATGATGCCTGTTACAGACTTTGGCAGAGTAGCAGAATACGAGCGACCTCAAGGTTTCTGTGGGCCAACAGAATGGTTCTGACCTTGCTGACTTATGATCCTTCTAAGGCATTCCACGCGATGGTGAAATATTCGAGCCTTCGCCCACGGAGCACAACAGCCTTACGTTCCAAGATGGCCGTTTCAGTCATGTCCCGAGTCTACAACGCGCCGAGCCGAACTCGGAGAGAGGCTAGCAGTGGCTTAGCTCCCCTTATTGCCCCCTGAACGTTTTGCTATCAGATTGAAAAGAAGAAGGAAAGCCAGCAGAGCCAATGAGGTGCGAATTCACCAGCAATAAGGAAACAAAGGAGTTTTGCGGTGCAGCCTGGCCTTCTAAGGTATTGAAAGGAAAGAGAGGGAATTCTTAGTGCCCCCTAAATGCCCCTCGGAAATTCTTCATTTCTCCAGCTATTCATAGAAGAGGAGCATAGGGTCGCACGGCTCACATTGCATGGCTACGCAACCAGGTGAGCGACTTCCTCGAAGGGGACTGTGGAAAATTCATGCAAAGAGTCTTGCTTGATTTCACCACTGCCGAAAGCAAGAGAAAATCACTTTGAGTTGCTGGTCAGTCTGCCGCAGCATTCAGGGCGTGCCGGCAAGGAGGAGCGATCCCAGCCACCACCAAGCGCCTGGACGAGCGTCACGGCGTCCACCATACGACGGCCGAGAATATTTACCGCGGTGACTTCGTCGGAGAGAGCCGCGCTCTGAGCGGTGGTCACTTCCAGGTAGCTGGTGACGCCACCCTTGTAGCGTGTGACGGCGAGTTCCAGATATTTCTGGGCCGCGACGACTGCTTTGTCCTGAACCTGAGCCTCGTGCTCAAGGATCCGCAATGCCGCTACGTTGTCCTCAACCTGTTGAAACCCGATCAGCACCGTTTGGCGATAATTGGCAACGGCTTGATCGTAAGCGGCAATGGCTTGGTCTGAGGCGGCCCGGCGCCTCCCTACGTCGAAGACAGTAAAAAGAGCAGATGGCCCAGCCGACCATAGAATGCTAGGGCCGGAGAGCAATGTCGTGATAGAGCCACTCTCGAAGCCTCCCGATCGGCCCCCAAATTGACGAGCGGATAATAGGCGGACTTGGCGACTCCAATCTGCGCGTTGGCTGAGGCCATGAGGCGCTCTGCAGCGGCGATGTCAGGTCGCCGCTCGAGCAATTCTGAGGGCAGGCCCACGGGAATCGGCGGAGGAGGCATAGTTAGAGGAAGAGGAGCGAGACTGAACGACGCCGGGGGCTTCCCCATCAAAACAGCCACTGCGTGCTCGTACTGTGCACGGGCAACTCCGACATCGATGGCCTGCGCGCGGGTTGTCTCCAGCTGAGTCTCCGCTTGCTGCACTTCCACATCGGAAGCAATCCCTCCGGCAAACCGAGTCTTGATTAACTCCAAGGCTTGCTCATACTGCGTTACGGTGGAATTCAGAAGCTGCTCCTCGGCATCAAGTACGCGGGCTTGGAAGTAAAACAACGCTAACTGGGAATGCATCGACAGGTTCACGGCGGCTAGGTCGGCTGCGCTGGCTTGCGCCTGATCGCGATAAGACTCAACAGTGCGGCGCACGCGTCCCCAGACGTCGATTTGGTAAGACAATTCGAAAGGAATTTGAAAATCGTTGTACGTGATGCCATTGAAGGTTGCGCTCTGAGGCGGACGGTTGGAGGAAGTCTTGTTGCGAGTTGCGACCGGATTGGCGGTCACGGTTGGAAAATAATTGGCCCGCTGGTAGCGGAGTGCCGCACGAGCTTGTGTATATTGGGCCTCAGCCGCCTTCAAGTTCTGGTTGGAGACGTTGACCTGAGCTTCGAGGGCATTGAGCTGAGGATCCTGAAAAATCTCCCACCAGTTGCCGCCGAGATTTTGGTCATTCGGCTGAGCAGGTTTCCAATCGCCAACCTCTTTATAAGCTGGAGGGACCTCTGCTGCCGGGCGGTGATATTTTGGCCCCACGGTACAACCCGCAATTGAGAGCACGCTAGGCAGAACGACGGTGGCCAGAGTGCGCTTCCATACTCGAATCTCTGCATTCGGGTTGTGTTGTAAACTCACTGGCCCCGTCCTCCGCCACTTGGCGATGCAGTCTTCGCGATCTGCACTTGTTGTCCGGTGAGAATGGAATCTGGCGGATTTTGAATTACCGATTCGTCGCCGTTCAGGCCCGATAGGATTTCGATCTGATTTCCGAAATCGTGACCAGGCGTCACTTGCGTGAGCACCACTTTGCCGTCTTTCACAACGGCGACCTGGAGACCTTCGGACCGAAACAACAGAGTGTCAACTGGCAAAAGGTGAGTGGAGGCCAGCCCCGCTAGCTTCAAATGGACTTCGGCATATGAGCCGGACAACAACTTGCCGGTAGGATTGTCCACGTCAACTTCCGCCTGCAAGGTGCGGGTTGCGAGGGTGATGGCGTTGGCGGTGCGCACTAACTTCCCCGGGAAACGACGCCCGGGAAACTCCGCGAGGGTTAGCTCTGCCGCCAGCCCTGGTGTGGCAGCTTGTGAGTACTCCTCGGGCACGTAGACATACACCCTGAATTTCTCGGGTTGCGCGACATGGAATAGGTCGGTCTTCGTGCCTGGCGCGCTACCGGAGTTGATCAGGTCGCCGACGTCGACGTTACGCACGGTAACAATGCCGTCGAACGGAGCATAGATCTTCTCGAAAGATTGCAGCGATTCCAGTTGTTTCACATTGGCTTGCATGGCTTGAACGGTCGNCTGATTAGCATTAAAAGTTCCCGCCGCATTGTCTGCATCCTGTTGAGCCACGGCGTTGGTTTTCAATAGGCCCTGGTAGCGGNTGTTAGTGATCTCTGCAAGCTTGAGGTTGGCCTCGGCTGTGGCCAGGTTGCTGCGTGATTGCTGGAGCTGCTGATCGACTTCAGGTGTGTCGATCTCAGCGAGAAGCTGGCCCTTTTTCACGCGAGCTCCAATGTCGACGTACCACTTCTTTAAATACCCGTTGGTACGCGAGTAAATCGGAGCGGTCATATAGGGTTCTACGTTGCCAGGCAACACGAGCTCGTGCGACGGTGCGGTACGCTGTGGAGAAACGACGTTGACCACGGGGACGGCCATGGCAGCGGTTTCGGCGCTCACGGCGGCACGCGCTCGAACACGGTGGAGAATGCCGGATACTAAAATCCCTGCCACCGCCAGAAAAACTACCACGGCGGCGAGCCAGCGACGTCTCGCGCGATGTTTCCCGTTGAAGGCGCTTTGCATTTGCGGCGCGTTCTCAACAACTTGTGTTTGTGTTTCTTGAGGCATTGGCACACCTTCTGCTCGTAAAAGAGCTCTATTGTTGCATTTCAGCTTCAGCCGGGCGATGACGGAGACCGTGCACCATACTGAACACTGTAGGGACGAAAAACAGCGTAGACACCGTGGCGAAGAGCAACCCGCCGATAACGGCGCGTCCGAGAGGTGCGTTTTGTTCTCCACCTTCTCCCAACCCGATCGCCATAGGCATCATTCCGATGATCATTGCCAGAGCTGTCATCAGTACCGGCCGGAAGCGCGCAAATCCTGCCTCTACGGCCGCTTCGGCCGTAGAGCGTCCTGCAGCCAATCGTTCTTTTGCGAAGCTAACTACCAGGATGCTGTTCGCCGTTGCCACTCCGACGCACATGATCGAACCCGTAAGAGCGGGCACGCTAATCGTCGTGCCGGTCACAAACAAGAACCACACAATTCCAGCGAGCGCCGCGGGAAGCGCCATGAGAATAATGAACGGGTCGAGCCACGATTGAAAATTAACGACAATCAGGAGGTAAACCAGGACGATGGCGAATGCGAGTCCTGTCAGCAAACCCAAGAAAGAGGACTTCATCGTCTGGATCTGGCCACGCACAATGATTTGCGAACCCCGGGGAAGCTCCTTCTGACTAGTTTTCAGAATCGAGAAGATGTCCTTCGAAACGGCTCCGAGGTCACGGCCCTGCACAGAGCCGAATATATCGATCACCGGAGCGACATTGTAATGAGAGACGACGCTCAAGTCGGAATTGCGGCTAAACGAGGCGAGACTCGCAAGTATGGAGGGCGGAGCGGTACCCGTACCGGTAACTGGAATGTTCTCCAGATCCTGCAGTGACTGAACCCGATACTGCGGAGTTTGCGTCGCAACCTGATAGCTAACGCTATTTTTCGGATTCAGCCAGAAAGTTGGTGCAGTCTGGAAGCTACCGCTCAGAGTTATCAGGAGATTATTCGCAACCTCTCGCTGGGTGAAGCCGATTTCTTGAGCCTTGGTGCGATCCACATCAATGTGAAACTTCGGCTGGTCAAAGGTTTGCTGAATTCGGAGATCCGATGTTCCCGAAACGTACTTCACCCTATTCAGTAGCTTGTCCGCGAACTGTCGGTTGGCCTGTAGATCATTTCCGATGACTTGAATATCAATAGGTGCAGGCAGACCAAAGTTCAAGATTTGCGTCACCATATCCGAGGGCAGGAAATAAAACGTGACTCCAGGAAAATCCTGCGCCAGCTTCAACCTCAAGTCATGCACATAACCTGCTGTTGGCCGGTGCTTCGGAGAGAGCGCAACCATGATGTCCGCGTCAGCGGTTCCGATCGGCGCCGAATTGCTGTAGGAAAGGTTGATGCCGCTATAAGGCAATCCGATGTTGTCGATCACTCCAGAGAACTCGGCGGGTGGTATTTGATTGCGGATCTCGGCCTCCACGCGGTCACACAAGGCGGCCGTCTCTTCGATACGCAGCCCGGTCGGGGCGCGGAGATGCAGCGTGAATTCGCCGCTGTCCACGGATGGGAAGAAGTCTTGTCCCAACCACGGGTACAGCCCGAAGGAGAGTGCGCACGCGGCGAGAAATGACCCGGCAAAAAGGCGGCGGTGACGGACACAACCCTCGAGTAATCCGCGATACCCGTTCCGAATCCTCTCAAAGCTGCGTTCAAACCAAGCTTGAAACAGCACTAGGGGATTCTTACTCGGGGCGTGCGAGCCTTCTCCAGCATGGGCTTTGAGAAGATATTTGGCCATGGTTGGTACGAGAGTCCGCGAGAGTAGGTACGAAGCCAACATCGCGAAGACGACCGCTTCCGCCATGGGCACAAAGAGATACCGGGCAACTCCGGTGAGCAAGAACATGGGCACAAAGACGATGCAGATACTGAGTGTTGAAACCAATGCCGGCACTGCAATCTGTTCCGCTCCAAGAAGAATTGCCTCTTCCGTCTCTTTGCCTCTGCTCAGAAATCCGTGAATGTTCTCGATCGTGACCGTCGCGTCATCCACCAGGATGCCGACGGCCAGCGCCAAACCGCCCAGGGTCATGATGTTGATCGTTTCTCCCAAGGCGCTGAGAAGAATGATCGAAGTCAAAATGGAAAGAGGAATCGAAATAGCGATGATTAGCGTGCTGCGCCAACTCCCGAGAAACAGGAGAATCATGACAGCCGTAAGGCAGGCCGCGATGAGCGCCTCTCGTAAAACGCCGGAAATGGAGCCACGGACGAAGACGGATTGGTCTCCGAGCAGCCGAATTTGAAGGTCCGGCGGAAGCGTGGTCTTTACAGTTGGCAACAGTGTCTTGATGGCAGAAATAATGTCCAACGTAGACGCGCTCCCGATCTTTTGAATGGTCATTAGAGTCGATCGCCGCCCGTCCACGCGCACGATATTGGTTTGCGGGGGGAATCCATCGCGAACGTTAGCGACATCGCGGATGTAAATCGTCGTGCCTCCCACAGCTTTGATCGGGAGGTTGTTCAGCTCTGCAATAGTTGTGGGGCTCCCATTCATGTCGACGTTGTATTCAAATTTCCCCATCTTGGCGGTTCCGGCCGGGAGAATGAGATTCTGAGCGCTGATGGCATTCACTACGTCAGCAGGCGACAAGCCTTTCGATTGCAGTGCCGCGGTGTTTAAATCCACCTGAACCTGGCGCTGTTTGCCGCCATAGGGATAAGGGACTGCCGTGCCCGGTACCGAAGTGAGCTGGGGCCGGATGAAATTCAGACCTAGATCATTTAACTGCTGCTCCGAAAGCGTAGGGCCGGACAAAGCCATCTGGAGAATGGGCACGCTGGAAGCGCTATAGGTAATGATCAGTGGCGGCGTCGTGCCTGCTGGCAACTGCTTGAGCTGCGTTTGGGATTGGCCTGCAATCTGCGCAATCGCCATGCTGATATTGACGCCGGGATGAAAAAAGACCTTTATGACAGCGACGCCATTCAGTGACTGCGACTCGAGGTGCTCAATATCATTCACGATTGTCGTTAAATTGCGCTCTTGAAGAGTGATAATTCGGTTGGACATCTCCGCCGGTGACAGCCCGTAGTAGTTCCAAATAATGCTCACCACGGGAATGTTGATGTTTGGAAAGATGTCCGTTGGCGTGCGAAAAATGGACAGCGTTCCAAGAATCAAGATCAGGATAGCCAGCACCACGAACGTGTACGGGCGTTTCAGCGCGACCCTAACAATCCACATAATTCACCTTTTCGGCTTTAGCCGACTGCAATAACCAAATTGACCTTATGTCCTATGCTTCGGGGTCTTGGCGTCCAAAGTCGAGATCAATTGCTTGGCCGCCGGGGGCACAGCAACTGTTCCGGATAGAACAATTTCCCGCGCAGGAATTTTCTTGCCATATACACGGCGGTTGTCGCCATTGTCCGGACGGATTGTGGAACCCTCGAGCGAGACTCCTGCAAACAAGCCGCGCGTCCGTGAGTAGCTCAAGATTTCGGAACGCAGGCTCGCGTCGGTGTCGGCCGACGCATCGCGGCCGACCGGGCCAGCGGCGACGGAAGCGTCGCCTCCCAGCTTGACCTTGCTGGCGAGAATGCCTCTCGCGCCGCTTTCATTCATAACGAGCAAGACAAAATCCGTAGCTTGTCCACCGATTTGAAAGCCGAAGCTGCCACCCTCAAGAGCCATCATCGTGGGAGCACCCCACGGTCCCCGGAAGTTTTCACCCTTGCGGCACGACATCGCGCCCCGTCCGTAGCTTCCGCCGACGATGAAAGCGGCCTTTAGGACGGAGGGGAACACAACGACGCAATCTGCCTTGTCGAGCAAGTCCTGCGGAATGTTGTCCGGAACGTTGAGAATCTCTTTCAGGACCATGCCACAATTTCTCAATCGGTCGTCATCTTTGGTTTGGTCCGACGCGTTTGCCACCTCCGCGAGGAGTGGCAGGACAGCCAACAGCATGCTGCTCAGGCAGCTCGACAACTTTCGCATGTGATTTCCCTCCGGTAACTTCTTGCCTCAGATCCTGGAGGATGCAGCCCCGATGCCAACTGTGGAGACTGGGCGAGGTCTCAGGAAGTGCTTGAAAACAGAGGCGCTTAAGAAGGGGAGTCTGAGGTTAGATAGCGGAGAATGAGGAGCGAAGAGTCCATCGCGTTGGATGGTTGTCAGCAGGTTGACAGGGTAACTTTCAGGATCTCGAGAGAGGAAGAAGGAATGTGGAAGGGACGCGTTCGCACCGCTCGAGGTCCAGCACGACCTAAACGTTTCTCTCGTGGGAATGAGTTACCCACTCACAGCTGGGGAGCCGTTGAAATGGCATTTGACCACGAGAATGGTGACGTCATCATGGAAACCAACCTCGCTGCAGAAATTTGCCGCGTTGTTGAAGATATCGGTTGTGAGCTCTTCCGCGGAGAGTGAAGAACCATGTCGCACAACCGCGGAAAGCCGCTCCAAGCCGAATTCTTCGCCAAGCCGATTCTCTGCTTCAGTGACGCCATCGGTATAAAAAACCACCACGTCGCCGGCGGTAAGGTCAGCTGACGTCAGTTCACAGATCTCTTCCGGAGATAGTCCGATAGGTGGACAAGACGAGTTCATCAGCATGAGCGTGCCCGTCTTTGCTCGAAACAGAAGGGCGGGATTGTGACCACAGTTCACGTAGTGGATTGTCCGTTTGTTTGTATCGATCTCCGCAATCAGCAACGTCACATACCGTTCGGCGTCCGACACGGCGCGAATCTCCGTATTCAACCGTTCCACTTGCTGCAGCATGTTTCGATCATGGTTTGCCTCTAGCCGCATGGCCGCCGCCGTCGCGGACATTAACAGGGCGGCGGGAACGCCTTTTCCAGCTACGTCGGCAATGACGAACTGAATGGTGTGCGCGTCGATGGGAATGTAGTCGTAGTAATCGCCACCTACGCCCCGCGCGGGGTGCATCATCCCGGAGATCTCGAGTCCGCCAATAGCTGGTTTTCTCGAGGGGAGAAACAGGCGTTGGACTTGTGCGGCCAGCTTCACGTCCTGAAGCAGATCGTCACGTTGCTGCTGAACCGTTTTGGCAAGCGCCTCCCGCTGCTCCATATACCGCTGGATCACATAAACAACAAAGGCGAAGCACAACATCGCGGAGAGATTGTGGAAGATCCGGAGTCCCGGGCTGATGTTCCGCGGGGAGTAATAATCGTGGAACAATATGCAAGCGACGATGAAGCTGTAACTGACTTCCCTGCGTAGGAAAATCGCGCCGACGCTCAGCGGGAGTATGTAGAGATAGACAAGCGAAATCGAAGCAACGAAATGGTCTGCATACGCGACCGCAGCAGTCGCTCCCAAGACCAAGACAAGTGGCAACCACGCCGGTCCATTGGAAGCCACATCCTTCCGTAGGAGAGACAGCAACGGAACCCTTTCGCCAGGACCGCGCAACTCGGCTGCGCCCGATTCTCGGACGGCAGGATGGACTAGATCAGTCATTCAAATAGAATTCTCGCCATCATCCCTTTGTCTTCGTGATTGAGAAGATGGCAGTGAAAGACGGACATGCCCCTGATCACGGGGTCGGTGAAGTCCATGATGACGTCAACGGAACCGCCGTAAGGAACATTCACGGTGTCCAGCCACAGTGGATCGGCAATTGGTCGGTCGTTCTCGGCATACGCCAGGAAATGCACTTGATGGATGTGCATGGGATGCAGCTCTCCGGTGGCATTGACAATCTTCCAATGCTGATAAGACCCGACCTTCGCGCGCACCATCGGAGCTGCGTCGGGCGCAAACTTTTCCCCGTTGATGTAAAAGCCGTTCTTGTCTTCCGTGAACGTGACGGTGAACCGAGGAGGCATTTTTTCTTCCGCTGCCAGGTCCACTGTGTTGAGATCAGGTTTGAACGAGCTCTCCGAAATCTTCGACACTGAGCCTGCCCCGGACCGCGGGACGATGTCAGCCAACACCATCGCCGGATTCGGATCGCCCGCCGGCCCGGTATCCACACAATGCGTGATCAGTCGGCCCGTGCCTGCTGCTGGACCAGTAACAATCGCTTCGAGCCTGCCCGCTGGCGGCAACAGCACACGACCGGCGACCCGCGTTCGATGGTCAGGATCGTGCTGCGCGATGGGCTCGCCATCCATGGCGACGATCTCAAAGCTTTGTCCCTCAAGTTCTAGGTCCATGTAGCGATCCGCGGAAGCGTTTGCGATCCGCCAGAACTGCCGCTCCCCGGGCGCAATCTGAATCTCAGGCCGCAGGGACCCGTTCACCGTCATGACCTCCTCCGGCGCCTCTTGCTCGCCACCACAAACTTCCGAACTAAGGTCAACGCGCTGCTTCAAATCGGCAGACTGAGGATCCTTCTTAATGGAACGCCCCCGCACAACTAGCACGCGCTCCGGCAGCCCGCTGAGGGCAGGAAAATAAGATTCTATTCCTTCAATCACGAGCGCGCCGGACATCCCATCCAACACTTGTCTGTAGCTCTCGCCATGAGGATGCGTGTGGTACCAATACAAACCTGGCGGATGGTCTTTCGGAATCTGCACGGTATAACGGAGTGATTCTCCAGGCATGGCCATCATGTCCAAGACGTCGTCCTGCGGAGCGTCGGGGGAAACAGTCAGGCCGTGAAAGTGCAAATTCGTCATGTCCATGCACGGAGTAGCCAANCAACTCTCCNGTGGCTTAGTGGGAAGGTCGTTGATGTAGGTAATCTTCAATTGATCTCCCGGCGACAACCGCAGAGTCGGAGCGTTTGGTTGACCATTGAAGTAGAAAGAGTTCTTTCCATCACCTGTTATGGCAGCGTGCAGGGTTAGGGAAAGTGTATGGTTCTTCGCGCGAAGTTCAGGTGGATTCGGGAGCAGATCTGGCGACTTCCCCGCCAGTTCAAACAACCAGAAAACCAGGAATGCACTAACAAGAACGGGAATTGTGACTCGTAGAGCGGATACAATGCGTGACATGCTTCAGCTCCGACGCGCGCCGCTCACTCCGCCCGGTTCCATGTGGAATCCGGATCATAGGTGGTCATTGCTTCCGCCAGCTTTGTTGTGTCGGGACCAAGATCCTTCTCGTAAATTGTTCCCGATTTGTCGACGATGAACGTCATCACACCGGAAGAGCGATACTCCGCAGGATAGGCGATGAAGGCGAATCCTCCAGTCATCTCTCCGTTAACGACATAGTTTTTCGCTCCGCCTCGTGCATGGGGTCCTTGGCTAGTGAGGATCCGGAAAAAATAGCCATTGAACGGGACCTGATCGCCAACTTGGTCCTTTGCGCCTTTTCCGTACGCGTACGCGATGAGTGGATTGATGGGGCTAGCGAATTCGTCGGAAGCACCGTGCCAGTACAGACCATCGTGGCGGCCTTCCTCACTGACCAGTTTCTGCGCGAATTGCTTGGGGAGATTAGCCGGCGGGCGCGCAAAATATTGTTCTTGTGCTTCGACCAGATTGCGGCACGCATCCATGGCGGCAAGTTCATTTCTGCCTATGCGCCGGAATAGAATCTCGTCTTTGCTGGCGGGTGTGTCGAAATACCACGTACCGTGATTGTTTGCCAAGGGAATCGGAAACGGCCAATTTTCGGCTCCGACAACAAGGGTTACCGTTTCGTTCGACTCCGCCACGAACCGGTGCATCTCCTGATATTTAACGACGAAGCTGACGCGAGCATCCTCATCCTCCGTCGGGTCGCCGGACGAAAGGATCTCCTTTGCAGCTGGTCCGAGGACGCTCATGGGCGATTGCTCATCCTGTGACTGCATTGCCACAAACAGGGCGTGGGCGGCATCTTGGGCCGAGGCAAAAGTCTGCTGTCCGGGTTGCTGCGCGAACGTCGGCACACACAAACATCCCAAGGAAAGTGCGAACAGAACGGAGACAGCAAATCGAACAAAGCTGTTGCACTCCAGTTGACCAAAAATTGAAATTCTCTTAAGCATGATGGTCCTCTCCATTATTAAATTCTCGACAACGTCCAAATGCGACTACATGCGATCACCTATGCCGTCCGCCACCGCCATGGGAACCACCGCCATGGAAACCACCTCCAAAGCTTGACCGCCCGCGGGACGAAAAGCCTCGGGCATTTCCGCCGTGGTCAAAGCCACTGAACGCGCCGGAGTGTGTTCCCGACTGACCGTGAAAACCCGAAGACCCGTGGAATCCGCCGCCGTGATCGAAGCCGCCGTGGCTGAAATCACCGTGGCCGTGGCTGAAGTCGCCGTGGCCGTGGCCGAAATCACCGTGATGGAATCCGCCGTGATCGAAGGTTCTGCTGTGCGAGACGAAGGCGTGATGGTCGTAGATTGCCCGACGGCCATGCCAGTCGTACCCCCAGTGCCCCCAGCCCCACCCAAATCCTCCGAAGAAGCCGATACCAAATCCGACACCGAAGGAGAGTCCGACTCCGCCCCAAAAAATCCCGGGCTCGGGATACCAGCCCGGGTAGGCAACGATAGGCGCCCCGTACACTAGCCAAGGATCATAGGCAGGCACGTACACCACCTCTGGGTTGGCCGGTTCGATGACGATCGTGTTGCCTTGCGTCGTTACCTTCTCCTGTTCGCTGCTATTCAGATGGCCAGCATTGCGAGCTTGCTGACGCAACGTCTGAACGGCATCCGTCACATCCTGCGGCTCGTTGGCGTACGCGTCGCCAAGGGATGAAGTCCAAGAGAGGTTCTTGTCCATGTTTTCGAGAACCGAGGGGAATTGCGCGAGAGCCTTTACGCTCGGGTCCCAAGTTTGTTTGTCTACTTCTTTGGCTAGCTTTTCACCCTGGAGGTCGGAATGACTCTGCGTCCAGCGGTTCGCCTCGACAATCTCGGTTGGATAGGTGGAAGCGGCTAAGATCTGCGCAACCAAAGCATCCGGATACAAGGCGATCGGCGCGACCAGTTGCTGCAACTCTTTCGAGGACTGTTTCACCGACGGAGTTGGCGACTGTTCGCTGGATTGGCCGATTGGCCCGTAGGAGTCAGCCTGTGCCGTGAATTGCACAAGCGAACAGCAGAGAAGCACAACCAAAACCTGCTTCGATATCTTCATGTTCATAACAAATTCTCCAGTACTAAATTCTCCAGCACTAAATTCGAGCCATCTGGTTGGTGTCAACCGTCGCTAAAAGATTCCATAAACGCTCGTTCACAGCGCCGAGGAGCGTCACTGGCCACGCAGCGTGCCTGGCGGGATGTCATGGCGGCGGGCCAGGTCTTCTAGTGCGTCGAGCCCTACTTGCGCTTCTCTCACCCGCCGCTGCAGGATTTCAATACCGGCCTGCGGAGTAATGCCGATGTCGCCCTCGTCGAGATTGATGCCGCCTGTCGTTTCCCTGAGACTTCGCGCATCTTCCAGCGCCTCACGGTATTCACCTAGCTGAGCCCGTCTGCGTTCGAGTTCCTCGCGCAGTTTCGCCGCCTGCTCGGCATACCACGCTGCGTCCTGGTTTCTCACGTACGGTCGAGGCAGAGAGGCCGACTTTGAAGTTTCTTCGTTCATTCGGCCCACGATGCAAATCAGGCCGGGAACATGGAGTCTTTCGAGGTCGTCGTTGGTCCAAACCGTGTTCTGGATTTCCATTCCCGCGCGCGGCTCGTTTGCCGCGCGCAGAGGAATGGCCAGGGTACTCAGGGTCATTGAGATAGCCAGCGAAAAAGTCAGATAGCGATTCATCTCGCTCCCTTAGTGTTTCTTCGACGGGGCGGGAGGAAAATGCTGGAACATTTTGTTCACGCCTTTGTCGAGGTTCTTTGTGTTCTTGTCCGCCTTATCGGAAAGCGTATCGCTCGATGAACTTCGCCAGATCAATTTCTCTGTTTTTGCGTCGAAGAGATCGACCACCAGAGTCCCCACCGTGTAGGTCTCGGTCGTCGTGGTTGCGTTGCCAAATCCACCCCCGAATCCTCCCCAACGGCGACCTCCTCCGAACCCGTTATAGAAGGTGTCCAAGGTTTGTTGATTCTGAGTCGTCTCAATGGCAAAGACCTCGACGTCACCTCCCGAGGGAACCAGCGTCCAGCCTTTAGCAGCAAGAGTGCTGTTTACCGCACCCTTGATCCGGTCGACCAGGAGCGGGTCTTTCGTCTGGACCTTTTCCCAAGAGTAGGTCTTGTATTGCGCGAAGTTTGCGGTGTGATCGTAATCGGTCTTTACCTGTTGTGCTGACGACTTGCCTGCGAACAAAAACATCATTCCAATCAAAACGAACACGACTTTTTGCATTTTCATAATTCCTCCTTTATCGATATTCCGGGATGTGACTTCCCGCGCGAGAAAAAGCGGCCTGCTCGCGCTCACTCAGCGACTGTTTCAGCGAACCGTTAGTTTCCCTATTGCCCCTGGCGGTGTGCCGGCACGTGTGCCTGGGCTTCCGCGGCCTCTTGACTGATCCTCTTTTCGTAGCGCGATTCCGTCACCTGGCTGCCGTTTGGGTTGCCTTCCTCAAACAACTTCGCAAGGAAGTAGCGATTCCCGTACTTGTTGAAGATCAATTCGCTTTTGGCCGGAGTAGAGTTGGCGTCTGCGGCCTGCACTTGGAAGAGAGCGGAAGTAGAGCCGTCCGCGCTGGTGATTTCCATCACCGTCAGGTCGGAGTCGTCGAGCATGCGGATGCGATACTGGCCTGCCGGAAGTTTGGCGTTCCCCGCATGGAACTGGAATGGGATGTTGACTTCAAGGTCTCCAACGATCTGCGCGTGTGCCTTGCTCGGATAAATCGTTAGAGCAAACGCCAAGGCGATAAACAGCGACAGCAAGTAGTGTCGCCTTGCCACCTTGCGGCCTGCATAAGAGTTGCCGATGGTTTCAGTGAACATGGTGATTTCTCCTCGTTTCTGTCGCAGCGCAAACTTCGGTGTGTCCGGCGACACAAGAGAATAGGCAACACGGCTGCCAAAGATGTTTTGTGCGTAAGTGATTGAAAGTAGAGGCCGACTACAGGCAACAGCGTTGTGTGCGATGCCAGCCCGCTAAACACGGCGTCCGCATGCCGACAGGCTCAGTGAGGTTAGTTATTCGACGATGTATCAAACAGCTTCGGATTCGCCGGCTGGAGATGAAAGTGCCGCTGCGCCAATGGCTAATTCATGGACAGTGTCAATCGATTGGAGGGCCGATCCTCGCGTCATTGCAGCCCTACGCGGGAACGCGATCCTTGTTGGTGCGTGAGATGCCAAGCTTTTGCATGCGGAAATAAAGCGTAGACCTTTTGATTCCCAAGCGCGCAGCAGCCCCGTTTGGGCCGGCGACAACCCATCGGGTTTGCCCAAGAATCTTGCGTATGTGCTCTCGCTCGGCCTCCTCCAGGGTAATTGCCTCCAGGGATTCTGTTTCGGCGGCGGCCTTCAGGCTCGCGAGAGGGGGGCGTAAGACGCTCCCGGAGCTGACGATTACGCTTCGCTCGATGAAATTCTGAAGCTCGCGAATATTACCGGGCCACTGGTATGAGGTGAGTGCGGACATCGTTTCCGGAGGAATGTGTTCGATTTGCTTATCCATGCGGCGAGCATAAATTTCGACAAAGTGTTCGACCAGTGCCGGAATGTCTTCGCGACGCGCCCGTAACGGTGGCAGCGGAATCGGGAATACATTCAGACGATAGTAGAGGTCGCTGCGAAATTCGCTGCGTTTCACCATGTCCACCAAATTTCGGTTGGTCGCAGCTACCAGCCGAACGTCCACTTGGTGAGTCCGCGTGCCGCCCAAACGCTCGAACTCCTGTTCCTGCAGGACACGCAGGAGTTTGGGCTGCAGTCCCGGCGGAATATCTCCCACCTCGTCCAGGAAGAGCGTCCCCTTGTCAGCCAATTCGAAGCGACCGACCTTTTGCGCGATAGCGCCGGTAAAAGCGCCTCTCTCATGGCCAAAAAGCTCGCTTTCCAGTAGATCGAATGGAATGGCAGCGCAATTCAACTTTACGAATGCGCGTCCGCACCGCACGCTGAGATTGTGAATAGCGCGTGCGATCAGTTCCTTGCCGGTGCCAGTTTCTCCTTGGATAAGGACGGTGGAATTCGTAGGCGCAACCTGCTCAACTTGTTCGAGCACTGATTCCAGAGCAGGACTGTTGCCTATGATCTGCTCGAATCTGCGCGGATTATGGCCCTGGTCGACGGACCCAAATGTTGCGACAGCTCCCACGAAGGACCTCCTGACGCTGGCGTGCGCGGTTCCTTTTACAATACAGCTCAGCTCTGCAGAGCCTCTCGAACACTCTCAAGCAGAGCTTCGTCGTCAAACGGTTTTGCCAGAAACTCCACTGCGCCTGCTCTCAACGCCTGCATCCGCATTTTTGCGTCGCCATGGGCCGTGATGAAGATAGTCGGAATCCTACAACGCTCAGCGTTCAACTTGGCCTGTAGTTCGAGACCGGACATTCCCGGCATGCGGATATCCGCGATCAGGCATGCAGTTTCGCGCTGTTGACCGGATCTCAGGAATTCCTCCGCCGACGCAAACGCTTGTGTCGGTAAGCCAACCGCTTTTAGCAGGCCCTGCAGTGCGCTGCGCATCGAATCATCATCATCGACAATCGCTACTAGTTTGGTCTTTCCCTGAATGTCCATAGCAGAAACCTAGCAGCGTCGTAGAAGTGGCGCAATTATACTTTGGTATAAGAGCCAGAATATCGTCCTGATCTGGGAGGTAGCTACAATCTCTAGAGGTTGAGAAAGCGGCAGCTAAAATGGGAGGACTGCGGACGGGCAAACTGTCTTGTACAGCAGTGGCGGCATCAGGTTACTTCTTGCTGAGCGGAAGCTCCAGCTGCGCCGCCATTCTGACCAATTCCGCCAGCGATTCAGCCTCCATCTTCCGCATCGCATGGCCGCGCTGGATCTTCACGGTGATTTCGCTGGTCCCCAGCTCAAAAGCTATTTGCTTATTGAGCATTCCCGAAACTACGAAGGCCATAACCTCACGCTCGCGCGCGGTCAGCGTCGCGTAGCGCTTTCGCAATTCGGCAAGCTTACTCCCCTGTTGACGCGTTACCCGGTCGCGATCCAAAGCCTGGTGAATCGCATCCAGCAAGGCCTGGTCCAGAAAAGGCTTGGTCAGGAACTCCACCGCACCGGATTTCATGGCCTTCACCGTCATCGGAATGTCTCCGTGCCCGGTGATGAAGATGATGGGAATTTGGATACCCGCATCACCTAACTGGCGCTGAAAGTCCAGACCGTTGACCCCAGGAAGGCTCACGTCCAGAACAAGGCAACTTGGCCCATCCGGTCGCTTGACGCGCAGGAATTCTTCCGCCGTCCCGAAGGATTCGGACCGTAAGCTCGCCGATTTCAGTAGGCCTTGGATGGATGCACGCACAGCGGGGTCGTCATCAACGACGAACACCGTGGGAGCGTCCGCGGGCGTCATTCACGCGCCTCGGCCTTGGTGGATAGAGTGAAACACATACTCGCGCCGCGCCGAAAGTTGTCGGCAGCCCACATCATCCAATCTCACCCGATACGGCTAGCGCAAGCCCTCTGGCCTGTGCAGTCTTTTGTCGACGTTGCCTGACCAATCGTAACCTCCCCGCCATGGGTTCGATACAGCTAGTCCTAAACCCATCCAAACTACTTACAAGTAATCATTGACATAAACTACCAATATGCTACACTTGCTGCGGGAATTTCTTCGACCTTGCGCGCCTTGGGTCCTTCTAATCCTTCAAAAATCGGCAGCGCAAAGTCGTTTCTTTCTTGCTGACATAGCATCGCTAACCGTCTTTAGAATCAACACTTGCAAAAGTGTGTCAAAACAAAGGACTTTAACTCCCTTTAGAATGAACACTTATGAAAAAACCCAGGGGGGGTGCCATGCCCAGCTACACCCGGTTATCCATGTGCCTCGCTTTTGCTCGATAGCGTGAAATAAAAGCTTGCGCCGCGTGGAGAGTTACCAACAGCCCACAAGCGGCCGCCATGCGACTCCACGATGGTGCGGCTGATGGATAGTCCCATACCGGTTCCTTGAACCTTGTTGGTAAAGAACGCCTTGAAGATCTGGTCCGCGTGCGGCAGGGGGAGCCCCGCGCCGGTATCGCTGACGGACACAAGAACTTGGTCTGTTTCCGCTCGCTTCGATTTGATAGTGAGCTCCCGCGTCCCATCCGCTTCCTTCATCGCTTCGATGCCATTGATCATGAGGTTCATCAGCACCTGCTGCAATTGCACGCGGTCGGCCATGACCTGGGGAAGATCTGTCTCAAGGTCCGTCCCGACTAATATGTCGTATCGCGTGGTCTCGCCGCGCAGAAGAACGATCATCTCTCGAATAATCTCGTTTACATCCACGAGCTCCCGTTGCGAAGTACCTTTCTTGAAGAGCAGACGGGTACGGCTGATGATGTCGGCTGCACGGGTTGCATCTTTGACGATCCTCGACGCGGCCGCGCGCGCCTCTTCAACATCGGGGTGATCACGCGTAAGCCAGCGCAAACAGGTATTGGCGTTGGTGACGGCCGCGGCAATCGGTTGATTCACTTCGTGCGCCAGGGAAGCGGTCAGCTCTGCCATGGTGGTCACCCGGCTGACGCGAGAGAGATCCGCCTGCGCCTGGCTCAGCGCCTCCAGGGCCTCTTCCACCCGCTTGCGTTCGGTCACGTCGATCGATGTGCCCACGTATTCAAGGAGATCGCCGGACAGGTTGCGAACGGGATGCCCTGTCGAGCGAATATACTTAATTTCTCCCCCTGGAAGGACTATTCGGAAGACCACGTCAAAGTGGGAGCCTTCCTCTGGCCGTTCAAGAAAAACTTCTCTGCGCACCCTATCTCGATCCTCTGGATGAACGCGGTGATAAAACGCCTCGTCTGACGGTATATCCCCTTCAGGATCGAAGCCAAACAAGCGGTAATTTTCCTGCGACCAGTAGACACTCTGTCTGGTGACCACGTTCCATGCCCAACTCCCTGTACGGGTCAACCTTTGTGCTTCCGCTAGGTATGCCTGGCTGCGCCGCAACTCTTCGTTGACGGTTGTCAGTTGGCTGGTTCGCTCAGCGACTCGTCGCTCGAGCGCCTCTGCGACACGCTTCTGCTCGCCTGAGCGTCGAGCCTCTTGCAATCCAATTGCGGCCTGGTTGGCCGCGACACGCAGGAGGAGCAGTTCGATGTCGGTCGGGAAATCAGCTCGCCGAGAGCCAGCCACCAACACGCCAACTTCGTCCTGAAGGCCCAGGGAGAACGACGCGATCGCGACCTCGCCCTCTCCGGCCGGATTTGGAATCACGAAACGCGAAGCGGTTTGGTCGCCGCTCAACCAGCGGCCGAGCGCTCGACCGACTTCCTGCGGCTGAGCAGAGGGATGCCGACGTTGAGCCAACCGGACCACCTGGATTGGCGAACCGTCAATCGAGTCGTTCAGACGGGCGCACGCGAAATCGAGGCGCAGGATGGCGAGGAGCGACTCGAGCAACGTGCCAAGCATTTGGCGTGACTCGCTGCCACTCCAAATCGCGGCAAGGGCCAGAACGCTGATCAGATCGTTGATACAGCTCTGAAGGCGCTTGACCTCATCGGCTGTCTTTTCCATTTCCATTTCCACATCAGACCGCTGATGGGGGCGGCGTGTCGCGCGTGGTGTGTCGTTCGCGCAGCTTCCGCAAGAATTCATCCGGTGGAACAAAGAACGGGTTCTCCTGGAGGATGCCGCCGATGATGATCATCGGGTGGGTCCGCATGATGTCGACCACGATTTCCCCGCCAAACTTGGCGAGATCGTACAGTCATATGACCGGGTCCCTATAGCGAGGCAACAGATAATTTAGCCTCGTCTCGTACTCCACCAGGTCGTCGACTCCCGGTCGATCTTCAAGGGCCCATTCCATATGGGCGACCAGCCGCGTGAGCGCGAATCCCTGCTGGATGCCGCCGTCAAGGACCTCCTCGATGAGCGCGAGCATCCGGTCCTGATCGAAGTGACCATCGCGCAGATAGGCGTCAGCCCAGTTGCGTAGCTCGAACTGACCGCTCTTTTCCGCCGCCTCCACATCGATGCCGGCTGACGCGAGTCGCCGCGCATGCTCTGCACGAAGCTTGGGATCGACGATGTGGAACGCCTTCTCGCCCCGCTCGAAACCCTCTTTGATAAACGGAAGCAGCACTCTGTATTCTTCGTCGGGGCTGTGGAAGAAGGCGCAGACGTGACGTCGCGCGCCAAGCGCCGAGCCCGCGAGCCGAATCGGTTGGCTGCTTTCACTCGAAGTTCCCCCGCGGGAGTTCGCACGGTCATTGGTGGGATCCATCGGAGTTCTCCTTCGGACAGGCGATCACCACATCCAACCACTCACTGGCACAGAGGGAATCGCCGGCAATCTTGGCCTGCACCGGCGCGCCAAGACACCTCAAACGGACATCGTAACCCATATCCCCCTGTGCGTCGAAGCCGCGTACCGCCAGTAACAGAAAGGGCCGCGTGCGAGCCGCGGCAAGGCGTATGACCGTCCGAGTTCGGAATTATGAAACCATCCGGGGCCGTGTTCGGAAGCCCATGCACGCAGTACGTTCAGAAATTATGATACTTCCCTCGTCTCGGGATACTGCCGATTGGCGCGGTCGGTATCGTGATTGGCGCAGGCTTGGCCATACTTACCGCCTTGCTCGAAGCATAATTGACCTCTCCGGTGTGAACAATAACAGGTCGAGTAACCTTCCCATTTCATCTCTTAAGGGCGCGCCAGAGACACTCCCGTAGAATTCCGAGCCGTCTTCGCGATGGATCTTCACGGTGATTTCGCTGGTCTCGAGCGCAGAAGTCATTTGGTTAGGAGCATGCCGAGAACCCTGGGGGCGCCTGCGGGGTTCATTCCTTTGCCTCCATTTTCGTCGGTAGAGCGACATGAAAACTTGCGCCGCGCGGTGAGTTGTCGGCAGCCCACAAGCGCCCACCTTGCGATTCAACGATGGAGCGACTGATGCGAAGCCCCATGCCGGTGCCGTGAGGCTTCGTTGTGAAAAACGCGTTGAAGATCTGGTCCGCCTGCTGCGGGGGAAGCCCTACGCCGGTATCGCTGACGGACACCAGAACTTCTTCTTTCTCCGTTCTCTGCGACGTGACGGCCAACTCGCGCGCCCCATCCACTTCCTTCATCGCATCGATGCTATTCACGATGAGGTTCATCAGCACCTGTTGCAATTGCACACGATCTCCCATGATCCAGGGAAGATCTGCGGCTAGCTTCATCCGGACTGTTATGTTGTATCGCATTGCCTCGCTACGCAAGAGGACGATCATCTCTCGAATAGCTTCGTTTACGTCCACCAGCTCCCGTTGCGGAGTACTCTTCTTGAAGAGCAGGCGGACCCGACTGATGATGCCCGCCGCACGGGTTGCATCTTTGACGATTCTCGATGCAGCCTCGCGCGCCTCTTCCAGATCGGGGTGATCGCGCGTAAGCCAGCGCAGGCAGGTATTGGCGTTGGTGACGGCAGCGGCAATCGGTTGATTCACCTCGTGCGCCAGGGAAGCGGTCAGCTCTCCCATGGTGGTCACCCGGCTGACGCGTGCCAGTTCCGCCTGCGCCTCGCGCCGCGCTTCTTCCGCATGCTTGCGCTCAAGGCTCTCTGTTTGCAATGCCTCGTTGCTTCTCTGGAGCTCTTGAACTGTTCCTCTCAGGTCATCGCGCGCGCGCCTGAGCGATTCTGTGGCGCTTCTTTGAGCAGCGCTTAGCGATCCAACAAACAGGGCTGACACCGTAAAGATGACAAGCCGTGGTATCTCGCCAGGCTTGGCAACCAACGAATATATCGGAGGCAGGAAGTAATAATAGAAAGCGAGAGCGGAGAGGGCCGTCGCGAGCAATCCTGGCCCGACTCCACCGAACCACGCACTCAATATGACGGCACAAAGAAAAAGTGATACGGGAGCTTCTTGCAAATGAAGTGGCGGCCACCGTGAAACGATCAGAGCCGCGGCAACCGAGAGAACAGCAATCCCATAGCTCCAAATCCCAGGTGGCTTGGGCCACAGAAGAGGATTG
>JGI12635J15846_10000427_pt1 | contig 35604 bp, 35 predicted proteins | sample BlaSpr_A8_OM2_M2_FD_15846 | JGI IMG/M metagenome (IMG submission 15846)
TGCTCCGTACTACAGCTTCGGTAAATGAAATGAATTTTGCTTCATAGTTTTTCCATGTGTCGGCGACGCGATTTGACGCCGGTTGATTCGTGATAATGGCGTGAAATCAAACCCTTGGCAGCCCACACGCGGAAGGCGTCCGGTCCCAAGCGAATTTGCGCCGAATGATGGCGTTTAGTGGCTGACTTTGCTGGCCGCAAAGCCAGGGGTTGTAATGTTGCGCGGCTCGGAAGCGGATGCCGTGCCGTTGACCTCGGCCGCCACCTTGCGCGCCTTCGGTCCCGCGTTGCCGTCGCGCCGTGGGCCTTGCGCCAAACTCATTGACAGCACGAAGTCGGCGATCCGCGGAGCGATCTCGGAACGAAAACGGGCACCATTGAATACGCCGTAATGTCCGACCGCCGGCTGCAGCCAGTGTGCCTTCCGCTCCGGAGGAATGTTGGTGCAAAGCCGATGCGCGGCCTCGGTCTGGCCCACACCGGAAATATCGTCGTTCTCGCCTTCGACGGTTAAGAGCGCGGTGCGTTTGATCTGCCGCGGATCGACCCGACGATTGCGGTGCATCATTTGACCGTCGGGAAGCGCGTGGCGAACGAACACCGTATCCACCGTCTGCAAATAATACTCGGCCGGCAGATCCATCACCGCGAGATATTCGTCGTAGAATTCCTTGTGCTTTTGCGTGGAATCGCCGTCACCCTTCACCAGATTCAGAAACAAATCGCGGTGCGCTTCGATGTGCCGGTCAAGGTTCATGCTCATGAAGCCGTTGAGCTGTAAAAAGCCCGGATAAACGTCGCGCATGAAGCCGGCGCTCGGAAACGGCACTTTGGTGATGACGTTGCGCCGAAACCAGTCGATGCCGCGGCGTTCGGCAAGCTTGTTGACCACCGTCGGATTTGCGCGAGTGTCGATTGGGCCGCCCATCAACGTCATGGAAATGGGAACGTAAGGATCGCCGTCCGCCTCCATCACCGACACGGCGGCGATGACTGGCACCGCCGGCTGACACACCGCAACCACGTGCGTGTCGCCGCCAAGCGCGTGGAACATCGAAATCAAATAATCGATGTAATCGTCGAGATCGAAACTCCCCTCAGACAGCGGTACAGCACGCGCGTCGCGCCAGTCGGTAATGTACACGTCGTGATTAGGCAGAAAGGCTTCGACGGTACCGCGGAGCAGCGTTGCATAATGACCGGAAAGCGGCGCTACGATCAGCAAGCGGGGTTGCGGCCGCCGCGGCGCGCGTTCGAAAACACGCTCGAAACGGAGAAGCCGGCAAAACGGGCGCTCCCATACGCTGGAGATGTGCACTGGCACGCGCTCGGCGCCGACCAACGTCGAGGAAATGCGCCAGTCTGGTTGACCGTAGCGGCGGGTCGAGCGTTCGAAAAGTTCCGCAGCGGCGGCAACCGATTTGCCGAAGGTTGTCAAATAAAACGGATTGAACGGATTTTTGAAGGCCAATCGCGTGGCGTCGGCCAGGACGCGCGCCGGGCTTAACGCGGCATGGCTCGTTTCATAGAGCCAATAAAGCGGCGTCGAGGTCAGTAAGCTGCCGGGAACGGCGGGGGCGCCGCCGAACTCACCAATAGCCATGGATGATCCTTGCCCAGTCTGCTGCGGTGCAGCAATTCGGAATTGGTCTGTCATACGGCAAGTGTAAAATCAAATTTTTCCTTATTCGTTATATAGGTAGCCGGACGGACCCGCGGCGGCGCGAATTGACCTACTCGCCGGTTTGCATCAGCGAGCCATGGCGCCGGGCGCTCTGCAAAAGCTTGAGAAATCCGAACACGCCTGCGGCGAAGAACACCGCGTTCAGCGCCAGCGCATCGAGCATGAGGTCTGCCCGAAAGGTGTGATGGATCAAGAGTTCCCGCATCCCTTCGAAGACGTAGGTCGGCGGCAGGAGCCACGCGGCGGGCTGCAGCCAGACCGGTAGCGTCGTCACCGGGTAATAGACGCACGTCAGCGGCATGAACAGAAACATGATCGACCAGGCGAAATTCTCCGCGCCGAGCCCGTTCCGTAGCACCAGCCCCGAAACAAAAACGCCGACCGCCCAGCTTGTCAGCATGAGGTTTACGAAAAAGGCCGCCAGGGCGAATCCCAGGCCGTAAAGGTTGAAGCCGAAGAACAGCAGCGCCAACACCGTCACCGGTATAACGCCGAGCAGGAGCCGAATGATGCTCATGATCATGAGCGAGATGATGAATTCGAACGGCCGCAGCGGGCTCATCATCAGATTGCCGATATTACGCGACCACATTTCTTCGAGGAACGATATGGAGAAACCGAGCTGCCCGCGAAATAGGATGTCCCAAAGCAGCACCGCGCCGATCAGCGTTCCGCCAGCGCGGGCAAAGAAGCTCGCGTTCTGCATCACGTAATATTGGATGAAGCCCCACGTGATCATCTGCATCGTGGGCCAATAAACCAGCTCGACCAGCCGGGGCCAGGACGAACGCAACAGGTACCAATAACGCAGTATCATCGCGGCGACGCGACGCGGCGAGAAAGCGAGCGCGTTCTCGGTGCGTATGTTCACTGATTTCGCTGTGCTCATTGCGCCGCGTCGCGCGCTTCGTCGCGGCCGCGGGAGACATCGAGAAAAACTTCCTCCAGGGTGCGGCGGCCGTAACGCGCCAGAAGCCGCAGCGGCGTATCGTCGTCCTCGATTAGGCCGCGCTTCATGAAGATGACGCGTTCGCACAATCTTTCGACCTCGGCCATGTTGTGCGAGGCGAGCAGCATCGTCGCGTGCCGGTCGCGGCAATAGCGCTCGAGCCGCGCGCGCACCCAATCGGCGGTATCGGGATCGAGCGAGGCCGTGGGTTCGTCCAGCAGCAGCAAATCCGGAGAGTTGATGAGCGCCTTGGCGAGCGAAACCCGGGTCTTTTGCCCAGCGGAAAGCTTGCCGGTGGGCCGGTCGAGGAACTCGGTCAGATCGAGTGCCTCGCCGAGTTCATCGATCCGAGCGCGCAGACTAGGGACGCCGTAGAGCATGCCGAACACTTTGAGGTTTTGCCGAACAGTGAGCCGCATCGGCATTTCGACATAGGGACTTTCGAAATTCATCCGGTGCAAAACGCGGTAGCGCTGCTGCGGCATGTCGGCGCCGAGCACGGTCACGCGGCCTGAAGTGGGAACCAACAGGCCCATGATCATGGAGATAGTGGTGCTCTTGCCGGCGCCATTGCCGCCGAGAAGTCCCGTGATCGAGCCGGGCGCGATCGAAAACGAGATACCGTCGACGGCCGGCACCTTCCTATAAATCTTGACTAGGCGCTCAATTTTTATGGCGGGTGGGGCAGGCATGACCGGCGCAGATGTGGCGTTTGCCGGGCAACGAAGCAAGAGGAGTTCGCGCGCGCCGCACATGAGCCGGGGACAGTGGATCGCCGCCCCCGGAGATGGCACAACTTCCGGCCCATCAATGCGCGCACTCGGGCTGCGCTCAGCGAAGTCAGGAATTAAAGGCGAAGAGGCGTCATGAAAATCGGACTATTCGACCATGTCGAAGCAGCGGGACGGCCGGTTTCGGTGCTCTTCGATGAGCGGCTTCAATTCGCCGCGGCCGCCGATGCCGCCGGCTTTTATTGCTTGCATGTGGCCGAGCACCACGCGACGCCGCTCAATCTTGTGCCGGCGCCGAGCGTCTATCTCAGTGCCGTCGCGCGCGTCACCAAGACCATGCGGCTTGGGCCTCTGGTCTATTTGCTGCCGCTTTATTCGCCGCTGCGGTTGATCGAGGAGATCTGCATGCTCGATCATTTGAGCCACGGCCGGCTCGACGTTGGCGTCGGCCGCGGCGTGTCGCCCTACGAGGTCGAGTTTCACAATGTGATGCATGCGGAGACGCGCGATATTTTCATCGACGCCTTCGATTGTTTGAGTACCGGTCTTAGTTCGGAGACGCTGACCTATAAAAGCGGCCGTTACAGCTATAAGGACGTGCCGATCGCGTTGCGCCCGCTGCAGCAGCCCCACCCGCCATTCTGGTATGCGTCTTCGAGCGAAGTAGGCTCGACCTGGGCCGGCGAACACGGACTGCACTACGTGACGCTTGGCGCCACGGCGATGGCCAAGTCCAACATCGAAGCCTTCAAGGCTGCGCTTGCCAAGCGCGGCGCGCCGGCGCAGCCAAAGGCGGAATTTCCCGGCGGCGTTGTCATCGGCGTGCAACGCCACATCTTTGTCGCCGAGACCGACGCGGCGGCGCATCGCATCTTCAAACCGGCGATGGAGGCGCACCTCGTCAATCTCAACTGGTTGCGGGTGAAGAAGAACGACACCGGCCTGACCTCGCGGCTGAAAATTCCGCACGGGACGAACTACGAGGAAATGGTCGAGCATGGTGGCGTCGTGGCCGGCTCGCCGCAGACGGTGCGCGCTGAACTCGAGCGCCAAACGCGCGAGCTCGACATCAATTATCTGCTGACTTATCCGTTTCTCGGGACGATGACGCTCGCCGAGGCACTCGGCTCGCTGGCGTTGTTCACGAGCGAAGTCATGCCGCATCTGATCAAGCTTTAGAGCGTTGATTGATGAACACGGAGCCACGACCACCTGTGCGCGTTGCCGCGAGGGCCGAAGGCCGCTTTAAAGCTTAAGAGTGTCTTAATCGCTCAAGCGTTCCATCGGGACGGACAGCTCTACCGAGAGACCCTTCAAATCCCATGTGCGGGATACCGTCCCCCCGAACTGGCCGCGGACGCAGTGATTAGAAATCACCGTCCCAAAACCTTCCGACTCGGGTGGCCCTTTAAGACCCGGACCACCACTTTCTTCCCACCTCAAGATCAATACATCGTCCACACGCTGCCACCTGACGTGGAGATTTCCTTCTTCGACCGACAACGCGCCGTATTTTGCAGCGTTTGTCGCCAGTTCATGGAGGATGAGAGCGAAGGTTGTAACGGTGCGCGCGCCCAGCGTTATGCCTGGGCCATCCAGGAAAAGGCGCGCACCAGAATTCTCTGATGGCAGATCAACATAGGGCGATAAAATCCTTCGCAACAACAGCTCCAAGCCCGTGGGCTCGGCGAGGTTGATCCCGTCGCCGCTGAAGCTTGGAAGTATCAAATCGTGTGCAGCGGCCAACGCATTAAGCCTGCCGCGAATGTTGCTTGCGTATTCTTTTGGCGTGGTCGCAGAGCGAGCGCTTAGCGCAATCATCCCGCCGGTGATCGCAAACAAGTTTTTGATCCGGTGATTTAGCTCTCTGACAAATAGACCCTGCTGCTCCTGCGCGACTTTTCGCTCGGTGATATCTTGAGCTACACCGATAAACTGCTGTCGCGTTCCGTCGGCGCTTCGCATCAGTGACACGTTGACACTGACCCAGATCGCCGACCCGTCCGGACGCAGGTAGCGCTTCTCGACAAAGAAAGGAACACCGTCCGCGACGAGGCGCTGCCGGAGCGCGACGTCGGACTCCCGATCATCAGGATGGGTTATGTCCGGCACGCGAAGCGTCCGAAGCTCGTCCGCGGAACGGCCGACGATCTCGCAATACCGCTTGTTCACCAGGAGGAATCGACCGTCCAATTCAGATTGAATGACGCCGACCCCAGTCTGCTCGAAGATGCCGGCGAAACGCTCCTCGCTGGTGCGAAGCGCTTCCTCTGTCCGAACCCGGTCCGTGGTCTCGACCGCTGTAACGAGCACTCCGCCCACGCCTGTGCGAGCGTTTTCGTCCGGTATCGGGCTGTAGCTGACGGTAAAGCGAGCATCTTCCCAATCGGAAGTGCCACGGCGCTGGACCTTAATGAGGAGGTCTTCGGCAAAGAAGGCGCCACTCGATCCGCTCAGAATCGCCGCATGCAAGGGCCGCAGTTGAGATTGGACTTCCGGCCACACCTCATGAAAGGGAAGACCTAAAGCCGCTGGATGTTTGTCGCCGAGGATTGGCCGGTAGCCATCGTTATAGATCATCACAAATTCAGGCCCCCAACGAACGCACGTTGGGAAGCCCGAAGCAAGCATGACCTTTACGATCACCGTTAGACTGGGCGGCCAATTTTCGGCGGCACCAAGTACGGTTTTTGCCCAGTCCCTGGAACGGACCCGCTCTACCATTTCCGGCGGGTCGGGAATGCTAGCCGGCGAACGGCGAGATATTGTCGTCGTCAAAAAAATCTCTCCGCGCCCGTGCAGTGCACAACTAAACCGCGTCCGAACTGTATCATAGCCACTCCGCTAAGTTTATGTTGAAGCTATTCGCCGCTTGGATCGCGATAGGTTTCCGCAGGCCTGAAATCACCTTGGAGAAGACGGTCCATGGGGGTGCAGTTAGCACCCGCCATTGTGTCTGTAGCAAGCACGATTCGAGACACTATTGGCACTCTGCATTACTTCCAGCACCCATGCGGCAATTCGGTGCTTTCGGACCGCAGCGGACATAGCCGAACTTGCTGCTGGCCCGACTCGGTCGCGATGACCCGAACCCGACATCAGCAAACAAGTCCCTTCGAGAAAGCTACGTTGAGCCAGCGAGGTTCGTCAAAACTGGCGGGAACAAGAATTTCGTCGCGCGAATCCATCTTGACAGTTTATTCCTTATATGACAATACACTGTCATGAGTAGGCGAGACGAAACTGTCGTGGCCCTTATCCTGTCGGTGTTTCGGCTAAACGGGCAGTTGATAGACGCCGGCAATCGCTTGGTTCTGGATATAGGTCTGACTTCCGCATGGTGGCAGGTGCTCGGCGCCCTCGATCTTTCTCCTGTGCCGCTTCCTGTCGCGCATATCGCGCGTAATATGGGCTTGTCGCGGCAGTCGGTTCAGCGCGTCGCCGACCTCTTGGCAGAGAAGGGTTTGGTGCAGTTCGAGCCTAATCCGCATCATCAACGCGCAAAGCTCATTGTTTTGACTCCGCGGGGCCGCGCCGCGGCTAAGAGGGCCGAAGAACGGCAACGTCCTTGGGCGCGGGATATAACAGCCGGATTATCTCTGGAGCGCATCTCCACAGCCCTCGAAGTACTCACACACATGAACAAGCATCTAGCGCAAGCAGCCGGCGCGACGGACGAAGATTTCACAGGGAGAAGTAACGATGCTTACGTTGCAGGAACTAGACGAGCGCGTGTCTATCCGGGACCAACTGAAGGACGAGAGCGATGAACCTGTCGTGCTGGTCAATGTCTTCCATGTGGCACCCGAGCAAACGGATACGTTGATCGCCGCATGGGCCGACGATGCGCGCTACTTCAAGACGCAACCGGGCTTTATCTCGACTCAATTGCATCGCGGCATTGGTGGAAGCGGAACGTATCTCAACTACGCTGTCTGGGAAAACGTGGGCTCCTTCAGGGCCGCATTTGCCAATCCAATTTTTCAATCAAAGCTTCAGCACTACCCGGACGGTTCGACCGGCTCGCCGCATCTCTTTCGTAAGATGGCTGTCGAGGGTCTGTGTATCGCCTGAGGTCTTAAACACCGTCCAAATACATGGAGATAACAATCAATGCGGGCCAGCTTCGCCGCACGCTACGTGCAGCTAACATCGTCGTCGGTGTGCTTCTCAGCATATATGTCTATTCACCTCTGCACGCCGATCCGCTTTTGACCGATATCATTCGGTATCTAGCGATCCCCGTCATCGCGTTGTCAGGTGTCGCGATGTGGCAGCAGGGCCGGATTTCTCGATGGACCGCTCGGCGTTCAATTGCCGTAAGCCGTGCATAACGCCGTCAGTGCAATGTCTAAAGTGGCCCCGTCACATCGCTTGCCGTAATGGATCAATTTTTTTGTCGCCGTCGGAGTGAAAGCGGCAATTGCTCGAAGCCGCCTAAGAAACGCGTTTGACCCGATGCGGCCTTTCAATCGGAACCAGTTGGCGCAGGTCAAGTGTCCATTTAGCCCCTCGCGTCAATTCGCGCCAGGCAACAACCTCGGCCGCTTTCGAAACAAAGCGGACTCTGGCAGTTCGTCCGCGCCAACGCATTTCCGAGTTCGCGCCCCAAGTGCCCCCTTCAGCGCGGACAAGCGTCTCAAGTCACGATCCCGCGTCGCCATCGCGCTGGCGATCCGCGCGCAGCGCATCGGGGTGCGGCATGGCGATGACGTTGTAGCCGCAATCGACAAAATGGACCTCGCCGGTCACGCCGGTCGACAAATCCGAAAGCAGGTAAAGGCCGGCGCCGCCGAGCTCATCGAGCGTCACGCCGCGATGCAGCGGCGAATGCCGCTGCTGGAAGGCGAACATCATGCGCGCGTCGCCGATGCCGGCGCCCGCCAGCGTGCGGATGGGTCCGGCCGAGATGGCGTTAACGCGAATCGCATGGCTGCCGAAATCGACCGCGAGGTAACGAACCGAGGCTTCCAGCGCCGCCTTTGCCGGACCCATGGCGGTATAATTCGGCATGGCGCGTTCGCCGCCATTATAGGTCAGCGTCAGCATTGACCCGCCATTCGGCATCAGCGCCGCCGCGCGTTTCGCCGCCTCGGTAAAGGCGAAGCACGAGATCATCATGGTGCGCAGAAAATTCTCGCGGGTGACATCGGCGTAGCGGCCGGTGAGCTGGGTGCGGTCGGAAAACGCGATGGCGTGAACCAGAAAGTCGAGATTGCCCCAATCCCGCTCGATCGCGGCGAACACGGCATCGACCGAAGCGACGTCCTCGACGTCACATGGCATCACCAGATCGGCGCCGACCGAGGCCGCCAGCGGCTTTACCCGCTTGCCCAGCGACTCGCCTTGATAAGTGAAGGCGAGCTTGGCGCCGTTTGCCGCGAGCGTCCGGGCGACGCCCCAGGCAATCGAGTGGTCGTTGGCGACCCCCATGACCAAGCCGCGCTTGCCGTGCATAAGATCAGGCATGCGTCACACGTCCAGCCGCTTGAAGGCGATGGACGCATTGGTGCCGCCGAATCCGAATGAGTTGGACAGCACGCATCCGAGCGTGACGTTGTCGCGGCGCTCGCGCACGATTGGCATGTCGGCAAATGCCGGATCGAGATTTTCGATATTGGCGCTCTCGCAGATAAAACCGTTATTCATCATCAAAAGGGAATAGATGGCCTCGTGCACGCCGGTTGCCCCTTGCGAATGTCCGGTGAGCGATTTGGTGGCGGAAATCGGCGGGCATTTATCGCCCGAGCCGAAGACTTCACGAATGGCTTCGATCTCCCTGAGATCGCCGATCGACGTCGAGGTGGCGTGCGGATTGATGTAATCGATGCGCGGCTTTACGTCCTTGAGCGCCATGCGCATGCAGCGCGCCGCACCCTCGCCGGACGGTGCTACCATGTCGGCGCCGTCCGAGGTCGCGCCGTAGCCGGCGACTTCGCCGTAGATTCTGGCGCCGCGCGCCTTGGCGTGCTCAAGCTCCTCGAGCACCAGCACACCCGCGCCGCCGCTGATGACGAAGCCGTCGCGATCGGCGTCGTAGGCGCGCGAGGCCTTGGCCGGCGTGTCGTTGAATTTCGAGGACAGCGCACCCATGGCATCGAATAAAACGCTCAGCGTCCAGTCGAGCTCTTCGCAGCCGCCGGCGAAAACCAAATCCTGTTTGTTGTTCTGGATCAGCTCGTAGCCGTTGCCGATGCAATGGTTCGAGGTGGCGCACGCCGACGAAATCGAATAGCTCAGCCCCTTGATTTTGAACCAGGTTGCCAGCGTCGCGGACGGTGAGGAGGACATCGATTTCGGCACCCCGAATGGGCCGACCCGCTTCGGTCCCTTGCTGCGGGCGATATCAGCGGCCTCGACGATGGAGCGGGTCGACGGCCCTCCCGCCCCCATGACAATCCCGGTGCGCTCGTTGGAAATCTCGTTTGCTTCGAGTGCGGAGTCGCGAATCGCCTGCTCCATGGCGACATGATTCCAGGCGGCGCCGCCGCCGAGAAAACGCATAGCGCGGCGGTCCACCGCTTCGCTCGCGTCGAGCGTCGGCGCGCCGTGGACTTGCGAGCGGAAACCAAGTTCGGCGTATTTCTCGGCGCGCACAACGCCTGACTTGGCTTCGCGCAACGAGGCCAGCACTTCCTGGGTGCTGTTGCCGATTGATGAGACAATACCCATTCCAGTGACGACGACACGTCTCATCTTCGCCTCGTCAAGCCAATCTGCCGCCGGCCTTCGCCCGATCAGGTGTTGCTCGGCTGCGGCGCCGCGTCGTGGAACAGCCCGACTTTGAGGTCAAGCGCGCGGAACATGATCGTACCATCTGCGGACAACCAGCCATCGGCGATACCGAGCACGAGCTTCGAGCGCATGACCCGCTTAATGTCGAGCCCGTAGACGACGTTTTTCATGGTCGGAAGCACCTGGCCCGAGAATTTGATTTCGCCCATGCCAAGCGCGCGGCCTTTGCCCGGCGCGCCGAGCCAGCCGAGAAAGAACCCCAGCAGTTGCCAAAGCGCGTCGAGACCGAGGCAGCCCGGCATCACCGGATCGCCCTTAAAATGGCAAGGGAAGAACCACAAATCGGGCTTCAAATCGAGCACGGCCCGCACCAGGCCCTTGCCGTATTCGCCGCCCACCTCGGCGATTTCCGAGACCCGGTCGAACATCAGCATCGGCGGCAATGGAAGCTGTGGACCTTTGACAAAAAGCTCGCCGCGCCCGCACGCCAGGAGGTCCTCATATTCAAAGTTCGAACGGCGCTCCTGCATCCTCCGTCTCCGCCCCGGCTATCCCGTTGAGTTCCTAACATATGGGTTAATAGTGGCAAAGCCGCAGCTCCATGCCCTTGTGCCGCACTCCGGCCACGCCTTTGGGGCTTGCGGTCAGGCTAGTGTGGCAGCTCGGAAGTTCGTAGATGTAGATGGTGTTGCCGCCAGGTCATGCGAAGTTCGGAACCGGGACACTAGTTGCACGAAACGCTGGGCGGCGTATAATGATTTCAAATGTAACAATCCGGCTTTTGACTTCGATTTATCGCCTCACAGGTGACGACAATGACCCAACCGCGTCCGCCCGCGCCGCCCTCACCTGCCGCTCCACTGGCGGCAGCACAGCATAATCACGGCCGCAGCGATCTTACCGGATGCCCGTGGCACGACGTGAAGGCGAAGCTGCGCAAGGTGGGCTTAAGGCCGACGCGGCAGCGCATGGCGCTTGGCTGGATGCTTTTCGCCAAGGGCGACCGCCACGTCACCGCTGAAATGCTCTACGAAGAAGCGAATCACGCCAAAGTGCCGGTGTCGCTTGCCACGGTCTACAACACCCTGCACCAGTTCACGGATGTCGGGCTTTTGCGCCAGGTCGCGGTCGACGGATCGAAGGCCTATTTCGACACCAACAATACCGAGCACCATCATTTTTTCGTCGAGGATGCCAACGACCTTTTGGACATTCCCGCGTCTGACGTGGTGGTCGGCAAGGCGCCGCTGCCGCCCGAAGGTTACGAGATCGCGCGCATCGATGTGGTGGTGCGGCTGCGACGCAAGGGCAAAGCTCCTGTCTCGCCCGCCGTGCGCGGATAAAACTAATCGATCTTCTCGTCCGGATAGACGCCCCAAAGCCGGCTCTGTTCGAGCCAGCCGTCGAACCCCTCGCCGGCGACGCGGCACCATGTCCCGGTGCATTGCTTTACAGTGCCAAGCACGCCCGATTGCAGCCTCGCAGTCACCGTACTTTGCGCATCAGGCTTGGCGTGCAGCGGCGCTAGATCAGCGCTGGCCTTAAGGCGAACTACCGCCATGCGCTTGCCGGACAACATCGAGTGATAAACCCAGCCTTCCGATCCGTCGGAATCGCGGATACGCCGCCAGTTCTCGAATTCTGCGGTGATTTCCACCGGCCAACCGATCCGGGTGTAAATGAAGGTGACGTCATGGTCCTTCTCCGGGCCGCCGCGGACATTCACCCTGTCGGTCTTGAGGCTGACGAACCGCGGCACCGGCAGGCTGCTCGTCGGATCGTTGCCGGCGCGCGCCGGAGCGCCGGCCAGTGTGAGCAGTAAGAGCGCGGCGAGCGCGGCCAACGCCTGTGTAGACACCGCGGCGCTTGCCAACCGGGGGCGGGCGCATGGCAAACTGCCAGAAAAACGCAATGTCACCGCGATACGCCCCACTAATTCGAAAACGCGCGACAACCTAAAAACCCCACGCGCTTTGTGGGAGCGCAGCCATCTGCTAGAGAGAAATGATGTGCCGCCTCCCAGCCTTTCAGTGTCGGCGAGGCCGGTTAACGAGACCTGAATAGCGAATGTGCGGAAGCGGCTGGAACCGCCGGCCGGGCTTGATCGGAAAACCGAGTTTCTTGAAAATCAGGCTGCGCGAAAGAAGTCTGGCGCGAGGGGCAGCGTATGGCATCGGGCAAGAAGCCGCTGGTTGTGGTCACCCGCAAACTGCCTGACAGCGTGGAAACACGCATGCGCGAATTGTTCGAGACACGGCTCAACCTCGACGACAAACCGATGAGCCAAGCCGATCTCGTCGAGGCAGTCAGAATAGCTGACGTGATCGTGCCGACGGTGACCGACGAGATCGACCGTTCGGTGCTGAGCCAATCTGGAGATAGGCTCAAACTCATCGCCAATTTCGGCAACGGCGTGGACAATATCGACGTCGCCACCGCGCTGCAGCGCGGCATCACTGTGACCAACACGCCAGGCGTCCTGACCGAGGACACCGCCGACATGACCATGGCGCTCATCCTCGCCGTACCGCGGCGGCTCGCCGAGGGCTCGCAGGTGCTCACTCGCGATAAAGACTGGACCGGCTGGAGCCCGACCTGGATGCTCGGTCACCGCATCTGGGGCAAACGGCTCGGCATTGTCGGCATGGGCCGAATCGGCCAAGCCGTCGCCCGCCGTGCCAAGGCATTCGGTTTGCAGATCCACTACCACAACCGCCGCCGCGCGGCCCCGCGCATCGAGGAAGAGCTCAACGCCACCTACTGGGAGAGCCTCGACCAGATGCTGGTGCGAATGGATATCGTATCCGTCAATTGCCCGCACACGCCCGCGACCTATCATCTTCTTTCGGCGCGACGGCTGAAGGTCATGCAGCCGGGGGCCTACATCGTCAACACCGCGCGCGGTGAAGTCATTGATGAGAACGCGTTGGCGCGTTTGATCGAAGCGGGCGATCTCGCCGGCGCCGGCCTCGACGTTTTCGAGCACGAACCTGCGGTCAATCCCAAGCTCGTCAAGCTCGCGCGCGCCGGCAAGGTAGTGCTGCTGCCCCACCTAGGATCAGCGACCATCGAAGGCCGCGTCGACATGGGTGAAAAGGTTATTGTCAACATCCGCACGTTCATGGATGGCCACCGCCCTCCTGACCGGGTACTTCCTTCAATGCTGTGAGCGATCTGCTGCTTGGGCATCGTGTCTTGCGATCCAAGCGATGACGGCGGACGCAACCCCGCGCAGGGCAGACCATGGATTTCATTCTTAGGAATGCGCGCCGAGTTGGCGCCGAGCATGAACTGACCGACATCGGGATTGTCGGCGGCCGCGTTGCCGCCATCGAGCCGCGACTCGCGGCCGAAGGCGAGACCATCGATCTTGCCGGCCGCCTGGTCTCGCCCGGGTTTGTCGAGACCCACATTCATCTCGACAAGTCCTGCATCCTCGATCGCGTTCGGTCGCAAAAGGGCGACCTCGATGAGGCCATCGCCGAAGCCGCCAAAGCCAAGCGCGGCTTTACCCCCGACGACGTGCACGCGCGGGCGTCGCGGACGCTGGAAAAAGCGATCCTGCAAGGCACCACGCATATGCGCACACATCTCGAAGTCGATCCCGGCGTTGGGCTGCGTTCGCTCGAGGGCGTGTTGCCGCTGATCAGGGAATATGCCTGGGCGATTGATTTGCAGATCTGCGTATTTCCTCAGGAGGGCCTTCTCAACAATCCCGGCACCGACGAACTCTTGGTCCAAGGCCTCGAAGGCGGCTGCCGCGCCATCGGCGGCGCGCCATATGTCGATTCAAATCCGCAAGGTCAGATCGATCGCATTTTCGAGTTGGCGCGCGATTACGACATCGACATCGATTTTCATCTTGATTTCGGCCCGACCGCCGAAGGCATGACGCTCGATTACGTCTGCCGCCGCACCGAGGAATTTCAGTATGGCGGACGCGTCGCCATCGGCCATGTCACCAGGGCGACGAGTCTGGCCATGGCGGAATTCGACGCCATGGCCAAGCGCCTTGCCGATGCCGGAGTAGCGCTTACCGTTTTGCCGTCGACCGATCTTTATTTGATGGGCCGTCACCACACGCATGACCACAACGTCACCCGCGGCGTTGTGCCGGCGCACAAACTTCTGCGGCACGGCGTCAATTGCTCGCTGTCGAGCAACAACATCCTCAATCCGTTTACGCCGTTCGGCGACTGCTCGCAGATCCGCATGGCGAATTTTTACGCCAACATTTGTCAGGTTGGGACGCAGGCCGACATGCGCGAGTGTTTCAACATGGTGACGCGGCGCCCGGCCGAAATGATGCGGCTCAACGATTACGGGCTTGAGGTCGGAAAATCCGCCGATCTCGCGGTGCTCGATTCGCAAAGCCCGGAAATGGCGGTGGCCGAACTGACGCCCGTACTCTATACCTTCAAGCGCGGCCGCAAGACCGTGTCGCGGCAAGCCCCGACATTGCTTCGCCCGCAATGAACGTGCTCGATCCATTCAACGCGTTCTGCCGCCACACCCATGTTGAGCTCGATGGGGCGCCGAGCGGTCCGCTCCACGGCTCAAGCTTCGCGGTCAAAGACGTGTTCGACATTGCCGGTCAGCGTACCGGCAACGGTCACCCGGCGTGGCTCGAAACCCATGAGCCCGCGATATGCACCGCTTCGACGGTCGAGCGCCTTCTCGCGGCCGGCGCTCACATGGCCGGCAAGACCCATACCGACGAAATGGCGTATAGCCTCAATGGCGAAAATGTGCACTACGGCACGCCGGTCAATCCGAACGCGCCGGGGCGGATACCCGGCGGTTCGTCGAGCGGATCGGCTGCCGCGGTCGCCGGCGGTCTGGTTGATTTTGCGCTCGGCACCGATTGCGGCGGCTCGGTGCGCTTGCCGGCAAGTTTTTGCGGCATCTATGGCATCCGCACCACCCACGGCCTTGTTCCGGTTGACGGCATCGTCGATCTGGCGAAGAGCTTCGACACGGTCGGATGGTTCGCGCGCGACCCAAGAATGATGCGCCGCGTCGGCGAGGTGCTGTTACCGCAAGCGTCCGGCTTCGCGCCCAAGCGTTTGCTGATCGCGCAGGACGCGTTCGCATTTGCCGGGCCCGAGGCGGCCGCGGCTTTAGCCGGTGCGGTGGCAACGCTCAAAGCGGCATTTTCGCAGCACCGTGACGTTCAGATTTACGGCGGCGATACAGTCATAGGGCCACGCGTCTTCCGCATTTTGCAGGGCGACGAAATCCGCCGCCGTCACAGCGCCTGGATCGACAGGCACAATCCACGTTTCGGCCCCGGCATCGCCGAGCGTTTCCAATGGGCGCGCACCATCGATGCGGCCGAAGTCGAGCAGATGAAACCGAAACGCGAAGAGATAGCGCGACATATGGCTGAGTTGCTCGGTGATGATGCTGTTTTGTGCTTGCCCACGGCGCCAGGCATCGCGCCGAAGCTTGCGACTCCGGCCGAAGAGCTTGAAGCTTTTCGTGCACGCGCTTTTGCGTTGTTGTACATTGCGGGTCTTGCCCGGTTACCACAAATCTCTCTTCCTCTCGGCACGTTGGAGAACTACCCGCTTGGCCTGTCTCTCATCGCGCCGCGCGGCGCCGACCGTGGCTTGCTCGCGTGGGTCGCAGACGCTCTTTCCTAAGACGATCGCTAGTGTCCCGATTCCGAAGTTCGCATGACCCGGCGGCAATCCCATGTGCGAACTTCGGAATCAAAGGGACACTCGCAAACCTATTGATCTAGTGTGGCTTTGGTTCGGAAGTCCGCATGAAAGGGCGCGGGCAAAAATGATGCGGACTTCTGAACCGCCACACTAGCGTGCCTTGCTGCTTGACGAGAAAAGATAGAGGATCAAGCGCACCATCCGGGCGAGCAACGATCCTTTAAACCGCACCTCAAGGAGACGCCAAGTGGCCCAGCGCGTAGTCGATCTCAGTCTGCTCATCGAAGACAATATGCCGGCGCACAAACTATTTCAGCGGCCGGTAATCACCACGCATCTGAGCCACGAAACCTCGAAGGCCTTCAATCTGGGCGTGCCCGGCGACGCCATGACTTTCCAAACCAACTTCATCGCCAGCCTCGATCACGTCGGGACGCATGTCGACGCGTTTCGCCATGTCAGCCCGACCGGCTTGCCGGTCGATGAGATGCCGCTCGAATTATTCATGGGCAAAGCAGTGTGCTTCGATCTGCGTCATATCCCGGATCTTGGCGACATCACACAAGCGCATATGGTCGAGGCCGAGAAGAAAGCGGGAGTGAAGGTCGACGGCCACATCGTGTTGCTGTGCTCGGGATTTCACAAGCGAACCTACCCGACCCTCGATTCGGTCTGGAAGAATCCGCAACTGACGACCGAAGCCACACAGTGGCTGTACGACCACGGTTCGCGCATGCATGGCGTGGAAGGGCCGTCAACCGATCGGCCAAGCGACAACATATTCTCTCAACATCGGCTGTGCCGCAAACTCGGCATCAGCCACTGGGAGTGGCTGGTCAATCTCGAGGAATTGCTCGGCAAGGGCGAGTTTCAGTTTTTCGGCGCGCCCTTGAAGTTCAAGGGCGGCTCAGGTTCCCCGGTCCGCGCTTTTGCCATTGTCAACAACTAAGGGGCCGGTTCAACGTCGCGGCTTTATTGTCCTGCCAGTCTNCGATGACAAGCTTGAACGTTGCCGAACTTGACTACGCGACAGCNGCGGAGCTGCGCCGGCGCATTGTCAGCAAGGACATATCGCCGGTCGAGTTGACCAANCGGGCGCTGGCAAAAGCAGAAGCCACGCAAACGACTTTGAACGCCTTTTTCGTCCTGTTGCCGGAGCGTGCTCTGCGTGCAGCCAAGGCGGCCGAGGACGCCGTCATGCAGGGGCTCCCGCTCGGCCCGCTGCACGGCATTCCGTTCTCGGCCAAAGACCTGATGCCGGTCGCCGGCGTGCCCTACGCGTCCGGTTCACGCGCCATGGCGAACAACGTCGCCGCGGTCGACGCGCCCGCGGTGGAGCGTGCCCAGGCGGCCGGCGCCATTCTGATCGGCAAGACCACGACCAGTGAGTTCGGCTGCAAGCCGGTCGGCGATAGTCCGCTCACCGGAATTACGCGGAATCCCTGGAATCTCGGCAAGACGCCGGGCGGGTCGAGCGCCGGCGCGGCGGCATCAGTCGCCGCGGGCATTACGGCGTTTGCGCTTGGCACCGACGGCGGCGGCTCGATCCGTATTCCATGCTGTTTCGCCGGGCTTGCCGGCATTAAAGCGCATTTTGGACGCGTGCCGGTGTGGCCGGTTTCGGCGACACCCACGCTTGCCCATGTCGGGCCGATCGCACGAAATGTTGCCGACGCCGCGCTCCTGCTCACGGCGATCGGAGGCTACGATCCGCGCGATCCTTTCAGCGTATCGCAACCCATGCCGGACCTTGTGGAAGCTTGCCGCGTCGGCGTCTCGGGCTTGCGCATCGCGTTCAGCCTGACGCTCGGTTATGCGCGTCCCGATCCGGATGTGGTTGAGATCGTGATGGCCGCCGCACGCACGTTCGAGCAGCTCGGTTGTTCGGTCGAACAGGTCGAACGGGTTTTCGACAAGGATCCGGCCGATCTGTGGACCGCCGAATTTTACGCCGGCGTCGGCACCCGGCTTCGCCAGGTTGTGCAAACGCAGCGTGAACTCCTTGATCCGGCCGTGGCGGAGGTGCTCGACGCCGCGCTCTCCCAAGACATGCGCGTCTACTATGAGAAAGTGTTCGAGCGCTACGCCTTCCGCGACAAAACCCGCGCCTTCTTCGAGAAGTATGATCTTCTGTTGTCGCCGGTCTTGCCGGTGTCTTCTTTGGACGCGGGCGTGAACATTCCCCCAAATCTCAAAGATCGCAATCTTGTTTCGTGGGTTTATTACACCTATCCGTTCAACCTGACCGGTCAGCCGGCGGCGACGGTGTGCGCGGGGATTTCCAGCGACGGCATGCCAGTTGGAATTCAGCTCGTTGGCCGGGCGCTCCGCGAGTATGACGTGGTCAGAGCGACAGCGGCCTACGAGGGCACCAAGCCTGCGGGCCACAACGTGCGCCGCTTTTGAAGCAATTTTTGCGCGGTGACGCCGGAGGAGCAATAGCGATGCGGGCAATGGCGATTGTTGGGGAGTTTGGCCTCGACCATCTCAAACTGATCGAAAGGCCGATGCCGGAGCCGCGACACAGCGAAGTCGTCATGCGGATGTCTGCGGTCTCGCTCAATTACCGCGACATGGACATGGTGCTCGGCACATATCCTTTTTCATTCCCGTTGCCGCTCGTGCCTACCTCGGACGGAGTCGGTGAAGTCGTGGCCGTTGGCGAAGGCGTGACGCGGGCCAAGGTCGGCGATCGCGTCCTTGGCACTTTCCATCAAAGCTGGATCGCGGGCCGCTACGAAGAGGACACCCCTCAGCTCGGCGGATCGGCCGACGGGATGCTGGCGGAATACGTGCGGCTTGATCAGCAGGGGATCGTTCACGCGCCTTCGAACCTGACCGACGAAGAAGCTGCCACCCTGCCCTGCGCCGCTTTGACTTCCTGGCAATCACTGGTGACCGAGAGCCACCTCGAAGCCGGTGACTCGGTTCTCATTCAAGGCACAGGAGGCGTTTCTCTTTTCGGTCTGCAGTTCTCGGCGATGTTTGGCGCACGCACCATCGTTACTTCAAGCAGCGATGCGAAGCTTGAACGCGCCAAATCGCTCGGCGCCACTCACACGATCAACTACGTGAAGACACCGGTCTGGCATCCCGAGGTGCGCGCACTCAACGGCGGCCGTGGCGTCGACCATGTAATCGAGGTCGGCGGACCCGAAAGCTTCTCACAGTCGCTGCAAGCAATACGCATCGGCGGCCAAATCAACATGGTCGGCTACATCGGCAGCAAGCAAGGCGCGGTCAATCCACTCGAAATCCTCTATCACCGCGCGACGGTGCGCGGCATTCCGGTCGGCTCGCGAGAATCGTTCGAGGCGATGAACCGCGCGATCGAGGCGAATGACATGCATCCGGTGATCGATAGGGTATTTCCCTGGACGCATGCCGGAGCCGCAATCCGCTACATGCGGGAAGGAAAGCATTTCGGAAAAATCATTCTCAAGTTTTGAGAACGTGAAATGATCCGGCAAATTATGCGCAAGTTCTCGGAGAATGGACGGTTGGCGGTCACTTATATTCTCATATAACGTGAGACCGTTTCGCGACAACGATCGCAGCCGCACCGATGCCGGGCAAGAAAGCATAATCGAGAATAGTCATGTGCAGTCTGTGCGGAGTTCTCGGCGCCGAGGGCGATTGGACGGAAGCCTCCACCATGCCGTCACTCAATCGGCTGGGCACGCGCCGGGCGCAGCGCCTGCACCGCGTGCAGGTCGTCAACGTGGTGCTTGGCCAGTTCGGGCTTTCGCTCCGGGACTGGCAGGGCGCGCAATTTCAGGTGTCGAACCGTACCGGCCGTACCGAATTCGTCGATAACCTCTCTCAGGTTTGGCGAGCGGCCGAACGCATTTTGGGGCGTGCCTGCGACCCGCTAGATCCTTCCGTGATCACGCGGATGGAACGGCTGGAACGGACGGATTGAGCCGCGTGACCGATCAGACAACCTCCATCCCGGTCAACGTCATCACCGGCTTCCTCGGCAGCGGCAAGACTTCGTTGTTGCGGCGATTGCTGGCGTCGCCCGCGCTCGCCGACACCGCCGTGCTCGTCAACGAATTCGGCGAAGTCGGCCTCGATCATCATCTGCTGCAGCGCGTCGACGATGAGATCGTTTTGCTGCAGAGCGGTTGTCTGTGCTGCACCATTCGCGGCGACCTGAGTACGGCCATGCGCAAGCTCTACGCGCGCCGGGAGAAGGGCGAAATCCAGCCGTTCCGCCGGCTGGTGGTCGAGACGACTGGCCTTGCCGATCCCGTGCCCATCCTCTCGACGGTCATGGCCGAACCTGTGCTCCGCTATCATTTCCGGCTCGGCAACGTCGTGACCACGGTCGACGCCGTCAACGGACTTCTACACCTCGAACGCCAGCCGGAATCGGCCAAGCAGGCCGCGGTGGCCGACCGCCTTGTCATCACCAAAACGGACATTGCCGGCGGGAGCGAGATTGCCGAATTGCGCCGGCGCCTAAGTCGACTCAATCCAGCGGCGCCGCAACTGGAAATAGCGCCAAACGTCCTGGTCCATCCGGATTCGCTGCTGACGCGCGATCTCTATGATCTTGCCGGCCGGGCCGAGGAAGTGCGCCGATGGCTTGCGATCGAGAGCGACCGTGCCGCCGGCGGTTCGCATCAGCATCGGCATGACGACGTCAACCGCCACGACGCGCAAATCCACGCCTTCTGCCTGCGCTTTGCGCAGCCGCTGGATTGGACGGCTTTCGGCATCTGGCTGACCATGCTGCTGCACAGCCACGGCACCGACGTGTTGCGCGTCAAAGGAATGTTGAACGTGGCCACAAGCTCAGGCCCGGTGGTGGTCCATGGCGTCCAGCATCTTGTTCACCCGCCCGAGCACTTGCCGCAATGGCCTGACGACGATCACAGTTCGCGGATCGTATTCATTGTCAGGGGGCTTTCGCGCGCGGCCATCGAGCGATCGCTCAACGCGTTCGGGCGGCTCGGCGCGCCGGCATTGGAACGGGTGTGAGCGGCAAGGCGCGGACGCCGCCGCTCTTTGGGAGCCTTTATCCGCCGCCTTCCGCCGGCTCGAGCACCGGCTCGTTCACCGGCGGCGCGACCGCGCCTTTGCGCTCGACGATCAGCCGGTAATGCTGCGGCTCGCGATGGCGGGCAAAGTCGAAAATCGTTTCGCGATAGCGCCGGCCCATCTCCAGATCGCAATCCGCCGTGATGAGTTCGTCGCCAAGCGTTGACGCCATGGCGAGGATTTCTCCGGACGGAGCCACAATGACGCTCTGTCCGATCATGTTGGAGCCTTCCTCGCAGCCGCATTTGGCCGCGCCGACGACGAAGGTGGAGTTCTGATAGGCCCCGGCCTGCATCGAAAGGTGGTTGTGGAACAGACTTAAGCCGTCGATGTCGGCGTGGCCGGTATGATCGTTCGGCGTGTTGTAGCCGAGCATGACCATTTCGACGCCTTGCAGTCCCATGACGCGATAAGTCTCCGGCCAGCGCCGGTCATTGCAGATGCACATGCCCATGACGCCGCCCAGCGTGCGCCAAACCGGGAATCCGAGGTTGCCCGGCTCGAAGTAGCGCTTTTCCAGATGCTGGAAGCGTCGCTGCGGCCGGTGATCGGAGTGCCCGGGCAAGTGCACTTTGCGGTATTTGCCGACGATGCGGCCCGATTTGTCGACCAGAATGGACGTGTTGAAGCGGTGTTTGCGCCCGCCCTCCTCGACCAGCTCGGCATAGCCGATGCAGAAGGCAATGCCGAGCCGCTTGGCCTCTTCGAACAGGCCGATCGTCTCCGGGCCGGGCATTTTGGTTTCGAAGAAGCTGTCGATCTCGCTCTGCTCCGCGAAAAACCAGCGCGGAAAGAAAGTGGTGAAAGCGAGCTCGGGAAAAATCACCAGATCGCAGCCGCGGCTCTTGGCCTGGCGCAAAAGCTCTTTGTGCCGGCTCACGCACTGCGCCCGTGTCTCCGACCGCGCGATCGGCCCCATCTGCGCCGCCCCCGTCACCAGCTTTCGTGAGCTCATGATGGCTTGCCCTCCAAAAACATGACTTGAGCCGTTGGCGTGCGAGCTTAAGGCAGGAGTTCAATCTCGACAAAAATCAGATCGCGGTCGCCGCCGTTAATCACGTCGTGCTCGACGCCGGCGGGACGGAAATACGACACCCCGGCCGTTAGGTCGATCACCGATTCACGCCCGCCTTCGACAATCCGCATGCGTCCGTCGGTGACCGGAACGATGACGTAGTCATACTCATGCCGGTGAAAGCCGGTACTCGCGCCGGGCGCCATTTTGTGCCGGGTGACGCGCGTCCGCGTGTTGTCGATTTGCCGGTCGGTTTCTTCGTTCAGCATCGATTCCCCGCTGTGTAGGCTCATCCGCGGCTAGAATATTGCCCGGAAATGGCATGCGCGAAAATACCAGAAAAAGCGCCAGCGGCAGCCACCGGCCGCCACCGATCTCGGCCTACTAAATGTGCAATTGCGTGATCGCCGTCACACCTCCGGTGCCACGTTGCAATATGCTCATTCCAACGAATGGAGTCACGGTCATGAGCAAGCTCTTGGTCATTGCCACCCTCGCCTTCGCGCTTGCCGCCGGCACGGTTATCGACGCCGTCACCATCGCGCAGGCGGCTCACGCCGATTGCATCAGTAAGAATTGCTGATCGAATCCAGGCTGCTTCCGGTCTGGTGCGCAGGCGCGGCTGCTGGCGCCGGGCCAGGTAAGCCTGGCCAAATAGAAACTCATCATCAAAGGGTCGACGTCGCTGGAGCTCGTTTTCCGGCCGCGATTTTTTTGCGCGCTATAAGATTGCTGCTTTCGATGCAAGCCAAGAAATAAATTGCTCTTCTTGACGATCAAAAGACTAAAGAGTTTCCAGCCGAGCACGGCTACCATGAGCCTTGAAGACCAATCCGATTGTTCTAGCTCACAGAGAGAGTAGCCATGGCTCTTAAAGATATTATTGTTGCGACCCAGGCCGATCTGCGCGCTAACCCCGACCATGCGGTCGCGACCTTTTTCGCCGACTCGCGTCAAGTCGAGGGACTGCGAAGCGAAACGAAAATCCGGCAGTTTTCCGTGACCGTTGATGAACCGCCGAGCCTTGGCGGAACGGACACGGGTCCGAACCCGGTCGAGTTAGTCTTGGCAGCGCTCGCTACATGCCAGGAAATCACCTACCGGGCTTATGCGACCGCGCTCGGCATCCCGCTCGATAGCGTCTCCGTCAAGCTCGAAGGATCGCTCGATCTGCGCGGCTTTTTTGCAGTGAAGGATGGCGTCCGTGCCGGCTTCAACAATGTCCGCGGCGTCGTCAATCTCAAAAGCAGCGCGCCCGCTTCCGACCTCGCCAAACTGAAGGAAGTTGTCGACGCGCATTGTCCGGTGCTCGACATTCTGCGCGATCCCGTGCCGGTCGAATTGGAGCTGCACACCGAGCAAGCAAGCCAGGCGGCCTAGAGGAAGCTCGCACGACTAGACCGCCGCTTTCATCGCTTGAGCGATCGAGCGAAAATCAGCGGCGCCGATCGAGAAAAGTCCGAAACGCAATTGGTAGCCACAGTTCGGCTTGCCGGCGGTGAATGCCAGCTTTTCGAGCAGCGGCCCAATGGGCGTCTACTCGGCTTTGGCCCAAGCGACATCGCGGCGATAAGGCTTAAAGCCTCCTCCCATGCGAATAGATAGGGTTCCCCCCGTTTTCACCGTGCCGATAGCGGTAAAGGACTGAAGCTTGTCCTGGCCGCCGAGCGTAAGCGCCGGCGAATAATGGATCACCAGATCGCCGGGCTTGACGCGTTTGAGCGGCGCGGCCTTGCCGTGGTTGACCTGCATAAATCCTTCGCCGCGTCCGCGCCGCACCTGTTCGGCCGACGCGACCGCGATCCAATATTTGCGAGTAGTTGAAGTCGTGCTCATGTGAGCTGTGCGGCCGGTGCTCGCCTCGCTCGTTTCCCCTTAGAGCGCTTGCAACACACGAGAGGGCCGTTCGGACCGGGCCATCGTGAAATCAATGCAGGCCGGATCGCACAATCCATCGTGATTTCGCCCTACCCACGCCGCGGCGGCGTGTCTACCTTGCTGTCATCACGGGAGTTCACGGTCCTGATGCGGAACGGCAGCTCGGCGGTCGTCACAAAGCGCGAACTTCTGGCGTTGATCGGTACGATCGCCGGTAGCGCGGCAATGTACAACGCCATGACCAGCCTCGGGCTCGCTGCCGATTCCGCCTACAAGGGTCCGATTGAGCTTTCAGGCGACGTCAAAGGTGCGTCTGTCCTCATCCTCGGCGCAGGCCTTGCCGGTATGACGGCAGCCCTGGAATTGCGCAAGGCCGGCTACAAGGTGAAAGTGCTTGAATACAATCGCCGCCCCGGTGGCCGGAACTGGACGCTGCGCGGTGGCGACATCTATACCGAGCTTGGTGGTTTTACGCAGAATTGCGAGTTCGCGGAGGGGCAGTATTTCAATCCGGGGCCATGGCGGATTCCCTATCACCACCGAGCGGTGCTCGATTATTGCAAACGCCTCAACGTTGCGCTCGAGCCGTTCGTCGAGCTCAATCACAATGCTCTGCTGCATGCGTCGGGCGCGTTCGGCGGAAGACCGCAGCGCATCCGCGACGTCGAGACAGATTTTCGCGGGAATATCGCGGAATTGCTCGCCAAGGCTATCGCGCAGGGCAAGCTCGACGAAGCGGTCTCGACCGAAGACCGCGAAATGCTCCTGGCGGCACTCAAATCCTGGGGCGTGCTCGATCAGAATTACGCCTACAAGGCGGATCTCGATACTGCCGATTATCGCGGTTACGCCAAAGGGCCCGGCGGGGGCTTAAGCGCAGCGCCGGTCGCTGGCGACACCATAGCGCTGTCGGAAATCCTTAAATCGCGGCTTTGGCGACATCTGCAAAACTTCGCCGCACACTTGTTTCAGACGACGATGTTTCAGCCGGTTGGCGGCATGGACATGATCGGCAAGGCGTTCGCCCGCGAGGTGGGCGATCTTATTCACTACGGCGCCAAAGTGGTGAAGATCACCCAGGACTCCGGCGGTGTGACGGTTAGCTACGTCGACAGCAAAGACCCTGCGGCCATCCAGACGGCTAAGGCCGACTGGTGCATCTGCACCATTCCACTCTCGATCCTGAGCCAAATTCCTCTCACCGTTGGCGCGCGAATGAAAGCAGCGATTGATGCCGTGCCCTACGCTTCGGCGGTCAAGATCGGGTTGCAATTCAAGCGGCGCTTTTGGGAGGAAGATGAATCGATCTACGGCGGCATCAGCTTTACCGACCTGCCGATCCGGCAGATTGCCTACCCCAGCTCGGACCTCAACCGCGGCGGCCGTGGCGTGCTGCTCGGAGCCTACATTTTTGAAGGCGCGAGCGCCTACGAGTTCGCTGCCTTGCCGCCGGCCGAGCGCATCGCGCGCGCAGTAGATTTCGGCTCACGGATTCATCCGCAATACAAAGATGAATTTGAAAACGGTGTTGCTATCGCTTGGCATCGCGTGCCGTTCACGCTCGGCTGTGCGGGCTATTGGACGGACGAGACGCGGGCGCAACACTACGACGATCTCTGCCAGATCGACGGCAGGATCGTGCTCGCCGGCGAACACGCGTCCTACCTCCCGGCCTGGCAGGAGGGCGCAATCCTCTCCTCGCTCGACGCCATCACCCGGCTACACGAGCGCGTGGTCAAGATGTGAGGCGATGGCGTTGAAGCGCGCAGCACGAACATTCCATATTTCGCTGTGCACGAGCGCCGCGATCGTCGCTGCAGCGCTCGTCTTCGCCGACGGCGGGGCGCTGGCGCAGAGTACGGTATCCGCCCCGCCCGGTCGCGTACCCAGTTCGGGCTTCCAATTCAGCGAGACCAGCGGCGAAACGCTTTACACCAATGTCTGCCAGGCTTGCCACATGCCGGACGGCAAGGGCGCGACCGGCGCCGGAACGTATCCCGCGCTCGCCGGCAACCAAAATCTCGCTGCCGCCAGATTTCCGGTGACCGTGGTGCTCCATGGACTCCGCGGCATGCCGCCGGTTGGCTATTTCATGACCGACGATCAGGTGGCGGCAGTCGTCAATTATGCGCGCACGCATTTCGGCAATAATTACTCGGACGCCGTCACCGCCGGCGATGTGAAGGCGGTCCGGCAATGACGCGCGCCAGAAAGCGGTCCACAAAATGTTTGACGCGCAGCAAATTTGCTGCAGGAGTAGCTCGATGATGTCTCGACGCTATGCTCGCTTTTTTCTGACGCTCGCGCTCGCGCTCTGCATTGTCGCGCCGCTCGCACACGCCGACACGCTGGCGCTGCCGCCCAATTTGACCGATCTCAATTCGGAGGAAGGCCAGAAGTTCTTTCTCGAAAGCGGTTCATTCACCGCTTACTTTCCGATCGCAGACAATTTCGTGACCCAGAAGACCCAGTCTTATTGCGGCGTCGCCAGCATAGTGATGGTGCTCAACGCTTTAGGCGTGCCAGCCCCGACCACACCGGAATATCAGCCCTATCACACGTTCACCCAGGACAATCTGCTCGACGACATGACCGACGCTGTGCTGCCGCGCGCCGTGCTGGCGCGACAGGGAATGACGCTCGATCAGCTCGGCAAACTGCTCGCGCTACATCCGGTAGCACTTGAAATCCATCACGCCGCCGACGCGAGCCTCGACGCCTTCCGCGCCGCCGCGCGAGATTATCTGCGCGCCAAGGATCATTTCGTGCTGGTGAACTACCTGCGTAAAGCGATCGGCCAGCAGATCGGCGGTCATATTTCGCCGCTCGCGGCCTATGATGCCGAAGCTGACCGCTTTCTGATCCTCGATGTGGCGCGCTACAAATATCCGCCGGTCTGGGTCAAAGCGTCCGACCTGTTCGATGCCATGAACACGAAGGACGCAGTCAACGATAACCTGACGCGAGGCTACGTTCTCATCAGCAAGATGGGCACGCCGACGGCCGCGCCGGTGCAATGACATCCCTGGACGGGCTACGTTTCGCTTCCAGAGCGGCTTCGTCGGCGCTGATCGGCGCTCTGGCGCTGTTGTTGTCCGGGCCGAGCGCGTCTCGCGCCGATCCGGCACTAGCTCGCGCGCAAGCCGTCACTGCCGCGAACGGCATGGTCGTGGCCCAGGAAGCGATCGCGGCGCGCGTTGGCGCCGAAATATTGCGAAAAGGCGGCAACGCCGTCGACGCCGCCGTTGCGGTTGGCTTCACCATGGCGGTGACCTATCCGCGCGCCGGCAATATCGGCGGCGGCGGCTTTATGATCATTCATCGCGCCAACGGCGATGATATGGCCATCGACTATCGCGAGACCGCGCCGGCCGCGATCAACAGAACGTCGTTTCTCGACGCGCAGGGCAACGCCGACCCGCAAAAGTCGCGTGATTCAGCGCTAGCGATTGGCGTGCCGGGCACGGTCGCAGGCCTTGCGCTCGCCGAGCAAAAATACGGCTCCGGCCGCTTTACGCTCGCCGATTTGATCGAACCTGCAATCGCACTCGCGCGCGACGGCTTTCCGGTCGCCGACGACACTGCCGATTCGCTGCCGAAAGACGGTCCGCGTTTGGCGCGCTGGGCTTCCTCGGCACAGATCTTTTTGAAGGCGGACGGATCGACGCTGGCGCCGGGCGACACGCTGCTGCAGGCCGACCTCGCGGCAACGCTGCAGACCATTGCAAAAAAGGGACCGCGGGCGTTCTACGAAGGGCCGGTAGCGGAAAAGCTTTCTGCCGCGGTGCGTGCCGCCGGCGGCGTGATGACGGTGGACGATTTGAAAAGCTACCGCGCGACCGAACGCGCGCCGGTGCGCGGCAGCTATCGCGGCTATGACGTTGTCTCGATGCCGCCGCCGTCATCCGGCGGCATCGCGCTGATTGAAATGCTCAACATCCTCGAAGGCTACAATTTGGCGAAAACGGACGAGGCACAGCAACTCTTTCTGATAGTCGAGGCGATGAAGCGCGCTTACGCCGACCGCGCCTGGTTCCTCGGCGATCCCGATGTCGTGAAGGTTCCGGTGGCGCGCCTGATCTCAAAGAAATACGCCGCCGACTGGCGCGCCACCATCAATCCGGAGCGGGCGACGCCGGCTTCAGAAATTCACCCCGGCGCCGAGGCGGCTCCTGAAGGCCATAACACCACGCATTTTTCCGTCATCGATCGCTTCGGCAACGCCGTCTCCAACACCTACACGATCAATTTCAGTTACGGCGTTGGCCTCGTCGCCGCCGGCACCGGCGTCCTCCTCAACAATGAGCTCGATGATTTTGCCGCCAAGGCCGACGCGCCGAATGCCTACGGGCTAGTTGGCTACGACGCAAACGCGCCTGGGCCGGGCAAGCGGCCCCTGTCATCGATGACGCCAACTATCGTGCTTAAGGACGGGAAACCCTGGCTGGTCACCGGGTCGCCGGGTGGGAGTCGGATCATCAACACCGTCCTCCAGATCCTGATCGATGTGATCGATCGCAAGATGGATATCGCGAGTGCCGTTTCGGCGCCGCGCGTGCATAATCAATGGATGCCCGATTGCGTTTTCGTAGAGTCGGCGCTCCCGCAAGAGCTGATCGCCGCCCTGCAAGCGCGCGGCGATGATGTTGTCGTTCTTCAGACGCCGACTTCGGCCAATTCGATCCTGGTCACGTCGGCAGGTTTTATCGGAGCAGCCGATCCGCGAACGCGTGGGGCGTTGGCGGCGGGATATTGATACTGCATCATCGCGCCTGACAACGACCTGACGCCGGAATGGCGCAGCGAATTCCGAGGGGGGACGTTTTCATGAGTGGCTACGCACCGGTCGACACGCTCCGGATCGGCCTCATTGGTTCCGGCTTCATTGCCAACTTTCACCTCCAGGCCCTGGTCGCCGTGCGCCACGTCGCGGTCACGGGGATTTACAGTCCGACCGCGGCCCACCGCGAGGCGCTCGCGGCTAAAGCAAATGCGCTCGAGCTCGGCCCGTGCCGGCCTTTTCCTTCGCTCGAAGCAATGCTGATCTCCGGCGACATCGACGCGGTGTGGATTGGAGTGCCGAATTTCGCCCGGCTCGATACCATGCGCGAGATTCATCGGCTGGTACGCTCCGGCTGGACCAAAATCATCGGGGTCGCGTGCGAGAAGCCGCTCGGGCGTACGCTTGCCGAAGCCCGCGAGATGCTGCGACTGGTGACCGACGCTTCGCTCTTACACGGCTATCTGGAAAACCAGGTATTCTCGAGCGCCGTGCAGCGTGGCAAAGACATCGTCTGGCGGCGCGCGGTGCCGATTTGCGGCCGGCCCTATCTGGCGCGCGCCGCCGAGGAGCACAGCGGCCCGCACATGCCGTGGTTCTGGCAAGCGCAACGCCAGGGCGGCGGCGTTCTGTCCGACATGACCTGTCACAGCGTCGAAGTCGGACGATTTCTGCTGAGCAAACCCGGCGCGCCGCGTAGCGATCTTAAGCTCGTCAGCGCCAGCGCCAGCGTCGGCAATCTGAAATGGACGCGGCCGGAATATGTGACGCGGCTGAAAAAAATGATGGGGCCCGAGGTGGACTACGCCAAACGGCCGGCCGAGGATTTTGCCCGCGGCGCGCTGACCTTTCGCACCGGCGAAGGGCACGAGGTCATGGTCGAAGCGACCAATTCATGGGCCTATGTTGGTCCGGGCTTGCGGATCCTGATCGAGCTTCTGGGGCCGGAATATTCCATGGAGTTTTCCTCGCTCAATACCGGCCTGAAAGTATTTTTGTCGCGCGAGGTCGCCGGCGGCCAAGGCGAAGATTTGGTCGAAAAGCAAAACGCCGAGCAAGGCCTGATGCCGGTGGTCGAAAATGAGGCCGACGTTTACGGCTATGTCGGCGAAGATCGCCACATGGTCGACGCGTTTCGCCATCGCCGGCAACCGCTCGAAACCTTCGAAGACGGTGTGGCCGTGGTCGAAATGCTGATGGCGCTCTATCGCTCGGCCGAGACCGGACAGGTCGTGACTTTACCCGCGAGCGAGCTTGAAACTTACGTCCCGCTCGTGGCGCGCGCTTAGCGCGGCGGCAGCGAGCCGGCGGGCGCCGGTTAGGGTATGACGTTCGGACGACTGATGCCGGCGACGTTTCGCCGAATCAGCGCGCGGCGATCCTTGACGACGCCAATCACGACGCCAAGCCGCTCGATAGTGGCGATGACACGCCCGTCTAGCGCCCGATCGCAATTCATATTCGTCGGCGCGATGAAAAAGTCGCCGCGGTTGGCGTCCGGCGTCCATTCAAGCCTTGCATCGGCCTCTTTCTCGAACGGCAACCGCTCGCCGCAGACCACCACCATGTAATGCCGCCGCGGGCGAGCAACGCCGGCTGTGCCTTCGGTCCGATCGAGATAACGTTCGAGGTCGTCGACCGCCTCCGGCATGATGTTGACCCAATAATCGGTGTCGTAGCGCCGCGAGGCGCCTTCCAGACCGCCGACCAGGGGATTGAAGAACAGATATTCATCCGGGTGCAGCCGGTAGAGCGTCGCCGCGTCCCAGCCTAATCCCAGGACGATCGCGGCCAAGCCTGCGACAGCGGCTGCGCGATGCCACGTCGCAAGGCGGGTGAGCACACCGTTCAATCCGATACCGGCCAGTACCGCGATCGGCGGCACGGTAAACAGAAAGTGCCGCAGCCCGGAGAAAGCCGGCCCGGCAACGGCCACCTCGCAGACCAGCGGGAAAAGTGCGGTGAATGCAATGAGCAGCGTTTCCTGCCGCCACGCACCGCTCGCTGCATCTGCGCGCGCCGGGGGTCGCAGCACAAAGGCGAGCGCCGCAACGGCTCCCACGAGCAGCCAAAGCGTAAGCTTGATGCCGATGTAAGTCGGAACATACCAGCGCGGAACGTCGGCCATGCGATAGACATGACCGAACAACGTCGTCTGTATCGGATAGTGGAAATCGACAAAGGCCGAAAAGCCGCGCAACGGATTGAGCGGAGCCCTATGCGCCCACGGCCACACCACGATCATGATCAAATAAGCGATGACGAATGCCGCGGCGAACGGCAGCGCGGAGCGCGCGGCGAAGACAAAAGCCCCGCGCCATTTGTTCAGAAATTCGCTCCAAGAACCAGCCGCAGCCAGCATGCGCAATACAACCGTCAGCGCCGCGTAGCTGATAAGAAAATACCCGAGCACGCGTAGACCGACGGCGCAGCCGCAGGCAATGCCGAATAGCACGACCAGCCCCCAGTTCGGGCGCGGTAATTGCCTCCCGATCTGGAGCAACAGATAAGTTGCGATCATCATCGCGGCGGCGAAAGGAATGTCCTTGGTGTGATTGAACATGGCGCCGTACCAGACGCCGCATACGGCAAGCGCGAGCGCCGCCAACAGCCCGGCGCGCGGACCGCCGATGGAACGGGCAGTTGCCCAGACCGCGGCGATCCCGCCGATACCGGTGAGCGCCGAAAGCAAATGACGAACCGCGTATGGGTCGAGCGGGAGAAGTTTCTGCAGCCCGACGGCGACGACGTCGAACAAGCCGCCGTAGAGATAGAGATTTCTGAAGTGGAAGACCGCCCGATCGGCCAGACCGCTCGTGTAATAGCGGACGATCAGCTCACCGTAACGCTGCTGCACTTCCTCATCGTTGGAGATGCCGTAATCGCCGAAAGTGAATGCAACGAGACCGATCAGCGTGACGAAAACGAGCGCCGCCGCGAAATCGTAGGCGTCCATGCGCGCAAGCCACCCGCCGGCCTTAAGCCGCAGGCCGGACACCGTGTGGGTGCCCAAATCAAAATACCTTCGGGCAAGCTTAGTCGCTGCCTCGCGCGTCATTTCCACTGGTGTCACTTCTCCGACAGCCCCCGCGGCGACATTGCGCAATAACACCCATCCGCGCCACGCCCAGCCGGAAACTTACCTAATGATCAGAAGATTACCACGAAAGATTAATGGCCGCGTCATGGCGACACGCCGTCGCTGGGGGGGTTCGGCGCAGCCCGTCAACCTTGCCGTTCAAGCTCAGGACGCCCCGAGACCGAGGAGTTTAATGGCATTTTCCTTGAGAATAAGCGGCTTTACGTCCGGCTTGATATCGAGCGTGTCGAAATCCCGCAACCACCGGTCCGGCCTGATGACCGGCCAGTCGGAACCGAACAGCACTTTGTGCTTGAGCAGGCTGTTCGCGTATCTGACCAGGATTGGTGGAAAATACTTGGGTGACCACCCGGATAGGTCGATGTACACGTTTGGCTTGTGCTGGGCGACGGATAGCGCCTCCTCCTGCCACGGGAACGAGGGATGCGCGAGGATGATGGGCATGTCGGGAAAATCGACCGCCACGTCGTCGATAAACATCGGATTGGAATATTTCAGGCGAATACCGGCGCCGCCGGGCATGCCCGAGCCGACTCCGGTCTGCCCGGTGTGGAACAGCGCCGGCACGCGCGCTTCGGCAATCGCCTCGTAGAGAACATAAGCGCTGCGGTCGTTCGGGAAAAAGCCCTGCATCGAGGGATGGAATTTGAATCCGCGCACGCCGAACTCGCGGATAAGCCGCCGCGCTTCGCGCGCACCGGCTTTGCCTTTAGCCGGATCGATGCTGGCGAAGGGGATCAGCACGTCGCTGTTGGCGGCCGCCTTTTCCGCGACTTCTTCGTTGGCATAGCGGCGGTAGCCGGTCTCGCGTTCGGCATCGACGGGAAAAATCACCGCACCAATTTTGCGTTCGCGATAGTAAGCCGCCGTTTCCTCGATGGTCGGCCGGTTGTTCGGCTGGTTGAAGTAGATCGCCATCTGCGCTTGAAGCTCATCATAGCCGTCATCCGGATGCGTGCCGCAGGGCTCCTCGGCATGGGTATGAACATCGATGGCGACGAGCTCATTGACGTTCACTGAACTGCTCCTTGATGGTTTTCGCTTCGGTCATTGGAGCATAGGCCGAACACACCGTACAGCGCCGCCTTGCATCTCTTGTGTTGCGGAACCAAGACCGTCAATCGCGCAGCGCCCTTAGCACCTCATTCGGCCGCTCGCTCATGAGCATGTGGCCTGCGGTTTCGAGCACGGTCAGGCGGGAATTTTGGATTGCCGTCGCAACGGGCTTGCCGTTTTTCAGCGGAGTCATCACGTCGCGGCCGCCCAGGATCACCGCCGCAGGCACGGCGACTTTCGCCGCGGCGCCGAGCGCATCCTTATAGGCGTTGCAGGCGGACAGGTCGGCGAACAAGACCCCGGAAGACGCCCGCTCAAGAAGCCGCAGCGCGCCGCCGAGCATCCACATACCGGGCGCTTCGCAGCCGCCCAAAACCGCGCGCTGGCCGTACCCCCAGATCGAAATCATGTCGATCGCGGCATGGTCGTTCGCTTTGGCGGCGCCAAGGAGATCGTCGGACACGCGCATCGGCGCCGCGGTAGCGATCAGCCCGAGCGCGCTGAGCTTTGCGGGATGATGCGCAGCCATTTCGAGCGCGACGAGCGACCCCATGGAATGACCGATCACCCTTGCCGCCTTGATTCCGGCGGCATCGATCAACGCCGCGGTCCAATCGGCGAGCGCCGCGATCGAACTTAGCGCCGGCCCGCCGGAACGGCCGTGCCCGGGGAGATCAGGCGCGAGCACCCCAAAGCCGTGGTGAGAGAATGCGCGGGCTAGCAGCGCCCAGACCGAATGATCCATACCGGCGCCGTGCAGAAAGACGACCGCCGGAAGCGACGGATCGAAGTCACGGCCTCCGCTGCCGACAAAAACTTGTTTGCTTCCGACCGTAAGTTGCACGGCTCACGCCTTCTGCGATACGCTCAGCGCTTGCGCTAAATCGTCGATGATGTCGCTTGCCGCTTCGAGGCCGACCGAGATGCGGATCAGTTCTTCACCGACCCCGGCGGCGGCGAGCGCCGCCGCATCCATCTGCTGATGCGTCGTGCTGGCGGGATGAATGACCAGCGTCTTGGCGTCGCCGACATTGGCCAGATGGCTCGAAAGACGCACCGCTTCGATGAACTTCCGCCCGGCGGCGCGGCCGCCCTTGATCCCGAAGCTAACAATGGAGCCCGCGCCTTTCGGCAACAGGCGCTTCGCCAATTCGTAATCCGGATGCGTCTCCAGCGAAGGATGCAGCACCCAATCGACCGCGGGATTTTTGCGCAGAAAGTCGAGCACCGCCGCCGTGTTCTGCATGTGGCGATCCATGCGGAGCGCGAGCGTCTCCACGCCCTGCAGCAAATAAAACGCGTTGGTCGGCGACAGACAGGCGCCAAAATCGCGCAAACCTTCCGCCCGCGCCCGCATAATGAAAGCGGCTGGTCCGAACTCGTCGGCGAAGACAATGCCGTGATAGCCGGCATATGGCTCCGTAAGGGTGGGAAATTTACCGAACGCGCGCCAATCGAACCGGCCGCCGTCGATCAACGCGCCGCCGATGGCGACGCCATGCCCACCGATCCATTTGGTGATGGAATGCATCACAATGTCGGCGCCGACCCCGAGCGGCTGCGACAAATACGGCGTGGCAAAAGTGTTGTCGATGAGGAGCGGGACGCCGGCCGCATGCGCGATCTCAGCGACTTGTGGAATATCGAGCACTTCAAGGCCGGGATTGCCGATAGTCTCGCCGACGACAAGACGGGTGTTCGGTTTGATCGCCGCCCGTAAGCCGTCGAGATCGCGCGGCTTGACGAAGGTCGTGGCGATGCCGAAGCGGGGCAACGTGTGGGTCAGGAGATTGATGGTGCCGCCATAGAGCGACGCGGAGGCGACGATGTGATCGCCGGCGGAAACAAGCGTAGCGATGGCCAAATGCATCGCCGCCATGCCGCTTGCGGTGCACACCGCGCCGACACCATTTTCAAGCGCGGCAAGCCGTTCCTCAAGCACCGCCGTAGTCGGATTGGAAATTCGCGTATAAATGTGGCCTGCGCGTTCCAGATTGAACAGGCCGGCGGCATGATCAGTGTCGTCGAACAGGTACGATGTGGTCTGGTAGATCGGCACGGCGCGCGAACGCGTCACCGGATCGGGATGTTGCCCGGCATGCAAACTTAAGGTTTCGAAGGCTGGCGGTTTCGGAGTAGGCATGCGGTTATTAGTCCAGCGAATGTGGCGCGCACGCTTCCCCAATTTCGAGGCGTAGGCAAGAGGAAGGCTACCGTCTAGGCTAAGGGAATGGACCATTCGCATAGGCATTTTACGCTGCGAGCCACCGATTTCTGGCTGGCGCGAGGCGCGATTGTCGTCATCGTCCTGCTTCAGATCGGGATCGTAAATGATCTAACGGTCGGACCGCGCTGGCTCGCGCCTGGCCTCGAGCTTGCGCTGTTGATTCCCTTGTCGGTCGTTACCGCCTGGACTCAAACCCGCGCCAGGCGTGCGGCAACCGCGGCACAATGGGACAGTATCGGCCGCAATCGCCAGATAGTGCGCCGGCTGGCTTTTACTTTGACGGCGATCTGCACACTGATGAATTTCGGCGCGCTGGTCCGCTTGATCGTGGCAATCGTGGCCGGCCACGCGGGCAGCGGCAAGGCGATGTTGCTCGACGCGGCAAATATTTGGGCCACCAACGTCGTCATCTTTGCGCTGTGGTTTTGGTCGCTCGATCGCGGCAGTCCCGCGGCGAAGGGCCTATTCGAGCCCTCCGGCGATTTCGTTTTTACGCAGCAACAAGGCGGCCTCGCCGACCGCGACCAATTCAAGAATTGGTCGCCCGGATTTATCGATTACCTGTTTCTGGCTTTCACCAACGCCACGGCCTTCTCTCCGTCCGANACCTTTCCGCTAACCGCGAGAGCGAAACTGCTNATGATGGCCGAAGCAGCAATCTCTATGTGCACCATCGCGATCGTGGCCTCGCGCGCGGTGGGCATTCTGAGCTGAGCGCTTGGGTTTTGCTCATAGGCC
>JGI12635J15846_10000430_pt1 | contig 35544 bp, 20 predicted proteins | sample BlaSpr_A8_OM2_M2_FD_15846 | JGI IMG/M metagenome (IMG submission 15846)
GTTGCCGTTGCCGTTGCCGTTGCCGTTGCCGTTGGTTGCAAGTTTGATCACTCGATGTGAAGTAACGCTGGGTCCGAAGAGTGGCAGCGCGTGGCCGAGGTAGCGGTCAGTTGGTTTTTTACCGTGACCGTTGGAGTTCGGGCGAGCGACCACCTTCGATTTTCGGAGGTCGTCGGTCAGCCGAGGTACCGGGCCGTTCAGGTCGAACACCGGCAGTGCATGGTGGGAAAGATAGTCGACTGATGATTCGCCGTTGGTGGTCGCTGCGGCGTCCGATTTCGTACCGGGAGCGACGCCGGTTGCCGGGTGAGATTGGTGGCTGGGGATCACTTTGAACCGGGTCAGTACGTCGGGTATCTGTGCCCGTCTGCTCGATGTGACGGGCAGAGCGTCGCTCCTGCCCAGCTTTGAGGGCCACCAGTTTTTCTGGCCGACCAGCGCGGCCATGGCCGGCACCGTAATGGTGCGCACCAGGAACGTGTCGATCAGAATCCCGACGCCGATTATGAAACCGGCCTCGGCCATGGTGTAGATGCTGGCGGTCATCAGGCCGAACATTGAAGCGGCAAAGATGAGACCGGCCGACGTGATCACGCCGCCGGTCGTACCTACTGTGCGGATGACGCCGACACGCACGCCGTGCGGTGACTCGTCACGAATCCGTGAGATGAGCAGCATGTTGTAATCGGCGCCGACAGCGACCAGCAAGATGAAGGACAGTCCGGGAAGGCTCCAGTGCAAGTCTTTGCCGAGTATTAATTGAAACACGAGGACGCCGATACCCAAGGCTGACATGTACGAAATCAGCACCGAAGCGATGAGATATAGTGGCGCAACGATCGCTCGTAATAGAGCGACCAGAATCAGAAACACGATCAGTATGGTCGCGCCGATGATGAATTCGATGTCGCCGTTGTAATAGTCGCGCGTATCCCGAAGCCCACTCGGAATTCCCGCTACAGATATCCTGGCGTTGGCCAGTTCCGTATTCGGTAGTGCCGACTTTGCGGCATCGACGATGGTATTGATCTGATCCATGGCGGCGGTAGAGAACGGATTAATTGCACTTTGGATGAAGTATCGTGCCGCGTGCCCGTCAGGCGCTATGAAAAGCGCTGCGCCTTGCTTGAACTCGTCCCTCGTCATGAACTGTGGCGGAATATTGAAGCCAGCCATGTCGGCCTTTTGGGCGTCGTGCTTCATCCCCAGCAGGAATGAGGATGCATCGCCTAGCCCAGTGCCTATCTTTTTGGTCTGATCGACCAGTTCTTTCACACCACCGGCGATTGCTCGGCTGCCCATGGCGAGGGCACCGGAGCCCTGTTGCAATGCGTTCATCGTGGCCGGTAGGCCTTTAATGGCCTTCATTGTGGCGACGGCCTGCTCTAATGCTTGCTGGACTTTGGTGAGTGACTGGCCGACGGTCTGCGCCCCCTGGGTGGCCTGCATGCTGTGAGACAGAGCCTTGATCGAGTTAAGGGTTCCGTCGTTGTCTGCCTGAACCAGGGCCGCCAAACCGGCGCGCGAACGCTGACAGCCGGGATCGGTATTGCATTCCGGGCTGGAATTGAGGGCTGTCAGCATCGGGCTGGCCCACGCGGCGGTGCTTTGCGCATCGGTGGTGGACGAGTTCAGACTGTCGCCGAGTGACTTCATCTGCCCGGTCAGCGCGGCGGCCTGTTCGAGGGTGGCGATAGTCTTATCGCCGCCCATCAAGGCCTCCAAAGTCGTCAGCGCCGCGACCGTTCCGCTCAGCTGGCCAACGGCGGTGTTGACTTGCTGCTTCACCGCGGCCAGGGCGTCGGCCAACTGGTTCGCACCGTTGACCAGCTTGTCCAGGTCGCCTCCGTGGCCCGAGATCCCCGAGGATGCTTCGTCGAGTTTGTTGCCGACTTCGCCGGCTTGAAACGACACCTTGGTTTGTTCCAGCGGATCTCCGGTGGGCCGGGTCAAGCCCCGGATCAGCGAGATATTAGGCACTTGGCTTACCCGACTGGCCACCTGCTCGAGGTCGGCAAGCGCGGACGGTGCCCGCAGGTCGCGGGGTGACTGGATGAAAAGCACCATCGGAGTCATCATGTTCATCGGGAAATGGCGACTCATCGCCTCATATCCCCTGGAGCTGTCGACGTCAGCCGGCATTGTCTTGAGATCGTCGTAGTTGAACTGCATCAGGGTCGTGCAGCTGGCCAGTGTGATGAGCACCATCAGACTGGCGACCAGATGGATGCGTGGCTTGCGCACAACGCGTGATCCCATAACCCGCCAGAAACGCGTGGTCAGGGCGCGTCGGGGCTTGATCCAGCCACGTCGTCCGGCGAGAACGAGCAGGGAGGGCAACAGGGTCACCGCAGACAGCAACGCCACCACGATCGAGACTGAAATTGCCGGACCGACTGCGGAAAACACTTCCAATTTGGTGAAGATCATCGCGAGGAAGGTGACCGCGACGGTGGCTGCCGACGCGGCGATTACTTTGCCGATCGACATCAACGCGTTCTTGACCGCTTGATCCGAATCCTGGCCGTGCTTCACATAATCGTGATAGCGGCTGATCAGAAAGACGGCGTAATCCGTTCCCGCTCCGATCAAAACCGCAGTCATCAGGACGAGGGTCTGCATGTTTATGGGCAGGCCAAATTCGGCTAGCAGGGACAAAACGCCCTGCGAGGCCGCCAGGGATGCGCCGATGTTGAGCAACGGCAACACCATGGTGACCACATTGCGATAGATGATGAACAGGATGATCAGCACGCACAATACGGTGGCGATCGCGATGAAGTCCGCGTCTTGCTGGGCCATTTCGGTGGCGTCGACGAGAGTGGCCACCGGTCCGCTGACGTAGGCGGAAAGCGCGGTTCCCGTGGTGACCTGTTTGGCGATCTCTTTGACCCGGTGGTATGACGCGGCCGTTGTGGGCGAGGTGGCCGCATCAGGGAAGCTGATCGGCATGTTGATTGCCTTGCCGTCTTTACTTGCCAGGAGTTCACGCGCCTGAGGGGCAGCGATGAAATCCTGCACCGACATCTTGTCCTGCGTGTCTTCGTGCAGCTTTTCGACGAGCTTGCCGTAGACGTCCAAGTCGGCGGGTGACAGACCCTTCTCATCCACCAAGACGACCAACAGCAAGGAGCCGCCGCCCCCTAATGGGCTCTTTTTTCCGCCTGCTCCGCCTGCTCCTGGTGCTGCTGGCGGGGTGAACGCCTTCTCCATCTCGTGTTGGACGACCATCGTCGGGGCCTCGTCCGGCAAGGCCTTCTGCTCGTGCTTTCCGGCCTGTACCATCAGCGGCGGAAGCGCCAGCGCCAGGACGGCCGCGATCGCGACCCACAACCCGATGACTATCAGCGGCCTACGGACCACAAAGTCGCCGAGATGGTCGAAGATCCCCCCAGGTGCGGCCATCTCGCCTGGAGCATCGCGACTTGACACCCATAAACCCTACAATCAAGCTCGCCGCCTCGTGGGGTAATAACAATCCAGGCACGAACTGTGACCCCGATGTAATCTTCGGCCCGGTGTGGCGGCTTGACCTGCGGTTTCTTCGTCGATGAACGGCTGGTCAGGGTCTTAACGCTGCCAATCCGCGCGCTGTCCACCTGACCGCGACAAGGTGTTACTCACCACAACGGCGCCGCGGACCCGCACGGGTCACACCTGCTCGACGAAGTGTCCCTTGAAGCCGCGCGAATACGGCGTGTTCGCTTCTACCTTCGTGCGAGACTCTTCCCCATGGCCCTCGGATACCGCCTGCAATCCAACCCGATCGTCGGCAAGCTGACCACGAAGTATCTCCTGCCGCTCGGCACCCGCCAGGTCGGGGATGACGTGGTGTTTTTCAACTTTGGCTACGAAGAGGACCCGCCGATGGGCTTGACGTTGGCGGCAGCTGACGAGCCCAATCGCTACGGCATCCAGCTTTACCACGTCACGGCGGCACAGGTGGATCTGACCGGCAAGCGGGTGCTGGAAGTCAGTTGTGGCGCCGGCGGTGGAGCCTCGTACATCATGCGCAACCTGGGTCCGGCCGCCTACACGGGGCTGGACCTGAACCCGGCCAGTGTCGACAAGTGTCGAGCAAGGCACAACCTGTCGGGTCTGGATTTTGTGCAGGGCGACGCCCAAGACCTGCCCTTCCCTGACCAATCCTTCGATGCGGTCATCAATGTCGAAGCCTCGCACCAGTATCCGCACTTTCCGCGTTTCCTGGCCGAGGTGGCGCGCGTACTTCGTCCGGGAGGCTATTTCTTGTACACCGATTCCCGCCGGGCTCCTGTTGTCGCAGAGTGGGAGGCGGCGCTGGCCGATGCGCCATTGCGGCAGGTCTCAGAGAGGGACATCGACGGCGAGGCCAAGCGCGGGCTGGATGCAAATACGCGGCGCACACAGGAGCAGATCAGTCGCCGCTTGCCGGCCTTCATGAACTCCTTGATCCGTTATGGCGTCGGCGTCATGGACTGGGATCTGCGCCGCGCCGGAGGGTTCAGCTACCGNGTCTACTGCTTCGCCAAAGATTGATCGGCGCGTACCGCCTGCTCCAAGAGATCAGCAGCGGTGGCAACGCCGACGGNGGGTTTGGTCATCTGGGGGGCGATCTCGCGCGCTCGGGCCACACATTCTGGCNCGAGGATTTTGCCGAGCTTCGCGACCAGCGATTTCCGGGTGATGCTCGNAAGGCGCCGGGCCGAGCCGACCTTCAGCCGTTTGACCTGAGCCGCCCAGATGAACTGATCGGCCACGTCCCAGAGGACGAGTGNGGGGAGTNCGGCTCGCAGNCCCGCAGCGGTGGTGCCGGCCCCACCATGGTGAACGGTCGCTCGGCACATGGGCAGGATCGTCGTGTAGTTGACCTGGCCCACCAGCTTCACGCGGTNGGAATGCGGAACGGNGTTGGCGCCGTCTGCGCCCGAATAAATCAATGCCCGTTCGCCNAGNTCTNCGCAAGCCGCTGTGATCATGGCTACCGTGTCCGCGGGAGATTGGACCGGCGTGCTGCCGAAACCGAAGTAGATGGGCGGTGTTCCAGCGGCAATCCACGACGCCACCTCATCGTCGGTATCCGCCGCCAACTCCAAGGTGAGCGCGCCGACGAATGGCCGCCGGCCGTTCCATTCCGCCGCGAGTCCCGGAAATAATGCCTGGTCGTAGGCCTGGATTTCGAGCGTTCCACTTTCCGCCATCCGTTGCGCCGCGGACGCAGCTGCCCTCGGTAGGCCCAGTTCACGCCGTTGCGCGTCCTCGTTCTCCTTGGTTATGTGCGAATACAGCCACCAGCCCGCTTTCAATGTGGAGCGGACCACAGGCTTCGGCGACGGTATCGACGGCAGGCCAATCTGGCCGTTGACCCGCACCGGGAAGTGATGTAGCGCTGCCGACGGAATGTCGTAGTACTCTGCGACATTCGCCACGACCCCGTGGTAAGTCTGGCCCGTCAACAGCAGGTCGGCCCCGTCCGCAACCGAGGTGAGCGTCCGGCTCATCTCTGCCCAGCCCTCGACGAAAAGCTCCTTGCCCGCACGCACCAAGTTGATCGGATTCTGGATCTTAAAGGCGTTGTGAGTGAAATCCGCGACTGCGACTATTTGCTCTCGCGTGTCCGGCCCGTAGGCGACCGCGGAAAGCCCGGCCGACTCGACGAAACCAATCAGGTTGGGCGGGACCGCCATCCGTACTTCGTGGCCTCGGCGCAGCAGCTCCACACCAACCGTGGCGCAGGGTTCGATATCGCCGCGAGTTCCGTGGGCTGCCAAAACGAATTTCATCGGCGAAACTCGGCCTTTGTCTGGGCCTTATCTGGATACGCGAACTGGTACCCCTGCGAAGTTGCCCGCGGCTACCCGGCTGAACACCGATTTCATCGCCTCCGCATAGCTGATCACGGACTCTCGGGCAACCGGATTGTTCGGGTAGGACACCATCAGCGTGACCTCATCGAACAGACGGAAAACCGTCATGTACATGTAAGCCGGACTCCTGCCATCGGTGTAAGCGGTCGCATTGACCCCGTCCAATGCGGTAGCGACGATAGCCGAAAGGGGAGGAAGGCCCGCATCCATATAGCTCATCATGGTGAACTGGGGTCCAGCTCTCTTCAGCCAAGGGGCCAACTCCAACACCCGATCGTAGGGCACATGCGCGAGGTCCATATTCGCGTCGAAGGAAGCCTGAGCGGCGCGGGCAGTTTCTGCGAAAGAGTTCGGGTCCACAGGAACGGTGAAGGGCACCACACCGGTGAACCAGCCCACTGTCATGAAATCTTCCGGACTGCTTCGCTTATCGACTGGAGTGAGCCCGTAGTACGTTTCCGTGCCGGCCAACTCATATTGAGCCAGGGCCGCGCAGGCAAACAGACCACCGCTGAACCGGGTCCCCGCCCGCTGGCATATGGCTTCGAACTCAGCCGTCTGGTCCTCGTTCAACAGCCGCTCCACGTGGACGTCGCCGCCACAGGGTATCGATTGATCACCGAGTGGCAGTGGGAAATCCGGAAGCGATCCGCCGTTGCTTTCCGCGAATTCGATCCATTTGCGCACCTCCGGGGAATCCAAGGTCATGGTCGACACGCGTTCGCTCTCCCGCATGCAGAAATCGTCATAACTAGCCGCAGGCGGGAGTGTAACGGGCGCTTTGCCCTCCAGAATGGCGTTGTAGTTCATCACGATCTCTACATATAATCCGGCAATCAACATCGGGTCACAGTGGAGATGGTCGACAACCGCATATAACGAGAAGCGGTCTTTATGCTGAACAATGCCGAACCTGAAGCAATCCCATTGCAGCGGATCAGGCGTAGCTAATGCAAGGTCCTGCCATTCGGACTGCGTCAGCACGCCATACTCTTTCGCGACAAAATTGATCTCGCGGGCGTTATTGATCGTGTGACGGACGATGTTTTTCGCATCCTGGTATTCGAACCAGCTGTGGTACGTTGCGTGGCGCCGAAGGTGTGCATTGATGACGTAGGTCATGGCGCGGATATCGCAATGGCCGGGCACGTCCCAGGAGCCCATGACTGCTCGTGAATAGTCGAGCCCCCGGTCCCGGAACTCGACAAAGCCACGAAGATGGCCTTCCTGCATAGAGCTGGGGGGCACCGAACTTACCGGCGCCTGTTGGGCCTTCGCAGCGCAGGCAGGTGTTGGCTGCCAAGATACGACTGAGCCTGGACCCGGATACCAGTCGTAGGCGTTGCCAACTTGCAGGCGATCATGCTCGGAGCCTCCACCGATGTACATGTTGACTCCTCTATTCCGGTCCCTGCAGTGCAGGCCACTTTGCTGAGCCCCCACCTAAGATCATGTTGCCGTCCTCTATTCCAGCCCCTGCAGCGCAGGACTTTGCCGTCAGGATCTCCATCACGCCGGGGCTTCCTCTTTCGGCGCCAGCTTGTCGTACAGGTGATCCGCTAAACCCCGCACGGTGGTGATGTCGGCGGAGGTGATGCGCACCCCGGTTACGGCCTCGATGTGGGTGCGCAACTCGAGGTTGCCCAGCGAGTCAAGGCCATACTCGGAAAGCGGATGGTCGGCGTCGATGTTGCGACGCAGAATCAGACCGATCTGCTCGGAAAGCAGACGCCGCAGCCGGGTGGGCCACTCGTCGAGGGGCAGCTCGTTCAGCTCGGAACGCAATTTGCTTGTACCCGAACGCTTTTCCCCGGCGGACTTGAACATCTCAAGGAACTTGCTCCGCTCCGCGAAGGAAGCTACCCACGGTGTTCCGACGAGCGGGGTGTAGCCCGTGTAGGCGCGGTTGTGGCGCAGCAGCGCCTCGAACGCGTAGGCGCCCTCCTCCGGAGTGATCGCAGCGCCGCTGCTTTCCGCAAAGCCTGCACCGCGGCCGATCTCGGCCCAGGCTCCCCAGGCGATCGCGGTGGCCGGCAGGCCCTGCGCGCGCCGCCAGTGGGTGAACGTGTCCAGCCAGCTGTTGGCGGCAGCGTAGGCGCCCTGACCTGGGGAGCCCAGCAGGGCGGCCGCCGAGGAGAAGGAGCAGAACCAGTCCAGATCCGCAGATGCGGTGGCCTGGTGCAGATTCCATGCGCCGTACACCTTGGGTGCCCAGTCACTGTCGATCAACTCGTCGGTGATGTTGAGCAAGGTAGCGTCCTCGACCACGGCAGCCGCATGCAGGACTCCGCGCAACGGAAGTCCGGTCGCGGTTGCCGTTGCCACCAACCGCTCCGCGGTGTCGGCCTGGGCGATGTCGCCGCACTCCACGACAACGTCGGAGCCGATCGAACGAACGAGTTCGATTGTCTCCAAGGTCTTCAGCGTGGGCTCGGAGCGCGACGTGAGCACGATCCGGCCAGCGCCGGCCGCGGCCATCTTTTCGGCCAGGAACAACCCGAGGCCACCCAGGCCGCCGGTGATGATGTAGGAGCCGTCGTCCCGGAAGACCGGCGCCTGCTCGGGCGGCAGCACCACGCTGCTGCGACCGGCCTGCGGGATATCGAGGATGAGCTTGCCGGTGTGCTCGGCCGCACTCATCACCCGAATCGCGGTGGGTGCCTCGGCAAGTGGGTAGTGCGTGCTCTCGGGCATCGGCAGTACACCCTCGGCCGTCAACCGGTACACCGTGCTCAGTATCTCGCTGACCTGCTGAGGATGGCTGACCGACATCAACCCCAGGTCGACGCCCCAGAACGCCAGGTTGCGGCGGAAGGGGAACAGGCCCAGCTTGGTGTCACCGTAGATGTCGCGCTTCCCGATCTCGACAAATCGCCCGCCCAGCGCCAGCAGTTTGAGCCCGGCGAGTTGTGCAGCCCCGGTCACGGAGTTCAGCACAATGTCGACGCCATAGCCGTCGGTGTCGCGACGGATCTGGTCGGCGAATTCGCTGCTCCGTGAGTCGTAGACATGCTCAATGCCCATGTCGCGCAACAGCTGTCGACGCTGCGGGCTGCCGGCGGTGGCGTAGATTTCAGCCCCTGCCGCGCGAGCTATGGCGATCGCGGCCTGCCCGACGCCGCCGGTTCCGGAGTGGATCAGCACCTTGTCGCCGGTCCTGATGCGCGCCAGGTCGTTCAGGCCGTACCAGGCGGTGGCGTGCGCGGTGGTGACCGCCGCGGCCTGGGCGTCGGTCATGCCCTGCGGCAGCGTGGTGGCCAGGCGCGCATCACAGGTGACGAACGTGGCCCAGCAGCCGTAGGGGGACATACCCCCGACGTGATCGCCTACCTTGTGGTCGGTGACATCGGCTCCAACGGCTGTCACGACACCGGCGAAATCGGTGCCGAGCTGGGGCAGAATCCCGTCCAGACTCTGGTATCGGCCGAACGTGAGCAGAACATCGGCGAAGTTGATGCTCGACGCGGTGACCGCGACTTCGATTTGTCCGGGACCCGGTGGAACTCGGTCGAACGCGGCGAATTCCATCGTCTGCAAGTCGCCTGGCATCCGGATTTGCATGCGCATTCCGTCNCGTTCGTGGGCTGCGATGGTGGTTTGCCGATCTTCGGGGAGCAGCGGAGCCGGGACCAGGCGCGCCGTGTACCACTCGTCGTTGCGCCAGGCGGTCTCGTCTTCGTCCGGTCCGACCATTAGCAGCTGCCGCACCACCTGCTCGGCGTCGGTCAGCTCGTCAACGTCGATGTGGGTGGTGTGCAGGTGCGGGTGCTCGGTACCGATTACCCGGAGCAGGCCGCGCAATCCGCCCTGATCGAGATTGGGACGGTCTTCGGAAAGCAGCGTCTGAGCGTTCCTGGTAACGACATACAGCCGAGGCGACTGGCCGGGGATTTCCGACAGTTCGCGGGCGATGCGCACCAGATGGCGGACGTACTCCCGGCCGCGGACAGCACTTTCGTCGTCCGGGTTGCCGTTCTTCGGCTCGGTCAGCACCACCACCCCGGTGAACCCACCTTTTTCGATGTGACTCTGCAGCCGCTCGGCACTGGCCGGATGGTCGGCCAGCTGAGGCCACGACAGGGTCGTGCATTGCGCGTCGTGCAGCTTCAGCGCATCCGTGAACGCCGCCGCCACCAGATCCGCAGCGTCGGAGGTGCTGATCAGCAGAAATGCCCCGGTTTCGGCGGCAGCCACCTCGGGCAACTCCCGTTTCTGCCATTCGACAGCGAGCAACCGTTCACCCATCACGCGAATCCGCTCGCCATTCGGCGAGGAGCCGGTGCCCATCTGCAGTCCGTGCACGGTCAGCAGGACCGACCCGTGCTTATCCAGCACGTCGAGGTCAGCCTCGACGGCTCCGCCGGTCGCCGCGGTCACCCGCGAATAGCAGTAGCGGGCGGTGTGGACCGGGCCGTAGGCGCGCAGCTCGCGAACACCCAACGGCAACAGCAGACCGCCAAGGCTGGCGTTCGCGACACTGGGGTGAGCAGCTACGGACTGGAAGCATGCATCGAGCAGTGCCGGGTGTACGCCGTAATGGGTTTGCTGTGTCCGGATCACGCTGGGCAGCCCGATCTCGGCCAGCACCGTGGTGCCGGTTCCTTCGGCGGTGTGCGCAGCGCCCAAGCCGGTGAAAGCGGGACCGTACTGAATACCGCACAAATCCATGGCGTCGCGGAGATCGGCGCCTTCTATGCGGCTCGGATGTGCGGCCAGCAGACCCTCGATATCCAGCACGGGAGCCTGGTCCTCGGCTCCCTCGTCTTCCCCGCCTCTTTCTGGCCTCTTTCTAAGGCGTGCAAGACCGCGCTGGCGCGCCGTGCGTGCTCTCCGTCCTGGTTGGTCTCGACCACGAATGCGAGGGCGCCGGGCACCTCTGCGGTTGCGACGAGGCTGATCTCGGTCTCCTCATCGAGAAGCAGCATCTGCTCGAAGCGGACGTCGCGGACCCCGGACGCCTCGCCGAAGACGGTGCGGGCCGCGGCCAGCGCTATCTCGCAGTAGGCCGCGCCCGGAAGGGTAGCCGTGCCGTGTACCTGGTGATCGGCCAGCCAGGGCAGCGCCGCAGTGCCGATCTCGGCCTGCCAAACGTGGCGCTCGGGCTCCTCCGGCAGGCGCACATGCTGTCCCATCAGCGGATGCACCGCAACGCTTGTGCCGATTGCGCGCGAACCTTGACCGTCGGCGCTCAAGAGCAATTTTCGGTGAGTCCAGGTCGACAGCGGCGCGTCCACCAGGTGCCCACTCGGGTACAGCACGGAGAAGTCAACCGCGGCACCGGTGGCGTACAGATCTCCCAGTAGGCCGCGCAGCCCGTGGGGCAGTGGCTGTTCGCGCCGCATGGCGGCAAGAGCAGCCACTGACATGTCGAGGCTTCGGGCGGTCTGGTCGACGGCGAGGGTCAGCAGCGGGTGTGGTGACAACTCCCCGAAGACCCGATAGCCGTCTTCGAGCGCAGCCTGCACCGCCGCGGAGAAACGCACCGCGTGACGCAGATTGTCGGCCCAGTAGCCGGCGTCGCAGTACGGCTCCTCGCGCGGATCGAATGAGGTCGCCGAGTAGTACGGAATCTCGGGCGACAACGGGTTGATCTCGGCTAGAGCGTCGTACAGGTCGTCAAGAATCGGGTCGACTTGCGGGGAGTGCGACGCCACGTCGACGGCCACCTCGCGGGCCATCACCTCACGCTGTTCCCACGCCGCCACCAGCTCGCGGACCGTGTCTTTTGCACCGCCGATCACCGTGGATTGCGGAGAGGCCACCACTGCCACCACGGCGTCGTTGACACCGCGAGCCATGAGCTCCGAAAGTACTTGCTGGGCAGGCAGTTCCACCGACGCCATCGCGCCGGCACCGGCGATCCGCGTCATCAGGCGCGAGCGCCGGCAGATGACGCGCACCCCGTCTTCCAGCGACAGCGCTCCCGCGACAACAGCTGCCGCGGACTCGCCGAGCGAGTGGCCGATGACCGCGCCGGGCGTCACCCCGTACGACTTCATCGTGGCCGCCAGTGCGACATGCATGGCGAACAGAGTCGGCTGCACCCGGTCGATACCGGTCACCTTCTCGGGGGCGGTCAGCATTTCGGTCACCGAGAAGCCGGATTCCTCGGCGATCAGTGGCTCAACCTCGGCGATGGCCGCGGCGAATGCGGGCTCGTTAGCCAGCAGGTCCGCGCCCATCGCCGCCCACTGGGAACCTTGCCCGGAGAACACCCACACGGGACCCTTGTCGTCCTGGCCCACCACGTCGGGATATGGAGCGTCACCGTCGGCGACCTCCCGCAGAGCCGTCACCAGCTCCGTGGTGTTGCCGGCCAACACCGCTGTCCGCACCGGCCGGTGCCCACGCCGGCGCGCGAGCGTGTAGGCCAGATCCGGTGCCGCCAGTTCGGTTGCTTGTGCATCGACCCAGTCAGCGAGGCGCCCAGCGGTGTCCCGCAGACCGTCGGCCGAAGTGGATGACAGCGGAAAAAGAAGCGTGCCGTCGCGGCCAGCCCTGGTAACCACGCCGTTGGGCGAAGTGGGCCGGGGGGCTTGTTCGACGATCGCGTGCACGTTCGTTCCGGATATCCCGTACGCCGACACGGCCGCTCGGCGCGGTTGGCCACCGTCCAGCGGCCACGGCGTAGTCTCCTGCGGCACGAACAGTCCGGTGTCGATGCGGGCCATCTCGTCAGGCAGGGCTTCGAAGTGGAGGTTCTTCGGGACCACGCCGTGCTGGACGGCGAGGACCGCTTTCATCATCCCGAGCGCACCGGCGGCCGCCTGGGTGTGGCCAAAGTTGGTTTTCGACGCTCCAAGCACGCAAGGGTTGCCACGGCCGTAAACCTCGGCGGTGCTCGCATACTCGATAGGGTCACCGACTGGGGTACCGGTGCCATGCGCCTCGACCATGCCGACGGTGCCGGCTTCCACACCCGCCGCGGCCAACGCCGCGCGGTACACCGCGGTTTGCGCCTCCGCCGACGGCATCGCGATATTCACGGTGTGGCCGTCCTGGTTGGCGGCCGTTCCACGCACGACAGCCAGAATCCGGTCACCATCCCGTTGGGCATCCGAGAGTCGCTTGAGCAACAGCACCACGCAGCCCTCGCCGGACACGAATCCGTCCGCTTTGACATCGAACGCGTGGCAGTGTCCGGTGCCCGACAGCATGCCCCCCGCCGACGCCGACGCGGACCTGCGCGGTTCCATCATCACGTTGACGCCGCCGGCGAAGGCAAGCTTGCTTTCGCCGTCGTTCAGGCTGCGGCAGGCCTGGTGGATGGCAAACAAACCAGAAGAGCAGGCGGTGTCCACGGTGCTCGCGGGACCGTGGAGCCCGAGCGCGTAGGCGATGCGCCCGGATGCCATGCAGGAAATGGTGCCGGGGTTTCCGTACGGCCCGTCGAAGGCATCGGTGGCGACGTGCACGAATTGGTAGTCGCCGTAATTCAATCCAACGAAAACGCCGGTTTCGCTAGCGATGGTCGCCTTGGTGAGGCCGGCGTGCTCCATGGCCTCCCACGCCGTCTCCATCAGCAAGCGGTGCTGGGGATCCATCGCCGTCGCTTCTTTATCACCGATGCCGAAGAACTCGGGATCGAAGTCGCCGACGTTGTCCAGGAACGAACCCCACTTGCATACCGACCGACCAGGCACGCCAGGCTCGGGGTCGTAGTAGTAGTCGACGTCCCAGCGCTCGGCCGGAATCTCGGCCACCAGATCGTCACCGCGCAGCAATGCGTCCCAGAAGAGGTCAGGGGAGTTGATGCCTCCCGGCAGCCGGCACGCCATGCCTATGACAGCAACCGGGGTAACACCTGCCTTATCCACTGTTCTTCACCTCTCCTTGCCTATGCATAAGTTCTTATCACTGCGTCGAGCTCTTAATGGGTGCTTCGAGAAATATCGCTGAGTTTTTCTGTCCGAGCTGGGAACTCCGCAGCGTCGGACGAACAACCCACCGACCCCCACAATCGAAGCCAGCTTTTTGCCCTTGGCGCGATCAGCAGCGTAGCTGCTTGGTTCCACCCATGTGGGCGAATCGTGCAGACGTCCAGGAAATTAACATCGTTTGGAAGACGGGCAAAAACGGGTACCCCATGGATCGTTGATCGGTGGCTGCTACGCCAGCGTTACGGCGGTGTCAAAGCTGGTGGTAGAGGCGCTATCCGTGTCGCAACGCACACTGGCAGCCGGGCCGTCGGCCCGCGCCTGACGATTGGAGCCGGTCTGAGCACGCAGACGAGCAAAGTGAACGAGGTGTCAAAGGTCACGCCGGGAATGTGCCGCCCGTCACACTATTAAGTCTCTAGCCCCCGCAAGAACGCCAGGCAGGCGCCATTCCATTTCAGGCGCGCCTAACTGCGCAGGGCCCGGTTATGTTGCAGCTATGTCAAATGAGTCATGCTAGGCGTTATAGCGAAATCCCGCGGGGAAACGCGGGAATCTTTAACAATCTCGTCTAGCTAATCAATGCCGACTCGGGCGGCCACCGCTTACCTTGGGCTCGGTGTGCTGGTCCGCTACCTCGCTACGCCGCTCGGCGACGCGGATGCGCGGCCCCGATTTCATGGATCAACGCTGCGGACAGATTTCGTGTGCACGCAGTCGGGGCTGTGAACCGCTGAAGCTGCGCCGTCGCGCAGGGGCAGGCGCGACGCTGCGGCCCTCGGCGACGCGGACATAGATGGATTTCATCGCAGCCAGGTACTGCGTCACAGAATCGTGGGCGACCGGATTATTCGGAAGAAACACCGTTACCGAGGTCTCGTCCGGAAGCCGATTCACCCACACGCACACTCGAGCCGGGATTCCGCCGTCTTCGTAGACCCCGGCGTTCAACCGGTCCAATTCCATTGTGACGAAAGCGGATAGGGGAGCGACACCGGCGTCAAGGAACGACACAACGGGGAAACCCGCTTGAATTTTGGGCTTCTCAAGCCACGGGGCCAACTCCAAGACCCGTTCAAACGGCACGTTCGCCAGATCAGTACCCGCGTCATACGACCCTTGCGCGGCACCCACAGTTTCAGCGAACGACGGGGCAATCGGGACGGTGAGCGGAACGTGGCCGACGAACCACCCGGTGGTCATAAACTCCGCGGGAGTTGTGCGGGTGTCGATGGGCGTGATCCCGTAATACGTTCCGGTGCCCGTCAATTCGTGCTCCGTGAGGGCGGCGCAGGCGAATACCCCGCCAGAAAAGCGTGCACCCGCGCTTATGCAAGCGGCTTCGAACAGGGCCGTTTGCGCAGCGTTCAACAGCTGTACTGTGCGCAGCGCGCCACCGCAGGGCACGGATATGTCACCAAGTGGCAAGGCGAACGGGGGAAGCGCTCCTGCGTTGTTCTCGAAGAACTCGATCCAGGCAGCAATCGGTGGCGATTCCAACGTCAGCGAACAGGTGTACTCATGCTCCCGCACACAATGAGCGTCATAGCTGCCCGCATCGGGCAGCGCAATGGGCGCGCCACCGTCCATCAGCGCGTCGTACATCGCCTGAATCTCGCCGAATACCCCGTAGATGAACATCGCGTCGACATGGAGATGGTCAACACTTACACAGACGGTGAAGTGGTCGTCACGCTGGATGATCGCGAACCTGAAGCAATCCCATTCCAGCGGGCTCGGCGTGCTCAAGATGTAGTTTCGCCACTCCTTTGGCGTCATCTCGCCGGCAGCTACCGGAACTAGTTCGATATCGCGCGGATTCTGGATGGTATGCCGGGCGACGTTGCCTGCATCGTCAGCTTCAAACCAGCTCCGATAGGTATCGTGCCGGCGAAGGTACGAGTTGATGACAAAGGTCATCGCGCGAACATCACACTCACCGGGGATGTCCCAGGCGGCAACGCACAGCCGCGACATATTGAACCCACGGGCCAAGTGATCGCGATAGCTACGCACATGTCTGGCTTGGATGTAGCTCGGCGGCACCGCGCTTATCGGAGCTTGCCGGGCTTTCTCCAGCGATGCGGGCGAAAAGCGCCAATGTACGACTGAACCCGGGGCCGGGACCCAACTGTCGACCGTCGCCAGCGCCACTTTGCCGACTGCGACCATGCTGCTCCTTCGCTCGGCCCCCCAGGCGATCCTGAGATGTTAATTCAGGACCCGTTGCAAACACGCTGCTAACGCGTTAGCACGTCGCCGCGGCGCCTTCAAAGGGTTCGCAGGGTGTTAAAGGCGCCAGTTTGCCGCACAGGAGATCCGCCAAGCCACGCACTGTCGTGACGTCGGTGGAGCCGCAGCGTATTCCAGTTTCTGTTTCGATGCGAGTACGTAGCTCGAGGTTACCTAATGAGTCGAGTCCATACTCGGAAAGTGGCCGATCTGGATCAACAGTCCGACGCAGAATCAGACTGATCTGCTCGGAGAGCAAACGCCGAAGTCGGGTGGGCCACTCATCGAGGGGAAGCTCCACGAGTTCGGCACGGAATTTGCTGTTGTCCGCCCGAGTTCGCCCGGTCGATTGGAATACTTCGGCGAACCGGCTTCGTTGTGCCAAGGCAGTCAGCCACGGTGAACCGATGATCGGGGCATAACCACTGTAGGCGCGGTTGTGGCGCAGCAGTGCCTCGAACGCGTAGGCGCCCTCGTCGGGAGCGATCATTGCGGTATCGCCGCTTTCCGCGAGGCCAGCGCCACGGCCGATCTCGGCCCAGGCTCCCCAGGCGATCGCGGTGGCCGGCAGGCCCTGCGCCCGTCGCCAGTGGGTGAAGGCGTCCAGCCAGCTGTTGGCCGCGGCGTAGGCGCCCTGACCCGGCGAGCCCAGCAGGGCGGCCGCCGAAGAGAATGAGCAGAACCAGTCCAGCGGCTGACTGGCGGTGGCCTGGTGCAGATTCCACGCGCCGTGGACTTTGGGCGCCCAGTCGCGGTCGATCAACTCATCGGTGATGTTGGTCAGGGTGGCGTCCTCGACCACCGCAGCCGCGTGCAGCACACCGTGCAACGGGAGCCCGCTGGCGGTTGCTGCCGCGACCAACCGCTCTGCAGTGTCCGGCTGGGCGATATCGCCGCATTCGACCACGATGTCGGATCCGGTGGCCCGGACGAGTTCGATTGTCTCCAACACCTTTTGAGTGGGCTGAGAGCGCGAGCTGAGCACGATCCGGCCGGCGCCGGCCGCGGACATCTTCTCGGCCAGGAACAAGCCGAGGCCGCCAAGGCCACCGGTGATGATGTAGGAGCCGTCGGGGCGGAAGACCTCGACCTGTTCGGGCGGCACCACTACGCTGCTGCGTCCCGTATGCGGGATGTCGAGGATGAGTTTGCCGGTGTGCTCGGCAGCGCTCATCACGCGAATCGCGGTGGCCGCCTCGGCAAGTGGATAGTGCGTGCTTTCCGGCATTGGCAGCGTGCCGTCGGCGGTCAGTCGGTAGACGGTGGTCAACAATTCCCGCATTTGGGCGGGATGGGTGACCGACATCAACCCCAGGTCGACGGCGTAGAACGTGAGATTGCGCCGGAACGGGAAGAGTCCCATCCGGGTGTCGCCGTAAATGTCGCGCTTGCCGATCTCGACGAATCGCCCGCCGAAGGACAAGAGGTTGATCCCGGCGCTTTGGGCCGGGCCGGTCAGCGAGTTGAGCACGACGTCCACGCCATAGCCGTCGGTGTCCTGGCGGATCTGCTCGGCGAACTCGATGCTACGCGAATCGTAGACATGCTCAATACCCATGTCGCGCAATAATTCTCGGCGCTGCCGGCTGCCGGCGGTGGCGAAAATCTCGGTGCCCGCTGCGCGGGCGATCGCGATCGCGGCCTGGCCGACGCCGCCGGTTGCGGAGTGGATCAACACCTTGTCACCGGACTTGATGCGAGCCAGATCAGTCAGGCCGTACCAGGCGGTAGCGTGCGCGGTGGTCACCGCGGCGGCCTGGGCGTCCGTCAGGCCCGGTGGCAGCGTGGTGGCCAGCCGGGCATCACAGGTGACAAACGAGCCCCAACACCCGTCGGAAGACATGCCGCCGATGTGGTCGCCGACCCGATGATCGACGACGTCGGGTCCGACCGCGGTCACAACGCCGGCGAAATCGGTGCCCAGCTGCGGCAGCAGTCCGTCGAAAGACGGATATCGCCCGAACGCGACCAATACGTCGGCGAAGTTGATGCTGGACGCGCTGACCGCGACTTGGATCTGCCCGGGCCCAGGCGGGACCAGGTCGGTTGCCGCCAGTTCCATGGTTTGCAGATCCCCGGGCGTTCGGATCTGCAGCCGCAAACCGTCGTGCTGGTGGTCGACCACGGTGGTTTCCCGCTCTTCGGGACGCAGCGGAGCCGGGCACAAGCGGGCGGCGTACCACACGTCGTTGCGCCAGGCGGTCTCGTCTTCGTCGGAGCCGGCCAGCAACTGGCGTGCCAGCTGCTCGGCGTCGGTCTGCTCATCGACGTCGATATGGGTCGTGCGCAGGTACGGGTGCTCGGCGCCGATCACCCGCAACAGGCCACGCAACCCGGCCTGTTCGAGGTTGGCGCAGTCATCGCTAAGCACCGTTTGCGCGCCCCTGGTAACCGCATACAGCCGGGGTGCTTCACCCAAGACTTCCGGCAGCTCGCGGGCAATGCGCACCGCCTGCCGGACGTAATCACCGGCTAGGCCGGCGCCCCGGCCATCCGTGCTGCCGTTGCTTGGTGGCGCCATCATTACGACGCCGGTAAATCCACCGACATCGACTTGACTGCGCAGCTCCTCGGCATCGGCCGAATGGTCGGCATGCTGGGGCCAGCACATGGTTGTGCATTCCGCGCCGCGCAGCTTCATCGCGTGGGTCAATTCCGTTGCCAACAGCTCCGCGCCGTCGGAAAAACTGATCAGCAGCCAGCCTCCTGCCTGGGCATGCTCCTGCTCGGGCAGCTCGCGCTGTTGCCATTCGATGCTCAGCAGCCGCTCGCCCAGCCGGCGATCGCGGTCGGCGCTCTCGGAGAACCCGGTGCCCATTCGCAGCCCGCGCACAACTAGCACTACGGTCCCGTGCTCGTCCATAACGTCGATGTCGGCTTCGACGTTCGTGCCGGACGCCGTCACCCGGGTGTAGCAGTAACGGGCGCCACGGGTGGGACCGTAGGCGCGCAACCGCCGCACACCTAAGGGCAACAACAGGCCGCCTGGAGATGTGGAGCCCATCATCTGGACGGCAGGATGGGCCGCAACGGACTGGAAACAGGCGTCCAACAGTGCCGGATGCACGCCATAGCCGGCTTGCTGCGTCCGGATCGAACTCGGCAGCCCGACCTCGGCCAGCACCGCGCTGATAGTCCCTTCCGCGACATGTGCGGCGGCCAGGCCGGTGAAGGCAGGGCCGAACTGAACTCCGCGCTGGTCGAACCACTCCCGCAGCTCGTTGCCTTCGCGACGACATCGATTAGCCGCCAGCAGGGCGGCTATGTCATGCGCGGGCGGCTGGTCTTCATCGTCTTGGGATTCCTTGTCATCCTGGGGGGCTTGGTCGGATGGTAAGGCATGCAGCACCGCGGAGGCCCGCCGCACCTTTTCACCCTGCTGGTCTGTCTCCACGACGAATGGGGCGACACCGGGCGCCGCCACCGACGCGACAGCACCGACGGTGGTCTCGTCGTCGAGCAGCAGCATCTCCTCGAAACGGATGTCGCGCACTTCGGACGCCTCGCCCAGGACGGTGTGAGCCGCCGCCAATGCCATCTCGCAATAGGCTGCACCCGGAAGCGCGGCCACATTATGTATCTGGTGGTCGCGCAACCACGGCAGTGCCGTGGTGCCGACCTCGGCCTGCCAGACGTGCCGCTCCGGCTCCTCCATCAGCCGCACGTGCGGGCCCAACAGCGGATGCACCGCAACGGTATTGGCAGCATGCGAGTGGCGGCCCGCGCTGTCGGGCTCGAGCAGCAGGCGGCGTTTGTTCCATGCCGGCAGCGGCGCGTCCACCAGGTGCCCGCTGGGGTAGAGCGCTGAGAAGTCCACCGCCGCGCCCGCGCTATGCAGGTCGATCAGCAGCCCGCGCAGTCCGTGCGGCAGTGGTTGCTCGCGCCGCATAGCGGGAACGGCGGCTACGGGGATGTCAAGGCTGGTGCCGCTCTGCTCGACGGCGCGAGTCAGTAGCGGGTGCGGCGACAGCTCACCGAATACCCGGTACCCGTCTTCGAGGGCCGCCCGGACCGCNGCGGAGAACCGCACCGTGTGCCGCAGATTGTCCACCCAGTAATTGGCATCGCACACCGGCCGTTCGCGCGGATCGAACAACGTAGCGGAGTAGTAAGGAACCTCAGGCTCCATCGGTGTGACATCGGCCAGCACCCGGGATAGTTCGTCGAGGATCGGATCGACCTGAGGGGTGTGCGAGGCCACGTCGACGGCGACTTCGCGGGCCATGATTTCGTCCGCTTCCCATGCCTTGACGAGGTCGCGCACCGTCTGGGTCGCGCCGCCGATCACGGTGGACTGCGGCGAGGTCACCACGGCGACCACGACGCCCTTGGCGCCGCGATTCGTCAGTTCTTCGCGGACGCGCAGGGCGGGCAGTTCCACCGACGCCATCGCGCCGATGCCGGCGATGCGGGTGCACAGGTGGGAGCGGCGACAGATAACGCGCACCCCGTCTTCGGTGGACAGCGCTCCGGCGACTACCGCCGCCGCTACTTCGCCGAGTGAATGGCCGATGACCGCGCCAGGGCGGACGCCGTGGGACTTCATTGTGGCCGCCAGCGCGACCTGCATGGCGAACAGGGTCGGCTGTACCCGGTCGATACCGGTAACCACCTCGGGTGCTGTCATCGCTTCGGTCACCGAAAACCCTGATTCCCGGGCGATGAGCGGCTCCACCTCGGCGATGGTCGCGGCGAACACCGGCTCTTTGGCGAGCAGATCCGCGCCCATCGACACCCACTGCGAACCCTGCCCAGAGAACACCCAGACTGGTCCGCGGTCGTCTTGGCCGACGGCTGGTTGATAAGGGGTGTCGCCGTCAGCGACCTCGCGCAAAGCCTTGACCAGCTCGGTGTTGCCGGCAGCAATCACCCCGGTGCGCACCGGCCGATGCGCACGCCGGCGTGCCAGCGTGTAAGCCAGGTCCGAAGCCGCCACGGGGTCGGAGCCGGCGCGCTCGTCGATCCAGTCGGCTAACCGGCGCGAAGTCTGGCGCAACGCCTTGGCCGAGGTGGCAGACAGTGCAAACAACAGCGGCGGGGCTGACTCGAATGGGACTACCCCGTTGTGCGGCGTAGCGGTCTGGGGGGCTTGCTCGAGAATGGCGTGCACGTTGGTGCCCGACATTCCGTACGACGACACCGCGGCCCGTCTGGGTGTCCCGTCATCCTGGCCGGGCCATGGCGTAATCTGTTGCGGCACAAAGATTCCGGTCTCGATTTGGGTGAGCTCATCGGGCAGCCGAGTGTGGTGCACCATGGGTGGCACCACACCGTGCTGCAGGGACAGGACCGCTTTGATGATCCCCACTGCCCCTGCAGCGGCCTCGGTGTGGCCCAGATTGCTCTTGGCCGACGCGAGCGCGCAAGCCCGGTCGATGCCGTACACCTGCGCCAGGCTGCTGAACTCGATCGGGTCACCAATCGGGGTACCGGTGCCGTGCGCCTCGATCATGCCGACACTGCGGGGGTCCACACCGGCGGCGGCCAACGCCGCTCGATACGCCACCACCTGCGCATCCAGTGAGGGGGTGGAAATGTTCTCGGTCCGACCGTCCTGATTGGTCGCGGTGCCGCGCAGCACGGCGAGAACCCGGTCTCCGTCCCGCAGCGCATCGGGGAGCCTCTTGAGCAGCACTACTGCGCAGCCCTCGGAACGGACAAACCCGTCGGCGCCGACATCGAACGAGCGGCAGCGCCCGGTGGGGGAGAGCATGCCCTGTGCCGAAGCAGACGCGTACGTCCGCGGCTCCAGCATCACCATGGAGCCACCCGCCAAGGCAAGGTTGCTCTCACCTTCGTGCAGACTGCGGCAAGCCATATGCACCGCAAGCAGACTCGACGAACACGCCGTGTCCATGGTCATCGCGGGACCGCGCAGCCCCATGGCATACGAGACCCGCCCGGAGGCCATGCTGAAAGCGGTTCCGGTGAATCCGTACGCGTCGTCCAGCGCACCCGCCTCGCTGGTGACAAACGCGTAATCGTCATGGCAGATACCAACGAACACACCGGTCAGCGAGCCGGCCAACGATTTCGGCGGCAGCCCGGCGTGCTCGACGGCCTCCCACGAGGTCTCCAGCAGCAAGCGGTGCTGTGGATCGATCGCGGTTGCTTCCCGCTCGCTGATGGCGAAGAACTCAGGATCGAAGTCGGCGACGTCGTCGAGGAACCCACCCCATCGCGACACCGACCGACCCGGCACACCAGGCTCTGGGTCGTAGTATTCGTCGGCGTCCCAGCGGTCGGCGGGGATCTCTGCTATGAGATCTTCGCCTTGTCGCAGGGCTTCCCACAGCCGGGCAGGGGAGTCGATGCCTTTGGGCAGCCGGCACGCCATGCCGATAACAGCAACCGGTGTAACAGGTGTGGTCTGCTGCACGCTTTTCGACTCCTTGCTTTTCGACCCCGTTGCGGGGGTGCTTACCGCGAAGATCCCACGGCGTCGCACCCAAGGAACCTGAGCGAAATATTGACACCAATCGCCAAGAAATCGATAGTGAACAGCTGCGTAGCCTAGCTTGGATCGGCTGCCCGCATGGGCTAAACAACTATCCCTGGTTTGCTGATACGTGTGACGACGGCGCCGCACAGTCCGGTGTGCGGGAGACCCGAACCCAGTACGGTTTTTTTCGGCGGCGGCGTACCGGGAGTTTTCGCCCTGGTTACGATGGCGGACGCGAAGGTGTCCCGCCTGTATCCGGAGTGCTCACACATGACCACATCGCGCGTGCCCCCGCTTCCGCTCGACGAGGCCAAAGCCGCCGCCGACGAGGCGGCCGTGCCCGACTACATGGCCGAACTGACCATTTTCCAGGTGTTGCTGAATCATCCGCAACTGGCCCGCGCCGTCAACGACCTGCTCGCCACCATGCTGTGGCACGGTGACCTCGACCCTCGGTTGCGCGAGTTGGTGATCATGCGGATCGCCTGGCTCACCGCGTGCGACTACGAGTGGACGCAGCACTGGCGCGTCGCCTCGCGACTCGGCGTGACGGCCGACGATTTGGTCGGCGTGCGCGATTGGCTGGGATACGACGGGTTCGGGTCCACCGAGCGGGCGGTGCTGGCGGCTACCGACGACGTGGTGCGCGACGGTGCGGTGAGTGCCGACAGCTGGGCGGCGTGCGAACGCGAATTCGATTGTAAAAAAACGGTTCTCATCGAACTCGTCACTGCCATCGGCGCGTGGCGAATGGTCGCTTCTGTCCTACAGAGCCTGCAGGTCCCGCTAGAAGAAGGCGTGTCTGGCTGGCCGCCCGACGGCTGCTCGCCCTGAGCCTGGACGGATGTGGACGTGCGCGAAGAGTCAAATGCGCAACACGGCAACGCATTCCGAGGCCGCGGGCGGGAGCGGGATCAGGCACGCACCGCCTGGCGAGCTACTAGATTGACTTATCAATCAGTAGCTCTTAGCGTCGGGAAATGCTAACCAGAGTCGCCGAAATGCTCGGTGTCGAGTTCCCGATCTGCGCTTTCAGCCACTGCCGCGACGTCGTGGCCGCTGTGACCAACGCCGGCGGGTTCGGGATCCTCGGTGCTGTCGCGCACAGTCCTAAGCGGCTGGAAAACGAGCTGACCTGGATCGAAGAGGAAACGGGCGGCAAGCCATTTGGAGTCGACTTGCTATTGCCGCCCAAGTACGTGGGGGCCGAGCAAGGGGGGGTGGACGCGCAGCAGGCCCGGTCGCTGCTGCCCGAAGAGCACCGGGCATTCGTCGATGACTTGTTGGTTCGCTACGACATCGCCCCGCCCACCGACCCGCCGCGTGCGTCGTCCGGGGGCGGGCTCAACATCTCGCCCAAGGGCTACGAGCCGCTGCTCGAAGTTGCTTTCGCACACGACATTCGGCTGATCGCCAGCGCCCTTGGGCCGCCGCCGGCGGACCTCGTCGAGCGTGCCCACAGCCAGGACGTGCTGGTAGCCGCACTGGCCGGAAAGACGCAACACGCGCGACGGCACGCGGCGGCGGGCGTCGACTTGATCGTCGCCCAGGGCACCGAGGCCGGCGGCCACACTGGCGAGGTGGCGACCATGGTCTTGGTCCCCGAAGTAGTCGACGCGGTCGCGCCGGTCCCGGTGCTGGCCGCCGGTGGTATCGCCCGCGGTCGTCAGATCGCCGCAGCCCTGGCTCTAGGTGCCGAGGGCGTGTGGTGCGGGTCGGTGTGGCTGACCACCGAAGAAGCCGAGACGTCGGCTGTGGTCAAGGAGAAGTTCCTGGCCGCCAGCTCCTCGGACACGGTGCGGTCCCGGTCGCTGACCGGTAAGCCGGCGCGGATGCTGCGCACGGCCTGGACCGACGAGTGGGACCGGTCCGACAGTCCAAACCCTCTCGGTATGCCGCTACAGACCGCGCTGGTCAGCCAATCGCAGGTGCGCATCGACCAGGCCGCCGGCCACCCGGGCGCCAAGGCCCGCGAGCTGGCGACCTACTTCGTCGGCCAGGTCGTCGGTTCACTCGACCGGGTGCGGCCGACGCGCTCGGTGGTGCTCGACATGGTTGAGGAATTCATCGACACCATCGGGCGCCTCGAGCGGCTGGTCGAGAGGTGACCGAAGTTGACCGGCTGCGCCCGCGCGCCGCTGGACAGTAAAAACATGTAGTAAAAACATAAAGATTCTGCAAACATGGTCCGGGTTGGTTTGACCGTGGCATACCGGTCGTGCATCATCGATGAGGTAAGCACCTCGTTAGGTGAGGCGGCTACACGAATACAGGCCACTGACCCCGAACGTCGAAAGACGCCCCGGGTCAGGACAGCTCTTCCCGGCTTAAGGGTTGAGCCCAGGTGGCTTCCGGAATACGGACACGTCGTGTGGTGCCAAAGCTCTGACGAGAGGGGTGCGGATTTCCGACGGTCGTCGGTATTTCTGGACTCCTTTGCTGCGCGCAGATCGTGCGGGTAACCGCGCGTCGTGACCGTTGAGGAGGTGAGGGACGCATGAGTTCCAGTGACAGTCCGGGCCGAGATCCGGGCTATGTTTCGTCCCAATCCGGTCTCCGGCACGACGTTCTCCGCTGAATCGTCAAGCGCTAATCGGCTTACCGGCCAAGCGTTTTCGGATCGGAAACAATACGGGACGGGACACGTCAGTCCATGTAGTTCTCGTTTTGAATTCCGTTTAGGAGGCGATGATGACCGTAGCCCTGTACGACGAAGTAGCAGCCGTAGCGCCCGCCCGCAGGCTGCGGGTTGTGCGCGACACAACCCTCACTCAGGCACCCGCGCCCAAGAAGGTGACGCACCGGCTCGGCGACCAGCTTCTCGCCGTCGGCGGCGACCCGCTGGTGCACGGCGCTGCTCGCTTGTTGACCATCCCAGTGCGTCACATGTATGCAGCGCTTTGGCGTGTCGGGATCCTCGAAGTCCAGGCCTAATCCGATGGATTATGTGAAACCGACCCGTAGCAGCGAGAGTGCGCCCCGCCCATGGCTCCGAGGGCTTGCCGGTCTGCAGGCATGTGTCCTGCGGACGAGCAAGCCCCCGGAGCCTGCGGTTTGATTTGCGGCATCCGTAGAATCGACGTAACGGCATCGATCCGGCTATCACCGGGGAGCCTTCGGAAGAACAGCCAGTCCGGCCCAGTAGAACCGAACGGGTGGGCCCGTCACAGCCTCCAGAGCGGCCACGCGTCAGCGTGGCAAGCGGGGTGGTACCGCGGCGCTCGCGCAGGTAGCGCGTCGTCGTCCCCGGCCTGACGTAGTGCTTTCAGGGCACGAAGTGCCCTGAAAGCCACCGTGGCACAGGAGACGACGCACACAGTGACGGATAACACAGACGTCAAGGCCTATCCGAAGCCGGCCGGCGGGGCACCCGACTTCCCGGCGCTCGAGCTCGAGGTTCTCGATTACTGGGCCCAGGACGACACTTTCCAGGCCAGTGTCGCCCGCCGCGACGGCGCCCCGGAGTACGTCTTTTACGACGGGCCGCCGTTCGCCAACGGGCTTCCGCACTACGGGCACCTGCTTACCGGCTACGTGAAGGACATCGTCCCGCGGTACCGCACCATGCGCGGCTATAAGGTGGAGCGCCGCTTCGGCTGGGATACCCATGGGCTGCCGGCCGAACTCGAAGTCGAGCGCCAGCTGGGCATCACCGACAAATCCCAGATCGATGCCATGGGGATCGCCGCTTTCAACGACGCCTGCCGCGCGTCGGTGTTGCGCTATACCGACGAGTGGCAGGCATATGTGACCCGCCAGGCGCGCTGGGTCGATTTCGAACACGATTACAAGACACTGGATCTCAGCTACATGGAGTCGGTGATCTGGGGTTTCAAACAGCTGTGGGACAAGGGTCTGGCATACGAGGGCTACCGGGTGTTGCCCTACTGCTGGCGTGACCAGACCCCGCTGTCCAATCACGAACTGCGCATGGACGACGACGTCTATCAAAGCCGCCAAGACCCAGCCGTCACGGTCGGATTCAAGGTGGTGGGCGGCGAACCACAAAACGAGCTAGCCGGTGCCTACCTGCTGGTGTGGACGACGACGCCGTGGACCTTGCCTTCGAACCTTGCGGTTGCCGTCAATCCGGATGTCATCTACGTGCAGGTCAAGGCCGGCGATCGCCGATTGGTGTTGGCCCAGGCGCGGCTGGCCGCCTACGCCCGCGAGTTGGGCGAACAACCCGAGATACTCGGCGCCTACCGCGGCGCCGATCTGCTGGGTACGCGCTACCTGCCTCCGTTCCCGTACTTCTACGATTCGGCCGAAAACGCGTTTCAAGTGCTCTCGGGCGACTTCGTGACCACCGACGAGGGCACCGGCATCGTCCACATGGCGCCGGCCTACGGCGAGGACGACATGGCCACCACCGACCCGGTCGGCATCGTGCCGGTCACTCCGGTCGATGCCGCGGGCCGCTTCGATGCCACCGTCCCGGATTACCAGGGACAGCACGTCTTCGATGCCAATGCACAAATCATCCGCGACCTGAAAAACCAGAGTGGTCCGGCGGCGGCGAACGGCGCGGTGTTGATCCGCCACGAAACCTACGAGCACCCCTACCCGCATTGCTGGCGCTGCCGCAATCCACTGATCTATCGGGCGGTGTCGTCATGGTTCGTCTCGGTAACCGAGTTCCGCGACCGGATGGTGGAACTGAACCAGCAGATCACCTGGTATCCCGAGCATGTCAAGGACGGTCAGTTCGGTAAGTGGCTGCAGGGCGCCCGCGATTGGTCGATCTCGCGAAACCGCTACTGGGGCACTCCGATACCTGTATGGAAGTCCGACGACCCGGCCTACCCGCGCATCGACGCCTACGGCAGTCTCGAAGAGCTCGAGCGCGACTTCGGTGTGCGCCCAACTAATTTGCACCGGCCCTACATCGACGAACTGACTCGACCCAACCCCGATGACCCCACTGGGCGTAGCACGATGCGGCGGATCCCCGACGTGCTCGACGTATGGTTTGACTCGGGCTCAATGCCGTACGCCCAAGTGCACTACCCATTCGAGAATGGCGGATGGTTCGACAGTCATTACCCCGGCGATTTCATCGTGGAGTACATCGGCCAGACTCGCGGCTGGTTCTACACGTTGCATGTGCTGGCGACTGCGCTCTTTGACCGGCCGGCGTTCAAAACGTGTGTGGCGCATGGGATCGTGCTGGGTTCTGACGGCCAGAAGATGAGCAAGTCGCTGCGCAACTACCCTGACGTCACCGAGGTGTTCGACCGCGACGGCTCCGATGCCATGCGGTGGTTCCTGATGGCCTCGCCGATTCTGCGTGGCGGCAATCTGATGGTCACCGAACAGGGCATCCGCGAGGGCGTGCGGCAGGTCCTGCTGCCGTTGTGGAATGCTTACAGCTTCTTGGCCCTCTACGCGCCGAAAGTCGGTAGCTGGCGTACCAATTCGGTACACGTGCTGGACCGCTATATCCTGGCCAAGCTGGCAGTGCTGCGCGGCGACCTCAGCCGGTTGATGGAGGCCTGCGACATCTCCGGGGCCTGCGAAACGCTCCGCCAGTTCACCGAGGCGCTGACGAATTGGTATGTGCGACGGTCGCGTTCACGGTTCTGGGAGGAAGATGTCGATGCGATCGACACCCTGCATACCGTGCTGGAGGTTACCTCGAGGCTGGCTGCGCCACTGCTGCCGCTGATCACCGAGATCATTTGGCGCGGTCTGACCGGCGAGCGGTCGGTCCATCTGACGGACTGGCCGCAAGCCGAGGAGCTGCCGACTGACACCGACCTCGTTGCCGCCATGGATCAGGTCCGGGAAGTGTGCTCGGCCGCGTCGTCGCTGCGCAAGGCCAAGAAGCTGCGGGTACGTCTGCCGCTATCGAAATTAACTGTGGCAGTAGAGAATCCGCAGCGATTGGAACCCTTCACGGACCTGATCGCAGATGAGCTCAATGTCAAACGCATCGAACTGACCGACGCCATTGACACCTACGGCCGGTTTGAGCTCGCTGTCAACGCCCGGGTGGCCGGACCGCGGCTGGGCAAGGATGTGCAGGCTGCCATCAAAGCCGTCAAGGCCGGCGAAGGCGTCCTCAACCCGGACGGCACCTTGACCGCGGGTCCCGCGGTGCTGCAACCCGACGAGTACAACTCACGGCTGGTGGCTGCCGACCCGGAATTCACCGCGGCGCTGCCCGGTGGAGCCGGTCTAGTCGTGTTGGACGGCACGGTGACCCCGGAGCTGGAGGCCGAGGGTTGGGCAAAAGACCGGATCCGCGAATTACAGGAATTGCGCAAGTCAACCGGGTTGGACGTCTCTGATCGCATCTGCGTGGTGATGTCGGTGCCCGCTGAGCGGGCCGAGTGGGCGCGCACTTATCGCGATCTGATCGCCGGTGAAATCCTGGCCACCAGCTTCGAGTTCGGCGAGCCGGGTGGGGCGGCGGAGATCGGCGACGGCGTGCGGGTCAGTATCGCTAAGGCGTGAGTCACTGCGGTGGTCGGCTGCCGGACCACAGCGCCCGGTGGGCGTGCGGCCAGAACGACATGCCGGCGACGACCGTGGCGCCGGTGGCGATGAGACCGAGCGCGGCGTCGACGCTTCGGCGGCCGTCGGCCGCCCAGTAGACGTCCTCGAGCTCCAGCAACAGAGCCAGTTCGTCGCATATCATTGCGTTCGCCGAACCGAAAGCGACTGCCGCCGCGGGGTGGCGCCGCTGCCGCTCCGTTCCGCGCAGGCCCACGGCCGCCACCATCGTCAGCAGCGCGATACCAATGTTGTAGTGGTGAAAGTGCTTGCCGCCCAGCTTCATTCCGCCATCTGCTGGGCCGTGGCCGGCGCGGATCCAGTAGGTGAGGCCGCGCAGGCCGGCGAAGGTGAGGGTGAATGACGCCCAGGCCAGCACAGTCGCCTGCTCACCGGGTTCCAGCCGCGTGTCCCATTCATGGCGCAGCCGCGCCCATCGTGAGGTGGGTGCTTTGCTCGGCTCGAGTTCCATCAGGCGGCCTTGACCGCGCGCCAGCGCTGCCTGCCAGCGCGGACTTCGACGTCTACGTCATGAAATCCGGCCGCGTGCAAGCGATCCGGCAAGGTCTGTGGCGAGACCGTGTTGCAGGTGTCGCGGAAGTGCAGGATCCGGAACCGCAGCGACGTCACGCTGTCGCTGCCGGCGAAGACGCCGCCTGGGCGCAGCACTCGGAAAGCCTCGGCGAACAGCCGGTCTTGTAGTTCGGCGGTCGGCACGTGGTGCAGCATGGTGAAGGACACCACCGAACTGAACTCGTTGGCCGGCAATCCGGTGTTAGTGCCGTCGCCGTTGATGACGTGTGCCCGCTCGCCGTAGAGCTGCTGCAGGCGCTGGGCCATCGGGGTATCGATTTCGACCGAGGTGAGCTTCGGCGTCTTGTCGACCAGCACCCGCAGGATCGCGCCGTAGCCGGGTCCGATTTCGAGGGTGTTGTCGCCAAGCTCCACATCAGCGAGCACCCATGGCAACAGCTGATCTTCGACTTCCTTCGCCCAGCGGTTCGAATTGCAGCACAGCCGGTGGCAGAGGTTCATGGCCATACTGAAAAACGCTAGCCCATTCGCCCCTTGAAACGGATCTAGCATCGAACAGGTGGAGTCCCGTTGGGTGCTGCACCTGGACATGGACGCGTTCTTTGCCTCCGTCGAACAACTCACCCGACCGACCCTGCGGGGGCGGCCGGTGCTGGTGGGCGGGTTGGGCGGCCGGGGTGTGGTAGCCGGCGCGAGCTATGAAGCACGGGTGTTCGGGGCTCGGTCGGCCATGCCGATGCATCAGGCCCGTCGGCTTATCGGCGTGACCGCGGTGGTGTTGCCGCCACGCGGCGTGGTGTACGGGGTGGCCAGCCGGCGGGTGTTCGACACCGTGCGCAGCGTGGTGCCCGTCGTCGAGCAGCTGTCCTTCGACGAGGCTTTCGGGGAGCCGCCGCAGCTTGCCGGGGCGTCAGCCGAGGACGTCGAGGTGTTCTGCGAGGGCTTGCGGCGTCGGGTGCGAGAAGTCACCGGCCTGGTCGCCTCGGTCGGTGCCGGCTCGGGCAAGCAGATCGCCAAGATCGCGTCCGGCCTGGCCAAACCCGACGGTATTCGGGTGGTTGGCCGCGCTGAAGAACAACTGCTGCTCGGCGGGCTGCCGGTACGCAGGCTGTGGGGTATCGGCCCGGTCGCCGACGAGAAGCTGAATCGACTGGGCATTGAGACGATCGGACAGCTGGCGGCGCTCACCGACGCCGAGGCGGCCAACATCCTCGGCGCGACAATCGGGCCGGCGCTGCACCGGCTGGCCCGCGGTATCGACGACCGCCCCGTCGCAGAGCGTGCCGAAGCCAAGCAAATCAGTGCCGAATCCACCTTCGCGGTGGACCTGACCAGCCTGGAGCAGCTACGCGAGGCGATCGACCCGATCGCCGAGCATGCCCATCAACGCCTGCTGCGCGACGGCCGCGGCGCCCGCACCGTCACAGTGAAGCTGAAGAAATCCGATATGAGCACACTGACCCGTTCAGCGACGTTGCCCTACGCGACGACCGAGGCCGGCACGCTGATCGCGGTCGCGCGGCGGTTGCTGTTGGATCCACTCCAGATCGGGCCTATTCGCTTACTGGGCGTCGGGTTTTCGGGATTGACCGATGTGCGCCAGGAATCGCTGTTCCCGGACTTGGAGCTGTCAACGGAGACATCGGAGGCCCAACATTCTGTCGACAACGTGCCGTCCTCGGCACTGCCGCACGACGCCGTGGGGTGGCGGGTGGGAGACGACATAGTCCACCGCGATCTGGGGCACGGCTGGGTGCAGGGTGCGGGTCACGGCGTGGTGACGGTGCGGTTCGAGACCCGCGCTTCGGGCCCGGGCCCGACGCGGACGCTTAATGCTGACACCGGCGATATCACCAGCGCCAACCCGACCGACAGCCTGGACTGGCCGGACTACGTCGACGCGCTGCGAGCCGAGGATGCGGCTGTCAAATCAGCCCCAGCGGCCGACGACGTCGGCGACAGGTAGCCCGGCGGCCAGTGCGGCCATCAACAGCACCCGGACCTGAGGTGGTCGCAGCTGCGGCACCATCACCGCGCCGGCTTCCACCAGGTCGTGACCGGGACCGTATCCTGCGCCAACCCGTCCACCCGGGACTCGGGTGGACACCGCGATCACGACCCCGTTGCGGCAATGGCGGCGCACCCCGTCGACAACCGCAGCTCCGGCGTTGCCCGAGCCCAGCGCTTCGAGCACCACGGCTCGCGCGCCCGCGGCCACGCAGGCGTCCAGGGCCACCGAGTCGCTTCCCAGGTATGCGGCGACGATGTCGACCCGCGGCGCGTCGGCGGCGCTCACATCGCCGACATACGGTCGGGTCTTGGTGTGTGTCAGCGTGACACCGCCCGCGCCCGAACCCGCAACAGTGCCGAGCAGTTGCCCGGCGAAGCCGCTCAGGTCCTGGGTAGCCACCTTGTTCAAGCCCAACGGCTGCAATACCCGGCCCGCGAAACACACCAGCACCCCGAGGTCACGGGTCGCCGGGCTTGCCGCCACTGCCAGCGCGTCGCCTAGATTGGCCGGACCGTCGGCGTCGGGGGCGTCGGCGCTGCGCATAGCGCCGGTCAGCACGACCGGGACGTTTCCCCGATAGCTGAGGTCGAGCCACAGGGCGCTTTCTTCCATGGTGTCGGTGCCGTGCGTGACGACCACTCCCTCGGCGCCTTCACCGGTCGCGGCCTGCACCGCAGCGCTGATCCGATCCCAAGCGGCCGGTGTCAGCTCTGAGCTGTCGACCGCCATCAGGTCAACGACGTCGACGTCTTGATCGACGTCCAAGCCGGACGTCAGTTCCACTCCGCTGTGGGTGGGCCGGCGTACCCCGTCGGCGCCGGTGCTGGTCGATATCGTTCCGCCGGTGGCGATGACGGTAAGGCGGGCCATGCTCGAATCATTCCGCACGCGGCTCGCGGGGTCTGGCGAGGGCTTAGGGGATGATGGTGGGGTGCCAGACGAACCAACGGGATCCGCTGATCCGGTGACTTCGGCCGGGGCGGCTGAGAAGGCCGGGAAAGCTGGGGGAACGGAAGCTGCCCTGCCGCAGGGTCCGCAGGCTCCTCCAAGGCGGATACGTCTGTTGCTGTCGGTCGCGGCGGTCGTGCTCACACTCGACATCGTCACCAAGGTGCTTGCCGTCAAACTGCTGCCCCCCGGCCAGCCGGTGTCGATCATCGGCGACACGGTGACCTGGACCTTGGTGCGCAATTCGGGGGCCGCGTTCTCGATGGCGACCGGATACACCTGGCTATTGACGCTGATCGCGACGGGCGTGGTGGTCGGCATTTTCTGGATGGGGCGCCGGCTGGTGTCGCCCTGGTGGGCTATTGGCCTCGGAATGATCCTGGGTGGCGCCACGGGCAACCTGGTCGATCGCTTTTTCCGGGCGCCGGGGCCGCTGCAGGGACACGTCGTGGACTTTCTATCGGTCGGCTGGTGGCCGGTATTCAACGTCGCCGATCCGTCGGTGGTGGGCGGGGCCATCTTGCTGGTCGTGCTTTCCATTTTCGGCTTCGATTTCGACACGGTGAGCCGGCGGGGAGAGCGGCGCCAGTGACTGACCGCTCGATGCCCGTCCCGGAAGGATTGGCGGGCATGCGTGTTGACGCCGGGCTGGCCCGCCTACTGGGACTGTCCCGCAGCGCCGCGGCCAACCTCGCCGAAGACGGCGGCGTCGAACTAGACGGCGTGCAGGCGGGAAAGTCTGACCGTCTGACACCCGGGGCCTGGTTGGAGGTGCGCCTGCCCGAGGCGCCTGCCCCGCCGGAGAACACCCCGGTCGACATCGAGGGCATGACGATTCTTTACTCCGACGACGACATTGTGGCGGTCGACAAACCGGCGGCAGTGGCTGCGCACGCGTCGGTGGGCTGGACCGGCCCCACGGTGCTGGGCGGCCTGGCCGCTGCCGGCTACCGGATCACCACATCGGGTGTGCACGAGCGGCAGGGCATCGTGCATCGCCTCGACGTCGGCACCTCGGGGGTGATGGTGGTCGCGATCTCCGAGCGCGCATACACCGTGCTCAAGCGGGCGTTCAAAGAACGCACGGTCGATAAGCGCTATCACGCACTGGTGCAGGGACATCCAGATCCGTCCAGCGGGACCATCGACGCGCCGATCGGCCGGCACCACGGCAACGACTGGAAGTTCGCCGTCACCAAAAATGGCCGGCACAGCCTCACTCACTACGACACCCTGGAAGCCTTCGCCGCCGCCAGCCTGCTCGACGTGCATCTGGAAACCGGTCGCACCCATCAGATTCGGGTGCATTTCTCCACCCTGCATCACCCGTGCTGCGGCGACCTCGTCTATGGAGCAGACCCGACGCTCGCGAAAAAACTTGGGCTGCAACGCCAATGGCTGCATGCGCGGTCGTTGGCATTCACCCATCCGGCCGACGGCAGGCGAGTCGAGATCGTCAGCCCCTACCCACCGGACCTGAAACACGCTTTGGACGTGTTGCGTGGTACGGGGTGAATGGCGCAGTCGGTCAGTCAGGCTTGCGGACCTCAACGAGAATCCGCGTGGAGTGAGCGACGAACGCCCCGTCGGCCACGATGCGTTCGTGAAGCTCCCGCAGCTTCTCGCGATAACGATCCACCGTGAAGTCCGGCACCGCCCAAATCACCTTGCGCAGGAAGTAGATAACGGCGCCGATGTCGAAATACTCCTGTCGTAGCCGTTCCATGGGCATATCGACGACCTGGAGCCCGGCGGCTCGTGCCTGTGCAGCTTCGGTGTCCGGTTCACGCCGAGCCCAAGCCTCGGGCTGCGGCCCGATGAAGTACTCGATCAGCTCGGAAACCGAAGCGGGTCCGACGTGTTGTGCAAGGTAGGTGCCGCCGGGGCGCAGCACCCGGGCGATCTCGGCCCACCACACGGTGTTCGGGTGTCGACTGGTTACCAGGTCGAACGCCTCGCCGGAGAACGGCAGCGGCGGCTCGTTTGGAATTGCCACGACTACCACGCCGCGCGGGTGGAGCCGTTTGGTGGCCAGCGCCGCATTCGGCGGCCAGGGCTCGACGGCGGCCATCGTGGGCGGGAATGTCGCTGCCCCGGCCAGCACCTCCCCGCCACCGGTCTGAATGTCCAAGGCGGCCGACACGGTGGCCAACCTCTGGCTCATCAGCCGTTGGTAGCCCCAGGACGGTCGTTCCTCTGTCGCACGGCCGTCGAGCCAGCAGAAGTCCCAACCGTCGACGGATGCCGAATCAGCTTCTGCCACCAGCTCTTCGAATGACCGACTCATGTCTTGGATGCTAAGGCACCGTCTAAGGCGTGCTGCAGACGACCTTGGTGCCGTTGAAATCCAGCTTGACTTCGCCCTGGTGTTCCCAATATTCGGAGCCCTGGCGACCGTACCGGGCGCCACTGCCGGACGGCTGGATGAACAGGATCTCTTGATTGCCTTTCCAGTCGAGCACTGCCGTCTGCGGATCGAACTGGTTGTAGAACTGTGCGGTCAACGGCCCGGAGTCCGCGGGGCACTGGTAGGTGACGACGGGCGGGGCCACGGTGGCAGGGTCAGCGATTGCCAACTGCACCAGTCGCGTCTCGTAGGCCTCCAAGACGCAGGTCCGTACGTCGACGTTTTCCGCACAACCGTCGCGCACCGCCGTCCAGCTGTTTTGCGCGGCCGTCAGCGCGCCCTGGTCTGTGCCCGGACGAGCCAACGCCTGGTGGTAGGCGGCCTGCAGCCGGTGGTCGAGGTTGACCAATTGCGGATCGTTGCAGACCAGCTGCTGCGCCGGGTTTGCGGGCTTGGCGCAGTCGAGCGACGCCACGGCAGGTGACTGCGGGCTGGTGCTGGCCGGCGGGCCCGAAGCGGAACTTGGCGCCGACGGTGTTGTTTTCGAACCGCATGCGGTCACAACCAGGGCTGCTAGCGTTCCCAAGACGATGGCGATCAGTTTCATACGAAATGAGTATCGGTTGCGCAGCGGACGCCGCGCGCGACACGCCCCTCGGGCGCGGAAATTCTTCTGCGCGGGTGCTTAAACTTTTGTCGTTATCTCGCGACCGGACACCCCATCGCGTGCGTCGCGGCGTATCGCCGCGTACAACTCAACCCGAGAGCTCGACGGCTGGGTTGACGACGAGTTGTTCCCGTTCGAGAGC
>JGI12635J15846_10000431_pt1 | contig 35527 bp, 36 predicted proteins | sample BlaSpr_A8_OM2_M2_FD_15846 | JGI IMG/M metagenome (IMG submission 15846)
GCCTTTTCGGGTTTAGCCTTGCCTTTGGCATCGCCCTCGGCCTCGCCTTCACCCTCGGTCTCCTGCTTACCCTTCTTAATGACTTCCGGTTCAGCCGGAGTTGCCGTCGCGTCCGCCACCACCTCCGGAGCCACGACCACTTCTTCCTTCACCGTCGTGATGTGCGCGATCATCTGGTTTTCGTCAGTCAAGAACTTCAGTTTTTCGCTGTGTGGCAGATCTTTCACGCGCACTTCAACGCCGAACACGAGGTGGCTGATGTCCACTTCGAGGTTTTTCGGGATGTCGGACGGGAGGCACTCAATCTCGATCTCACGCAACAACTGCTCGAGGATGCCGCCCTCCGTCTTCACACCCTCCGCCTCGCCTTTGAGCACGACCGGAACCGTGACCGTCAGCCTCTTATCCATCGCGATGCGCTGCAGGTCCACGTGGAGCAGGGTTCCCTTGATCGGCTCGAACTGCCAGTCCACGATCATGGCCTTCACGCGATCGCTGTCGAGCGCCAGGTCAAAAATCGTATTGTGCCCGCTCTCCGATCTAAGGATGCGAAGGACTTGCCGCGGATCGACCGCCACCGCAGCCGCGTCTTTGCCCGCGCCATACACGACAGCTGGAATTTTCCCGCCGACGCGTACGCGCCGGGCGGCGTTCTTGGTGCCTGGTTCGCGCTTCTGCGCTTCCAGAATGCTGATATCCGTTGCAGTAGCCATAATTCCGTTTCCGTCCTTCGTTGATCGTCGCTAGTCGTTTGTCGTTTGGTCGTTGGTCGTTTCGCGATTCGCCCCGCACTGAGAAGGGTTTGCGAACGACCAACGACTACCGACCAACGACCCTTCTAAATAAAAAGTCTGCTGACCGAAGTCTCTTCGTGAATGGACTGAATCGCCCGTCCAATCAGCCCCGCGATCGAAAGCACCTTGATCTTCGAGACTTGCTTTGCCGTTTCGGCCAGCGGAATGGTGTTGGTCACGACCACCTCGGTGATCGGAGAGTCCACCAGATTTTCCACCGCCGCCCCTGAAAGTACGGGGTGCGTACAGCAGGCATACACGGTGCTCGCGCCTTTTTGAACCAGGGCCTGCGCCACCTTCACCAGCGTTCCCGCCGTGTCGATGAGGTCGTCGATGATGAGACAGGTGCGCCCATTGACCTCTCCGATCACATTCATCACTTCCGCCACGTTCATCTCGACGCGCCGTTTATCCACGATCGCCAGCGCTGCATCTACCTTCTTCGCGAAGAAGCGCGCGCGCTCCACTCCACCCGCGTCCGGCGAAACCACCGTCAGATCCGGCAGATTCAGTTTCTTGAAGTAATCCACCAGCACCGGCGAAGCGAACAGGTGGTCCACCGGAATATTAAAAAATCCCTGCAACTGGGGCGCATGTAAATCGACAACCACGGCGCGATCGGCCCCCGCGGTGGTCAGCAGGTCCGCCACCAGCTTCGACGAAATCGGCACGCGCGGCTTGTCCTTGCGGTCCTGGCGCGCATAGCCGTAGTACGGAATCACGGCCGTGATGCGCCGCGCCGAAGCCCGCTTGAGCGCGTCCATCATCAACAACAGTTCCATCAAGTGCATGTCCACCGGCTGGCAGGTGGGCTGCATCACGAAAACGTCGGCTCCGCGAACATTTTCCTGGATCTGCACATACGCTTCGCCGTCCTTGAAGCGCGTNACCAGAGCCTGCCCGCGCGTCAGGCCAAGAAAGTTGCAGACCTCATCGCAGAGCGCCTCGTTGGCGGTTCCNCAGAAGACCTTGAATCTGTCATCGACTCGGGCGCGCTGAGGCTTGCGTTCCGGTTTCTCGTCCGTGATCGGCTTTTTTTCCGCGGTCGCCTTCTCGGCAGTAGTCGTCGCAACTGTAGCCATCGGTTAGTTCTCAGTTCCCGGTTCTCAGTTCTCAGTTTTGGGGCTCCAGTGTCTCTACTGAGAACTGAGAACTGGCAACTGAGAACTGGTTTATCTGGCTGGGCCGCTAGGATTCGAACCTAGACAAAGTGCTCCAAAGGCACTTGACCTACCATTAGTCGACGGCCCAAATTCTGCGTGCCCCTAGTATGCCGAAATCCGTTCGCGCCGCAAACAACAAATTCTCAGCCGACGAGCGATGACCAGCGAATGACGAACGACGAGCATTTAGCGACTACCGACCAACGACGACCGACTCCCAATACTTCTGGCGCGTCAACGTACTCGTCGCCACCGCCTTGAGCCCTTGCTTTCGCAGACGGCTAGCCGCCTTCGCAGCCTCGGCTGGCGACCGAAACAGCCCATACAGAGTTGACCCTGACCCGGAGAGCGAAGCGTAGCGCGAACCGGCGCGCTCCAATTCACCTTTTATGTCACGCAATTCGGGATATTGAGGAAAGACGACTCGCTCGAAGTCGTTTTCAATCCCGGTACGGACAAGGTCGGAAAGCAATTTTCCGGCCCGGCTCCCGCCTTTTGCAGAAGCACCGGTGTTGGGGTAACCAAAAACGCTGCCTGAATCAGTAAGCCACGCCGACAGCGCGCAGCCAACCTCAAACAGTCTATCGGACGCGCCGGGCGGAGTCAATTGCGCTGGCGTAGCCGAAGCCGCGCCCCGCCGAACTCGCGCAGGGATGGCCGCCCCCGGCCGCCCAGCCGAGCGCAGCCCGGCTCCGCCCTTCGTAAGCTCATCCCAATCCGCAAACGCCCGCGGAGTCGACACTCCAATCTCCGGCGTAACAATCACCATCGGAATCTGCGGCAGATCGGCCAGCGGATAAACCTCTTCCCCGCGCCCCACTCCGAGCACCGTTCCGCCCACCAGAAATAGAGGCAGGTCCGATCCAATCTCCGCCGCCATCCGGAGCCGCACACCAGCAGACAACGTTCCTGCATTCTCAGTTTTACCGTAAGCCGTTTGGGGCGCGGATATTGTTCTTGCTTTCTCGCCTCCGCCATAGCCCGTTTCAGGTTGGGGCACGGCTTTAGCCGTGCCATTGAGACCCTCCAACGACGAGGGCTTTAGCCCCTGAGGGACTCTCGGTTGCGGCCGACGCTCAGGGCGAAAACGCCCGAGCCCCCGCTCCAGCCCCACCATCGTCGCCACCGCATTCGACGAAGCCGCGCCCAGCCCTCCCTGCACCGGCAGCCGCTTATCGATCTCAATCCGAACTCGCCCCGACGCCCCCAGCTCCGCCATCACCCGCTCCGCCATGCGATAGCAAGTGTTAGACGAGCCGAGCGGAACCCGCTCATCCTCACAGAGGATTTCAATCCCACCGCCGCTCCCAGATTTTCGTTCAACACTTCGATCAACGCTAACCCGGATCACATCATGCAGTGCAATCGTCTGATACACCGTGCGCAGCTCGTGGAATCCGTCCGCCCGAGCCGCGCCAATGTAGAGCCCAAGATTAATCTTCGCAAAAGAACGAATCGCGACCGTCGTTGACGAAGAGGTGCGCATTGGAAGGGGAATTGTAAGCGATCTGTGGTGTGGCGCGGGCGCCCTCGCCCGCGTTTCATAGTTAGCCAACCGCCGGGTGCCCCATGCATTCGCGTTCTCCGCGAATCTGTGGGTGTGTGGATCTCCTCGCTCTTTCGGGGTACGCAACTCTCCCAGGCGGGCTCTGGGCTCTCGATCTCACTGGCTCAGACAACACCGAGGGCGCCCCATACATTCACGCACTTTGCGAATGTGTTAGTACGAAAAATGTTCACACAATCATACGAACCCACCCCAATTTTTTTCGTCACATTTTTCCTATACGCACATCACAGACTCCCACCCGCAAACCCGCGAAAATTCTTCGAGACTTTTTGTGCAAAAAATCCGCAGAGACAACAAATTTGGAGGCTTCACATGCGCATTGACCGTTACACCAAGATAATCCTCACACTCGTCGCTTTGCTTCTTGCGGTGAGCGTACTGAGACCAATCCTTCAACCCCAGGCCGCCATGGCGGACGGACCTACAGCGGTGTCTAATTCTCGTATCGCGGGGGTAACCACGCGTTCTTCGCTACCCGCACTGGCGACGTTTGGGAATATGGCGAAAATGGCCACTTTAGGCAGCACTACTTAAAGTCCACGAATTCGGTAGGGATCACGATCGCTAAAAGGAATGGCGCCGGAAACCTCTTCTCCTCGATGGCTGGGTGGGTGACCCCAGGCCTTTGATCTCACCGGGCTAAACAACACCGAGGGGTCCCATCCTTCGCGCACTTCGCGAAGGGTGGGAGCCGAAATGTCCGCGCAGCAAGATTGTCGACAGTCTTTCTTGCTACACTTTCCGTGCATGCCTCCCACCACCTATCTCGAAGCCATCCGCCAGGGGATCTGGGAAGAAATGGAACGCGACCCGACCGTCTTCTGCCTCGGCGAAGACATCGGCATCTACGGCGGCGCTTTCAAAGTCACCGACGGATTCATCGACCGCTTCGGCGCGGGGCGCGTCATCGACACTCCCATCGCGGAGTCGGCCATTGTAGGCGCAGCCTTCGGCGCGTCGCTCACCGGGTTGCGTCCAGTCGCCGAATTCCAGTTCATGGACTTCATCGGCTGCGCCTTCAACCAGATCGTTAACATGGTCGGTTCGGCGCATTATCGCTGGGGAGCGCCCGCTCCGCTGGTGCTGCGCGGCCCGAGCGGCGGCAACGTGCATGGCGGCCCATTTCATTCGCAAAATCCTGAGATGTGGTTTGTGCACGCCCCCGGATTGAAAGTCGTTTGCCCAGCAACCGCATACGACGCCAAGGGATTGATCAAGGCCGCGATCCGCGATCAAAATCCCGTGATTTTTTTCGAGCACAAATATCTCTATCGAAGAATTAAAGATGAAGTTCCCGATGAGGATTACGTGGTTCCAATCGGCAAGGCGCGAGTCGCACGCGAAGGCCATCATCTCAGCGTGATCACTTACGCGGCGATGCTCTACACCGCGCTCGAAGCAGCCGAGCTTCTGCGCAAAGAAGGAATCGAAATCGAAATCCTCGACCTGCGCACAGTCGCGCCGCTCGATCGCGAGGCGATTGCCGCGACGGTGAAGAAGACGAACAAAGTAATCATCCTTCACGAGCACTCGCGCACTGGCGGATTGGCCGGAGAAATTTCCGCCATCGTCAACGAAGAAGCCTTCGACGATCTCGATGGCCCAATCGTCAGGATCACCGCGCCCGACACCCCCGTCCCATTTTCTCCGCCGCAGGAAGAATTTTTTCTGCCCAAAGTTTCCGACCTCGTCCGCGAAGCTCGCCGCCTGCACGCTTACTGATTCCGCCTGATATATACTTTGCTGCCAACGGCGCTTCTCGATTCCCGTAACTCGGCTCGCGCCGCGTGTTACTCGCCTGCCTTGCATTAGAAGGGAGTAAAGCATGCCGACCGGCCGCAACCTTGCCTACTTAGCCATTCTCCTAGGGCTGGCTTGTTCTATCTACGTCTTCGCCAGACCCAAAGGCAACAAGGACGACAAACCGGAAGTCAAGTTCACGGCTCGATCGGAGTTAGTCCTTATACCAACGTTAGTAACGGATAAGTCCGGCAATCACATCACCGGATTAAAGAAGGAAGACTTCACCGTCCTCGAAAACGGCGGTGAGCAGAAGATCGCCACTTTCGAGGAAATCACCAGCGACGCGCATCGCTGGATTCGTCCCAAGAACCCCAACGAATTCGGCAACACTCTGACAGGCGGTCAATCAGCGAGGCGCATTACCCTCATCGTGCTCGACTTCATCAACACGCCGTTTGCGGCGCAAGCCTATGCCCGCAAAGATCTGCTCAAGTACCTGACCGAATCAGTCGATCAGCGTGAACCGACCGCGCTCTACACGCTCACTCGCAGCGGCGTACAAGTGATCCACGATTTCACCACCGATCCGCGCGTGCTCGCGGCCGCTCTGCATAAGGTGAAAGGCGACACGTTCCAGATGGTCGACAGCCCCGAGGAAGTCGAAGCCGTCACCGGAACGGCGAGCCCCGATGGCAGCGCAGGCGTCGATCCTGGAACCGTGCAGACCGAAGCGCAGAAGATCCAGACCATGATGGAAGACTCGGAGCTGAACTTCCAGTCCTTCGAGCAGCGACTCGCGATCACCTACACCTTGCAGGCAATGCAACAGATAGCGCAGGCGTTCGCCGGATTTCCCGGACGCAAGTCGCTGATCTGGGCAAGCGGCGGATTTCCCTTCAGCGTCAGCGACACCACCATGCAACTCGCGCCCGCAGGCCGCGATTCTCTCGCCGATGTTCTGCCCCTCTACGAACACACATGGCAATTGCTCAACGACGCGGAGATCTCGCTCTATCCCGTCGACGTCAAAGGATTGCAAACGCTGATGGCGAGCGCTGCCCTAAGCAACCCCGGGAAAAACTACCATCGCAACATGAGTTGGCGGCAAATGGATACGCAGTCGACTCTGCAGACCTTCGCTTCGATGACTGGAGGCCGCGCATATTACAACTCGAACGACCTGGTGAAGGGCTTTCGGGATGCGGTCCACGATTCCGCCGAATACTACATGCTCGGCTACTATCTAGACCGCTCCAAGACCAAATCAGGCTGGCGCAAGCTGGCGGTCAAAGTGAAGCGCGATCACATCGAGGTGCGCGCGCGCAACGGCTTCTTCATCACCAATGCCACCACCGATCCCGAGATCAGCCGCAACAATGATCTCTCTTCGGCTTTGCAATCGCCGCTGGATTACACCTCGATTGCGTTCGTGGCGCACTGGGATAAGATCGAGCCCGGCCAAGACTCGGGCAAGAAGCATGTGAATTACGAGATGCATCTGGCGCCCGACGCTTCACTAATCGACGACAGCGACAACAACCATCTCGCGATCGATCTGGTAACGTTGGCGAAAACGGCCGAAGGCAAGCAGGTTGAGAATCCGATGGACAAGAAGATTGAGGCCCATCTCTCCGCCGAGAAGATGGCGGCGATTCGGCTGAACGGCGTTGCCTTCAAAGGTTCGATGGATCTTGCCCCCGGAGAATATACGATCCGCTTCGTCGTCCGCGATAACCTCAGCGGGCGCATCGGCTCGGTTGCGGCTCCCTTAAGGGTAGAATGAGAGACCATGAGTAAGGGCCGCAGTTCGGCCTCAGCGGTCGAATAAGGCTCTCAACTCTCTACTTCAAGGATCGGGCATGCGCAACTTCATTCTAGGGATTGTTATCACCATTGTGGTTCTCGTGATCGGTGGTGTTGGCCTTGCCCTGCTTGGCTTTCTGCCGACGCGCGCCAATACGCCTCCGCCGCGAATGGAGAGCCAACTCGCCATGAGCGCCATGGATAATTCGGTGGAGCGCCATGCTCCCCGTATCAATAATCCTGTGCCCCCCACCGATGACAACCTGATCCAAGGCCTGAAGATTTACACCATGAATTGCGCGCTTTGCCATGGCGGCATCGACCGTCAGCCCTCGACACTGGGGAAATCGTTCTATCCGCCGCCACCGAATCTCATCCTTCATCCGCCGGACGATGAGGAATGGCATGTCTTCTACGTGATCCGCAACGGAGTGCGCTATACCGGAATGCCTGCCTGGGATAAAACGCTCTCGGAGCCGGACATGTGGAAGGTGACCGCGTTCCTCACTCGCATCGAGAAACTTCCGCCAGCGGTGCAGGAGTATTGGAAGAAGAGCAGCGGAGTTGCGCCTCCGACTGGCGAGCAAGCCGGGCACGACGAACACAAGTAAAGTGTGGGGCAAGTGGGCTTAGGCTCGCAAGAGGTTGACTTCTTGCAGCGCCCCATCGAAATGTTTTCCGTTAGCATGAAGAACCGCAGAGACCGTAGAGGTATCGCATGAAAAACATTCTTTCGTGCCTCATTTTGTGCCTGTTGTTGTCCGTGTCGGCGGCAGCGATCGATGGCAAAGCCGTTTCCTACAAATCCGGCGACGAAACTGTCAATGGCATTCTGTACGCTCCCGCTGGTCACGGGCCTTTCCCCGCGCTCATCGTGATTCATGAGTGGTGGGGACTGAACGACTGGGTAAAACAGCAGGCCGAGAAGCTCGCCGCCCAGGGATACGTTGCGCTGGCCGTCGATCTCTATCGCGGCAAAGTCGCCGATAATCCCGACTTGGCGCACGAACTGATGCGAGGCGTTTCCCCGGACCGCGCTACCCGCGATTTGCAGGCCGCCTACGACTTGCTGGCATCGCAGCCGAATGTGAAAAAAGATCGCATCGGTTCTATCGGCTGGTGCATGGGCGGAGGCTATTCTCTTGATACAGCGCTCGCCGAGCCGCATCTGGCGGCAACCGTCATCAATTATGGGCATCTCGCCACCGAGCCGTCGGAACTGAAAAAGATCAATGCTCCGATCCTCGGACTTTTTGGAGGGCAGGATCGCGGTATCACTCCAGACGATGTTAGGAAATTTCAACAGGCTATGGAACAGCTGGGCAAGAAGGTCGAGGTTAAGATCTATCCTGACGCGGGCCATGCCTTTGAAAATCCGAACAATAAGCAGGGATACCGCCCCGAAGATGCAGCCGACGCCTGGCAGCGCACGGTGGATTTTCTGGCGACGACCTTGAAGAAGTAACGGGAGGATCGGATTCCGGGGCCGACGCTTTCCGCCGACTTTCCGTCGATCTGCCTAACCTAGAATTTCCACAAAACCTAGAATTTCCACTTGCCAGAAGGTACCGCTCTGGTTACTATGCACCAATCTTCATATTGATCTGTGAGTTCAACCCTGGGGCTTAAGTAGTCGCGTACTTATGAATATTGGCGAGACCATCCGCAACTTCCGGTTGCAACGTAGCATGTCCCAGGGCGACATCGAAAAGCGCACGGGGCTGTTGCGCTGTTATCTGTCGCGCGTTGAAAACGGGCACACTATCCCTTCGCTGGACACGCTGGCCAAAATCGCGGGAGCGATGGATCTGGCGCTGTCGCAGTTCTTCGCGGAGGGAAACAGCAATGGCCATAGGGGACTTCCGCAGCTCTCCGACGATGAGGTCCGGTTCCTCAGCCAGATGCGGCGCTATTCGGCCAATCTGAACGACAGCGACCGCAAGCTGGTGCTGGCAATGGTGAAGAAGATGGCCTCGAGCACGAAGTAGCTGTCAGCTGTCAGCCATCAGCTTTCAGTAAACCCAGGATCTACCCTAAACTTTCGCGAGGGGCGCCTGTCCCATATTGCTCTGCCGAATGTGGTTACCGAACAGCTAACGGCTGAGAACTGGTCGCTTCCGCAGGTACTTTCGTACTATCTCCGACGTGTCCGGCGGGAACCTCGCCAATCCCCATAGTCGACGCTAAGCTGTTAGCTGGGGGATCTCTGTGACCATAGAGGAAGAGCTGAACCTGCTCGATCAGCAATTGCGCCGCCTGAAGATCGAGTACGAAATCTTCTTCAGTAATCCCACCAAGCGGCCTCCCACGGATGTTGAATGGAAAGTTCTCGCACTGATTCGCAAATTCAGTGACGGCGCGCGCCTGAGCTTCGCGCAGCGCTTCCGCTACAACGAAATGGCACAGCGGTATGCGATCCAGAGCGACCTGTGGCGCAAGAAGACGCGCATTCGCGAAGAGGGATATCGTCGCCCGGCGGATGCAATTCTGTCGGTGCAGGGCGTGCGTGCGACCGATGCGCACGAAAGCAAGCATCATCCTGTGTATGGCCTCGCCCACAATGTCCACGCTGCGGGCGCCGACACGCCGGGCAGTGCTTCAGCGAGTGATCAGCCCTTCACCGTGCATTGCACGGGCGCGGCGATTGAGCGCAAGCAAGTTGAATCGCTGTATAACGCGCTCGCCGAAGCCAAGAAGAAGTCGGGCGAAAAAGTTTCCGGCAATCTCGATTCTTTCGCCGCCTTCGTCGAGAAGAAGACGAGCGAGATTCGCAAGCAACACGGCTGCGATACGGTGGTCTATTCGATCGAGATGCAGGGCGGACTGGTGAAGCTGAAGGCGAAAGCGAAGAGCTAGAGGTCACGCCTTCTCGCGAGTGCAGGTGCTCGAATCGACAGCTTGCCACTGCCCATCCTTCTGGAATGAATAGCTCACTGTGAAAATGTCAGGACCATTCTTTACGAATTCAAATCGTTCGGCGGCCGCGGCCGGATCTCCCAGCGCCTGGCCATCCCAAACCAGCCTGGAATCCGCGAATCCGCCGGAATAAAACAAACGAATGCCGCCGGTAGAATCTTGCACCGTCGACACATACCGTTGGCCTTTTTCGTCCCAACCCCACTCCGAAATCGCGTGGTATGAAAATGGCGGCCGATCATCGTGGCGAAACAACATCCATTTATTCTCCAGGGCCGGCTCATACGAGACATCAGCCGAGATCGCCTTACCGGAGCGAATGAATTTGCCTTCGCATGACCAATGACCCGAAAACCAGTGCAGGTCGGCAATGCTCTTGTTTGTTAATGCGGTCTGACCTTGAGCAGCGATCTCCAGTAACAGAATTAGAGCGAACGGCAGGACGACTCGACGGCCAGGAACGTTCCGCTTCATGATTGCCTCAGCGGATAGACTACTTACCGGTGGCAAGGTTAGCACGCGCATATAACGAATATGCGGCCTCGGTTGGTGCCGGCATTTCGGTGCCGAGAGCCGGCTGCTGCTAGAATTTCTCTTCTTTCATTCCTTCACTTTCGAGGACCAATGTCCAAAATTCAACGCGCCATTCTTAGTGTTACCGATAAAACCGGACTGGTGGATTTCGCCCGCAAACTCGTCGACCAAGGCGTAGAACTGGTTTCTACCGGAGGCACAGCCAAGCTGCTGCGCCATTCCGGCATTACCGTAAAAGACATTTCCGAGCTAACCGGCTTCCCCGAAATGCTGGACGGGCGCGTCAAGACGCTGCATCCCAAGGTGCACGGCGGCATCCTGCATCGCCGTGAAGACAGCAGCCATCGCGCCGCGGTTGCCGAGCATGGCATCGAGCCCATCGACATGGTGGTGGTCAATCTCTATGCCTTCGAGCAGACCGCTGCCAAGCAGGGCGTGCACTTCGAAGAGGTGATTGAAAACATCGATATCGGCGGACCGTCGATGATTCGTTCGGCGGCCAAGAATTTTCAGGATGTTGCGGTTGTGACCTCGCCGGCCGACTACGACGCAATCGCCGACGAGATGGCGCGGTCCGGCGGGGCATTATCCAAAGAAACAAAATGGCGGCTGGCGCAGAGGGCTTTTGCGACGACTGCAGGGTACGATTCCGCAATCGCGTCGACGCTAGAGCGGGTGGGCGGTGATTTCGAGTTGCGCAGTTCCAACAATTCTTCGCAGGAAAGCTTTCCGCAAAATCTGCGTTTCTCTTTTCACAAAGTGATGGACCTTCGCTACGGAGAAAATCCGCACCAAAAGGCTGCGATGTATGCAGACAACACGGACACGGGCGTGGCCAGCGCGCACCAGGTGCAGGGGAAAGAACTTTCCTACAACAACCTCGTCGACCTGCAAGCCGCGTGGGATCTGGCGCAGGAATTTGACGAGCCGGTCTGCGCCATCATCAAACATACGAATCCCTGCGGAACCGCGACCGGCAAAACACTCGCCGAGGCTTACCTCCGGGCCCTCGAATGCGATCCCGTCTCGGCCTTTGGCGGAGTGATCGGTGTGAATCGCACGGTGGACGCCGCGGCCGCGACTGAGATGGCAAAGCTTTTCCTTGAGGTGATTGCCGCTCCTGCATTTGACGAAGCCGCCAAAGCAACTTTTGCCGCAAAGAAAAATCTGCGGCTGGTCGAAGTTCCTCCTGGACAGCCGAAATGGGTGATGAGGAATATCTCTGGAGGCGTCCTCATACAAGATTCCGATGTTCACAAACTGGCCGAGGCCGATCTGAAAGTGGTTACCAAACGCCCGCCGACAGCGGAAGAGAAGCGCGCGCTGCTTTTCGCGTGGAAAGTCTGCAAGCACGTAAAGTCGAACGCCATCGTCTATGCTCGCGATGGGCAAAGCGTGGGCGTAGGCGCCGGTCAGATGAGCCGCGTCGATTCCTGCAAACTGGGCGCGATGAAGGCGCAGCTGCCGCTCCCAGGCACGGTCGCCGCTTCCGATGCCTTCTTTCCATTTCCCGACGGCATTGAAGAAATCGCCAAAGCGGGCGCTACGGCGATCATTCAGCCTGGAGGCTCGGTGCGCGACCAGGAGGTGATCGACGCAGCGGACCGGCTGGGGCTGGCAATGATTTTCACCGGAGTGCGGCATTTCCGGCATTAATCATTGATAATTAAGCTGATAATTAATACGAATAATGTGCGTATCTTTGACGCTAATCTTTACCGTTCTTGACAATAATTTCCCAAAGCCCCTGTACTTCCGGCTTTAACATCGCTCTATGCTTTCTTGCCATGGGAAGGGTCCGCCAAGGGTAGAATAAGAAGTCCGGATGCGTGCGGATCAGCATCCAATTGCGTGTGGGCTGCAACTTATGGGTGTGAGATTTTTCATGAAAAAAGAGTTGTCGATGGGTAGAGTCAGCGCCATTCTTACCGGAACTTTCTTACTTGCCCAGACTTTGCTGGTCCCGGGCTTACTGGCACAAGGCTCCGCGGCTGCAGACCAGCCGAAAGCCGCGGAATCCACCAGCACACAGTCGGCCGTCAAGGGCAAGACGCCTGACCGCGCGGCCGCCTACTACCACTTCGCCCTCGCGCACATGTACGAGGAACAAGTTGCCACATACGGCCGCAGCGAATTGGCCAACAAAGCCATTGAAGAATATCGCGCCGCCATCGACGCCGATCCGACCTCCGCATATTTGACCTCTGGCCTGGCAGAGCTTTACGCGAAGACCGGTCGCATTCGCGACGCTGTCGTCGAAGCGCAAGACATCATCAAGAAGAATCCCAACAATCTCGAAGCCCGCCGCCTGCTTGGCAGGATTTATCTACGCTCGCTGGGCGATATGCAGTCGGGCAGCGGCTCCGAGAGCGTGTTGAAACTGGCGATCGAGCAATATGAGCAGATCGTCCGCCTGCAACCGGACAGCATGGACGACCACCTGTTGCTCGGGCGCCTCTATCGTCTGAACAATGATCTGCAAAAGGCGGAGACCGAATTCAAGATTGCGGTCAAGCTTCAGCCCGACTCGGAAGAAGCGATCACGACTCTGGCTTATCTCTACAACGAGTTGGGCGACACGGCCCGCGCCACGCAGGTACTTAGTTCGGTGCCGAACACGGAGCGTTCGGCCAAGCTTTATTCGGCCCTCGGCTACACCTATGAGCAGCAGAAACAATACAAAGAAGCGATCGACGCCTACCGCCGCGCGATTGAGATGGATCGCGACAACCTCGACGCGATTCGCGGCCTCGCGCAAAATCTGCTGAACGATGGCCAGGCCGATGCTGCTCTCGATCAATATAAAGTGATCGCGGATGCGAATCCGGAGGATGCGCAGACTTATGTTCGCATCGCGGAGATTTATCGCAAGCAGGGCAAGTTCGACCTCGCGCTTGAAAATCTGAAGAAAGCCGAATCCATGGTGCAGGATTCGGTTGAAGTTCCTTACAACATTGCCGCCATCTACCAGGCGCAGGGACGCTTTGACGAAGCGATTCCGATCATGCGTGAGCTGCTGAAGAAATCGGAGAAGGCCGACGGCAGCTACTCCAACGGAGAACGAAGCAATCGAGCCGTGTTTCTTGAGCGCCTCGGCACCATCTATCGCGATCAGGGAAATAACCAGGCTGCCAACGAGACCTTCCGGCAAATTGTCGCCCTCGGGGGCGACGAAAACATCGAGCGGGGATATCAGCAGATTATCGATACCTGGCGCGAGGCCAAGGAGTGGCAGAAGGCCACTGACGTGGCCAAAGAAGCCGTACGCAAGCTGCCCAGCAGCCGCGATTTGAAAATGGTGCTGGCTTCGCAGCAGGCGGATATGGGCGAGGCGGATCAGGCGCTTAAAGATGTCCACGCGATGTTGAAAGGCGGCGCCGCCAGCGCCAACGACGACCGCCAGGTCTACATCACCCTGGCGCAGATGTATACGCGACTGCGCCGTTTTAGTGAAGCTGAGCAGGCGCTCGACAAGGCCGAGGAGCTTTCGACCAAGACGGAAGACAAAGAGTACATCTGGTTTTTGCGCGGTTCGACTTTTGAGCGCGACAAGCGCTATCCCGAAGCGGAAGAACAATTTAAGAAGGTGCTGGGCAGCGATCCGGAATATGCTTCGGCGCTGAATTATCTCGGGTACATGTTGGCAGACCAGAACATGAAGCTCGAGGAGGCGCTTGGCTACATCAAGCGGGCGATCGACCTCGATCCCTCGAACGGCGCATATCTCGACTCCCTCGGCTGGGCATACTTTCGGCTGGGCAAGTATGAATTGGCGGAAGACAATCTTTTGAAGGCTTCGCAGAAAATCAATACTGACCCCACCGTGCTCGATCATCTCGGCGATCTCTATCAAAAAACCGGACGCCTGAAGCTGGCGGCGAGCAATTGGGAGCGCGCATTGAACGAGTGGAACCGAACCATAGCCGCCGAGGTCGATCCGGCGGATCAGGCGCGGGTGCAGAAGAAGCTCGACTCGGCCAAGATGAAGCTTGCCAAGGAAGAGGGCGCAAAGTAATCGCTGATCTTGATTGACCGCCGAAACGCCGGGGATTTCTGTTCGACTTCGATGACTCAGATGGGTAAGAACGGGAAAAGGACTTTCTCGGCGATTTCTGCGTCTCGGCGGTAAGAATCCCGTGGGCCGCGAACACTGCTAAACTCTTTCCATGCTCGCCGACTACGCGGTGCGCGTAAAAAATTCCCGCGGAAGACGCCACCCCGAGCCGCAGCATCCTTACCGTAATGACTTTGAGCGTGACCGCGATCGCGTTGTCCATGCCCGCGCCTTTCGCCGCCTTGAGGCTAAGACTCAAGTTTTCACGCGCCGTTATTCCGACCACTTCCGCAATCGCCTGACGCACACCTTTGAGGTCGCGCAGATTTCGCGCACAATCGCGCGGCAGCTTGGATTGAATACGGATCTGACGGAGACGCTCGCACTGGTGCATGATCTTGGCCATCCTCCATTTGGTCATTCCGGAGAAAAGGCTCTGGACGCCGCGATGCGGCGGTACGGCCTTTCTTTCGATCACAACTTGCACGCGCTGCGCATCGTCGAAGATTTCGAACTCAGCTATGCTGCCTTTCGCGGATTGAATCTGACCTTCGAAGTTCGCGAAGGCATCATCAAACATTCGCACGATTACGACGCCCAAGACCATCCGGAGCTCCTCGAATATCTGCTCGATCGGCGCCCGCCTCTCGAAGCGCAACTCATCGATTTGACCGACGAGATCGCCTATAACACCGCCGATTTGGATGATGGCTACGAAGCGCATTTGCTGACCATCGAGCAAATTGCGGACAGCGTGGATTCGTTTGCGCGCCATTATCGCGAGGCGAAGGACCGCTATCCGAATGTTGCCGAAAAACTTGTCTTTAACGAGGCTTTGAAAAGTATTCTGGATGAATTCGTAGGAGATCTCATCGCCAGCACGGCGCAGAACGTGCGAACGGCAGGAGTGCATTCGGTGGATGACGTTCGCGACCACGCTCAACGGTTGGCGGTATTCAGCCCTCCGATCGAAGAAGAACGGCGGCGGCTGAAGGAATTTCTTTACGAAAATCTTTATTACAGTCCCGCACTGGCCGCCGAGAAAGAAGACGCGGAGCGCATCACCAGCGAACTCTTCGCACACTGGATGGAAGAGCCCGACGATCTGCCGCGCAACTATCGACAAAAAGCTGCGGAGGAATCGCTTCCCCGTATAATCTGCGACTACATCGCCGGTATGACCGACCCTTTCATCTACCAACAGTATGAGAAATATTGCGCCGCGTAAGTGCGCGAGACGCATCTTGCCTGGAGGCTGAAATGCGAGTACAGTCTCGGCCGGGATGACGAGTCAGTAATCTAATTCAGCGTTTCGACGCCGTTCGAGGTACTCATGGCAAATTCGTTTGGTAGCGACATTCTGATCCAATCCAAAACCCCGATGAAGGCCGCGAGTTTCTACGTCAAGGAACTCGGCTTTGAGATTACGGATAAGAAACCCAATATGATCAGTCTGCACGGCAACCATATCAATCTGTTCATCGAGCGCGGACCGGCGCTGGGGCCGGTTCTGGAAGTGACTGTCAAAAGCGTTCCAGAAGCCAAGGCGCGCCTGAAGAAAAAGGGCTGCCGCGTGGTCAAGGACGAGCCCGATTTTCCGAGAGTTTACATGAAAGATCCGCACGGCCTGATCTACAATCTGATCGAGTAACGAGCGTATAGGGCATCCTTTGCTCAAGGCAGTTCCGAATCGGCGGCTGCCCGCTTCCTGTTATTCTTTTTTCTCATGTCCCCTATTGTCACCAGTGTGCTGCTCGGCCTGACCGCCGCGGGCGCCAACGTCTTCGGCGGCGCCATCATCGTGCAGAGAAATTGGGAGCGTTCTTACCTGCGCTACTTCGTCGCGCTCGGCGCAGGTTTCATGCTGGCAACTGCGCTGGTGGAAATGGTTCCCGAGAGCATTCAGCTCCGCGGGCCGTATGCGGGATTTCTGATTCTTGGCGGATATCTGCTGGTGCACTTTTTTGAGCATACGGTGACGCCGCATTTTCATTTCGGAGAGGAAACCCATGCGGAACAGTTCGTGCACTCCCACAAGGGATATTCCGTTCTCGTGGGACTGCTCATTCATACATTCTTTGACGGCATCGCGATCGCTTCGGGCTTCCTCGTCTCTCCGGCACTCGGCTGGATCATCTTCATCGCAGTTTTTCTGCACAAAATTCCGGAAGGATTCACAATTTCGTCGGTGATGCTGGCGAGCGGCCGCAGCCGGGCCTTTGCGTGGGGAGCCTCCATGCTCCTCGGGGCAGCCACGGTGGCGGGGGTGATGACTATGGCCATTTTCCGCCACGAAGTCAGGTTCGGCTTGCCCTTGTCGGCTGGCGTCACTATCTACGTGGCTGCATCTGACCTGATCCCCGAGGTCAACAAAGAGCCGGGCGTGAAAATGGCGCTATTGGTCTTCGTGGGAGCGGCGTGCATGTTTCTGCTCGACCGATTTTTTCACGTGCATTGAGGGGCTTCTTCGTTGTCGCGTACGCTACTACTTACGGCGACGAAAGATTTCAATATGTTCGATCATTTGGTCGCACGTCTTGATGCAGACCTCGTGCATTGCTTTGTGGGCCGCCGGGTCGCCTCCAAGAGTGAGCATCGTAGCGGTTCCATGGCAGAGCAAGAACAGCGAGTCGGCAACCTGCCCGTAGTCTTCGGGAGCGCCGCCATAACGCTCCGCCATCTGTGCCAACGCCAGGGCCCGTCCGGGACGGGGGCGCCCAGGCGCAAACAACTGTGGCCACGATAAACGGAGTAGATCGTACTCGTGCGGATTCTCTTCCGCATGTGCCAGGAACCGCCGGGGCATGTCATCCAGCGAGGTAGACGTAAACGCGGCGGCGAGCATATCGTCGCGAAAGCGCACTGCCAAAGCTAACCGGATCGCTTCCTTGTTTCGGAATCGCTTGTAAACCGTGGGCGTGGTCGTGCCGGCAGCGCGCGCCACTGCACGCAGCGTAAGACCCTGTTCTCCATACTTCCGCCACAACCGGCCGGCCGCCGTCAAGATTCGCTCTTCCAATTGCTGGTCAGGAATGGGAGGCATGCGATATTTTTGCTCTCCATGAACTCACTAATTTATACAACGTCTGTCTATTTCTGGGTGAAAAAAGACGCAGACTACGGGGCAGAAATCATCGCGTATTGTGCTGATTTTAAAGAATATTACCGATAACTAACATGATTTAATTTATTATGTTGACATCGTTAAGATTACGTTGTTAAAGTAAACAGATTCGCGACACGGGCCCCTTCCCCAACCCTCCCCCGAGGAGTAAGAAATCCAGGAGCGCATCGAGATGTTCTTGTGGACTGAAAGCGACGATCGTGTCGCGATTGTGAAGATGAATGCTGAATTGCGGCATGCGCAGCTCGAGTTGCTAAGCGCAGAGTGCGCGACCGACCGGCTTCGGCTGCGTTTTTCACCAGAAAATATCGCCCGCTATGGCGAGCGCGACCTATTGCGCAAGGCTGTTGCATCGGCAACAGCGCTCAAGGATTATTACACCTATATTGCGCGGCAGGCTGCGGAGGCGAACGCCGGGGCATCGCCGCGAGCCTCCTTCATTCCGGAAGAGAAAGTAATCGCCGGGATCGATGCCATGCGCGAATACCTGCAAGAGCGGCGCAAGGAGTATCGCCCGCAGGGGTTGCCGCTCAGTCCGAATCAATACACCAGGATGAAGGTTTTCTTTTCGCCGGCTATGCTAGCGGAGGTGCGCGTCGTCGAGTTGAGGGGCCGCCACATTAGTAGCCCGCCCTTCTATGCTGAGGCGAGGGCTCTCGGCCTCTCCAACCTGCCCGAACTAGCGCACATGGCTTCGTTGACCTTTGACGATGTAGTGGTCTTTCCCGGAGAAGTCACCGATCGACGGTTGTTTCATGCGCTGGTTCACGCGGCACAGTTCGAGATTTTAGGGCTTGAGCGGTACGCAGAATTGTTTCTGCGGGGCTTTTTGCGCGTGCGCTCCCACGTCAGCGTGCCTATCGAAATGCAGGCATTCAGCCTGGAAGCGAAGTTCGCCGAGAACCCGCGCGAAGCTTTCTCGGTAGACGAAATAATCAGGCTTTGGCTGAAAGAGCGGCGCTACTAGAACGGTTATCCGCTATGCCTGATGTGCATCACGTCGCCATCCTGCACGATGTAGTCTTTGCCTTCTAAACGGAGCGTGCCTTTGGCGCGGGCGTTCGCTTCGGATCCCGCTTCCAGCAACTGATCCCAGCGAATCGTTTCGGCACGGATGAAGTGTTTCTCCAGGTCGGAATGAATCGCTCCGGCCGCATTTTGCGCCCGCGTATTCACCGCGATGGTCCAGGCGCGGCATTCGTCTTCGCCTGCGGTGAAAAACGAAATCAGCCCCAGCAAGTGATAGCTCGTGCGGATGAGCCGCGACAAGCCACTTTCCGTCAGACCATAACTGCCGAGAAATTCGGCGGCATCTTCGTCGCTCATCTCCGCTAGTTCCGCTTCCACCTTGCCGCAGATCGCGCTTGCTCCGGCATTCGGGCGAGCGGCTACTTCGGTCAAGTTGTATTTCGCGACCGCCGCTTCCAGGTCTTTGCCGAGTTGCGTACTCTCTCCAATGTTGAGCACGTAGAGTATCGGCTTCTCGCTTAAAAACATGAAGCCCTTTATGCGCTTCTTGTCTTCGGGAGTCATTTCCATTTCGCGCAGCGGCTTTTCGGCTTCGATCTGAGCCTTGGCTTTGATGAGCAGTTCGTTCTCTTTTTCCAGCTCCGGAGTCTTCATCTTCTTCAAATCTTTTTCGAGGCGTTCGAGCCTCTTTTCGATCTGGCCCAGGTCGCTGACCATGAGATCGAATTCAACATTCTTGATGTCGCGCAGAGGGTCGATGGGGCCTACGTGCGGAACCTCGTCGTTTTCAAAGGCGCGGAGGACGTGAATGAGCGCGTCTACCTGGCGGAGATGGCCTACGTAGGCGGTCTCCTTGAGCGAGTCTTGGCCGACCGCGCCTACATCCACGTATTCGACCGAGGCGTGGGTCAGCTTCCTGGGGCTGTAGAGCGCCGCCAGCTTGTCGAGGCGCTCGTCCGGGACTTTGGCTACTCCGATGTGCGCTTCGCGCGGGTTCGAATACGCCTGGTCCGAAAGATTCACCTTCGTCAATATGCGAAACAGAGAGGTCTTGCCAACCTGCGGCAGACCGATGATGCCAGTTTTCATGAGTTCAGCTTTCGGCTATCAGTTTTCAGCTATCAGTTCAATCAATGAGAATAAATCATGATCGCCTTGAGTGTGCGTCGGCGCATTATAAAGATTTTGCGTCGTAAACTTTTTGGTGAATGCCTCGAGGCGGTTGGGAATCTCCACGTGCTACGCTTCAAAGGATGCTCCGCGATCATAAAATTCTCGCCGGACGACCCATCGGGGCGTTGATGATTTGCCTCGCGTGGGCTCTCTTGTCTTCCGCGCAAAGTTCACCGCAGATACACGTCCGCCTGCAAACGCGCGCAGCGCTCGCGGCTCACTTGAAATCGTTTTCCACCAGGAACGACGACCGCGAAGCGCTGATCCGAAAGTGGTTGAGCGAAGCGGGATGTAGCGACGCGAATCTCTACGAGCAGGCAATCGGGGGCGCACTCCCTTCGAATGTCATTTGCTTATTGCCCGGAGAAACGCAAGAAATCATCGTGGTTGGCGCGCATACCGACAAGGTCAGCGTCGGCGACGGAGTAGTCGACAACTGGACCGGGGCGGTGCTGTTGCCCGGATTGCTCTACAGCCTCAGCGCCCGCCTGCGTCGTCACACGCTGATCTTTATCGGATTTTCGGCAGAGGAAAAAGGTCTGCTTGGCTCCCGGTACTACGTTGACCACCTCACTCGCGAGCAACGCGCGCGCATCGAAGCGATGGTGAATTTCGACAGCCTAGGCCTCGGTCCGACTAAGGTGTGGGCCTCGCACGCCGATCAGCCGCTGCTCGACGATCTGCGCGCGATTGCCGCATCTACCCACCTGCCGCTCGCCACGGAGAATGTCGACAGCATCGGCGCCAGTGCCGACTCGGAGTCGTTCGCGCACGACCATATCCCGCGCATCACACTGCACTCCGTGACCGACCAAAGCTGGCCGATTTTGCATTCGCCTTGGGATACGTTGGCAGCCATTAAGATGAGCGACTACTACAACAGCTATCAGCTCATCGCGGAGTATCTGGCTTCTCTGGATGACGCGCTGAAACCGGCGCCGACGGCTACCTCTGAGAAGCGGGCGCAATAGCTGAATCTATTAATTGAATGGATCTCAATCACCTCAGCGCTTGGGCGGTTACGTAAATCGCCACCAGTCCCAGCAAAAGCACGGCCTCCTCGAATTTTTCCGACCAAACGTGCAGCCGTTCGAATTCGCGGCGCTGTGGGTTGTCGATAGGCACGTCATCGATCACGCCAACCTCGGCGCGCAGGGCGTGCATCTTCGGCGAAATGGCAAACTGCGAGATCAACGTGAGGATCAGCATCAGAACGATTAGGAGATGCCGCGCCGCCATCGGTCGCGGCGTGCCTGTAGCCATGCGGCTATAAAGAATCGACGCAAACAGATAAATAACTCCTGAAGCAATTGCCATGTAGTGCAGTAAATCAAGCGAGCGCCCTACGATCGATCCGGCCATGTGGCGAGTGGGGAGAAGGCCGGGAGAAAAAACGGTCGGAGCTTCGACGAAGGCGAGAAAAATCACGCCACCCAGCCAGACTACGAGCGACAACAGCATGAGAAAACGTAGAAACGACATGAGCGGAATTATAGTGTGGGGAGGCAGGTTGCAAGGTTTCAACGCCGAGGAACTGTCAAATCTTGAAGAGTAATGTGGTTGAAACGCTGAAACGTTGAAACATGGAAACTCTGAGACCTGCATCCCACAAGTTATCCACAGCCCTGAACCAACGCTGTCACTTTCTCCTATGCACGCGACTGTTTACGCTCATCCTTCCCCACGGTCCGGAGGGAATCATCCACATGCAGCGTTCCATGACGACGGCCGATGTTAATTTTGTTTCTTTGCAGACGGCAGTCTTCTGCGTGCAGTGCGAATTGCTAAGCGACAACAACACGCCGCGGTGTCTGGCCTGCGGCAGCGGAGCGGTGTTGAGTCTGTCGCGCGTACTGGGCGGATCGCTGCGTGGACAACAGACGGCCCATCTCATCGCGGATGCGGAGTTGAACCGACTGGTGCAGTCGCTGCTCTACACGGTTCCGCAGGTCGCAGACGCAAACGAAAATCACGGCGAGTATCGCCTGAGCGAAGATCGGATCGAGCTGCCGGTCGCCTCAACTTTTTCCGCGCGCCATCGCATGCGGCCGCGCCATCATGGGCCTGTGGCCGTGCCTCATGCGCTGATTAATACGGGAGAGATTGACCTCGAACCCGGGATCAGCATCATCGCGGAAAAGGCGCAAGTGCTGACCGGCGCCACTGGAGCGGCGATCGCGCTGCGCCGGGGCAACGAAATCGTTTGCCGGGCGCGCACCGGGCGTACGGCTCCGGATGTTGGCGTCCGCCTGCAAACCGATCGCGGGCTCTCGGCCGACTGCGTGCGCACGGGCGAAGTGCTGCTGTGCAATGATGCGGAGACGAATCCTCGTGTGGATTGGGCAACCTGCCGCCGCATGGGTGTGCGCTCGATCCTGGCTGCTCCGCTGCGGCATTTTCAGCGAACGCTGGGAGTGTTTGAAGTGCTGTCGTCTACTCCTGGCGCTTTCGATAACAACGATGTCGCTACTATGCAGTTCCTGTCTGGGATGATGGTGGCAACAATCTCGCGGCTATCGAGCCTGCAACCGGCGGCCCCGGTGGCCTCGGGCGAGTAAAAGCAACTGAGAAGAATTCGCTATTGGTAGCAAGATTCGACGGCTAGCCGAAATTCAAGAGGGACGCGTTTTTCCCATCCACCTAAAACCTTTGAGGAAACTCATGGTTAGAGACCAAACAAGCTTGGGGATTCTTGCAGGAGAACCGAGCCAAAAGCGTCTCCAAATGAAGATGAATTCGGGCAACAGGGGCAACAAACCGGCAAAACGTGGCCGCGGTGAGTGTTCGTTGTGTTGGTAATATGTGAGTTTCTCTCCGTCCCATGCAACCGAGAATCGTGGCCTGTAGCTTAGCGTACTTAATCTCGGTAATGTGAGCCCGAGGCGGCGCCACTGCGGTTCCACTAGAAAACAATTCCCATCCTGATCAAACTGAACCCACGCATGTCCAGTTCGATACCTTCCGTGTCGGCCGAAGACGATGCGAGCGTCATAGCCCAAGTCCATGAACTGGCGCCAGGTCCAGAACGAGAAGTCTTCGCAGTCGCCTTTCTTCTTTTTTTCGAAGTCATCCGGGGGCTGCCAATAGTCGTCTTTATCGAAAAGCTCCTTATCGGAAACGGCGGTACACCCCATCAAGAATTCTCGGATATCTTCGATTGAATGGCAGTGATTGGCGAGGGGCTGACTCACATAACGGCCGAGTGGGAAAGTGGGGCGCGGTCCCTTATGGCGGTCGAATGGACGAAATACTTTCTTGCCCTCCGAGTCATACGCCCCGGGAATGACTTCCGCAATCATCTTTGGAGTCTAACCGAGAATCGAGGAGCAACTACACCGGAACCGGAACGCTCTCCACGATCTCGCGCAGCACCTGCTCGGCCTGCTCTGATTTTCTTAGCGTAGAAGCGTAGAGTGAACTTACCACTACGCGGTGGGCGAAGACGGAGACGACTAAGGGCTTGAAATCTTCGGGCGTACAGTAATCGCGGCCTTCTAAGAAGGCCATCGCCTGCGCTGCGCGATAGAGCATCTGCGAGCCTCGCGGAGATACTCCGAGAGATAGGTACTCGGACTCGCGCGTCTTACTCACGATGTCGAGTAAGTAAGTGATCAGCGATTCGTCCACGTGCACTTGAGTTACGGCTTGCTGGATTTCGACCACATCGGCGGCGTTGAGCACGGGGCGCAGGTTTTCGAGTTGGGCGACTCCCGCTTCGGCGCGAAGAATCTCGCGCTCGGCGTTGCCTTCGGGATATCCCATGCGAACCCGCATCAGGAAACGATCGAGTTGCGACTCGGGCAAGGGATAAGTGCCATGATGCTCGACAGGATTCTGCGTGGCGAGAACGAGAAACGGTTGTGGTAACTGATGGGAATGAGCATCAATCGTAACTTGCCCTTCATTCATCGCCTCGAGCAGCGCGGATTGCGTCTTGGGCGTGGTGCGATTGATTTCGTCGGCGAGCAGAACGTTCGCAAAAACCGGCCCGCGCTTGAATTCAAATTTCTGCTCGATGGCTGAATAGATCGAGATGCCGAGCACGTCGGAGGGCAGCATGTCGCTGGTGAACTGGATGCGCTGAAAGGAGCAGTCGATGGCGCGTGCGAGTGCCTGACCGAGCGTGGTCTTTCCGACTCCCGGAACGCCTTCGATCAATAAGTGACCCTTGGCGAAAATGGAAACAAGCGCGAGGCGAAGGACGTCGTCTTTACCGCGTATGACGCGGCGCAAGCTGTTTTCGAGCGCCGCGGCGCGGCGCGAGGTTGCTACCAGAGTTTCGGGAGCCATTGAGTTGGATTCTACTATGGCGGCAGCGGGGCGGGGAGTTACCGCGGTCATCGACTCTTACGCGATGTCAGCAACTGTCGAGCTTCGCTAGACCGCGCGGACGAGGGCGTCCGTCCCTACGTGTTTTGAAAGAACTCCGGCGGTCTTCCCGTCAAGCGCTCGATTCTTTTCGCGGTTGGCGGGTGGGTCGAGAACAGATTGCCGAAGCTTATCCCACCCAGGAAAGGCTGGATAATGAAAAGATGCGCGGTCGATGGACTGGCTATGAGCGGACGCTGTTGGGAATAGTTTTCGATTTTCGCAAGAGCGCTGGCCAACGCGTATGGATTGCCGGTCCAGTGAGCGCCGGTGTCGTCGGCTCCATATTCGCGGGAGCGCGACACGGCTAGCTGGATCAGCGTGGCTGCCAACGGGGCGAGGAAGATCATGGCAATGGCCGCGATGCCGCCGCCTCCGCCGCGGTCTTCGCGCTCACCGCGCATGCCCCCGAAAATCATGCCCCACCTGGCAATGGACGCGATCCAGGTAATGGCTCCGGCCAAAGTGGCGGCGATGGAACTGATCAAGATGTCGCGATTGCGCACGTGGCCGAGTTCGTGGGCGATTACGCCCTCCAGTTCCTCGTCGTTGAGGAGTCCCAGAATGCCCTGAGTTACCGCGACCGACGCATGATTTGGATTGCGCCCCGTGGCAAAAGCATTGGGCGAGTCAGTAGGGATGAGGTAGACCTTGGGCATCGGCAGGCCGACTTTTTGCGACAGGCGCTCGACGATGTTATAGACGCGCGGCAGCTCTTCGCGGCTGATGGGCTGCGCGCGGTAAGTCGCAAGCGCGATCTTGTCGGAGAAAAAATAGGCGACAAAATTCATAACCGCTGCGAAAACCAGAGCCAGGAACATCCCATTCTGCCCGCCCAAAGCACGGCCGACCAGCATGACAAGCAGCGTCATGACAGTGAGCAGCAGAGTGGTTTTGAATACGTTGCTCATAGATGCCTCGGGATGATTGACTCAGTTTCCGCCTTACAACGATTAGATGCTGGAGGCTTGTCTTTAGGCTCCGAGCGGGCTCTAGCCATTGGCGTTTGCCGAGCTTCGCCCGGCTGGACAGACGAGGGCGTCCGTCCCTACGTGATTTATCCCTGTTGCCGCTTCAAGGCGCGATCTAGCGTCTGGTCCAGGGCGGCTCTAGCCTTTTCGTATTCCGCGGGCGTGATCTTGCCTTGTTTCTTTTCTACCTCAAGCTGGAAGAGTTCTTCCTTCAGCGCTTCGAGGAGCATGGATGATTTCGAGGCCGGCGCGGATACGACCGGATTCGAGGATGTCACCGCGGCTGATGACGACGGCGATGATGAACGCAGGTTCGCGGCGGGATCGCCCGTTGCCGCGGCAACCTTCCCCCCAGACGTCGCTCCCGCTGCTGCTGAGGTCATGGGTTGCCGCTTTGTAACCACCCATCCACCGATAGCCAGCAGCACGGCGAATCCAAAGAGAATTGGCCAGCGATATTTTTGCAGAGCGTCGGGAGCGTCAATCGGCACGCCTAACCCGCCGCCCGGACGATTATCACGTCCCGCGGGTGCTGATTGCGGCTGCGACTCCGCTTGTTGCTGATCCTGCTGCTGCGCAGCGTTCGAAGCGGTTTCTCCGGGCGCTTCGGTGATCACTCCCTGGCCTCGCAGCGTAAAGCCGAGCCGCTGCTCGGGCTTCGCCTCGCGTGCAACTTCCACCGCGCTGTCGCCCTGGCTCGGGTCGTGCATCGATTCGTAGCTCGGAGGATTTGCCGCCGTGAACTGCATCGTCTTTGGAAGAACGATGACGAGGTGCTCGGCGGGATAGAGCGGCCTGGGATCGATCTTGATCTCGCCCGAGTAAGGCAGTGTGAACTCGACCTGAAACTGCGTCTCTCCCGGTCGCAGCGGAAAGTTGACAGCGTAACGATTCTTCTCCGCCTGGGGTACCGCGTCGGCGCTGATTGGCTGGCCGTTCGGAGCACGTGCCTGCAACTGCTCAACCTTCGCCCCCGGCGGCAGATAAAACTCAAAGTTGTGATCGTTCATCTGCGTCTTCGGCCGAGACGAAGTGTTATTGACGACGAACAGGCGCACGCCCTGCATGGTTCCACTGTCAGCCTGGAAGCGAATGACGTCGGCGGTGACACTAAGCCCGGTGACTTTGGGCGCGACGTCATAGACGTTTACGTCAGCCGTGTTGACGCCGGGAGGAGCCATCTGATGATAGGTGACTCCCTGATGGATGGCGCGGATGAGGTGCGGTGCGGGAGCTCCAGTGAGTGGGAAGCTGAATTTTCCGGCGCCGTCAGCCTTTGTGGTAGCAACCACGTTCATGCCGTTGGTGAAGTCGATGAGCAACACTTGGTCGCCGGCTGCGGGCTTGTTGGTGGTGCCGTTGGTGACGGTGCCGGTGAGGATTTGAGCGGCGGCCGAGGTGAGAGTTAGCGCGAGGATGGCGGCGAGCAAGGCGAACTTTGCGTGCTTGGTCAAAACAACTCCTTAGGAACTGGCGATGGCCGTCAGCATCAGAACACTACTGTTGTCTTGCCGTTCTGAGCGACTTCTCGCAGGATCGAATCGTACTCTTCACCGCAGAATCCGAAGCGCACGCAGAGCTCTTCTGGCAACCAGGCTTCGGGGATACGGCTGCGATCGAGCTTGTTCAGGAGGCGGTCAAATGTGCCGTCATCCCGTTTCACTGCTTCGAGAGATCGGCTCACATTTTGATTCGCGTCTTTCCCAGTCCGGCTCACGCTTTATACCACCTGCCCGGCAACCTGCTCCAGCCGCGCAATCTCCGCCATGATCGCGGCGGCTTCCTCTTCGAGCGACGTGTGCATCGATTGATAGTCCGCTTCGGGGATTTTGCCGGCTTTGTATTCGAAATTCAGATCGCGCAGGTTGTCGTAGACCGCTTCCTTGCGTTCGCGGAGATAGCCCAGGCGGGTTTTTTCTTCTCCGGCGTAGACTTCGCCGGGGTAGAAGAAAACGTAGTAAAGACAGGCAACGGTAAAGGCGGCGCAAACGTAGAGAATCATCGGTCAATCTCCTCCTGAGTCTCCTGACGGCGAACTTTCTCCGATCGCGGCTTTTCGCGGACGGGAGTGTCCGCGCCACAGTTGCCACCCTTGATCGTCATAGGTCGGTCTCCTGGCGAGCTTTGCGACGGAATTCATCTAGCTCGCTTCCGCTTGGGATGGTGATGCCGTCCGCCAGGGCGGGCTCGGGGCGATTCTTCCACGAGCGCACGATGTGGACGGCGAAGGCGATGCCGAGCGCCAGCACTAAGAAGGGCATGATCCAGGCCACGCGATCGAAACCGGCGGCGGTGGGTGCCGCGATCACGGTTGGTCCGTACTCCTGCACGAAGCCTTGCAGGATGAGGTCGTCGTTATTGGTGTTGCCTTTATCGAGCGCGGCTTGGAGTTGGTCGCGCATTTTGTCGGAGTAGGTGCAGCCGACGTGATTGCATTCCAATAGAATCTGTCCGCAACCGCAGGCGCACATCATGCGATGGCCAAGGTCTTTGAAGCGGGCGCTGTCGTCGCCGACGCCCATGAAAATAATTACCGCGAGCGCGAGGACGGCCGCCTGCAGCCAGCGGCGACGGGCGTCAGATACTTTGCCGCAAAAAGCAGGTCCTTCGCTTCGCTCAGGATGACAAGCCATTAGCAGAATCGACGTTTTCATCTCAGTCACCCGCTCCCACCTGCGCGGGTTCGCCAACGGGCGTGGCCGCGGTCACCCGCACTGGCGCGGCGTTCGGTACGAGGGCGGTGATTGTCCCGAAGACCATGATGATCAGGCCAATCCAGATCCAGGGCACCAGCGGATTCAAGTGCGCTTTGATGATGGGGCGTCCGGTGGTCTCGTTCTTGCCTTCATAGACGAGATAGACGTCGGTCACCAAAAATAAATCTTCGCGAAAGCTGGGATAGATACGCGGAAGAGTCTGCGGCTGTCCGCTGGCTTTGTAGAAGCGGCGCTCGGGATACATGGTCGTAATCTGCTTGCCGTCGCGAAACACGTTGATGATCGCCCACTCGTTGCCATAGTTCGGGTTGTCATCCTGCGTATAAGACTGGCAGACGAGCGTGTAAGGGCCAAGGTTGATTTTGTCTCCGAAAGCCATTTCTTTTTCGACTTCTTTGTTGAAGGGCGTGCCGAGGATTCCGATGATGACGAGGGCGACGCCGAAGTGAACGATGTAACCGCCGTAGCGGCGCGTGTTGCGGTGATAGAGCTGAATCATCGCCGCGAACAAATTTTGCCCACTCTTGCCGGCGATGACGCGGCCTCCGCGAAGGAATTCAGAGATCACAGTGAAGATTACCAGGGCGGAAAGAATAGCCGCCATGGTCGCATAAAAATAAGAAGGATCCTCCCACGGCCGGACGCCGAAAAGAATCATCATGCCGCCCACGGCGACCGAGCCAATCGCGGGGAACAGGAAATTGCGCTTGAGACTTTCGATCGAAGTTTTACGCCAGGCAAGCAGCGGTCCCACAGCGGTCAGGAGAAGCAGCAGCAAAGCAACCGGGATCGCCACACGATTGAAGAACGGCGGCCCCACTGTGACTTTGTGGCCCTGAACAAATTGCGACAGGATCGGGAAAAACGTTCCCCACAATATGGTGAAGCAGACGACGAGCAAGAGAAGATTGTTGAACAGGAAACTGGACTCGCGCGAAACCAGCGATTCCAGCTTGTGCTCGCTTTTAAGGTGATGGCGATTGGCGACGAGAAAGAAAGTGCAAACCGCCAGTGTCAAGCCAATAAAAACCAGGAACCACGTGCCAATCGAGGATTGCGCAAAGGCATGCACTGAACTGATCACACCCGAGCGCGTGAGGAATGTCCCGAGCATTGAGAGCAGGAAGGTCGCGAAGATGAGCGCCATGTTCCAGACTTTTAACATGCCGCGTTTTTCCTGCATCATCACCGAATGCAAAAATGCCGTGCCCGTCAGCCAGGGCATGAGCGACGCATTTTCCACCGGATCCCACCCCCAATAGCCGCCCCATCCGAGCACGGCGTAAGCCCAGTGCGCGCCAAGAAAGACACCGATGGTGAGGAAGCACCAGGTCACCATCGTCCAGCGGCGCGTAATGTGAATCCATTTCTCGCCGGGATACTTCATGATGAGCGCGCCCAGCGCGAATGCGAAGGGAACAGTGAAGCCGACGTATCCGAGATAAAGCATCGGCGGATGAATCACCATCTCGGGATATTGCAGCAGCGGATTCAGCCCGGTGCCATCGGGCGGAAGGCCCCCCTCCATGATGGCAAAGGGGTGGGCAGCAAAATTCAGAATCAGCAAAAAGAAAACCTGCACCGATGCGATGATCACCGAAGCGTAGGCGAACAGCCGCTGATCGGTTTTGTAGCGCAGGCGGAGAACGAATCCATATCCGGCCAAGAGCAGCGACCAGAAGAGCAACGAGCCCTCTTGCCCAGACCAGAGAACCGCGAACTTATAGGCGGCGGGTAAATCTCGGTTGCTGTGATGGAAGATGTAGGCGATGGAGAAGTCGTCATTGAACGCGGCGAGCACCAGCACGATGCCTGCCAGCAGCACTGCGGCGAAAGTGGCGATTCCGGCGCGGCGCGCCGTTTCACCGAGGCGGGCTGAAGCCGCGCTTCGGCTGAATAATGACAAGAGGCCCGCCGCGAAAGAATACGCACTCAGGCCGAGCGCGAGCATGAGCGCAAAGCTTCCTACTTGAGACATGGGTGGGACTCCACGGTATCTTCACCGTATTTTTTCAGAGAAGCAAGAGGTATGCAATCCGCGGGTGCCTAAAATGCGCTACTACCGCCCTTTCTCCAGCGGATAGCCCTTCTCGCGCCAATGGCGAATTCCGCCGTCCATGGAAATTACGTTGCTATAACCCATTTTTTGCAGGTTGTCGGCAGCCAGCGCGGAGCGGAATCCGCCCCCGCAATACAGCACCAGTTCGCTGTTCAGGTCGGGATACTTGCCTTCAACGTCGCGCTCAATAATTCCCTTACCAAGATGGACGGCGCCGGGCAGGTGGTCGGCGTCATATTCGCGGTCTTCGCGGACGTCGACCAGAGCAAATTTTTCTCCGCGATCGAGCCGCGCTTTCACCTCGTCAACGTTGGTTTCCCGAACGCGCTGCTTGGCGTCGTTAACAATCTTTAGAAAGCGTGGCGGATGCTGTTGAGCCATGGACGCTGTTCCTCCTCGCCGGCTGATCAAGGACGCATTGAATCGTCTTTGACAGTTTCGACCCGAGAATGATAGCAGGCGAAGCGGCGTCCGCCTCTTGCCTCGCCCCCGTCTTGGTGTGCTAAAGATATGTACGGAGAAACATTGGATTGGGTCTTCGTAGACCACATCCATCAATCGCAGACCCATGACGCTAATCATCCGCCAGTCTCGCATTCACTCCCACGGTTGCTATACCACCAAGCCAATCCGCAAAGGCACGCTGATCATCGAGTACGTGGGTGAGCATCTCTCCTACGAACAGGCTGATGATCTCTACGACGATTTTCCCAACACATATTTGTTCGGACTCGACGGTGGCAAGCGCATCATCGATGGCTTCGGCGTTGCGGCGTTCGTCAATCATTCCTGCGAGCCAAATTGCGAGACCGATCAGATTCGCGGCAAGATGTGGATTATCGCGCTACGTGACATTGTGGCCGGAGAAGAATTGACCTACGACTATAATCTCTACGATGGCGAGGACGACGCTCCCTGTTTGTGTGGTGCGCCGCGCTGCCGGAAGAGTTTGTACTCGGCGTCACACCTGCGCAAGATTGCCAGGAAGCGCGCCAAAGCCGCAACTGCAGTGGCCCCTACGGCATCATAAACCGACCGCATTTCCGATGCTACAATCGGTTTCATTCTCCGCTCAGGAATTCTGAGGTCTGACTTGAACCGCGCTTCCAACGGACTGGAAAACATCGTCGCCAAATCTCTTCACCGTGCACCGGCGGATCAGAGTGCGCTGCTGGCGTGGCCGGTCGCCTGCGGCAGCGCGGTCGCCGACCGGACGCGCGCGCTCAGCTTTTCCGACGGCATTCTTCAAGTAGAAGTCGCCGACGCCGGGTGGCGGCGCGAACTCGCCAACCTGGCAACGCGCTACGTGGCGTTGATCAACAAGTATTCGGTGACCGCGGTGAGGCGGATTGAGTTCGTCGTTAAAGCGTGAAAGAAGTTAAGGCGTGAAAGTCACCGACAAAGAGGTATCCTACGTTGCCGACTTGGCTAACCTCGATCTCACCGAGGAAGAGCGCGGCCGAATGCTGCGCGATTTGAACTCCATCCTGGAATATGTCGAGCGCCTGGGTGAACTCGATACCGGTAACGTCGCGCCTATGGCCCAGGTTTCAGATCGCTACGGCGTGGACGAGTCGCGCCAGGGCAGCGGTCGCTTCGCCTATGCCATTCGCGAGGACGTAAAGGACGGGTTACGCAAATCGCTACCACATGACGTCGCTCTCCATAATGCTCCGGACACTGATGGGACGTTTTTCAAAGTGCCGAAGGTGATCGAGAGATAGATGGCCGCGAAGACCATTGACGACATTCGCGGCGCAATCGCAGAGCGCCAGACGACCGCGACCGCTGCGGCGGGCGATTTCTATTCGCGCATCAAGAAAGAAGATCCCGAGATCGGCGCGTTTCTGACTCTCTGCGAGGAACGGGCGCTGGCTCAGGCTGGCCTCATCGACGCCATGGCTGCGGAGGGAAAAGACTTGCCGCCGCTCGCGGGAGTTCCAGTTGCGATCAAAGACGTCATGGTGACGAACGGTGTGCGGACGACCGCCGGCTCGAAAATGCTCGACAATTTTATTCCACCGTATGACTGCACGGCGGTTGCTCGCCTGGAAGCGGCGGGCGCGGTGATTCTCGGCAAGCTTAATTGCGATGAGTTCGCCATGGGCTCGTCAACGGAGAACTCGGCTTATCACGTCGTACACAATCCGCGCGATAAGAGTCGCGTGCCCGGCGGGTCGTCAGGTGGATCCGCTGCTGCGGTGGCGGCAGACATGGCCGTAGCCACGCTTGGCTCCGATACCGGCGGATCGATTCGCCAGCCCGCGTCGTTTTGCGGCGTCGTCGGATTGAAGCCGACCTATGGACGCGTATCTCGCTACGGGCTGATTGCGTTCGCATCGTCGCTCGATCACATCGGGCCATTCGCGAATACGGTGAAAGATGCCGCCCTGATCCTGCGTACGATCGCTGGGCGCGATCCCATGGATTCGACTTCCACCGAAATTCCCGTGCCCGATTATGTGGCGGAGTTGGAGAAGCCCGTCAAAGGTTTGAGAGTTGGCGTGGCGAAAGAATATTTCGGCGCCGGGCTCGATCCCGAAGTGCGCGCGGTCGTAGAAGCTGCGATTCAGAAGCTGGCGGAGTTGGGATGCGAAGTTGTATCAGTCAGTTTGCCGCACACCGAATATGCGATTCCAACGTATTACATCGTCGCCACGGCGGAAGCCTCGTCGAACCTCGCGCGCTTTGATGGCGTGCGCTACGGCTTTCGCGCGAAGGCAAACACGCTTTCAGAAATGTATCGGCAGACGCGCGATNGCGGATTTGGCGTGGAAGTCAAGCGCCGCATCATGCTTGGCACCTACGCGTTGAGCGCCGGTTACTACGATGCTTACTATCTCAAGGCACAAAAAGTGCGCACGCTGCTCACGCGCGACTTCCATGAAGCCTTCAAAAAAGTAGATGTGATTGCCACGCCGACCTGCCCGACGCCGGCGTTCAAATTAGGTGAGAAAATCGATGATCCCCTGGCCATGTATCTCGCCGATATCTACACCGTAACTGCCAACTTAGCCGGTATTCCGGGAATTTCGATTCCCTGCGGTGAGAATCATGAAAAGTTGCCGATTGGGTTACAGTTGTTTGCGGGTCACTTTGATGAAGGTACGCTGCTGCGAGTGGCATATGCGTATGAGCAGGGTCGTCCTTAGCCGTTAGCGGTTCGCTGCTACGGTTGCCTACAGCGCCTCATAATATCGCTCGCCCGAGCATGCTTTGCAGAGCACGCGCCCGCCGCGCACAACCTCGCGCCGGAAGTTGATCCCTTCACCGCACTCGGCGCAGACGATACGCTCACCCTTGTATCCCGGGAACTCTTCCGCCGGCAGGTCGACTTTCACCCACTGCTTGGTGAATAGATCNTCATCCGCCATCTCGCGATAGGCCAGCATTTGCTGCTGATTTTTGTTTTCGATTTCGGGATGCATCGACCGCGCCCGCGACTTGGACGATTCCTTCGCGGCAATGCGGATGGCTTTGCCGCGGCTCACGTCCTTTATTCCCAAATCGACGAAGGTTGCGGCCATCTTTCCCCAGTCGCGAAATTTCAAAGCGCGCTTTCCGAGACGGCATCCGGTGACAACAGCGATCGCGTCGGTGGCGCAACGATCAATCTCGACGAAGGTGACCAAGCGCTTGCGATCTTTTCCACGCGGCTCTTCGATGCCGAGATTCTCGAGGCCCAGCATGGCTAGGCGGACGCCGAGTACTTGCCCAGCGCAGAGGTGGCCATGGGCGATTTCAGCTTCGCGAAGATAGTCGTCGAGAGAGAGCATGATAGCAGTTCCCAGTTCAGGATCTTCCATGCCAACGCTGCGTCAGGGATTTAGATACATCCCTTTACCTTCGTCTCCACCGAACTCCGTCTTTTGTATTTTCAACGATGATTCCCGCCGTGATCGTCTCCGCACGAATCGCATCCGCGAGTTGAAAATTACGCGCTTTTCTTGCAGTCTGCATTTGATCGAGCTTTTGTTGGACTTGTTCGTCCGTGAGTTGGGGAGTGCCCGCTATCTCCAACAGCTCGGGGCTGATTTCTTTTTCGTGCCCCTCGGCGCGCGCCCATTCGAGAATTGCTTTCATTTTAGGCTGATCGTCATCTTTCAGCACGCCGAATATCTCGTCGAACGTGGCCAGCGCACCGAGCAGCGGCTTCACGTCGTCCTGGCGGACTTCATCAGCGTCGAGCGCGGAGTTGACTTTGCGCAACATGTCAAACAGGGCGGCTTGCGCCTCGGCCGTGTTGAGATCGTCGTCGAGGGAGCTCTTTATCTTGTCGATGGTCTCCTGCCCCAGTTGCGCCATCTGGGGTGTAGATCCGGCCGGGAATTTCGTACTGGTCAGGCGAAAGCGGAAATTTCGCAGCTTCTCCACCGAACTCGCTGCCGATTTCAAGCCATCGAAGGTAAAGTTGAGCTGATTGCGATAGGGCACCTGGGTCAGGAGCCAGCGAATCGACGAAGGCTTATGTCCGCGCAGCACCAGATCTCGGATCGTAAAGAAATTCCCCAGGCTCTTCGACATCTTCTGGCCTTCGACCAGCAGAAAACGTGCATGAAACCAATAACGGGCAAACTGCTGTCCGGTCAGCGATTCCGACTGCGCAATTTCGTTTTCGTGGTGGGGAAAAATCAGGTCTTCGCCGCCAGCGTGCAGGTCGAAGCTCGGCCCTAGTTCCGCCATCGACATCACCGAGCATTCAATATGCCATCCCGGGCGCCCCGGTCCGATTGCCGTGTCCCACGAGGCTTCCCCCGGCTTCGGAGCTTTCCAGAGGGCGAAGTCGCGGGCGCTATCTTTTTCATACTCGTCGACATCGACGCGAGCACCGTCATTCATGCCGGCAAAATCTTTTTTCGAAAGCTTGCCGTAGTCGGGAAACTTGGCGATCCGGAAATAATAAGAGCCATCTTCGGTGCGATAGGCGAAACCTTTTTTCACCAGTTCGGCAATGAATTCAGCCATGGCGTTAATGTGTTCGGTGGCGCGCACGAAAATTGGCTTTTCAATACTTAACGTGCCCGAATCCTCTAGAAAAGCCTGCACATACTTTGCGGTGTACTGTTGCACAGACACGCCGTCCCGCGCGGAGTTGCGAATGATCTTGTCGTCGACATCGGTGATGTTCATTACGTAGCGGACGTCGTACCCGCTCTGGCGAAGGAAGCGATAGAGGAGATCGACGGCGATGAAGGTGCGGAAGTTGCCGATGTGGCCGTAGTCGTAGACGGTCGGGCCGCAAGCATACATGCGGACGCGATTGTCGTCGAGCGGATGGAAGTCTTCGATCTTCCCGGAAAGAGTGTTATAGAGGCGTAGAGCCATAGGTTCGCAGAGTGATATTCGCAGAGTGATGGATGACTTCGCGCGTTGAGCACGAATCTTTCATTCTAGGGGCGCGAAAGAAGACGGGTCAAATGGCAGTGCTGAGTGAAGCGAAGGCTTTCGCCTTAGAAGTTATGCGGCCGGCGCCGGTAGATCGCTCTCCACATCTTCGTCTTCGGCATCGCTATCATCAGAGGCTTCTCCCGCCGGCCGTTCCGGGTTGCGCGTTTCGGCAGCGGGTAGT
>JGI12635J15846_10000432_pt1 | contig 35520 bp, 29 predicted proteins | sample BlaSpr_A8_OM2_M2_FD_15846 | JGI IMG/M metagenome (IMG submission 15846)
GCCGGAAATTCGCAGGAGGAATCCCATCGGGCACCCCTTACGTTCGGCGGAAGTACCTTCCAAGTGGATGAAGCGCACCATACACATTACCGGAAAAATTGAACCCTTCTTTGGCACTCTGGACGAGAACATCCGTTCGCTGGAGGACTTTCTCCGTGTGCGTACCCATTTGCACGACACGCGGCTGACCGTCGAAGGCGATCAGGAAAGCGTCGACCAGGCGGTGCGCATTGTGGAGGAATATAACCACCTGACGCGGCACGGGCGAGAGCTTTCGAGCGCGGAGGTGAAGTCGCTGCTGCGCGTGGCGACAGAAGAGCCGCATGAATCGCCGCGGGGGATGTTTGAGCATGGGCGGACGCGTTCGTTCGGCAAGAAGGTAGTTACGCCGAAGACGGCTACGCAGCGGCGGTACATGGAAGAGATCGAGTCGCACGACATGACGTTTGGGATCGGCCCGGGCGGCACGGGGAAGACCTATTTGGCCGTGGCGATGGCGGTGAGCGCGCTGCTGACCAAGCAGATGAACCGCATCATCCTGGCGCGCCCTGCGGTGGAAGCGGGGGAGCGGCTGGGGTTTCTGCCGGGGACACTGCAGCAGAAGATCGATCCGTACATGCGGCCGCTGTACGACGCGCTGTACGACATGCTGGATGCGGACAAATTGGAGCGGTTCCTGGAGAAAGGAATCATCGAGGTTGCGCCGCTGGCGTTCATGCGAGGGCGGACATTGAATGATTCGTTCGTGATTCTCGACGAAGCGCAGAACACCACCAGCGAGCAGATGAAGATGTTTTTGACGCGGCTCGGATTTAATTCGAAGGCGGTGATTACCGGGGACATTACGCAGATTGATTTGCCGAGCGGGAAGAAGAGCGGGTTGATCGAGTCCATGGAAATCTGCGGGCGGATTCCCGGAATCAGCACGGTGCAGTTTGGCGAGAAGGACGTGGTGCGGCACAATCTGGTGCAGCAGATTATCCGGGCGTATGAAGAGCATGACGCGGCGCAGCCGCGGCGCGGGGGCGGCGAAAGAGCGCAGAGCGTGAATAAAGAGGCGGCGAAGCCCGAGATACCCCGCAATTAGTAGAGAATGAAACGCAAACGACGCGAAGCCAGGCCCGGGGTTTCAGGAGAGGGCTTCCCTGCGATTGAAAATCACCAGCGCATAGTTCGGGTGAATTTGCCTGCCCTTGAGCGGTTCCTCCAGCAAGTGAAAACAGAGATAGGTTTGGGGAAGGATTGCGTGGCGATCCGGTTGATTGGCAATCCGGAAATGGCGCGGTTGAATGAGACATATCGCAAAAAGAATGGCGTCACCGATGTGCTGTCGTTTCCTGTGGCTGCGGATTCTGCGAAGCCTGGCACATTGAGGCAGCAGGTCCAGAAAGCGCGCGGGGGATTCCTGGGCGACATCGCGATTGCGCCGAAGGTTGCGCGGCGAAATGCAAAGTCGCTCGGACGGCAACTTCCGGAGGAATTGAAGGTGCTGATTCTGCATGGCGTCCTACACCTTTTGGGATACGATCATGAAACCGACCGGGGCGAGATGGAACGCATCGAGATGCGATTGCGGCGAAAGCTGGGAATTGCGTAATGCTGGGAACCTGGGCATTTGTCGGCAGCATCCTGATATTGGCTTTGGGGCTGCCCATTTTTTCTTACCTGACGCTGATCTATCGCGAGTTGGGGCGCATGACCACGGGCCGCGTCCATGAGCACCTGGAAATATTCGAAGCCGAGATTGAACCCAAGCTAAAAATCAACCGGAGGAGCGGAGGGCGAACGTTCCGCATCCTCGGACATTTCTGGTTGGCGTTTGTGGTGCTGGAGACGACACGCGCGGTTGTCTATCTGGTGCCGAACCGGTTGGAAGCGGGAGTGCAGTTCCTGGTGTTTCTCTCGCTGGAAGTTGTGATCGCCATGCACTTCGTTCCGGACATGCTGCTGTACCGGACGGAGGGGCGCTGGCTGGTGCCGTTGCTGCCGCTGGTCCGGTTGGCGATGCTGCTGGTTTGGCCAGTCCGGGTTTTTCTGGAAGGCGCGGAATCGCTGGCGCGAATTTCGGAGCAAGATGCGGAGCGCACGCAGGGGCAGCGCGCGGAAGAGGGAATTGAAGCGCTGGTGGAAGCGGCGGAAGAGGAAGGCATCATTGAGCCGTCGCAAGCCGACCTGATCGAGCAGGTGGTGGAGTTCAGCGACAAGCGGGTGCGCGAGGTGATGACGCCGCGGCCGGACGTGGTGGCGATGCAGGCGGACGCGACGCTGGAAGAGATGCACACGCGATTTGTGGAGACGAAATTCGCGAAGATGCCCGTGTATGGAAAATCGCTGGACGATATTTTGGGCGTGGTGCACGCGCAAGACCTGCTGCAGATTGCGGATACGGATTTGCCGAAACGCAAGGTGCGGGAATTGATGCGTGCGGTGCTGTTTGTGCCGGAGACGAAGCTGGGGTCGGAGTTGCTGAAGGAGATGCGGCAGAAGGGGCAGTCGATGGCGGTGGTGATTGATGAATACGGATCGGTGGCGGGGATCGCTACGGTGGAGGATTTGCTGGAAGAGATTGTTGGCGAAAAAGGCGCCGGGGAGATGAAGCCAGCGCCGGATGCGGTGCGCGAGCCGGATGGCAGCCTGGTGCTGCGGGGCAGCATGGATATCGAAGATGTGGAAGAGCTGCTGGGGATTCACTTCGGAGAAAATTCCGACGAAACGGTGATGACGATCGCGGGATTGTTGAGCCATGTTTCGGGAAAAGTGCCGGCGCCGGGCGACAAGGTGGACATTGCGGGATACCGGTTCGAGGTGTTGGAAGCGAACCAGCGGAAGGTGCTGCGGCTCCGGGCACGGCATCTGCCGGCGACGGGGCAAACCGCTCCCCGCTAGTTCTTTCGAAACCCCAGGTTCAAGTAGAGTGGGTCAGTTTCCGATTATCCGACTTCCATGATAGGTCTTTGCCAAGAGGGCAAAAGCTAAGGGCCGGGAACCCCAGGGGGTCCCGGCCCTATTCTTTTTAACGCCCGTGATCGCGATCGTGATCCTTACCAAGCTCATGGACTTTGTAGTGCTGGCTAAATTGGCCCTTGTCGCCATATTCCCAAACGTCGCCACTGCGGGAATCAAAGAACGCGTGGTTGCCCCCGCTATACGAGAATTGGATACGAGCGAAGTCTCGATCGTCCGCCATGGTGGCCTGGGGTTGAAAGATTGGTTTCAGTACGATTACAGCAAGAAGCAAAGCGATGATTGTCAGGATAGTCTTCGTGTAAAGGTCAATGCGCATGTGAGCGCCTCCTAGTTTCCGCAGATTGCCGGACGTCTCAAATTCAGCATCTTTGAGCCCAATAGCACCGAATCGTTCTGAGCCGGGGAGCGGGCTGACCGTCGAGGTCCACCCGCGTTCATTTCCGAATCGCAGCGCGGCCCTGAGGGGACGCACGCCACGTTGGAAATGCCCAATCGTGACGTAGTCTTACCAAACGCCTGTTATCGAAACTGTTCAATTTTACACACACCGTGCGGTGGCCCGAGCGACGAGCAGGAGCGGCAACAGGTAGGCCACAGGGGTCATGCAATCGGCATGCGACGGGGGGTGCCGGGCGGCACGGCGAAGTCTGCGTAGCTGGGAGGTGGTGGAGACGCGCCCTTGGCAGATGTCCGGTTGAGCTCGCAGCGCTTACCGGTAACTGGCTTTGGCTTGCCCAAAACCAAAGGTTAAGGAAACGCTTGTTCTGACATCTCCCCGATCCCGCGCTATACTCGGAGCACTCGACATTCATGTCGACATCGGCGTTTTTGCCGAGAAGGAGGTGATCCAGTGAGGTACGGTTTACGTTGACGCAGTAGAGGAGGCGCTTGTGAGGTTGCCGAGCGCCTCTCTCCTTTTGTCCCGCCCGTCCGAATTCCCTGTGATTTGATGAATTTATTTGGCGTATTGTCGCTAGCCTGGCCTGATCAACGCGCTTGCCGGAGAAGTTGGTCCCGGTACTCTAAGGCCAGTTCGGCAGCATGTTCACGATTGCTGGTTCAAACTGCGCCTGTGGTCCTAAGACCACCTGATTGTTTTCCACCGAGAAGGGCAGACTAATGCTCAGCGGTTGCACACTCGGCCCAGAAATTGTCAGGAGTAAGCATCTTGGTTGATTCTCCGCCGCCAGCTTTCCCCACCAATATGAGTCCAATTCTCCCGCCACGTCCTGCTCACGAGCCGTGTTGATCGTGATGATCGCGATCGCATTTTTGTTCCTCGCACGCTCGACGATGGCCCCATAGACGGCATCCAATTCGGTCTCGTCGTCAAATTCAGCCTCTTCGTAATAACGGCCTTCCGGCGTTATGACGACCACGATTGCACAGGAGTATTCCTGTTTCTCCTCAAGTAGATATTTCTTTTCGATTTCCAGTAGGCTCAACGCGAGTTTTGTTAGGTCTTCCACACGGAGTATTCCATCTCAGGTGAACCTCAATTGTCCAGACGTTTTGGTGATCCCCCTATGCTGAACCACATGCCTGATTAACGCGGAAATCCGCAACTAAGCCACTCTCCAGTTTCCGTGCGCGTTTGAGTGATTCCCGCGATACTATTAACGAGGCGGCTTGGATTTACGCGTGGCGAGAGATGACTGTGTGCGGCGGAGCTTGCGGAGACTAAATGAGCGAGGGTATGGGACAGAAAAAAGCGGAAGCGAAGAAGGGATTTAAGGCGGGATTTGTGGCCATTATTGGGAGGCCGAACGCGGGGAAGTCCACGCTGGTGAACCGGCTGGTGGGGCAGAAGGTGGCGATTGTTACTTCGAAGCCGCAGACGACGCGAAACCGGATTCAGGGAATTGTGACGAAGCCGGAGGGGCAGATTGTGTTTATTGATACGCCGGGGTTGCATGAGGGCACCACGGCTTTGAACCGGCAGATGATGCGCGAGGTGGCGGCGGCGCTGGAAGAGATTGATGTGCTGCTGTTGATGGTGGATGCGAGCCGGACTATGCCTCATGCCGACTCGCTGCTGCTGGACAGGGCGCAGCGTTATCAGAGCAAGACTATTTTGGCCTTGAACAAGACTGACCGCGTGCCGAAGCCGAAGCTGTTGCCGCTGCTGGATGCGTTTGGCAAGGCGTTTCCGTTTGCGGCGCTGGTGCCGATTTCGGCGCTGAAGGGGGATGGTTGCGACGCGCTGGTTAAGGAAATTTTCAAGGCGCTGCCGGAGGGCGAGGCTTATTTCCCGGAGGACCAGATTACGGACCAGCCGGAGCGATTCCTGGCTGGCGAATTGATTCGCGAGAAGGCGATTCAATTGACGTATCACGAAGTGCCGCACGCGCTGGCGGTGATTATTGACAAGTATGAAGAGGGGCCGACGCTGCTGAAGATTCACGCTACGTTGCATGTGGAGCGGGATTCGCAGAAGAAGATTTTAATCGGCCATAAGGGAGACATGCTGAAGCGAGTCGGGACCGAAGCTCGCAAGGAGCTTGAGAAGTTGCTGGGAACGAAGATTTATTTGGCTATGTTTGTGAAGGTGGTGCCGGACTGGCGGGAGAATCCGGGGAAGGTGCGGGAGTTGGATTGGCATTCGCAGTTGGAGGCGTTGGCGGAAGATCAGGGAGGGCAGTTTGGCGGGGCGGAAGAAGAAAAGGACTAACGCAGAGTTCGCAGAGAGCGCTGAGTTCGCTGAGAAGAGGGAGGATGTGGCAGCGGGTTGCGAAAGGGCTGATTGGTTGCCGCGGTCCCTCCGTCCCGGTGAAGCACACGGGACGCAAACGGCGCGCTCCGTGGCCGGCGCGCCGCGGACGGCGCGGAAGAAAAAGCCGGCCACTCCGGTCGGGATGACAAACTAAGAAAAAGCAAGAGTAACCCAAGAGCACAGGCAGGAGTGCCTGTGCCACAGTGCAGACGCCGCTACTCGGGGGCGGCGATGCCTAGGGATTTCATTTTGCGGTAGAGGTGGGAGCGCTCGAGGCCGAGGGCGGAGGCGGTTTGGGTCATGTTCCAGCGATGCTCCTGGAGTTTGCGGAGGATGAATTCGCGCTCGTAGGCGCTGCGGGCTTCGTGGAGCGTGGAGTATGGTTGCTGCGGGCTTTCGGCTACGCCGCGGAAGAGTTCGGGCGGCAGGTGGTGAGGTTCGATGCGGGCTTGCGGGCAGACGATCACCAGGCGTTCTACCAGGTTTCTTAATTCACGGACATTGCCGGGCCAGGGGTAGCGCAGCAGGATTTCCATTGCGCCGTCGGTAAGTTCGCGCGTTTTTTTGCCATATTCGGAGCTGAATTCCGCGAGGAAGTATCGCGCCAGGACCGGAATGTCTTCCTTGCGGTCGCGCAACGGAGGAACGAAGAAGGGAATTACGTTTAGGCGGTAGAAGAGGTCCTGACGGAAGGCACCGCGGGCGATTTCCTGCTCGAGATTTTTGTTGGTGGCGGCGATGACGCGCACATCCACGTGGAGAGTCTGATTGGAGCCGACGCGCTCGAAGCGCTGCTCTTCGAGGACGCGGAGGACTTTGGATTGGGTGCGGAGGCTCATGTCGCCGACTTCGTCGAGAAAGAGCGTGCCGCCGTCGGCTTTGGCGAACTTGCCGATTTTGTCTTCGCTGGCCCCGGTAAAACTTCCTTTCACGTGGCCGAAGAGTTCGGATTCGATGAGTTCCTCGGGGATGGCGGCGCAATTTACTTCCACGAAGAATGCCTTGTTGCGAAGGCTGGCGGCGTGCAGCGAACGGGCGACCAGTTCTTTTCCGGTGCCGCTTTCGCCGTAGATCAGGACGCGGCCGTTGGTCGGGGCCGTGACGGCGATCTGCTGGCGGAGGGCTTTCATGGGAACGCTGTCGCCGACGATGCGATAGCGATGGCCGAGTTCCGTGTGCAGCAGTTGATTTTCTTCCTGCAGGCGGCGCTGTTCGATGGCGTTGCGGACCAGAACAATGATTCTTTCGAGCGAGAGAGGTTTCTCGATGAAATCAAAGGCACCCAATTTGGTGGCGCGAACCGCGGTCTCGATGGTGCCGTGGCCGGAGATGATGATGACGCTCGGCGGCTGCGGAAGGCTCTGGATGCGGCTAAGGGCTTCCAAGCCGTCCATGCCGGGCAGCCAGACGTCGAGGAGCACGACTTCGACGGCACCGGAGGCTAGGCGCTCGAGAGCGATCTCGGCGGATTCGACGGCTTCGACGGAGTAGCGCTCGTCGCGCAGGATGGAGGAGAGCGACTCGCGGATGCCGGCTTCGTCATCCACGATGAGAATTTTGGGGCTGGCGCTCATCGGTCGGTGTCGGCTCCGGCTCGTTCGGTGGCCGCGGCGGCGGGAAGTTCCGCGACAGGCAATTCAATCAGAAACCGCGAACCCCTGGGCTGGTGATCTTCCATGCGCAAAGAACCGCCATGTTCGGAAATAATGCGAGCCGCGATGGCCAAACCCAAACCTGTGCCGCGATCCTTGGTCGAGAAATGAGGCAGGAACAATTTGTCCTTGTCTTCCGGCGAAATGCCTTTACCGGTATCGGAAACGGAGATTTCAATAGTATCGGATTCCGCGCGCAATTGCGTGGTCACGCCGATTTCGCGGAAGGGCTCGCCTTCGAGAGCTTCCGCAGCGTTGTCAATCAGATTGACGATGACGCTGCGCAGGAGCTGGCCATCGGCGCGGATCGCGGGGAGATTCGGCTCGAGATTTATTTTGAGATTGATGCCGTCGAGACGCCCGGAGAATTGCTGCAATGCTTCTTCAACGGCGATGTTCGCATCCGTTGGGTGGAGCCGGGCGGTGGGGAAGCGGACGAACTGAGAAAATTCGTTGACGAGTGAGGAAAGCGTGGAGACTTCGCGCACGATGAGGCCGGCGCATTCCTGGGTGATGCGGGTGAGCTCGGGGTCTTTGGGATTTTCGTGAGATTCCTCGCGGCGCTGCAGATGATGAATCAGCCGCTGCGCGGAGAGCTGGATGGGGGTGAGGGGATTCTTGATTTCGTGGGCGATGCGGCGGGCGACTTCCTGCCAGGCAGCGGATTTTTGGGCGTGGAGCATTTCGGTGAGGTCATCGAAGACCAGCACATAGCCCATGTTGGCGCGGAGGGGACCCAGCGAACTGACGGTAACGGCCAAGTGGCGCACGCGCCCATTCACGATGACCTCGATCTCACGCGAGACGACGCCCATCCGGAGGGCCCGGCGCATCAGGGATTGCACCGTGCGATGAGGATCGGGACCCAGGAGGCCTTCGAGGGATTCAATACTCTTCTCGCCGATATTGAACATGCGGAGGAGTGCGGCGTTGGTGCGCTGGATCACGCTGTCGGCGTTCAGGTAAATGACGCCCGCGGGAATATTTTCCAGCACGGTTTCCATGAGCTGGCGGCGGCGTTCGAGTTCCTGCACGGCTTGCTGCAGGTTGCGGGTGAATTCGTCGATCTGCGAACGGCTGTCGCGTAACTGGGTGGTCATGGTGTTGAAGGAACGAACCAGAACACCGAGTTCGTCCTGCACCTGTTCAGGGACTTGATAATCGAAATTCCCGGAGGAGACTTCACGCGTGCCTTCCGCGAGGGCCTGAATCGGGACGGTGACCTGCTTGGCAAGGAACAAGGCGACCCACATGGCGGCGGAGAGAACCAGCACGGTGAAAAAGAATAGAATCAGCAGCATCTGGCGCTTCAAAGCGCGAAGATTCTGCTTTACGTTTTCGTATTGCCTGGTTTGTTCCTGAATGACAGTCCAGCGCTTCAGAAAATCGGGACCGGTGCGAAACGCGGCGACGAGCGTTCCTTGCTCCGACCCGTGGAGGGTGACCGGCACGTGCGCGGCGAAATAACTTTTATTTTTGGATTGCCAGATTTCGACGCCGCTCGGCAATGTGCTTTGTAGGCTGGCTTGTTCGCCGTTGACGCTGCAGATGTTGAGCGAACGGTCTTCCTGCTGGTCACCGCAAACGACGCCGCCTTTGACGAACTTGCCTTTGGAGTCAAACACCCAGACGGCATCGAGGCCATTTGCGAATGAGTGCTCCAGGAAAGCTTCAGGAGTTTCGCCGGCGTGCTGCGCGGCCTGGTCGCCCAGGGTGTGGAGACGCGGAAGCATGCCGCGGCCGAGATCATTCAGGAGTTTCTGGGTTTCTTCCGAGGCGATTTCGAGGGGGCGGGGGAACCAGCGGCCCAGCGTGCGATTGAGCAGGGAATAGCTGACAAAGAACATGAAGACGATGGGAAGCAGCGATATAGCCGTCGCGCCGAGGACCATCTTGGTTTTGAAGCGTGCGCCAAGCTGGTCTTTGCTCCGCTCGGCCCAGAGGCGGACGATGCTGCGAGTGAGGATTAGTCCAAAGATGAGCAGGGCCGCAGTGATGAAGCTGGAGACAGCGTAGAGAGCGATGACCTCGCGCCAGGATTGCGGCTCGAGCGGGACGTCCAGCGAACCGAGAGTGAAAACAGCAGCAAGAAGAAGGGTGACGAAGACGCCGCCGAGGGCGAGCCGGACGCGGAGTTTGTCAGTGGAGGGGCTCATCGGGCGCCCTCCAGCGGCTGCGGCAAGAAGGGGCGTAGGGCGCATTGGGAGCAGAGCGGCGCGTGGCTCCGGCAAAAGTTCTTGCCCGTGTGCACAATCAGAGCATGAAATTCATTGATGAGTTGAGGGTCGTTGGGTAAACTCTTTTCGAACAGCCCCCTGATCTCTTCGTAAGATTCTTTCCCGAGTGCGAGTCCATGGCGTTGCAGAATGCGCCTCGTATAGGTATCCACAACAAAGACCGGGTGATTCCCTGCGTAGAGCAATATGGAATCCGCGGTTTCGGGACCGATGCCGTGCACGCTCAAGAGTTGCTCTCGCAATTTCGCGGTGGGAGTGCGGAACATCACCGTAAGGGAGCCACGATGCTCTTTTCGGAGAAACTTCACAAATCCCTTCAGCTTTCGCGCCTTCTGCCGGAAGTAGCCCGACGAGCGGATCAGGCGGGCGAGTTTGGCCTGGGGTACCTTTTCAAGGGCAGAGGGCGTGAGCAATTTCGCCTGGCGCAAATTAGCGATGGCGCGTGCGGCGTTTATCCAGTTGGTATTTTGGACGAGGATCGCGCCTACGATCACTTCGAAGGGCGTTCGCCCCGGCCACCAGTGTTGCTCACCGTGAGCCTGAAACAGGGCGTCGAAGTATTGCCGCAATATGGACAGGCTCTCCAAAGATGGGGCGGTACGGCCGCGTGGGCTTCGGCCGGGTTGGCTGAGCGGCTCGCTGGCGCGGGGGGATGCGGGCAAAGTGGGGCTCGTACACATCTCTTTCGCACGATATCGACGCCTTGCGGGCAAGTCAAGAACGCGACCCTGTCCTTCCTTTCCATACCCTGTTCAACTGTACAGGTATTAGCGAATTCACAACGATGGTTCAAAATCAGACGCCGCAGACACAGCCTCTTTGCTATGTTTGGCGTTAGGTGCACGAGTTCTAGGGAGCGCTGCGGATGTCTGTCCGTCTAGGCGAAATTCTACTAAAGGAAAGCCTGATTACCCAGGACCAACTGGATAAGGCGCTGGAATTTCAGCGTTCGAATGGCGGCAAGCTAGGTAGCTGCCTGACGAAGATGGGCTTTATCACCGATGATGACATCACCGGTGTGCTTTCGCGGCAATACGGCGTGCCCTCCATCAATCTGAAATATTACGAAATCGATCCGAACGTCATAAAGCTCATCCCGCAAGATACGGCCCTGCGCTATCAGGTGGTTCCTCTTTCGCGAGTTGGCTCGGTTCTGACGATTGCGATGACCGACCCGACGAACGTCTTCGCGATGGACGACATCAAGTTTATGACCGGCTTCAACGTGGAGCCGGTGGTGGCGTCGGAATCGGCGATTGGTGAAGCGATTGGCAGGTTCTATGGCGGCGGGGCTTCCAGCCACGAGGAGTTAAGCAATTTGATGAAGGACCTGGTGGACGAAGACCAGGAGCTGGAACTGGCGGCCGAAGAGCAGGAACTGGACGCGGCTTCGCTGGAAAGGGCGGCGGAAGAAGCGCCCATCATCAAGCTGGTGAACCTGATTTTGACCGACTCCGTGAAGCGGGGCGCGAGCGACATCCACGTGGAGCCATACGAAACGGAAATGCGGGTGCGTTTCCGCGTTGACGGCGTTTTGCAAACGGTGATGAATCCGCCCATGAAGCTCCGGGATGCGATCACCAGCCGCATGAAGATCATGGCCAAGCTGGACATCGCGGAAAAGCGCCTGCCACAAGACGGCCGCATCATGATCAAGTACAAGGCTGACGGGCGAAAGAAAGAACTCGACTTCCGCGTTTCGACGGTGCCGACACTTTACGGCGAAAAGATTGTGCTTCGACTTCTGGATAAGGAAAACCTGCGCCTGGATATGACCAAGCTGGGTTTCGAGCCGGAGTCGCTGAAGAAATTCGAACGCAATATTTTGAAACCTTACGGCATGGTGCTGGTGACAGGGCCGACGGGTTCCGGAAAAACGAACACGTTGTACTCCTCGGTGGCACGGTTAAACCAGGTAGACACCAACATCATGACCGCCGAAGACCCGGTCGAGTTCCAGTTGTCGGGCATCAACCAGGTGCAGATGAAGGAACAGATCGGCCTGAACTTCGCCGCCGCCCTGCGCGCCTTCCTGCGGCAAGACCCCAACATCATCCTGGTCGGGGAAATTCGAGACTTTGAGACGGCGGAAATCGGCGTGAAGGCTGCCCTCACCGGTCACTTGGTACTTTCGACGCTGCACACCAACGATGCGCCGTCCACCATCAGCCGTTTGATGAACATGGGTATTGAGCCGTTCCTGGTGGCCACTTCGGTGAACCTGATTTGTGCGCAGCGCCTGGTGCGCCGGATTTGCGTGAATTGCAAGGAAGAGCTGGAAGTTCCGGAGCAGGCCTTGATCGATGCCGGGTATACGCCCGAAGAGGTAAAGACGACGAAGATTTACCACGGGAAGGGCTGCTCCACCTGCAGCAAGGGCGGGTACAAGGGCCGCACAGGTTTGTATGAAGTGATGGAGATTAACGACGAATTGCGCGAGCTGATTCTGGTTGGCGCCTCTGCCCTGGAACTGAAGAAGAAGGCGATTGAACAGGGGATGATCACGCTGCGCCGCAGCGGGCTGATCAAGGTTGCGCTCGGCCAGACCACAATGGAAGAGGTTTTGCGCGAAACGGTTTTGTAAGCAGGAAAGGGTGCAGAAATGCCAGGGATAACGCTCAGCGAATTGCTCAAGAAGATGATCGAAATGGGAGGCAGCGACCTTCATATCACGACGAACAGCGCGCCCCGGGTGCGCGTTCATGGCCGCCTGCGCCCACTGGACATGCCGCCGCTGACGGCGGCGGACACGAAATCGCTAGCGTATAGCGTGCTTACGGACGCGCAGAAACACCGGTTCGAGGAAAATCTGGAGCTAGACTTTTCGTTCGGTTTGAAGAATTTGGCGAGGTTCCGCGGCAACGTGTTCAATCAACGCGGCGCGGTCGGCGCGGTGTTCCGTACCATTCCCTGGGAGATCAAGGGCTTCGACGCCCTCGGCCTTCCGCTGGTGGCCAAGGGTCTTTGCGATAAGCCACGCGGACTGGTGCTGGTGACCGGCCCGACGGGTTCCGGCAAGTCCACGACGCTTGCAGCGATGCTGGACAAGATCAATGCCGAGCGCGAAGAGCACATGATCACGATCGAGGACCCGATCGAATTCCTGCACAATCACAAGAAATGCCTGGTAAACCAGCGCGAAGTGCACGCGGACACGCACTCCTTTGCCAACTCGCTGCGCGCCGCTCTTCGCGAAGACCCCGACGTGGTGCTCATCGGCGAAATGCGCGACCTGGAAACCATCGAGTCCGCGCTGCGTATTGCGGAAACCGGCCACTTGACGTTTGCGACGCTGCACACGAACTCCGCCGCGTCCACCATCAACCGTATTATTGACGTCTTCCCATCGCACCAGCAGCCGCAGATTCGCGCGCAGCTTTCCATGGTGCTGGAAGGCATTCTTTGCCAGGCGCTGCTGCCGCGTTCAGACAACCGCGGGCGACTGATGGTGATGGAAGTGCTGATACCCACGCCTGCGATTCGCAACCTGATTCGCGAAGACAAGATCCATCAGATTTATTCGGCAATGCAGACGGGTACGACGCAGACGGGCATGCAAACATTTAACCAGGGGCTGGCCAACGCGTATATGCAGAAGCTGATCACGCTGGATATGGCGTTGTCGCGGTCCTCGAATGCGGACGAGTTGCAGGACATGATCAACCGCGGGGTGGCTACTACGGCTGGAGGAACGGGGAAAGCCCCTGCCGGCCGCACTCCGGCGGGTTCGAAACATTAAGGGATTGTTTTCGGGAGACGGAAGGACTACAAAAATTTATCGGTTAAGGAGGAAAGGTTATGCCGGTCTTTACTTATCGAGGAACGAATCGGTCGGGCGGGTCTGTTGCCGGGGAAATGACGGCGGCGAGCAAGACGGAGCTGCAGTCGCTTTTGCGGCGCCAGCAAATCACGCCGACGAAAATGTCCGAAAAGGGCAAGGAGTTCAACATGCCCACGTTCGGCGGCAGCGTCAGCGCCAAGGAGCTAGCGGTGTTCACCCGCCAGTTCTCGGTGATGATCGACGCCGGCCTGCCCCTGGTGCAGTGCCTGGAAATTCTGGCCAGCCAGCAGGAGAACAAACTGTTTCAGAAGGTGCTGACGGGCACGCGTTCCGCGGTCGAAGGCGGAAGCAACCTGTCGACGGCCATGAAGCAATATCCCAAAGTTTTTGACCCACTCTACAGCAACATGGTGGAGGCGGGCGAGACGGGCGGTATTCTCGATACCATTTTGCAACGCCTTTCGACTTATATCGAAAAGAACGTGAAATTGAAGGCTGCCGTCAAATCGGCGTTAATCTACCCCGTCGGCGTCTTGACCATCGCAGGCGGCGTCATCACGCTGCTGCTTTGGAAAGTGGTGCCGATTTTCGCGACCCTCTTCGCCGGTTTGGGAGTGGATCTGCCGTTGCCGACGAAGATCGTCATTGCGTTGAGCAACTTTGTCGGCAGTATTTTCGGCTTGCTGCTGGTCGTGGGCCTAGTAGGAGCCGTCATCGCACTCAAAGTCTGGTATGGAACTACCCAAGGGCGCTTTGTCATGGATACCATCGTTCTCAAGTTGCCCATTCTTGGAATGCTAATGCGGAAGATCGCGGTGGCGCGGTTCACGCGAACGCTGGGCACATTGATCTCGTCTGGCGTGCCAATTCTGGAAGGCCTGGACATCACCGCGAGAACTTCCGGCAACGCGGTTGTCGAACGGGCGTTGTTCCAGGTGCGCAAATCTCTCGAAGAAGGCAAATCGCTGACAGAACCTTTGAAAGAGTCTGCGGTTTTCCCGGGCATGGTTACGCAGATGATCTCCGTCGGTGAGCAGACCGGCGCGATGGATGCCATGTTGCAGAAGATCGCGGACTTCTACGAAGATGAGGTGGACGCGGCCGTGAAGGACCTCCTGACCGCCCTCGAACCTATCATGATCGTTTTCCTGGGTACGGTCGTCGGTGGCGTGGTCATATCGATGTACTTGCCCTTGTTCACGTTGATCGGGAAACTCAGCAGTCACTAGAACAATAGCAGTTTGGAAATGGAGGACAGAGGAAATGCTTCTGTCCTCCATTTTCTGTTTAAGATGGATGTGGGGATGAGCGTGCGAACCGGGGGGTTGCCGCTCGACGCATGGAACAATCACTCAATCGCCGAGAATGGGTGGACTGGCTTACGCGTGTCCGCCTGCTGTTGATCGCTCTGATCCTTGGAGTCGGAGTCGTTTGGCCGCAATACGTTCCCGCCCCGGCTTCGCCCCGGTATTTCCTGCCAATCGTCATTCTGTGGATCACCATTGGCGTGCTGCACCTGATACTGGTGCGGTTGCTGCCGGAGGCGGGCTGGCTGGGCGGGCTGCAGGTGTCCTGCGACGTGGCGATGATCAGCGGGATCGTCTATACCACGGGGCTCCAGGACAGCTATTTCACTTCGCTCTATTTGCTGGTGATTATCGTTGCCAGCATCCTGTTCAGCCGTCAGGCTGCGTTCGTCACCGCCGCGGCGTGTCTCGCCGCGCTGGGGATACTGACCGGGCTGGTGCACTTTGGACGCATCCCACAAACTTCCGTTGCGGCGCCGACGGCCGAAAATCTGCGCATGTGGTTTCTGAGCAATACTTTTGGTTTTCTGGCGATTGCGTACCTTTCGAGCCTCTTAGCCCACTCGCTGCGCAGCAAGAGTTTCGAACTCGAGGAGAAAAGGGAAGAACTCCTGGAGTTGCAGGATTTCACGTCGGACATTATCCACTCCATGAGGGGCGGCCTGGTCACCACGGATTTGGAAGGCCGGGTGGTGCTGCTGAATCGCACCGGGGAGGAGATCCTGGGGCGGACGTTTGCGGAGCTTCGGGGGCGGGATATACGCGAAGTCAGCGCGGATTTCTGGCAGCACGAGATATCCACTCTTCCGGAGAAGTTATCTTTGCGGCGGGAAATTGAGGTGCGCATTCCCGGCGGGCAGAGGCGCTACCTGGGAATTTCGGTGTCACCGCTTCGAACGCGAGACGCCCAGCGCAGCGGATACGTTTTCAATTTTCAGGACCTGACGGAACTCCGGCGGCTGGAGCAGGAAGTGGCCACAAAGGAGCGGATGGCGGCGGTGGGGCGGCTCTCCGCGGCAATTGCCCACGAAATTCGGCAGCCGCTGACAGCCATGGCGGGAGCGGTAAAGGAACTGGCGCGGTTGGTGCCTCTCGAGGAAGACGAAAAGCGCCTGGTTAATATCGTGAGCCGGGAATCGGAGCGCCTGAATCAGATCATTACGGACTTTCTGAATTTCTCCCGCGAGAAGTCGTTTGTGTTTCAGGAAACGGACGTGCGGCCGCTGCTGGACGAAACGCTGATGTTGCTGGAGAGAAAACCCGGCGCCGCGCAAAAACTGCAAATTGTGCGGGCGTTTAACGGTGAAGAGTCCGTGGCGCGCGTGGATGCCAACAAGATCAAGCAGGTCTTCTGGAATCTCTGCGATAACGCCGTGCGAGCCATGCCGCAAGGCGGGACACTCACGGTTGGCATGGAGCGCGTTCCCGATTGGCTCCGAATTTCCTTCCGGGACACGGGGATAGGACTGGACCCGCAGCAGCGGGCAAAGATTTTCGAACCTCTGCAATCCAATTTTGAAGGCGGGACTGGACTCGGGCTGGCCATTGTCTACCAGATTGTGCAGGCACATAACGGGCGCATCATGGTCTACAGCGAGAAGGAAAAAGGCGCGGAGTTTATTCTTGAGCTCCCGCGGACGGAATGAGGCTCTATGCAAGCGACGAAAGTGGCGGCAAAAGAGACGAAGCGGGAAGCGGCGCATATTCTCGTGGTTGATGACGAGAAATCGCTCTGCGAACTGCTCGAGATCACCTTTCGCAAAGACGGACATCGCGTAGAAGTGGCTAATGGCGTGGAAGCCGCCCGGCGCAAGCTGGAGGGCTCTCTGTTCGATATCGTGATTTCCGACATTCGGATGCCGGGGGGAACGGGGCTGGAGCTTTTGAGGTTTGCCAAAGAAATCGCGCCGGATTCTTTTTTTCTGCTGATGACCGCGCTGCCGGACCTGGACACGGCGGTGGACGCCCTGAATTCCGGAGCGGACCGGTTTGTTATCAAAGATCACAATTACGTCGAACAGTTGCGCCGGGCAGTGAGCGAGGTTTCGGAAAGCCTGAAGTGGAAGAAGGAAGCCGGGTATCTCCGGCGGGAACTACGGCGCTTGACGGGCCTGGACAACATCATCGGGCAAAGCCCCAAGATGAAGGCCATCTTTGACATGATCCAGACGGTTGCGCCGCAAAACAGCCGCGTGCTGATTACCGGGGAAAGCGGGACGGGTAAGGAGCTTGTGGCGCGGGCAATTCACGAAAACAGCGCCAGGGCGCAGACGCCGTTTATCACCATTAATTGCGGAGCGTTTCCGGAAACGCTGCTGGAGTCCGAGTTGTTCGGCTATATGAAAGGCGCGTTCACGGGCGCGAACGAAAATCGGCGCGGGTTGTTCCAGGCGGCGGACGGCGGCACGCTGTTCATGGACGAAATTGGCAACATGAACCTGGCCATGCAAGTGAAGCTTTACCGGGTGCTCCAGGAAGGGAAGGTCCGGCCACTGGGGAGCAACGAAGAGCTGGATGTGGACGTGCGCGTGATCGCGGCCACGAACAAGGATTTGGAGAAAGCCATTGCTGCGGGAGAGTTCCGGGAAGATTTATTTTATCGTCTCAGCGTCATCCCGATTCATGTGCCTTCGTTGCGCGAGCGCCGCGAAGATATCCCGCTCCTGGCGCGACATTTTCTGGAGCAGTTCCGCAAGTCGATGGAAAAACCGATTCAGGGCATAGCGCCGGAGGCGATGAGCCGCCTGGAGGCGTATGACTGGCCGGGAAATGTTCGAGAGCTGGAGAATACCATCGAGCGGGCTGTGGCCCTGGAGAGCGGGACGGAGATTAGCGCCAAGGTTCTTCCGGACCGGGTCAGTGACGTCAATCCGGCGGTTTCCGCGTCCCTGGGGCAAGCCGACACGATCCTGATTCCGGAGGAAGGGATTAATTTTGAGCAAGTGGTTGCGGAGACGGAACGGCGGTACCTGATGGCCGCCCTTGAGAAGGCCGGCGGAGTCCGCACGCAAGCTGCAGAGATCTTGAAAATCAGCTACCGCTCCTTCCGGCACTTTGCGAAGAAGCACAATCTCTGAGGCAGAGATGACGAGCCACGGTCTTTTGCTTCCAGCGCCGCTGAGGGGTGTCGACTCGACAGTAAAATAATCGCAAGTCTTTAAGTGACACTTTTTGTCATGGAAGACAGCCGGAAAGTGTTGTTTCCCCTGAATTTATAGAAGAGACATCCGTAAGAAGCATCTAGAGAAGATCATCCCATCGAATAACATCTGTGGATACAATTAGTTGCAGGTTACGGAAACTCCCTAGACGCCCTGGCAGAACTGGCCTGCGGCGTGCATATCTACTTGGCGTGCTCAGGCACTTAACACTCTCTCAAGGAGATCTCATGAAGAAGCAGAAGGGTTTCTCTCTTATCGAATTGCTGATCGTCGTGGCGATCATTTTGATCATCGCGGCCATCGCCATTCCGAACTTGCTCAAGTCCAAGATGGCGGCGAACGAATCGTCTGCCGTCGGCTCCATCCGCACGATCAACACGGGTGAAGTCACTTACGCGGCGGGTTGCCCGAACATCGGCTACTCGGCGACGCTGACCGAATTGAATACGGGAGCACTTTGCGTGTCCGGGACGAACATCATCGATAACGTTCTGGCCGGCGGCATCAAGAGCGGCTATGGGTTCACCTATACTCCGGGTGCGGTTGACGCATCTGGCTTGGTCAACCTCTATACGATCTCGGCCGTGCCTTCCGTGGTCGGCACGACCGGTCAACGCGGATTCTTCAGCAATCAGACGGGCGTGGTCCGCTACACACTGGCGGGCACTGCTCCGACGGCAGCCAGCTCCGCATTGCAGTAAACAGCTTAGAGAAGGTGGCACACGGGAGGGGGAGTCTTCGGACTCCCCCTCTTTTTTTGTGCAGGAAGATAAGCCGGAGCAAGCGATCTGGTCGCTAAGAGAGACGCAAGGAAATGTTCCTACTTTGCAAGGCTCCTGAGGCAGCGAAAAACTGACAGTAATCGGCGTGGGCCTATGACAATAAGTGTCATAAGTCATCTCCCAACGAGCACAGGAGGCCCTGGATGGGTCGTTTAACATGGGACCGAATCAATGTAAGTGCTGTTTGTTCAATTTGTTACAGGTATGCAGCACAGACACACAGGTTCTGGCGGTAATGGCATGCCCTGTGCTTATAACAACAGTGTGCCCTGGCACTTACTATTCCCTCAAGGAGATCTCATGAAGAAGCAGAAGGGTTTCTCTCTTATTGAGTTGCTGATCGTCGTGGCGATCATTTTGATCATCGCGGCCATCGCAATTCCGAACTTGCTCAAGTCCAAGATGGCGGCGAACGAATCGTCTGCCGTGGGCTCGGTTCGCACGATCAACACGGGTGAAGTCACTTACGCGGCGGGTTGCCCGAACATCGGCTACTCGGCGACGCTGACCGAAATTAATACGGGAGCGCTTTGCGCAGCTGGGCTGAACATTATCGATAACGTTCTGGCTGGCGGCATCAAGAGCGGCTATGGGTTCACCTATACTCCGGGTGCGGTTGACGCATCTGGCTTGGTCAACCTCTATACGATCTCGGCCGTGCCTTCCGTGGTCGGTACCACCGGTCAACGCGGGTTTTTCAGTGACCAGACGGGTGTTGTCCGCTACACTTTGGCGGGAACCGCTCCGACGAACGCTAGCTCTGCTTTGCAGTAAACGGTCTACTAAACGTAATGGATTGGAGGGGGGAAGTTTTGCGACTTCCCCTTTCTTTTTAGGCCGACGAGGATAAAATGAACGCCATATCGCTAAATGAAATGAGAGACACCAACCGCCGTCACGGCATGAAAGGCTTTTCTCTCATCGAGCTCCTGATTGTCGTGGCCATTATTCTGATCATCGCGGCGATCGCCATTCCGAATCTTCTGAAGTCCAAGATGGTGGCCAACGAAGCTTCCGCAGTGGAGTCTCTGCGAACGATCGACACGGGCGAAACCACGTACGCGGCGACTTGCCCTGACATTGGATTTTCCGCTACTTTGACGGAGTTGAACACCGGGGCCCTGTGTGCCAGCGGCAAAAATATTCTCGATAATATTCTTGGAGGGTCGGACCCCTCCAGCAAGAGCGGCTATGTCTTTACCTATACAGTCGGCGCACCCGTCGGAGGCATAACCCACTCGTATACGGTGACCGGACTACCAAGCACCGTAGCTGTAACGGGGCAGCGCGGATTCTTCACCGATCAGACGGATGTCGTTCGCTTCACAACCAATGGAACCGCGCCGACCGCCGCAAGCCTAGCTTTGCAGTAAGGCCTCGATCCCGCGGGTTGTCACTCCCTGCTGGGAGCTTTCGGATTGTCCCCGATCCGCCCGAGGGCAACACGCGCTTCTGTGTTGGCTGGATCGGTCTCCAGCGTTTTCTGGTATTCCTTCCGGGCGTCTTCCGGCCTTCCCAAGTGTTCCAGCACCCGCGCCACTTTCAAATGGATTGCACTGTCGTAGGGATATTCCACCGCTAACTCTTCCAGTAAGGGCAGAGCTTGAGTCTCCCTGCCTGTTTGCAGGAGAAGATCGGCGAGTTGCTGCTGCGCCGAAAGTGACGGGAAAAGCCGAATTGATTCGCGAAACTCCGCTTCCGCTCCGGAGTTTTCGCCCCGCTCCGCCAAAGCTTCTCCAAGATAGAGATGTGCGGAGGCGTTCAATGGGCCAACTTCGACGGCAGTGCGAAATTCCGCAAGCGCCGCGCCACTCTGCCCCTGTTTTTTCAGGAGTCGCCCATAGTTGAAATGCGAGTCGGTCCACCGCGGCTTGTAAGCAATGGCGCTCTTGAAAGCACTAGCCGAATCTTCTAACCGTCCCAGCTCGAGATACGCACAACCCAGCGCGTTGAGGACATTCGGGCTGTCGGGTTTGAGCTGCAACGCGAGCTGCAGTTCCTTTTCGGCGGCGGTGAAGTTGCGCGTTGCAAAATAGGTGGTGCCGAGATTCAAGTGCATGACGTAAGAATCCGGATCTGCCCGCAGCGTTGTCGTGTACAGCGTCAGATCATCTCTCCAAACCGGATTCCGGCCCACAATGCTTGCTGCTCCAAGGCCCACCAGCACAAGCCCGAGAACGGCAAGCAAAGCCTTCCCAGGGATCGCCAGCTTCGGCCGAATTTCCAGAAGACCCCAGAGATAGTGCGCTGCGCATCCCGCCAGCCAGCAGAACGCGACGGAAGGCAGGTAAAGATATCGCTCGGTGAGGACGTTCGCGGCCATCCAACGCACATTGAGGACTGGACCCAGGGTCAGGCCGATCCAAAGCACGCAGAGGGAGATCCGGGGATCTCTTTTATGGAAGTAGGCAAGCAGGAGCAGGCAGCCAAGCACGATGGCCAGGCCGATCAGGACGGAAGAATCCCAGAAAGAGTCGCTGACATGAAATGTGTGGAAGGCGGAGAGGTGAGCCGGCCAGAACAACATCCGGGCATAAGTGGTGATTAGAGCAAACGCCGATAAAATCGCCTGGCGCCAGGTCACCTGGGGATGTTGCAGGACCGGAGCAAGTTTGCCGAAGAGAAGGCTGCGAAGCACCAGATAGCCGAACCCAACCAGGCAGGTGGGCAGGTACTGGCGAAGCTTCGCGCGTGCGGGAGTATGTGCGTGGCCGTCGCGAACGAAGTGCTCGTAATAGGCGAGCAGCGGGGCCAGCATCAATGCGGGTTCCTTGGCGAGTATGGCGGTGAGATAGCACCCGGCTACGAGAACGTGGCTGCTCAGGCCGAGGAGAGGTTTGCGAATGTAGACAAAGAAAGCGGCAACAAGCAGAAATGTTGCCTCGAGATCCGGCACCCCGGCGATCCACGCCACGGGCTCTGTGTGGATCGGATGTATCGCAAACAAGAGGGCCGCGACTGCGGCGATGGACCAGCTTTTGAATAACTCTTTCCCGGCCAAATAGACGAGGGCGACGACGAGGGCATTGAGGAGGATATTGAAGAGGTGATAGCCAAAAGGCAGATCGCCGAACGCTTTCCAAAGGAGAAGGTAGGTGAACGTCATCATCGGGCGATAATAATTCGTGTCTCCCGCCGCACCGATGAACGACCACACGGTGGTTCCAAAAATTTTAGCTAAGTAATGCCAACTCTTGACGTAAGGATTTGCCAGGATTTGCAGCTCGTCGTCGTAGACAAAGCCATTCAGGAGAGTGTTCGCGTAGCAAGACAACGACACCAGGCACAGGAAGGGGACCATCCACGGTTCCCATTTGCCCGTGAATGCTTTGGCGGAGATACGCTGCTCTGCGCCGTCCGTCGGGAGTCTTTCGGTGGAAGTTGCCATTTTTTCTAGTGTAGGGAAGTGTCCCTGAAAAGCACAACGCGCTTCACAGGGTGTTTGCCTGACCAGCAATACGTTGCCGGCTGCTATACTCGTTCCATGCGGCGCTTTGTGCCAGGCTTCCTGATACTTTCCGCTCTTTCGTCTTCGGGCCTGCTCCGGAGCAACCCATTGCCTACCGTTCCCGCAAGTTCGGGCAATCAGGTCCTGTCCGGGCTGGAGGCGCGCTACCGCGGGGCGACTACGCTGCAGGCGAACTTTCTTGAGCGCTATTCGGAAAATGGGACGCAGGTGCGCGTGGAAGCGGGGAAGGCGTATTTTTTGCGGCCGGGGAAAATGCGCTGGGAATATGAGAAACCCGAAAAGACTATGTTTCTTGTGGATGGGAAATTTGTGTGGTTTTACGCCCCGGACGACCATACGGCCACGCGCATGCCCGCGAAGAAGAGCGATGACTGGCGTACCCCGATTGCCTTTCTGACAACTGGAATGAAGCTTTCCCGCATCTGTTCAGAGGTGGGGCCGGCGCAGGATGTAAAGCCTGCGAACGCGGGGAACGAAGTTTATCGCTGTGTTCTGCGAGCGGCGGAGGAGGAGAAAGGCAGCGCGGCGCAGAAGGTGTTGTTCGAAATATCTCCGCAAAGCGAGCTGGCCCGGATCGTAATTCCCCAGGAAGCGGGGATGCAGATTGAATTTGATTTCAAGGATTGGGAGTGGAACCCGGCGCTGGCAAAGACTCTTTTTCACTTTGAGCCACCGCCAGGAACCGTAATTGTAAATGGGTTGCTACCCGAGGCCCCCGGCATGCGTCAGTAAGGATGTAGGAACTCAGTGGATGCCTCGGGCCAGCTTGCAGTTGACTCAGTAAACCCACCAGCCCCAGACCCTTTTTGGGGTACTCTTCGGATGAGGTAAACTAAAGGTCTATGGGGGAGTTCGTCTGCCGTGTAGCCGATGCCAACGGGCGAGTTTTCTCGCACGTTGAAGCGGCCGCTAGCCTTGAAGAAGCTCGCCAGAAGCTCTCGGATCGAGGGCTGTACATTTATTCTGTCGAGTCGCGCAACAGCCTGATCAGCGGAATGCTTGGGGTGCGCAAAGAGCGGAAGCTTAGCGGAAACGACTTCCTGATACTCAACCAGCAGTTCAACACGCTGATTAAGGCGGGACTTCCGATCCTGAAGGCGCTCGATCTTCTGGCGACGCGTGCGACGGCCCCAAAGCTGCGGCCGATCCTTACGCAGATCCGCGACCGGGTGCGGGAAGGGAAGTCCCTCTCGGAAGCGATTGAGGAAGCCGGTGTTTTTTCGAAAGTTTATTCCACGGCGATCCTTGCGGGCGAAAAGAGCGGCAATCTGTCCGGCGTGCTGGATTACTACATCGCGTATCAGAAGGTGAGCACGGGCGTTAAGAAAAAGATTGTGGCTTCACTGGTGTATCCGATTTTGCTGGTGGTGGTGGCGACGTGCATTGTGACGTACCTGGTTACCGCAGTGATTCCGAAATTTGCGATGCTGTACAAGGACTTGGGAGTGCCGCTGCCGGGGCCAACGCAATTTCTGATCGCGATCACGGTAGACTATCGCGTTTACATACTTTCGGCGCTTGCGGCGTTCCTGCTGGGCATTGTGGGCGTGTTTTTCTGGTCGCGGAGCGAAGAGGGCGGAGTGACGTTCGATCGCGTGGTGTTCCGGATTCCTTTGCTCGGAGATACATTGCTGAAGTTTCAGGCGTCGCAGTTCTGCCGCACGCTCTCCACGCTTTTGACCGGCGGCACGCCGCTGGTTGCGGCGCTGCAAACCGCGGCGGATTCGATCACCAGCCGATTGGTTCGCGGCTCTATAAAGAGCGCGACGCAGATGGTTCGCGAAGGCGAATCGCTGCACGGAGCGCTATCGTCGGGACACGTAATGCCGGAGCTTGCGTTGGACATGATTGAAGTCGGCGAGTCCAGCGGCGCGCTGGCGCCGATGCTGAACAGCGTCGCGGAATTTTACGAAGAAGAGGTTAGCCTGCGATTGGGCGCGATGGTGTCGCTGATTGAACCCGTTATTCTTGTGTTCATGGGCCTGGTGGTAGCTTTCATCCTGATCTCGCTCTATTTGCCAATTTTCTCGTTCTCGGTCACCGGATCAGGACCGGGAGCATAAGGAAAAAGATTTATCATGGCCACGCCAGATTCCAATGTGCACGATTCGAGCCTTCCGGGCGGCCCGGCGGATGCGGCGCAGGAGCGCGAGCATGCGCGGCGGCTTGCGGAACGCTACCGTTGCGGGTTTATCGACCTGACCGAACAGCGCATCGACCCGGAGTTGTTCCGCACGATTCCCGCCGACCTGATGTTTCGCTACAACTTTGTGCCGCTGCTGGCCAACAACAATACGCTGGTCATCGCCGTTGCGGACCCCGGCATGGTGATCCTGAGCGATGAACTGCCGCTGCTTCTCGGAAAGAAGTTGGCGTACAAGGTGGCCACGGCGCGGCAGATTGGCGACCTGCTGAAGCGCACGGAGCAGTCGCAGCGCGTGCTGGAGCAGGCCACCGAAGCGTTTACCTTGCAAGTTTCGAAGGATGAGGAAGAGGGCGAGGAGACAATCTCCGGCGATCGCCTCACTCGGGATACCACGGTCAGCCCGGTGGTTCGACTGGTGGAGACGATCATCTTCACCGCGCTTGAGCGGCGCGCAAGCGACATTCACATTGAAGCCCGCGACGCGGAAGTCGCGGTGAAGTACCGAATTGACGGGGTGCTGCAGCACGCCATGCAGCCCATCGCGAAGGAGTGGCACTCCACGGTTCTTTCGCGCATCAAGGTGCTCAGCGACCTGGACATCGCCGAGCGGCGCGTGCCGCAGGACGGGCGTTTCCGGGTGAAGTACAAGGGGCGTTATATCGACTTGCGCGTCTCCATCATGCCGGCGAGCCACGGCGAGGACGCCGTGCTTCGCGTTCTCGACAAGGAAACCCTGTCGGAGAAATTCCAGAGCTTGAGTCTCGACGTCGTCGGCTTCTCCCCCGATGAGACGAAGCGATTTCGCCGATATATTCATGAGCCCTACGGCATGGTGCTGGTGACCGGACCGACTGGCTCCGGGAAAACCACCACGCTGTATGCCGCGATCAATGAAATCAAATCCGACGAAGACAAGATCGTCACCATCGAAGATCCGGTCGAATACCAGCTTCGCGGCATCACGCAGATTCCCGTGAATGAAAAGAAGGGGCTGACGTTCGCCCGCGGATTGCGCTCCATCCTGCGCCACGACCCCGACAAGATCATGGTCGGCGAAATTCGCGATCAGGAGACCGCGCAGATTGCGATTCAGTCCGCGCTGACCGGACACCTTGTATTCACCACCGTGCACGCCAACAACGTTACCGACGTGATCGGGCGATTCATCAATATGGGGGTGGAGCCGTACAACTTCGTCTCCGCGCTGAACTGCATCATGGCGCAGCGGCTGGTGCGACTGATCTGCAATAACTGCAAGCGGCCGAAGAAACACACGCCGGAAGAGTTGCGCGAATCGGGAATCGATCCCGCAAAGGCCGCGGACTTTATTTTTTCGGAGGGCGCGGGCTGCCTGGAATGCTCCGGGACCGGATATCATGGCCGCTCGGCCATCTGTGAATTGCTGGATCTGACCGACCACATCCGGGAAATGATTGTGAGCCGCCGCCCGACATCCGAAATCAAGCGCGCGGCTATCGAAGAAGGTATGATTACGCTTCGCGAAAGCGGTTTGGCCAAGGTGAAAAGCGGCCTGACGACGCTGCGTGAAATTAACAAGGTGACCTTCGTTGAGTAACGCCGGCACATATCAAGGTGGAATCTACAAGATCCAAGCCGTGCGGCGGCTGATGCGGTGGCTCGACGCCACGCCACATCCGACGGTTGCGATCGAGTTCACGCCGGAGCAGGTGTCTGCGGCGCGTTTCACGCGAACCGGCACCGTGGAGGGTTTTGCGGTGGAAGCCTTGCCCCCGGGCGCGCTGGCGCCCTCCGCCATCGAGACGAATATTTTGAACCCCATCGCGGTGAAAGCCGCTGTTGCGGCGGTTTCCAAGACACTGAAATTGAAGGATGAAGAAGCGGCGTTGCTGGTTCCCGATCCGATCATTCGCGTTTTCGTGCAGCACTTCGATGACTTTCCGCGCTCCTCGGAAGAAGCCATTCCGATGTTGCGCTGGAAGCTTAAAAAGAGCGTTCCGTTCGAGGTTGACGAGACACTGCTTTCGTACATGCGGCAGCAGCCGCGGGGCGACGGCGTTGACGTGGTAACGGCGATCGCCAGGTTGCGCATCATTAAGGAATATGAGGCGCTGCTTGAGCCGCAGGGCGTGCGCGCGGGAGTGGTGTTGAGTTCCACGTTGGCGGCGATTTCTTTATTGGAGGGCTCGCGGCCCACGCTTCTGGCACGCCTGTCCGGCACTTCGCTGACGACTGCCATCGTTCGCGAAGGAGTTTTGGCAGGGTACCGTTGCACCGAGCTTCCCGCAACCGCGGCAGAAGTGACGCCGCACATGCTGCTCGAGGAAGTTTACCCGCTGGCGGCGTATTACCAGGACACCTGGCAGGAAGGGATTCAAGCCGTGCGCGTGGCGGGATTGCGCCGGCGGTTGCCTGAATTTGTGAAACCGCTCCAGGACGAGTTCAAATGCGACGTGGGCTCGCTGCTGAACTCCGCCGTTTCTGATGGCCATCTGCGCAGCGATGCGCGGCCGCTGGCCGACCGGGAGCTCGAAGGCCTGGTTGGCTGGATGATGCACCGCAGTTGAAGGAGACAAGCCGATAACGCCATGTACGTTCGCCTGAATCTTGCGACTAATCCACTGCTCAGCCACCGGCGTTTCCTGGCCGGCTCGGCCGCGCTGGGCGTGTTGGGTTTGCTGCTGTTTCTTGGACTTGGGTGGCGCGCTTACAACCTGCGCAAGGCCGAAGAAGATCTGCGAGCACGGAGCGGCAAGATTCAAAAGGATATGGCGGCGGTGGAAGCGGAACGAAAGCAATTAGAGCATTATTTCGCGCAGCAGGAAGCTGCCGGATTCCAGGACCACGCGAAATTTGTGGTTGGCGTGCTCCAGGCGCGGAGCATCAACTGGACGCAGATGTTCATGGATCTGGAACGCACCCTGCCGCCCGGAGTGCGGATTGTGCATATCGAACCGAAGCTGGATAAGGGGATCGTTTCCGTTCACTTCGTGGTGGGAGCCACGAATCAGGAAGCGAAATTGAAGCTGCTGAAATCGTTTGAAAATTCCGCTTCGTTCTCGCATGTGGAGCTGTTGTCCGAGCGGTCGGCCACGCAAACGGGTTCGGATCCCCTGACGATTGAATTTGTGGCGGAGTATTCGAATACCAGAATATGAGCGACTTTAAGATAAAAAAACGCCTCATCCTCACGGGAATCGCGCTGCTCCTCCTGATGGACGGAGCGCTGGCTTATCACAACTCCCGGCTTGCGACGAAGGAAGAGAACCCTGATCTTGCTTTGAAGGCTGAATCTCGCCAAGTGGCTTTGGTGAAGGCCGACGTCGATCGCGCAAACAAAATCAAGACGCACCTTCCCGAAGTGCAAAAGTATTTTGATCAGTTCGAAACCACGCTGCCTCCGGCGGGAAAAGGCTACTCCTTGGTGTCGCAGGAGCTCGGTGATATCGCGCACGATACGCACGTGCAGGTGCAGGACCTGAAGTTTCGCCAAAAGGAAGTTTCCGGGCGGAACGTGGACGAAATTGAAGTCGAAGCGCTGCTCGACGGCGATTATGCGGGAATCGTGAGATTTCTGAACCGGCTGCAACGCTCGAAGAACACGTACATTGTGGACTCACTGGGGCTGGATTCGATTTCGGGCGTTGGCCCAGGCAACCAGGCGCCTCCGGGCACGGTGAAGGTTTCACTGCACCTGCGCTCGTATTTCAGGAAGACGTGATGGCGCGGACGAGACAACAAAAAGAGTTGATTGCGCTCGCGGCGCTCGTGCTGATCGCGGCGTCAATCTGGTATTTTCATCTGGGGAGGGCGGCCACGCCGAACTCCGGAATCTCCGCCAACAATTATTCTCCAATCAACGCGCAGGATTACATCGTGATCATCAATGGGCTGGCCAAAGCACAGGGCACGGAATACAAGAGCGCGGGGCGCAACATATTCGTCATGGGCGCGATGCCGGTGGAAGCGGCGAAACTGGGTCCTCCCAAGAAAGTATTCGTTGTCTACAACCTGCCTCAGCCGCCTGCGCCTCCACCGCCCGCCCAACTGCCGATGGTATTTTTTGGCTACGGCATGTTGCCCGCGGGGGGGCCGCGACAAGCGTTCTTGAAAGAAGAGCCTGGGGAAGCGATATACATCGTGAGCGAAGGAGATGTGGTGCTGAATCACATCCGCATCCTGCACATTGGCAATGACCGGATCGACTTTGAGGACACTGTTACGGGCCAGCGAGGATCGAAAAACCTGGAGGCTGCCCCGGCCGCATGAGAAATAAAACTCCAATTCGGCGGAAGCTGCGAGGGCAGGATGGCTACGCCCTGAGCCTGGTAATTTTTTTGCTCGCGTTGATTGCGATCGCCAGCGTGGCAGCCGCTCCGAACGTCATCATCAACGGCCGGCGGGAAAAAGAACAAGAAATGATCTGGCGCGGCAAGCAGTACGTGAGGGGAATTCGCCTCTACGTGCGTTACTACCAGATGCACGGCGGCACCACGCGTTTTCCGACTTCGATGGAGGATCTCACCAAGAATAAAGTAGGCCTCCGCTTCATGCGGCAGGCGTATAAGGACCCGGTGAACACGGTGGATGGTTCCTGGCGGATGATTTACGTCGGGCCCAACGGGCAATTGATTGGCAGCCTGAAGAGCCGGCCACTTGGACCGGACGGGCAGAGCGCTGGTTCTTCGAGCAGCAGCGGCGGATTCGGATCGTTGTTCGGCGGTTCGCAAGGTTCGTCCGGGAACAACTCTTCGTTTGGGAGTTCATCGTTTGGTAGTTCGTCGTCTGGTAGTTCGTCGTTCGGCAACTCGTCGTTTGGAAATTCATCGTTCAACAACGGCGGCAATTCCAACGCGGCAAATTCGCCCGGGCAAAATACTGCGCAGGGAGCGCCGGGCAGTACGTCTTCGGACCCGATGTCCACGCCACAGGCGATCGCCAGTTCGGATGGCACAGCGGACGTGATTGGCGGGAACATCATCGGAGTGGGGAGCAAGGTCAACAAGGCTTCGGTGATCTGGTACGACAGGGCGAAGAATTACCGGCAGTTTGAATTCATCTGGGACCCGTCGAAGGAACCAGTCAACGGAGGCGCTGCCGCCGGGGTAATTGGCGTGCCCCCGGCGAATACGCAGAACGGCTCAAACTCGATTTTCAGCAGCCCGACGGGAAACAGCGGATTTGGGCAGCAACCGACAGGGACGCCAACGGGCAATCCAAATCCCGGGAGCGGCAACAATCCACCGCCGGGCCAGATGCCGCCGGGCCAGAACCCCCCGCAATAAATGCACGTACTCCTGCGCGTTGGGCGACCGTTCCTGAGTTAATTATCGGATAGAGAAAGCCTGGGCGTGGAGTTCGCAACTCCCGCCGCATCGGCTTTCAATTTCGCGTAGGTTTTCGCGATGCGCTGCACATACTTCATCGTTTCGAGGTAAGGCGGCACGCGGCGGCCGTATTTGTCGACGCTCTCCGGCCCGGCGTTGTAGGCTGCAAGCGCGAGGGTGAGGTCATTTTTATATTTCTTCAGCAGATCGCTCAGATAGTGCGCTCCACCGTCAATATTTTGCCCGGGGTCGAACGAGTCCTTCACGCCCATGAGTTCGGCGGTGCGCGGCATCAACTGCATCAAGCCGCGCGCGTTCTTGTGCGAAACGGCCTTGGGATTGAAATTGGACTCGATGGAAATCACGGAATGGATGAGGTTGGGATCGAGATTGTAGCGCGCCGCCGCATCATGAATCAGTTTCTGGAATGGCGTTTTATCGGTCAGAGGCTCGGTGCTGGGCTCAAAAATCTCTTCCGGCTCGATGGCAACGATGTCTGCGACGGGAACTTCCGCAACGCCGCCCTGCACGTGCAACCGGTAGCGATCCCCTAGAAGCTCATACCCGGTGACATTGAGCCGCGCACCGCTGCGCAGAACGACATAATCGGCGCGCGCCGGAACGCCCGCAGCCAGAAAAATCAGGCCGGCTGTGGCTACGCATTTAGGGAAGCTCAGGCGCATTCTGGCAACTCCCTCAGGGCGAATCGTTCGATGGCCGCGGCGACACCGTCATTGTCATTTGTGTGCGTAACGTGCCAGCCGCGCGTTTTGAGTTCGGGCACCGCGTTCTCCATCACCACGGGGATTCCCGCAAAGGATAGCATCTCCTCATCGTTGTGATTGTCGCCGATGGCTAGGATTTCCTCCCGCGCGATGCCGCGCAAAGCCGCCCATTCGGCCAGGGCGGTGCCTTTCGAGACTTGCTGGTTAATGACGTCTATCATCGAAAAATCCTTGCTCTCATAGGTGGTCACCGCCAGCGCGAACTCGCTTATGAATTGTACGCTGCGCAAGGCTTTCTCGGCTTCTCGCATGGGCTGAACACGCCCGGAAAACATCACCTGGATGGGGTCTTCGACGAGGCAGGTTTCAAGGGGCTTGGCCTCGCCGAGGAACGGCTTGTTCCACTTGTAATAGGCGCCCCGGATGCCGTCCTCGAGGTCTATCTTCTCCATTATCACCTGGTTCGCCAGGGGACGGTCGAACACGACGGAAGCAGCTTCTCGCCATGGCTGAGTGGCATGCAGGACGCGGAGGGCGGTGTCGCGGGGCAACAGGTGGCGGACCAGCGTCTCGCCCTCTTTGGTGCGCACCAGTGCTCCATTGTTCACGATCATCGTCAGCGGCGAATCAATCTGCTGAGCCACGGGCATGGCAAAGTCGTAGCGGCGGCCGGTCACGAGCGCGACTTCAATTCCGCGGCGGGTGGCTTCGGCAATTGCCGCGCGGTTGCGCTCCGATACCAGGAAGCGGCTGTTGAGCAGCGTGCCGTCGATATCGAGGGCGATGAGTTGCACGGGCATCTCTCTATTTTAGCTGATTCGGATAGCCGTGCCCGCGAAAACGCGTGTGTTAGAATTTTTAAATGTCTACCCACCGGCTGTATTACGACGATTCGTATCTGGAGAATTTTGACGCGCGGGTGTTGGCGTGTTCTCCCGCTGAGCCGGTGCGGGGAGCTTCCGGCATGCAGCCGGCCTGGGAAGTGCTGCTGGACCAGACGGCGTTTTATCCTACTTCGGGAGGCCAGCCGAACGACCTGGGATTGCTGGGAGAGGCGGTGGTTCTGGACGTGCGCGATGAAGAAGATGGCATCGTGCATATTGTGGATCGCGAGGTGGAGCTGGGCGCGGTGAAGGGTTGCGTCAACTGGCCGCGGCGATTTGACCACATGCAGCAACACACGGGGCAACATCTGCTTTCGGCGATGTTTCAGGAGCGATTTGGATTACCAACGGTGTCGTTTCATCTGGGCGCGGAGATTTGCACCATCGACCTGCACGGCGGTGAGCCCGGCAGAGATCATCTGATTGGGGCGCAGCGCGCCGCGAACAAGGTGATCTTCGAGAATCGCCCCGTCATCGTGCGCTATGGAACGTGGGAACAACTGGCGCGGCTTGGCGCGCGGAAGCAGGTGGAGCGCGAAGGACTTTTGCGGGCGATCGAGATTGAAACCGCGGATTTGCAGCCTTGCGGCGGGACGCATGTGAAGTCCACGGGACAAATTGGGATGATTCTGGTGCGGGGCTGCAGCAAGGTGCGGCAAGACTGGCGCGTGGAGTTTGTATGCGGCCGGCGCGCGGAGCAGCTTGCAACGGAAGATTTCGAACGAGAGCGGGCGCTGATGGGGTTGCTGGGTTGCGCGCTGGATGAATTGCCGGCCGCGACGGAAAGATTGGCGGCCGAGCGCGATGCGAATTTTAAGAGTCTCCGCTCGGCGCTGCAGCAACTGGCGACTTTATGGGCCGCGCAGCTGGCTTCAACCGCTCCTTCGGCGGCGAACGGGGTGCGCATAGCATCGTTGGTTTTGCGCGGGGCGCATCCAGAGCTGTTGTTGCCGCTGGCCACTGAAATTGCGAAGAACGAGCGGACTGTGGCGTTGTTGGTGTTGGAAGAGTCCGGTCAGTTGGTGTTCGCGCAGCATCCATCCGCCGGGAAGCATCTTGGCGCCGTGCTGAAAAGCGTGTTGGCGGCGCATCCGGGAAAGGGAGGCGGCAACAAGGATTTTGTGCGGGCGAAGTTGGCTGACCCGGGGTCCTCGGCCGCTGTGCTGGAGATTGCAAAAAGCCTCGTCGCAGCCTAATCAGCGCAACCTTACTCACCGTAACAAAATCAACGTAACAGGGATTTTGACTTGAGCACGGTCAGCGCGCGCTGGACGGGCGATTTTTGGTTGAGCCATCGCTTTTCCGTTTCGAGGAGAACCCTGCGCCCTAACGAGGCAAAGAGCGCCCGGGTTGCGGCGGGCTTCGCGTTGGCGGTGCGAAGAAAGTCGAGCAAAGCCGCCGGCGGTTGCGACCCCACGGCCAGGATTCCGAGGCCGTGACCATGTTCGAAATTGAAGCTCGGAAAGTTTGGAGATAGCTCTCGCCAGAGCTGGTAAACGCCAAAGTCGCGTTGTGTTTCCATGGTGTCGTGAAAGAGAACCACGGCCCGGTCGCTCAGCTTGGGCAACCATGTTTCGTAGTCAGACTTGACCGCGTCATAAAAGTGCAAGCCGTCAATATGCAGCAGGTCTACGGAGGCGTCAGGGACGTGCTGCAGGGCCTGCTCAAACGTCATGCGAAGCAAGGTGGAAAAGGGTTCGTACCGGCGATGGTGCTTGTGCAAATCGAGGTAGACGGATTCTTTGTAATAGTTGGCGTGGACGTCGCCGAGCCAGGTGTCCACAGCGTAGCAGCGGGTGGTGAACTTCAGTTCAGCGACGGCCTGACAAAAAGCGCAATAGGAAACACCGTGTTGCGTACCGAGTTCCACCAGGATGCGAGGATGCAACATCTCGGTCAGCGCCATAGCAAAGGGCACGTGCTCGGTCCAGCTGGATTTTTTGTGCATTCGCTCAGGAAAACGATAGAGCAGTTGCCAATCGAGGGGGTTGAACTCGGCGCACATTCTTCAATACTACATGAGATGCGTGTTCATGAACCCAAGCGTGGCTCGAAATCGCGATGATTCCCAAGTGGTCGGAATGTTCTAGAAGAAGCGGCTGCGCACGCGATCGGGCAGTTTGACCAGGTCAACGATGGTGAGGAAATCGATGGTTTTGAATTCGCGATCAATTGCCGGCGGTCCGCAGATGCGTCCGGAGATTTCGAGATAGGCGCGGAAGAGCCGCGGCGGGCGAGTGGACTCCACGGGAGCTCCCGAGGACTGGCAACCTTGACCCGGTTGAGGGTTCGTGCGCAACGATGGCGCGATGAGGTACTTTTCCTTCAGTGCGTCGTACATGGCTACGCCGTAGTTTTCGTCCTGCGATGTAATCGAGCTGCAGCCGATCAGGTAGCGCGATTCGTGCCGGGTGGCGTAGACGGCGATGCCTTTCCAGAGGGCGTGCAGCACCATGATATTGCGGAAATCCACGTGAACACAGGCGCGCCCAAGCTCGAGCATCTCCCCGCGAAATGGTTCGTAAACGGAGAAATCGAAAATCTGGTTGCCGTAGTAGCCGAGATTCCTGCGAGCCACTTCGCCGGTTTGCAAACGATATGTGCCGACCAGCCTTCCCGATTCGAGGTCCGTAACCATCAAGTGGTCGCAGAAATTGTCGAAGGGGTCGATATCGAGGCGTTCGCGCTCGGAAGTGGAGAGGCCCTCGCCCAGCTCCACATTGAAGACGGAGTAACGCAGGCGCTGGCAGGCGGTGAGATGGTCAGCCGTTTGTGCAAGACTGACTCGAAAAAGGGAAGTTTCGGTTAAGAGGGGCTCGTTCGTTACCGTTTTCACAGTTGACCTCTGGCTGCTGTCAGTTTCACGTGACCTAAGTTTCGGCAATGTTTCAACCAGGTTATTTTCGCGTTCAGACTGTGTACCGTTACGATACGCTTATTTCTCCTTCTCCTGATTTTACCTAGATGAGGACCCAAAGGAAAGCAAGGAGGGGCGAAGTAGAAAACAGTCTGTGGAATTCGCGAGTCCGCTTGAAGAAAACGAGTTGTTCTTCCAGGGCGCAAGCGTCTTGCGAAAATAGTTTATGGCCATCTTGGCCACCCGCCGCATCCAACCGGCGCTCGGTAGACACGGTGCTTGTCCTAAGCATTTGGCAGGATTAGGATGTTCTCCCTTGGCATTGGCGCTCAAAAGAGACTTCGAGGCGAGGAGACTACCTTGAGGCACAGGCAGTCTGGGTCGCGCCAAACCTGGATCATCCGGCATGATCTCCTTCTGCGACCGGGTGTGGGCAAAACTGGTTTCGGGAGTTCTGCTGGTATCGTTGCAGGAACCTCCGAGAGGGGAATTGAAGCAGAATCTTGATTCATTGCTCTTGGATGCGGACAGTCGATCCGCCCGCGGGCATAGTTTGGGACGATGCAGTTCGTGTTGCTGGGGGAGAACATGAATACGCTTTCGAAATACAAATTTTGGATAGGCGGAGCGGTTGGCCTGGTGGTCATCGGAGTGGTGATAGGAGCGGTGCGGCCTAAGCACGTGTCGGGAGCGACGGGTGCTCCGGCGGAGGTTGAGGTAGTGCAGGTGGAGGAGAGGGATGTTCCGATTTATGGCGAGTGGATTGGGACGCTCGACGGGCTAATAAACGCCGATGTGCGGGCGCAGGTTACCGGCTACATCATGAAGCAGGGTTATCAGGAAGGCGCGTTCGTAAAGAAAGGGCAGTTGCTGTTCGAGATCGATCCCCGCCCCTTCCAGGCGGCTCTGGACCAGGCCGAGGGGCAGTTGGCGCAGGCCAAGGCCTTGCTTGCCAATGCCAAGGCCGTGCAAGGCAGAACGCAGCTTGACGTAGAGCGTTACGGCCCGTTGGCCAAAGAACAGGCGGCGAGCCAGCAGGATTTGGACAACGCGGTTCAGAATAATTTGGCCGCGAAAGCTACGGTGCAGACCGCCGAGGCGCAGATCAAGAGCAGCGAAGCGGCCGTCGAAACGGCGAGGATTAACCTCGACTTTACGCGGCTCATTGCCCCTATCGATGGTATTGCGGGGCAGGCGCAGCTTCAAGTGGGAGCTTTGGTGAATCTGAGCAGCGGACCGGTGACGTCGGTCTCCACCGTTGATCCGATCAAAGTTTATTTCACGGTGAGCGAACCGCAGTATCTCGGGTGGCGGAAGCGGTTTCCGACCGAGAGCAGCCGGCTGGAAGCGGACAAGAATTTGCGGCTGGAACTGATTTTGGCGGACGGTTCGGTCTATCCGCACACAGGCACGTTTTATTTTGCGGACCGGCAAGTGGATGTGGGGACGGGCGCGATACGGATCGCGGGGCTGTTCCCGAATCCGGGGAATATTTTGCGGCCCGGAGGTTATGGAAAAGTTCGCGCGGTGATC
>JGI12635J15846_10000434_pt1 | contig 35450 bp, 34 predicted proteins | sample BlaSpr_A8_OM2_M2_FD_15846 | JGI IMG/M metagenome (IMG submission 15846)
CGCATGATCCTCGCTGCGCTTGCCATCTTCATCATCGGGTCGCTGCTCTGCGCGCTGGCGCCAAATATTGAAATTCTCACCGCGACGCGCGTGCTGCAAGGATTGGGCGGGGGCGGCTTGATGACCTTGTCGCAAGCGCTGGTCGGCGAAATCGTTCCGCCGCGCGAGCGCGGCCGCTATCAGGGATACTTGGCGGGGGTTTCAGTCGCCTCCAGCACATTCGGACCGGTCGCAGGCGGCTACCTCACGCAAGCGTTCGGATGGCGATCGATTTTCCTTATCAATTTACCCCTCGGCCTCATTGCAGTCGTCCTCGTATTGCGGCTCAAGGCGCAGCCGACCGACCGCCGGCGAACGACTTTCGACGCCCCCGGTCTGGTGCTGTTCACGATGTTCGTTTCTCCCCTCATTCTGGCTCTGGAACAGGCCCAGCGCATGGACGCGCAGACCCTACCCCTTGTCTTTGGGCTTTTGTTGCTGGGCGGGCTGGCCCTTCTGGGCTTGATTTGGCAGGAGAGACATTCGAGTTCGCCGCTCATTCCGCCGGCTTTGTTCAGAGAGCCTTCGGTGTGGCGGAGCGACGGCTTGGCCGCTTGCCACGGCGCCGCGCTGGTCTCGTTGATCACATTTCTGCCGATTTACCTGCGCGCGGTGCGCGGCGCCTCTCCGGCCGAGACCGGCCTATTGTTGCTTCCGCTGATGTTTGGCATTGGCATCGGTTCGCTGGTCACCGGTCAATTGGTCACGCGAACCGGGCGCACTGCGGTTTTTCCTTCGTACGGATACGTCGCGGCGACCGCATCGCTGCTCTTTCTCGCTTTTTACGTACCGCGCCTGACGCTCGGCCAACTTCCCTGGGTCTTCGGCGGTATGGCGATCTTCATGGGCACTGTCATGGGCGTCGTCCAGGTCACCGTGCAAGCCATCGCCGGCCAGCGCATGCTCGGCACCGGGGCCGCAATGGTGCAATTTTCGCGCTCGGTTGGCGCGGCATTCGGCACTGCCGCGGTTGCAGCAGTGTTATTTTCCGTTCTTGCCGCCGGCGATCGGGAGACCGCCGGCCTGTTCGGAACGCTGATCGATCAAGGGCCGAATGCGATTGCCGCTCTGCCGGCTGCGCGCCAAGCCGTCGTCCAAGGTGAGATCGCCGGAGCGTTCCGCGCCGCTTTTGTGACCATCTCGGTATTCACTGCCATCGGCGCCTGGCTCGCGTGGTCGATGCCGTTGCGCCGGGTTTAGATCGCCGGCGGCTTTACCGCTTGAATAGAACACGTCCCCTCATCCGAAGCCAACGCCTCACGCCGGCGGTCGGTGCGCCAGCCAGCGGCCGGCCTCGGTGGCCGCGAACAATTCCGCGAGCGCGGCGTTAACGGCAGTCGGCTCCTCGCTGGTGATGGTGTGACCGGAACGCGGGATCACCAACAGCCCTGCGGTGTGCACCGTGCGCTTGAGAAACAGACTTCCCTCGAGACAGGTGTCGTCTTCATCGCCCACAATAATGAGAAGAGGAACGGCAAATCTTCGTAACACCGCTTCTATGTCAAAGAGCGTCGGCCGGCGCGCTTGCACCATCGACATCGTCAGAGAGTGGCCCTGCGCTGAATGCTCGCTGAGCATCCGGGCGAATTCGGCAAAACCGCGCGGGTCTTTGTATTTGTAGCTCAACCGACCCGGACCCTCAGCATAGACCGCGGCCGCCTCCACCATGCCTTTCTCGGTGAACATTAGCGCAGTCGACGCCGCAAATCTGCGCATGGCCTCGCGTGCCTCAGGGTCGGATAGCGAACCCCAACCGCAGCCGGCGGCTGTCACGGAGATGCAGCGTCGAGGATGTAAGATACCGACATGAAGCGCCGTATAGGCTCCCATTGAGTGACCAACAATGTGAGCTTTGTCGACGCCGAGCGCATCCATGACTGCTACGACATCGTCGCAGGCTATGTCCTGACCGTAGCGAGCTGGATCTTCCGGCACGTCCGAAGGCGGATAGCCGCGCGCCGAAAATGTAATGCAGCGATGCGAACGCGAGAAATACCGCATCTGCGGTTCCCACGTGCGATGGTCGCCGGCGAATTCGTGGACAAAGATGATCGGAGTGCCGGCACCGGCCTCTTCGCTATGGAGCTTGGTGCCGTCGGGTGTGGTGATCTTCGTCATCGGTACCTCGCCATCGATTGCTATGCCGCCTCTGCCAAAAGTTCGAGTTCGCAAATCTCCGTCACCGGCGCGGGCAGGACGTCGCCGGTCAGATCATAGCCGACCGCCCGCAAAATCCCGCGAGCCGGATTCATGCTGACCGCGAGCCGCGTGTAGGGATTGAGCACCGGCTCTTGCAACCAATCGAATTCGCTTGCCGACAACAAGCCGTTCCAAGCCGCGAGCGACTCGCGGCGCGCCCGGCTGAATCCAGTCGCCTCGGCGAACGAACTGACCAAAAACCGGCGCATGCCGATCCGCCCTTCCCAGCCGGGACGACACGGCTCCCAATCGTTGGCCGCGCATGTGCTGCCAAAGCGGGTAACGAATTCAGTCTCGCTACGCTCGATGACGCAACCCTGGTCCAGGGCACAGCCAACCAGCGTGTAGATGGCCGGACGGGCGACGGGCGTCACCTCCAGCAGGTGGCGCGCTGAAGCAAAGTCTTCGCATTCCTCGAACGCCCGCCGCAACAGCTGATCCGGTGAAATGCATGAGACGCCGGAGGCACGAAGCGTGTTGATCGCGTGGTCAAAGGGCCGAAGCCAGCGATGGCGAGTGCGGCGCCACATCGGCGCCTGGTTAAGCGAGGCCGCGAAGCGCCGCGGCGCCATCGCCGTGAGCACCCCGACATAACCGGGCCAAGTAACGCTGAAAAAGTCGCCACCGGCGCCGCGCATGCGCGCAATCTCTGCATGCCGTCCCAAACCGTTGAACGGCCAATCGAGCGTGCGAATAAGCCATGGCACGCCGTTTTGTTGGCAAGCCCGCGCCGTGCAGCCCCATTGATAAGACGCGTTGAGCATCCAAACGCCGGAAAAGTCCAAGACGTCCGCAATCGACGAGATTTCGGCGAGATACGGCGAACGCGATCGCCGCAAAGAGCGATGCGCAAGCCGATCCAAGGTGGGGATCAGCGGCAGCGCCGCACGTGGAAAAAACCGCAGACAGGCGTCGCGCAACGCTCTCGCTTGTGCGGCCCGCAACTGCGCGTGACGCAGCGGGCCACCCTCGCGAACGTCAATGACCGGAATAGCGGGCAGTCGGGATGTCATCGGAAGCCGAAGATAACGACTCGCAACGGGATTGCATGTGCCTGGCACACTGCCCCGTCAAGAGCGGTCGGCATGCCGGCTACTACGTACCGGCTTGGATTCAAAGGTTGACTCCGTCACCGGCACCGCATTGAAAGCGTGGAAGAGCGGCATCGGTCGCAAGGCGCGTCAATCCTGCCGCCGACGAGGAAAATATGGAAACGGTAAAGTTAGGCCGAACAGGGCCCACGGTCGGAGTCTTAGGCCTTGGTTGTATGGGTATGTCGCCCGGCGTCTATGGACCTTCTGACGAGGCAGAAGGTCTCGCCACTATTCGCGCGGCGGTCGACGCTGGCGTGACCCTGATCGACACCGGCGACTTCTACGGTATGGGCCACAACGAAATGCTGATCCGGCGGGCGCTTGAAGGCACGCCGCGCTCTCAGGTCGTCATCTCGGTGAAATTCGGTGCGCTGCGGGACCCGGCTGGCATCTTCGGTGGCAACGACGGCCGCCCGCAAGCGGTGAAAAATTTTCTCGCCTACACGCTGCGGCGCCTTGGCACCGATTACATCGACATTTACCGCCCCGCACGGCTCGACCCGGCGGTGCCGATCGAAGATACCATCGGCGCCATCGCCGACATGATCCGCGCCGGCTATGTCCGCCATGTCGGCCTCTCGGAAGTCGGGGCTGAGACCATCCGACGGGCGCAAGCCGTGCATCCGATCGCCGATCTGCAGATCGAGTACTCGCTCATGAGTCGCGGCATTGAAACCACTATTCTGCCGACGACGCGCCAACTTGGCATCGCCATCACCGCTTATGGCGTCTTGTCGCGCGGAATTCTCAGCGGCCGGGTGCCGCCGGCGACCAATAAGGGCGATATCCGCATTGTCCGCATGCCGCGTTATCAGCAAGGCAATCTTGAGCAAAACCTGAAACTGGTCGAGGCATTACGGCAGATCGCCCGCGAAAAAAATGCCACCCCGGCGCAGCTGGCGCTGGCTTGGGTGCGCTCGCGTGGATCGGACATTATCCCGGTGGTCGGCGCGCGGCGCCGCGAGCAGCTCAGCGAATGCCTCGGTGCGCTTGCCTTGAAACTCGATGCTGCCGACCTCGCGCGCATCGACGCGGCGGTGACGCCGGACCTCACCGCCGGGACGCGTTACGACGCACCGCAAATGGCACATCTCGACAGCGAGGCGGGTGCTCACCATCCTCCTACTTGATTGAGACAGGCCCGCGCTGCGATAGTTTCTGCCTCGAACCGGTTTCGCTAAGACCGGCAAGCTGGGAGGGAGTTAGTGGCTGAGTACGACTACGTCGTTGTCGGCGCGGGATCGTCCGGGAGTGTCATTGCCGCGCGGCTGTCCGAAGACCCCTCCGTCAATGTCCTGTTGCTCGAGGCCGGCGGACCAAATCACGACGACGAAAGAATCTCCGCGCCGCACCGCGCATGGGAATTGTGGAACACGCCCCTCGACTGGGCGTTCACGACGATCCCGCAGCCCGGCGCGCTGAACCGAGAGATGTTCTGGCCGCGCGGCAAAGTGCTCGGCGGCTCAAGCTGCCTCAACGGTATGATTTACATACGCGGCGCACCTGCGGATTACGACCACTGGGCCTATCTCGGCAACGCCGGCTGGGATTATGAGAATGTGTTGCCCTATTTCAGGAAATCGGAGGACTATTACGGGGGCGCATCGCGTTATCACGGCGTTGGCGGGCCGCTTTCGGTCCTGCGCCACACTCATCCCAATCCGCTGACCGACGCTTTTATCGAGGCAGCGGTCAACACCGGCCATCCGATTAATTACGATTTTTCGGGGCCTGAACTCGTCGGCGCCGGCTATGCCGATACTACGACGATGCGCGACGGCCGCCGCTGCAGCGTTGCCCTGGCTTTCCTCGTACCCGCGCACAATCGCAGCAACCTGACTGTGCAAACCGGCGCGCGCAGCCATCGGCTCGTGATCGAGAACGGAAGGTGTAAAGGCGTCGTGTATGAGCTCGAGGGCAAACTGCACACCGCCAATGCCGCAGCCGAAGTCGTTGTCAGCGCCGGCACAATCGGATCGCCGCAGCTTCTCCTGCTTTCCGGAGTCGGACCGGCTGACGATCTGAACAAGCTCGGCATCCTCGTCAACGCCGACTTGCGCGGGGTAGGACAAAACCTCCACGACCATCTTCTGACTTTTGCCATCTACGAAGCTAGCCGGGAAATTCCCGCACCGAACCACAACATCCTCGAAGCTCATTTGTTCGCGAAAAGCGACCCGCGTTTGCTGGCGCCCGATCATCAACCGTTGTTCATGTGCAATGCCCCGCCGTTGCCCGGGCTGGAAATCCCGCCACATTCCTATGCGATCGCACCGGGCATCGTGCGCCCGGTCTCGCGCGGCGAACTCAAGCTGACGGCGAATGATCCCGGCGCACCGATCCGTCTCGATCCGCGCTACCTGAGCCAAGCGGCCGACCTCAACGCTCTTGTCCATTCACTCGAAGTCTCAATCGAGATCTTGGAAAACACAGCGTTCGCCAAATGGCGCAAGCGTTCGGCTTGGCCCAAAGCCAAGACGCGCGCCGAGCGCGAGCAGTGGGTGCGGCAGACATGCGAAACGTACCACCATCAAGCCGGCACCTGTAAAATGGGCATCGACGCCATGAGCGTTGTCGATCCGCAATTGCGGGTCTATGGCGTCGAAGGCCTGCGCGTCGCCGACGCTTCGATCATGCCAGCCGTGACCAGCGGCAATACCAATGCGCCGGCGATCATGATCGGCGAAAAAGCGGCCGACCTGATACAGGGCAAGAGCACTTTCCACTGATCGGCAGTTTACACCGGTGCGTAAGCGCCAGGACTCAGTTCGACCACCCGCGCTTGCGGCGCCGGCCGGTTGATCTTGAGCCCGTCCCACGCGGCGTTGACGATGTGCTGCGTGCCCAATCCGTATTTGGCAAACAGATATTCACGGCTTCCCGCCTCGGCGAACGTATCGGCAATGCCGATGCGCCGCAGCGGCGCCGGAATACCGGCTTCTGCCAGCACCTCGGCGACCGCGGAGCCTAGTCCGCCGATGATGGTGTGATTTTCCGCGGCGATGACAAGACGGCTTCCGCGCGCCGCGGCCATAACCGTCGCTCCATCGAAAGGCTTGATGACCGGCGCATTAAGCACGGCGACGCTGACGTCGTTCTCGATGAGCGTGCGCGCCGCGGCAAGCGCGGCGGGCAGCATCATGCCGGAAGCAACGATGCAGGCCTCACAACCTTCGCTGCCGACGACGATTTGCGCTCTGTGCAAATCGAGCCGATGGCTGTCTTCGAAGATCACCGGAATCTCGCCGCGCTTGAGCCGCAGATAGACCGGTCCGGGATGCGCGGCAATTGCCGCAACCGCCTGTCTTGTTTCGATGGCGTCGGCTGGCTCAACCACCGTGAAGTTTGGCAGCGCCCGCATCAAGGCGACGTCCTCGATCGCCTGATGGCTCGGCCCACCCGGACTGGAAAGGCCAGGCATGAACCCCACGATCTTGACGTTGAGCTTCGGGTAAGCAATCGACATGGCGATCTGGTCGAAGCATCGGCGGGTGGAAAAGACGCCGAAAGTATTGACAAATACGACGCGGCCGGCGCGCGCCAGACCCCCGGCAACGCTCATCATATTGGCCTCGGCCATGCCGATGTTGATGAACCGGTCCGGGAGTTGATCGCGGAACAGATCGGTCTCTGTCTGTCTGGTCAGATCGGCGCCAAGGCAGATGATTTCAGGCTGCCGCCGCGCCAGTTCGACCAGCGCCGCGCCATAAGGCTTAAGGACCGTCGAGTAAGGCGGCTCACGCAATCGCAGCCTCCAGTTCGGATGTGATTGCGGCCTTCAGCGCGGCATCGAGCTTGATGAAATGACCATCGACGGTGGGCGGAATGGCGCGCAGTCCTCCCAAGATTTGCGTGCGTGCGACGATGGCGAAGGGCTCCGGACCGTCGTTGCGGACGGCGAACGCGCGGCGCAATGCCTCGACATCGTGGCCGTCGACCTCGACTACGCGCCAGCCGAACGCGCGCCATTTGTCGGCTAAAGGCTCAAGCGTGGTGACCGAGTCGACCGGGCCGTCCACCTGCGAATTGTTTGCATCGATTGTGACGATCAAGCGGCCTAGACGGCGATGCGCGGCGAACATCGCCGCCTCCCACACCTGGCCCTCCTCCATTTCCCCGTCGCTAAGAAACGCGAAGACGTCGCGATCCTCACCGGCAAGTTCGGCCGCCAACGCGAAGCCGACCGCACCGGAAAGCCCCTGCCCCAGTGAGCCGCAGACAAGGTCGGCGAGCGGAGTGCGTTCGCTGCCGATCGCTTCGAGGTCCGAGCCATCCTTTCCGTAAGTCGCAAGCGCTTGCGGATTGAGCAGCCCGGTCTCGGCGGCGGCGGCATAAAGCGCGATGACGTAATGTCCCGGCGACAGCACGAAACGGTCGTGACCGTGGCGCATGACGCCGCCAAACAACGTCGCGAATATCTCCGCCGCAGAAAGCGCCTGCCCGAGGTAACCAAAGCCCTGGATGGCCACCATCTCGGTCGCCCGCAGGCGAATACGCGCGGCAAGCCGGCGCAACATCACGCTATTTAGTTCGGGTGCGCCACTCATCGCCATCTCGCGATTAGCGGTAGAGCTTGCGAGTGCTCGCACTGCGTTTCACTTCCGTCGCGACTTTGTAGGTACGGCCGATAAAGTCCATCGAAGGATTTGACACGCCAAACCAGAACTTCTCGCTGATGAAGTGATGCCGCAGATGATATTGCTTGATCCATTTTCCGATCCGCGTGCGGGGCTGATAGGGAATGTGGGCGACATAGTGGACCCATTCATAATGGAATATGGCGAGCATGACCCCGCACATCGCCGATGCAACCACCGACCAGCCGAAAATAATCGCAAAGCCGAGCGCGGTCAGTGCCAGATTAGGCACGAGGAACCAGACCGGCAAGAACAAGAGATCAAGCCGATCCGGCTCGGCGTGGTGATCGTAATGCAAGCGATGCTGTAATTTGCGGATAAAAGCAAAGCGCGACGGCTGGGCGTGAAAACCGAAACGATGAAAGCCGTACTCGCTGACGTAGAACGTGAGCGCACCCGTGACCAGCCAAAATATCGAAAATGGCAACACTCGCGCCGCGAACCCGGCCGCCAGCGCGGCAAGTCCGAGCGCCAGCCACGCATTCGACCCATGGCGCAGAAACGTGACGATCATCGACGCCTCCGCGGCAAGGGTTTTTCTTTTCGATATCACGGCCCGAGAGAACTACGCGCGGATATTAGCGCTAAACCGCGTGGTCTTATCGGATGGCGGCACGATCTCCGCATAGAGCACCACGAGTGTAGCGCAATCCATCGGCATTTCGTGGTTCGAATAAACCATGCGGGTATGGCGTCCGCGTGGTCCGAAAATCTCATTGATCACGTGCGAAGCGCCATCGAGCGCGGACGGCTGATCGGTGAAGCCCGGCGCGCAATTGAGCGTGCCTTCCAGACGAACGATCTGCTTGACCCGATCCAGACTGCCAAGCGCCGCGCTAAGCTGAGCGACCGCATTGAGGGCACTGAGGCGAAACGCCTGATATCCCTGCTCGACTGTCAAATCCGCGCCGATCTTGCCCTTGAATTTGAGGTCGCCCGCGACCCAGGGTAATTGACCGGAGGTCATGAGAAGGTTGCCGATAATTGCGGTTGGTGCGTAATCGCCGACCGCAGCCGCCGCCGGCGGCAAAATTATGCCGAGTGCATGCAAGCGTTTGTCGGGCGTTAAATCGCCAAGATGATCGGTCGAGGCAGACAACATGGCGTTCTCCCTTGAGCGAGGGCTTGCCGCTTGTGATCCAAAATTACCTTGAGAAGCCACGGCAACAATGCTCAATAAACCGGCCGGTCGTCAAATCGCCGGCGTCGAATCTATGTCACCGGCGGTCTCTGACCATGGACCATTAATAGCGAATTTTGAGCGGGAAAGCTTCGTTTCACCGGTGCGATGGCCTGGATGGAAGCCGGTCCAAGACGAATGATATGCGAGAATTGCGGCGCCGAATTCGCCTGTTCGCGCAGCGATGTGACGGCATGTTGGTGCGCGAAGGAAAGCTATCGACTGCCGTTGCAGATGCCGTCCGCGATCGGAATTTTCAAGGACTGTCTTTGCCCAACATGCCTGCAGCAAGTGGAAAAACTCTTGCGCACCAGGAAGACGACGGCCGCGACCTGAATGGCCTTTTTGGTACATCGGTCGCGCTCGTTTTAGAAAATCCGGAAAGCCGCCAGCACGGAGACTGCAATGAAGAAGCTGTTCCTCATTGGAATTGGCGCAGGCAATCCCGACTACATCACCGTGCAAGCCATCAACGCGCTAAACCAAGTCGATGTCTTCTTCATGATGGACAAAGGCGAGGAGAAAGAGGATTTGCTCCGCCTGCGCCGGGAGATCTGCCAGCGCTACATTAAGGACAAATCTTACCGGATCGTCGAGGCTGCGGATCCGGTCCGGGATCGAACGGCGGCATCATACGCCTCAGCGGTCGAGGCCTGGCACGAGCAAAGAGCCGCAATCTACCAGCGACTGATCGAAACGGAACTCGGCGAGGGGGAACGCGGCGCGTTCCTGATCTGGGGTGACCCCTGCCTTTACGACAGTACACTGCGAATTATTGAGGTGGTCGCGGCGAAAGGGACCGTTGCTTTCGAGTATGAGGTCATTCCCGGCATCAGCAGCGTGCAGGCCCTGGCGGCGCGGCACAGAATCTCGCTCAACCGCATCGGCAAATCCATTCACATCACCACGGGCCGCAACATCGCCAAAGGATTACCCGACCCCCTCGGCGATGTCGTGGTGATGCTTGATGCCGACTGTTCATTCAAAACCGCGGAGGACCCAGAGATCGATATCTATTGGGGCGCTTATCTCGGCACTGAGGACGAAATCCTGATGTCGGGAAATTTGCCAGAGGTCATGCACGACATTGAAAAAAAGCGAGGCGAAGCCAAAAGCCGGAAGGGCTGGATCATGGACACTTATCTATTGAGGAAATCGAAGAAATGATTTGGCTTTCTTGGTGAATCCGGCCTGGCGCAATGGCTCGTGAATATGCCCGCGCGCTTTCAGCAAGATCAGCGTTGCACCTTGAGATTTTCCGCTGATGTCTTTCCTTTGTTCGCGACTTCTTCGTATTCGACCACCTGCCCCTCATTGAGATTGCTCAGGCCCGCCTTCTCGACGGCCGAGATGTGAACGAATACGTCCTTTCCGCCAGCCTGCGGCTGAATAAACCCATAGCCTTTTTGCGAATTGAACCACTTTACCGTGCCACGTGCCATTTTAATCTCCGCTAATGCCGCCCCAAGGTAGTCTCGGGGGATCAAGAGAACAATGCCGTTGGTGATCGCGGCCGGCTCAGGTATGAACCTATCGTGCAGAAGCCAAGAAAGCATGAAATGTCAAAGGAAGCGATGCGCGCCGAAAGCGAACGTCTGGTGAAAGAGGCGTTGGAGCGTAACTCCCTCACCGTTAAACGGGGCCAGACTCGTATCGAGAGTAAATGCGGGAAGTGTGGCGCCCCGAACCGGGTCTCGGCCGCTCAAGGCCAAGTGCGCGTGATGTTCACGTGCAAAGAGTGCGGCGCAAAACAAAATACCTTCTGATGTTCGCGGCCCGTTTGTCGGCACCCCCGAAACATCCAAATGGTTTGGATGGCAACGAGCGCGCTAGGGATGTCCGCCCCAAAGCGCATTATGGCCCTTGCTGCGCCTGGTGAAGAGCTCGACTTCGCCAGTGACTGTCGCCACGGCCGCCAATCGACGGCCCTACTCATTGATCTTTTAGTGGTGGGCCCGGGAGGACGGAAACCTCCAACCAAGCGGTTATGAGCACGCTCACTCCACCGAAAAGTTCAATAAAAATGGGCTTTTCTGCTTGCGAACGGTGACCTTAGTTCGCGTTTGGTTGCGGCGTTTCATTGGTCAATCATTGGTCAGAGCCGAATCGTGGCAGCTTACGCGTTTCAAAATAACCGTACGCTGGTTCGAAGCGGCCGCTCCCAATCGCAAATGGATTGCCGACTTCACGTATGTCTGGACAGCGGAGGGCTGGCTCTATGTGGCCGCCGTCATCGACCTGTTCTCCCGGCGCGCGGTCGGCTGATCGATGAGTGCTGAGATGACGGCCGAGTTCGTGACCGACGCGTTGGTGATGGCAATCTGGCGCAGAGGTAAGCCCAACGCGCTGCTGCACTCCGATCGCGGCAGCCAATACACCAGCGAGCAGTTCCAGAAGCTGATGTCGGATCACGGTGTGGTCTGCTCGATGAGTCGCTCAGGCAACGACTGGGACAACGCGGCGATGGAGAGCTTCTTCGCCTCGCTGAAGACTGAACGAACGTCCCGCAAAATGTATCGGACGCGTGACCAAGCCAAGGCGGACGTGTTCGTCTACATCGATTGCTTCTATAATCCGAAACGCCGGCATTCGACGATCGGATCTAAGTCCCGCAGCGTGGAGATCGGTTGCTTCCTCAAACTCCTCATTACAGAGAAATCTAGTGAAATCAAACACATCTAGTGTCTAACCGTGCCGAAGCGTCCCACTGTTTTCTTTGACGTTTTAGCTCCACCGTCTAACCCAACCGGCCTGCACAGAGGATGCCTTCGAGCCGCGACATTAGGCGCAAATGGTGTCATCGCGGCCGATCATGCGAGCCAACTTTTGTGGGAGTCGTTGGAGGCGCTGCCCTGGTCGGCGCTTTCGTCGGCGCAATCACTGGAGCGTTGCAGGTGCTGCTGCGCAATCGCGATTCCAATTCGGAGATGGTGGAGCAACGGCTGGGGCAACCACTGCAATGAGCTGCGGAATTCGCCCACGCTAAGATCGGTTCCTGGCCGTCAACGTCGGTTCAACAGTGTCGCTCTGACTTCTGTTGTTGGAGCAAGAGCAGACGTGAAGCGCGCATCGCCCGAACGACGCTTATGACCCATCTGCGACATCAGCGGCCTATTTGGCCGCGATGCACACCATAGCTCTCGCTTGCTGAAAGTACTTGAGCCCAACCGGCCGATTGGAGAAGCGGAAATCAGCAAACGGAGGCGGCGGTTGATGCCGCCGCCCCGCGTCGTCCTTCGCGCCTCGCCTTCACATGCCGGCGTTGATATCGGTTTGTACTGCTGCAGCGTTTGCTGCGTCGTTCTGCGCTTGCGCCGCGGCATTGCTGGCATCCATGTCTTGGAGGGACTGGTCCATCTGCTGGATGGCCTGATCCGAGGCGTCGATGGCCGCCTGTGACTGACTATTGTCGACGTCGACCGCGGGCGAGGGCGACGAGAAGTCGTACGAGCCCGAGGATTCGTATGAACCCGAGGATCTGTGAGACGCCGATACTCTCACTGCGTTGCGGACGATCTGGGCATATTGCGGCGGCAACGAGCCGCCGAGCATGCCGCCGATGAACTGCCCGATATCCATGCCGAGTCGATTATTCGGCAGGTATCCGCGCGCGGCGTCGGAGCCGGGAGCGAAGGGGGTCGCCCGCACAGTCCTGTAGGATTGCGCGACGTTCGGAATCGGGTTGGCCTGCGTTGGGCCCGCCATCGCGGCGTTTGCACTCAGCGTGAGCGAAACGGCTAGGATTCCACTGGTGATCAACGATTTCATGGTACGCTCCTCTGTTAGCTCGGAGCCGAGAAGGTTCCAGACGGACAAACACTGAGCCGTGTCAGCTTTCCGCTCGATGACCGGCCAATTAAATATCCTTCACATTCGATGACAGGTTGACGCAGCGATATCGAATGACGTTTTGCTCCACTGCATATGCCTGGATCTGGCACAGAACTTCGACAACGCACGTCCGCTATGAGGTCTGATGTTGGGTTTTTAACGGACGTGCCGCGGATTGATTGAGTCGGTAGGTTTTGACCCACAGCAGACCTCACGGAGCACAGCGTTGGGATGCTATTAGATCACCGCCCCTTGCTCTGTCTTGGCTAGACCTGCGGGACGTTTACGCCTACCGTCCCACCTTGGGCGGAGCTAGCAAGTGGATAATGCACCGAGTGCCAAGGCTTGCAACGCGCTTTTGATCTATCCTCAATTCGACGCGGATACGTTTTGGAATTTCAAGCGGACCTCTGAAGTTTTTGGGGCCAAATATCCTGCGTCGCCGCTCGGCTTGATCACCGTTGCAGCGCTGCTGCCGGCGGCGTGGTCAATTCGGCTGCTCAATCGGAACACCGAAGAGCTGACCGACGACGACATCGATTGGGCCGATTTGATCTTTACGGGTGGCATGTTGCCGCAGCAAAGCGACACCCTTGACATCATCGACCTGTGCCACGCGCGGGGAAAGCCCGTCGCAATCGGCGGGCCCGGTGTCACGTCGAGTCCGCATTTCTATCAACGGGCGGATTTTCGCGTGCTCGGCGAAGCCGAAAGCGTTGTCGGTGAACTCGTGGAGGCGTGGGAAGCAGGCTCGCGAGAAGGTCAGTTCGAGGCGGAGAAATTCCAGACCGACGTCACCAAAACGCCGATTCCCCGCTTTGATCTCCTGAAATTCGATGACTACCTTCACATCGGCGTGCAGTTCTCGCGCGGCTGTCCGTTTACCTGCGAGTTCTGCGACATCATCGAGCTCTACGGCCGCGTGCCGCGCGCCAAGACCAACGCCCAGATGCTCGCCGAGCTCGACGAACTCTACCGGCTCGGCTATCGAGGCCACGTCGACTTCGTAGATGACAACCTTATCGGCAACAAAAAAGCCGTTAAGGCGTTTCTTCCCGAGCTGGCGAAGTGGCTAGAAGCGCGCAGCTATCCTTTCGAATTCACCACTGAGGCTTCGATCAATCTCGCGGATGATTCCGAACTGCTGCTGCTGTTGAACCGGGCAAATTTTGTCGGCGTTTTCGTTGGCATCGAGAGCCCCGACACCGCAACACTTATCGCAATGCGAAAGAAGCAAAACACGCGGCGCAGTATTGCCGAGAGCATCCACAAGATTTATGCAGCTGGGCTTTTTGTGACCGCCGGTTTTATTGTCGGCTTCGACACCGAGACGCGATCGGTGGCGGATGCGATTGTCGAACTGATCGAGGAGGCGGCGATCCCCATTTGTATGGTGGGTCTGCTTTACGCATTGCCGAATACGCAGCTGACGCGCCGGCTCGAAAAGGAAGGCCGCCTTTATCCACCTCCCGTGCGCGAGGATTTAAAGAGCGCGGACCAGTGCACGATGGGGCTGAACTATGCGACGTCGCGGCCACGACAGGAAATTCTCGGCGATTACGTTCGCATCCTGGAGCGCATTTACGAACCCGCAGCTTTTGCGGGACGCCTGCAGAACCTAGCGAAGCGGCTCGACAATTCCGGCCGCACGAAGGAAACGCGCGCGCAGCATTCACGGCACAGGTTCGGCAGCCTCGACATGATGCATCGGATCATGACCAGCCTGCCGGAACCGCGCGACATCTTCCGCCACACACTGAGCCAGTGCATGTCGAGCAATCCGGATTCGATCCGGTGGGTGGTGGCTCTGATGGCGCTTTACCTTCATGTCGGGCCGTTCTCGCGCGAAGTAATCGCCAAGCTAGAGACCATGATCGCCGCTCTTGAGCCAGCAGCCAAACCGCCGGTGCGGATCGAGCGGGCAAGCGTGGTATGATGCGGCCCACGCTCAGGCGATGACTGGGCGGCAGTCACGCTGCAAAGCGAGTGCCTGACTTGCGTTGGGAGCGGGATGTGGCCCGCGACGCAAGCGGCTCCGACCGACCGAAGCCAGTACTACTATGTCCGCTTGTGGCCCATCGCGACATGTGGCCCTGAAACGGTTGTCGGTCGCTTTCGAGGCATAGCGGACGTCGTAAGCCGTTCCGCCCGGACGCGTTATGATTCACAGCCTAGCGCCTTCTAATGCCAAGCGTGCATTCTGAGCAAGCAGTGCACTTACCGCCTTAACGCCACGACCTTGGCGACCTTAGGTGCCGCGCAATAGACGGCCCATGCCTCCATCAACTTTCGCCGCTTATCAATCACCGCGCTGCGGGCATACGCAGCCTCGATCTTGTCGCCGCTGGCGTGGGCAAGCGCAGCCTCTGAAACGTAGTTCTCAAATCGAGTGCGGTCGCGGGTCCAGTCCTTGAACGTCGACCGGAAGCCATGGACCGTCACGTGGCCGTAGCCCATTCGATCGAGAACCATAAGCATTGCCATGTTGCTCAGATGCTTGTCCGGTGAGACGGACTCGAGAACAGATAGCGATTGCTGGCCTCATCTAGGACCTGCATCGCGCGATCGCACAGCGGACCAGATGTTCCCTTTTAAGCTTCATGTGCTCGGCCGCGGCAGTCCACAGCTTCTTACGCTTATCGATTTGGGCCGGGCGGGCGAGAATCACCTCCTCGGTGCGAGCGGCCGTCAGGATCGTAAATTCCAGCGCGCGCGCTGCGGTGCCTTCCTCTTGTCGTAGCTTTTCCATGAATGTCGGCAGTTCGGCATAAGGCAGCGCCGGATGGTGCCTGACCTTTCGCACCTCCGATAGTTTGGGAAGCAGTTGATCGAGGTTGTCGCGCCACCGGGCCGGCTTCTCCCCTTCCCGATAATTGTTCACCTTGGCCCAACCCAGAATCTTTTCGATGCGACCGCGCGCTCACTGTCTCGGGCTTCAGGCTGATCTCCGCTTTGCGCTCGCCAGCCAGCGGCAACGCCGCAGGGATGCTGAATATGATCGGCCCGGCTGGGCGGAAACAGTGTAAGCTCCGGCCAATCGCGCGCCCGCGACCAGCCTGAACAGGCTGTCCGCGCATGTAAGTGCGCGGGAAAGCCCTGACTGGCCCCGCGGGATTGGCCTTGAAGGTCGAGCTCGCGCTGCCATAAACTGATCCGCCCGTTCATCCGCGGGTAGGTCTAACCTTGACGTTGACGAGCCTTGATGCACGGGGTCGCTCCCCAATGTGCGGTCAAGTAGTCCGTCCATTGTTAGGCGGAGGGGCCGGGGGTCGCTCCCCCGGCTCCCTCTCTAATAAAAGTGCTGGCGTGGGGAGAAACCGCGGGCGCCTGAAGACGTGACCATCCCGACATTACGGCGCAGCGGCAGCTATCGGAGTTTTTATTGTCGCCATATCGCGCCTCGTAGAAGCAAACCTGCACATAATTGCGTTGCTGGCCGCGGTCAGTACGCTTGCCGCGGTAATCGTCTCTTTGTCCGTGGCCTTTGTTGCGCAGCGTCACAGACGATGGAACGATGTCTCGAGTTCAACTCGACAAGACGGTGCGTCGAGAATGGCAACCATACGGCGGACCGCGAAGGCAACCATACGTCTCATTATTCGGAGCCGAATTGTGCTGCGGGCGCGAAGGGGAGGTCCCATGACACGACTCGGCTGCCATTCTGGCGTGTACTCCGATCGCCGTTTCCACTTATTGAAATGGCCCGCGCTGGGGCGACGGCGCGCGCCAACGGCGATTCTACTCCTGCTTTGCCTTTTCCTCGGCAACTCCGCTGGGCACGCGGCACTGGCCGCGAAAGATCCTGCCAAGGATTATGTCCATGTCTATCTGATCCGCGGCTTGCTGAACATATTTTCCTTAGGGCTGGACGAGATCGCCGCCAAGCTGCAGCGAGAAGGCATCCAGGCGAGCGTCCATAACCATTTAGCGTGGCCGCTCGTCGCAAACGAGGCCGCCGCCGAGTATAAGAGTGGAAGGGTGCGGACGATCATTTTAGTCGGGCCACTCCGCCGGGGCTGACGCCGTAGCTCATATCGCGGCGCAGCTGGGTCGGGAGGGTATCCCAGTCAAATTGGTCATCGGCCTCGATCCTGGCCTTTCCCCCCCGCCCGCAGCTGGGCACGTCAAGCACTACATTAATTATTACGTTTCAACCGGCGTGGGCCACACGGTAGTCAAAGGTCCGCAATTTCGCGGTAATTTGCGAAACGTTGACGTGGCGCGGCCAGGGATAGGTCATTTCAATATCGACAAGGCTGCAGTGATGGAAGACAAAGTGATGCGGGACATCCACGCCGCACTTATTCCCTGAGAAAAGGCGCAGAGCTCGGACGTGTAGGAGCCCGAGAGGCGGCGGAAGGAAGCTGAATGTGCCAGTTACATCGGTATCGACAAGTGTATTGAAACACTTCGGAGGAAGTTGGGCTCGGTAGATGCAGAGGCCGACCGCATCAATGGTCCGATCGGGCACAGCTTTACGCGCACAGAGTCCGATTGCATCGTAATCAGGAAGAATAGTCCGCAACGGTCCTGCCTCCCCATTTTCGTGCGCGGGCATGATTATTCCATCACTCCGAGTTCAATCCGAAGCACTGCTGGCCCTGCTTCCGCCGGCATTCTTCCTGACCAGCAAGGCGATGAGGAACAGAAGCGTGGTCGCTCCGAAGCAGGCGGGCACCGCGAAAGGAAGCGCGGCAGATTGCGCAAAGAGGATTCCCGCGATCGTGAACCCAACGCTGATCGTGGCGCCGACGGCGAGCACGGCCAAGGCCCACGCCGATGTCAGGCTTGCGAACTGGCCGGACGCGCGCAACAGCGGCGCGAGCGCAAGCGCCACGAGCGCCATCTGGACCGAGCCGAAAGCCAGCATCGCGCCCAGTAGCCCGTTCACCCCCAATGTGTGCGGGGTGCGCGTGTCGGCGAGCAGGAAAGTCACCAAGATCAAAATCGAGATCGAGATGCCGGACAGTAAGCGTTCGCGCGCCCACTTTCCTTTGGCTGTGTCGGCAGTCGCGATCGACCGATATCGCAACGTCGGCACGATGTCGCCGTCGACAACATCGATCGCCGCCGCGAACAACGATCCGATGGTTGCGACCGCAAGCGACAAAACGCCGAGCAGAAACAGCGAGACGATGGCCGTCGCCACCTCGTTCTCTTGCGCCAGCAGGCTCGCCAGAAAGTCTTGCGTGGCGCGGCCTTCGGACGCGCCCACCAATGTCAGCCCGCCGAGGACACCAAACAGCACGACAAAAAGTGCCATCAGCGGCACTTCGCCGACATAAGCCAGGCCGAAAGTCCTGAACGCCGCCGTCCACGCAGCCTCTGTATATGCGCCGCCATCGCGCAGCGTTGCGAACACCGCCGTTCGTTGCCAGTTCACCACGTCGACCACCGGCTGCAGCAGCGGCAGCAGGCAGAGCGAGAGCAGCGTCATGGCCGAAGCCGAGGTGCCGCCCCGCAACCCCTCCAAGCCTACGCGCGCGGCCGCGGGCCCGTCGCCGAGAAAGACCTCAAAACCCGCCACAATGACCGCGAGCACGGTCAGCGTCATTGCCAGAATGCCGACCAGTGAATTGAGAATCTTCTGCAGTCGAATGAGCAGCCGCACGCCGAAGGGCTCGCGTTCGCGAGCACCGTCGGCGGGGCCCGGGCGTACACTGGTGTCGAGATAGCGTGCGCGCCTTCGGAAAAACACCACAGCGCACACAAGTGCGATTAGCAGCAAGGCGACGATGCCCTTGAGGGGCATCGCACCGATTGCGGAGCCTTGCAGGTAAAGCAGCAACGCCGTCGCCGCGAACAGCCCGAGATAGACGAGCCCGAGCTGGATCTGCGTGGCGTACAGAATGCCGAAGCGGCCCGAGAGCAGCGTGCCGCCGGCGACGACCACGAAAATCGCGACGACGAATGTGTCTGCAAGCGCGCCGACGCCCACGAAAATCGTCCGCAACACGGTCGCAAGACTGATCAGCAGAGAAGCGATGAACCCGTAGATCGCGAAAACTGTCAGCGCCGCGGCGAACGCTCTGACCCGCGCGTCATTGCCGTGGCATCGGGCGATGAATTCGTGCAACGTGATGCAGCGATCCTGAACGAAGACGCCGTCTAATATCGGCCGGCGCAGCGCGTAGAAGAGCCACAGCCCCAACGCGACTGACGCAAGATAGACGATCACTGGCCAGAGCTCGCCAACGATGCCCCATGCCAGAAGCGGCGCCAGAGCCACCCATCCCAGCCGAGAGACGATCGAGGCGTTCTGTATGACTCGCGGCGAAATCTGCCCGACCGGCGACAAAGTGCCGGGCGCTCGCGAGCCGGCCTGGCGGTATGCTAGAATGAGCGGGGCAACAAAGGCACCGAGCACAGCGAGCGCCGTCACGAGCGCGGGATACAACATGGGTTCGGCTCGGTGCCTGGCTCCGGCCCATGGTGGTCCGGATCCTGGGAACTTGGATCGTCAGAAGTTGGATCGTTCAGAACTTGGATCGTAGGAGACTGGGCCCGCTATGATGCGCAATTGCAAGCCGCCGGGCAATCGCGCTGGTGAGAGCATGGCGGCGTCGCGGACGGGTACGGACAACGTGCCGGCATCTCAGAAGGTGCGGAGGCCTCCCGGCTACGCGGGAACCATCGCGGTCGCTGCCGTGGCGATCCTCCTGGCGTGGTGCGATTTGACACAAGCGGCCGGCACCGCGCGGGTCATTTTGTTGCGCGGATGGTTCGGCGTGTTTTCGACGGGGCTTGATTCGCTCACGGACGAGCTCAAGGGGCTCGGTATCAATGCGGAGGTGGCCGGGCATTTGAGTTGGCAGAACGAAATAGCCGAAATTCTCCGTGAGGGCGCCGCCGGCCGCACTGGTCCCTTGATTCTGGTAGGTCATTCGCAGGGGGCCAACAATGTCATCGACATGGCGCGGGCGCTCGAGCCATCCCACGTCACCGTCGATCTTCTAATAACTCTCTCGCCCTTCATGCAGAATCGTGTCCCCGCGAATGTCGTCAAAGCGATCAATTACTACCAGGCGCCCGGATGGGGACAGCCGCTGGAAGCCGAGCCCGGCTTTCACGGCAAGCTGATCAACGTCAATCTGGCCGACGATCCGACCATTTCGCACATCGGCATCGACAAAAACACCAAGATCCAAACCGCAATCGTGCGTGAGATCGCCGCCGTCAAATAACGGCAGAGCTGCGAAGGATCGGCCGCCGGTAGGCGCCGGCTACCGAGCAGGCGGAAAAAGACGGCTTCGTCCCCGAAATCAGCCAAATCGCGCGGCAACCAGACAAGGTCGACCGGCTGCTATACGCCGGTAACAATCTTGAAAAGGCACGCAAGTTGTTCGCCGAAGCGATGAAACATCGCCCGCGCATCAGGCCACACAGTGGACAAGAATCCTGGAGCAGTGGCCGCCACTGGCGTGGTCCGATTTTTCGTCGTGCCTGCCAAGGGGTTCGTTAAGGTGACGTTGGTAGTCGGCCACCGGTTCGGATCTTTTCCCCTGTGGCTTTTATGCACTAGTTGATTGTGGCGGATTGTGCGACTCGTCTCAAATCGGAGTTTTAATTGAGGTCAGTGCGATGAAAATGCTTCTTGCTGTTGCCTGTGCAATGCTGCTGACAGTGGCCGTTGTCCAGGTCTCAAAAGATCAAGCTTCGACGGGTATTTCCGTTGCGCAGTTGGGCAAGGGAAAAGGTAAGGGGAAGGCGCCGACGCCGCCGCCGATCGTTTCCAAGGGCTAGACAAAATCTCAACTCACGGCGTGGAACGCCCTCTGGCGTTGTGGCTTCAAGGCCGCTTCGACCACAAACGCCGCAATTTCATTAGGATCTAGAAGCACGCCGAGACTCGTCTGACATCCGGAGTTGGACATACCACGACGAAGCGGCCTGTGGGCGGCCAGACATTTGATTGCCGATCAGACCATGCAAAAGATTGGGACGGACCATTCGGCCACAGGCTAGGCATTTGCCGTTCTTGCCAAGCCCCTTGCATACGCCTTTTGGTTGCAGGAAGATGCCATAAGGGCATGGTGAGGGAAATATCGCCGTGAATCGGTGGCTTTGTGTACTTTAGCGCCTTGGCGCTCGCCGCCGACTACCGCCGACAAAATTTGCAAGCGGCATGGCGCCCCTAATTGAGCAGCCGATTGGGTGTGGCAATTGCCAAACTTGGCGTTCCAAACGACCAACAGACAATTGCCGGACGTACGGTCTATACGTGGTTCCGACGCACTGTTGACGAAGGAACTGAAATTAAGCGCCAGCTACGAGTGATTGTGACCGGCAACATCGTTGCGTCATATGATCTCGACGGCAACCAATTAAAATGTGCGTACTACGCGCGATTGTTGCAGGGCAGTTCAAACTGACGGCTCCCCCATGCCGGATGACCTAGGCGCCTTCCTGCACGGCGGCCGTGAAGGGCTTGCCTGTAAGTTGGGTCAAGATGACCCGCAACGGCTACGTTGGGAGCCGCCGGCGAACGAGAATGAGCGCAGGAAAAGAAAGCGGCGGCTCTGGCGTCACGTTTGGAATGAGGAGTGCGCGCCAGTCTTAGGCTTGAGGATGGTGTTCGGCTTTTGGTTGGCTTGTCTGGTCCTGCTTTGGGATGAACATCATTATCGGGATTTTGGCGCTGATTAGATTTTTGGGACCCCTCGCAATCGCGGGCTACATGTTCTGGCATTGGAACAATGAGCGACGCACCACCTAATTCACCCGACGTAGAGCCAAGAGCCAATCACTTTGGCACACCTCGCTGGCTGGGCGTGTACAAAGAGACGCACGCTCTCTACGGGATGGCAAAGAGGTGGTAACACGAGTTGGGTCCGGCTCGGAGCGTTCGAACGTTGGATGACAGCATTGATCGCCGCTGGCACGTTCGGCGCATTCCTTATCGAACTAGGACGAACAATTAAGTCTGCGGCGGCTTGGACTGTGTTGCCGATCGTGCGCACGAGCGACGCCCTAATCGCCTCGGTCTGGTTCCTGAGCTGGAGTGCCGATCTTGTGCATCTGAACGTTGGCCGCCTCTTGGGCAAGCCTTTTCCACTCTTGCGCCATTTCGGTCAACAGCGCCCTTAGCTCAGGATCGGCAGCTTTATGCGCCTCTTGAAGGCATCGCACCTCAAACCGAGTGAAAGTCTTCGAGGCTGGCATCCGTGGCGCTAAAGGCTGTCGAGTCGTACGATTTCACGCAAATAAGTTCGGTAACTCAGCGGCGCGGCGACAGGATAGTGACTATCTGGCGGAATTGGAGCGGGCCCGGGCGCCGGCATATCCGCGGCCATAGCCGGGATCGCAGTCGCTAGCGACAACAGTATTGCGACGATGACGATTCGCTCGACCCGAAGGTAGATAGACGCTCTGGGACAGCGCGTGTAGGCCCAACACACTGTGAAGTTGATTGCGTTGCCGATGATTTCGGAGCGCCGTCTCATTACAGTATCCCCCAGCCGATGAACATTATAAGCGGCGGGCCGGTGCGAGGAAACCGAATGGGAGTGTTTTCCAGAAGCCCGTTAGGGTAGTCTCCGGGGGCGACCGTCCCAGCGTTTATCAGCGCCCTAAAAAGTCTATTTGCCAATGAACCATCGTTGTCGGTCCAGGGGACCGGTGGCATTTGCGGCAATTCGGGTCCGGACCCAGGGGGCAAGACTATCGCTAGCGGTACTATTTTGCCCGGAAACTGCGCGTGAAAAATCTCATTCATTCCGCCGTCGAGTCCGCTGTAGATTGGGGCGACCGCCACGTTGTACTTTAACAATTGTGCATATTTGAGGTCGTCGGCGCGTTGTTTCTGCAGAGCTGACTGAGCGATTTTCGGATTGACGACAAAAGCCGGGCACTGACCTTTCGGATCGAATACGAGTGGCTCGAACGAGTTCGGGGGGTGCTGGGCATCAAACACATAATGGCGTGCGCACACGTCCACCTTAGGTTCGAGATGCGCCGCCTCGAAATGATCATTGCCAATCTTGAGCATCTTCCAGAAGGCCATGTGCGGATTAGTTCGATGCCGCGCGAGGTTCGCAGGTGTCATGCGGAAGGGATAGGCCTGGATCTGAAATGATGGCCGTCCAATTAAAGAGTCGCGCGCCAGTGAATAGATCTCGCTAATCTGCTCATCCGTCATGGCATAGCACCCACTCGACGAGCAATCGCCGTGGATCATAAGAAAGCTGCCGTCGCGATTGTTCGCTTTGTCGAAGGCGTTCGGAAACCCGATGTTGATGGCAAGATGGAAGTTGGAATTCGGATTCATCAAGTTGGGAGTAATTGTGTAGAATCCTTCTGGTGTCTGCCTATCCCCCTCATATAATTTCGGCCCAAGGTCGCCCGACCACCGACAGACCGGATAAATCTTGAGAAGTTGGAAATGGCCGCTGGTGTCCTCTTTCCAGACTTCAAGTTCAGCTTCTTCCTTGAATATGCGCATAATGATTGGTGAAGTTTTCGTCATTTTCCTCTGGCGGAGCAGCGAGAGCAGCTCAGGCGACAGCTCCCTTGTTGCCTTTTCCGGTAACTTCTCCATTGTCGCCTTTTCCGGTAACTGATTGCCGTCTTCGCCAAAGGATCGCACTGGCGTTAAAGCGCCGGCGAGTGCCGCTAACAGCACAAACGCGCGAAAGATCGCGGTGCGGATCATGCTATACCCTCTGACCCGGGCCCGACATCGTGCGGCCGACGTACTGACTGGATCAAGAACTAGTAGTAGACAATTTGCTAGGTCGGATGTGGCGCGCGTCATCTAGCTGCGCGGCTGTCTTAAAATAAACCTGACGGGATACTCGCACATTCCGGGCTGAGCGGTCGAAATCAACAGCTGGCTTCTCTCGTGCGGCGGTCGCGATAGCATCCATCGGATTCCTCCTCCCACGGAATTCTCCCGTATCGTATAAGATCCAACGGCGGAATGGTGCCTTACACCGCAAAAACTTGATTCTACTCACGTCGGCGCCGGGGTCAGGAGCTCCGGCGTAGAACAATGAAGGCCGTCACCCAACGCCATCATGCGGAGGCCGTCACACCTACCTCGGAGAGAACAGTGCCCCAGCAATGATGATCACGGAGAACTTGACGCCCAGACCCGGAATTAGAGAACAAAATCTTCCACGAGCACACATCGGGGCCCCAGAACGGTCGCTTTCGAAGGCACTTTAGCCTTTGCCGTGACCCCGACGCCAAGTGCTGGGCTGCGAGAAAAACGAACCCGAGAGGTTGTTTGCCCGAGGGGAGCTAACATTCGACTTTCGGGAAATCCGACGAGGCCGTAGTATCACTCACCGTGTCGCATGCCTTCCGGAGGGGGTCCGCAATGGCGCATGTCCGCTTCAATCCCTGGGTTTTGGTTGTCGCGAGTCTAGTTACTTCTGGCGACGCGCTTGGGTGGTTCGAGCCCCGATTGGCCCAAACAGGCTTGCAAATCGCGACGCCACCTTCGGCCATTCTCCTTAGAACTGCGGATTCGCGAACAGCGCCCGATCCCGGAAGTTCAAACGACAGCGACGAGGTACCGGACATTACGCAGCATCCCGCAGCTTCAACCGAAGGCGACGAGGTGCCAACTGCGCTCGCTCCTAGAAATCCGGACCCTTCATCCGCTGCGCCTCAATCAGCGACTTCGTCATCGGGAGATGAAGTATCGTCACCCGTTGTGGTTCCTGACGCGGTCCGCGCTTTGACTTCAAAGCCCAGCGCGGGAGCAGCAAGCGAAGTAACGCCCATCGACGCTGTTAACCCGCCGACCGCGGTAGCGCCTGCTGCAGCCCCGATCCCCGTCATTGCTGACGCCGATGCTCCGATTGCAAGTCAGTTGCGCGACGCGCTCCAAGGCGACACGGCAAAGATCGCCCTCCAACCGTTCTATTCGGCCCGCAACTACTCGCCGTTGTGGATCACCGATGGCAAAGTCAATGAGCGCGCACGGGCGGCGATGGCCTATCTCGCCAGTGTCGACGCCGACGGTCTCGATCCAGCCGACTATCCGGTGCCGAATTTCGCGTCTCTACCCGATCCGGCGGCTCTAGCCGACGCGGAGATCCAACTTAGCGTAGCGGTTACTAATTACGCCCACCACGCGCAAGTGGGACGGGTACACTGGACGCGCGTCAGCGGCGATATTTTCTACGAATTAAAGCCGTTCGCCCCGCCCGATGTGCTGGCCAACCTAGCCAGCGCGAACGAGATCACAGCAGCCCTCGCAGGCTACGAGCCGCAAACGTCCGGCTATCAGGCCCTCAAGGCTAAGCTGGCCGAACTTCGCACAGAGGCGAATAGTGGCATGGCGGCGATTTCATACGGACCCGTCCTCACGGTCGGCATGGAGGATGCGAGAATCCCGCAACTGCGCGAACGCCTCGGGACGACTGGCGAAGGGCAAATTTTCGACAAGGCGCTCGCTGACGCGGTAAAGAAGTTCCAGCGGGACAACAACCTGAAAGCAACAGGTGTGCTCACGGCGGTAACAGTCGATCAGCTCAACGGTCGCCCTTCTCGTCGGCCTATCGACTTAATCATTGCCAACATGGAACGTTGGCGCTGGATGCCTCACGATCTCGGCGTTACTTATGTGATCGTCAATCTTCCTGATTTTATGCTCTACGTAATTCAAAACGGCCGGCAAGTTTGGGCGACCAAAATCGTTGTTGGCAAACCGGAAACGCCCACGCCGATTATGACCGCCGAAATGAAGTCGATTACGATCAATCCGACCTGGAACATTCCGGATTCGATTGCTGCCAAAGAGTACGTACCGTTGATGCGGCAGGACCCAACGATATTGGAACGAATGGGTCTTACCGTCAGCTACAACCGCAACAACACCATTCATATTTCGCAACCGCCAGGCCCGGACAACGCGCTTGGGCAGTTGCGCTTCAATTTTCCCAACAAATTTTTCGTCTACCAGCACGACTCAAACCAAAAGTATCTGTTCTCCAAAGCGGTACGTGACGACAGCCATGGCTGCATGCGCGTGCAAGATCCAGTGAAATACGCCGAGGTGTTGCTGGCGATCGCGCGCCCGCGCGAAGGTTACACCGAGAACCGCATTCGCAGCATGTTCGGCAATTCAGAAATCGAAGTTCGTTTGCCGGCTTTTGTCCCAGTTCACGTGACCTACCAGACCGCCTTTGTCGACAATGGCGGCAAGATTCAATTACGCGATGATATCTATGGTCGAGACAAGGCTTTGTTGGCTATCTTGAAAAGTGACGAACGCAAAATCGCAGAGATCGCGATCGAGCGCAAAGAAAATACCGTTCGCCGGGAAGCGTTGGGAGTGCCCGACCAGTTTTGGGGATCGGGCGGCGGGCAAAACATCTTCTCCCGGCTTTTTGGGTTGACCCCCACACAGCCTGAGACTCGGCCACGCATCGCTGCGACACGTGCTCGGTGAAGCCGATCACATTGCTCACACATGAGTTGGACAATCACCTCAAGCCCGCGCTGGAGACGGCGATGTCGCCTTGGGTCTTGGCTGTGTAAAAATCCAGCCTTCACCATTTCCGCGGGCCGCAGCCAATCCGTAGAGCCGCAAGGCTTCGTCACGATCCACGGCCGTGCCTTGGCCCCGGGCATACATGTATCCGAGATTGACTTGGGCATCGGAAACGCCCGCATCGGATTCCCGCTTCAACAACTTGAAGGCAAGTTCGCGGTCGCCTCTGTTGTAGGCCTGGACAGCGCGCCGGGTCGCCTCGGTCGCATCGTACGCCCAGGCAGAGTCAAATAAACTAAAACACGCCACTGCGGAGAAAATTCGCAGGAAAGACCAAATAGCCGTCTTAAGACAGGATTGAGGATCATGCCACAGTACACCCACAGCCAATTTGCTGCACGGCGCCTAGGAGGAGCAACCTAGCACAAAATAGCCTCATTAAACCGTCGCTGGCACAGCTCCTGCCGGCACCTAGCGGACATTAGAGCGGCCTCGACGAATGTTCCCTTTTGGCCCTTAGCGGACCTCGGTCCGGCGCCTATCCATGTCTGCTTTCGGTGGTGAAGCGGACGTCGACCATGCCCTCGGCCGAATCTGCTCCAAAATCGGCATTATGCTAATATTGTCTTCGGCGCCAAAATGTTTACTCTCCTGAAATATCGGAATCGTTGCCTGCTAACCCCTTCAGTGTAAGATAACGGTTCGCTTTTTTATTTGTCTGCGCGCTAATTCATTTTTTTGGCTTCCCGGCTAAGGCTCAGACAGCGGTCGACCGCGGCGACTATCTAGTCAACTCGATCATGGCTTGCGGGAATTGTCATACGCCGGGCGCGCGCGGAATCAACTACAATTCGCAGTCTACGAGTGCGCGCCGTCCGCGTGCCGATGCAACACCGGCATCAGACCGCAGGTGGCGTGGTCTCCGAAACGCCGCTGGTCATCACGGACGTGTACACCGACAAGGCTCGTAAGTCACGGCGTGGTGTTCATCCACATCCGCAAGCCCAGCACGCAGCAGCGCAACGCGCGCTGATGAAGAGTTACCTTTGGCGCCTGTAGCGATGAGCTATCNACACTCGCAAGGAAATATTTGGAAGATTGCGGCCCGCGGATAACCGANCANCCGAAGCTCGAACGATCTATCGGTCGGGTGAACGATTTCTGGGGCGGCAAGACGCTGTCGCAAGTTACCGCTGCTGAATGCCGCGCGTATGTTAAAGATCGAGGCAAGACCGGTGGTGCCCGGGCCGATCTCGAGACCATGCGGGCCGCGATCAACCATCACGCCAAGGAAAACCTGCACTATGGTCTAGTTCGCGTCACCCTGCCTGCAAAGGGACCGCCGCGGGACCGGTGGCTGACCCGCGACGAGGCCGCAAAGCTCATTTGGGCGTGCTGGCGATACCGCGAAACCCAGACCCTGCACCGCGGCCGCAACCGCGGCGAGCCGATCGAAACAGAGAAACGGCCGCTGCGACACCTGGCCCGATTTATTTTGATCGGCCTGTATACCGGCACACGCGCGAGCGCGATTGCATCGGCATCGCCATATCGCGATCTTGGTCATTCATTTGTCGACCTCGATCAGGGCATCTATTACCGTCTCGCCATTGGCCGTCGCGCCACAAACAAACGGCAGACACCATCGCCAGTGCCGCCACGGCTTCTAGCTCACATGCGACGTTGGGTCAGACGAGGCGTCATCACGAGCCATTTTGTTGAATGGCATAATGCCCCGGTTAAGTCGGTAAAGAATGGGTTCAAGCATGCTGTGCAGCTTGCAGGGCTGTGGGGCAAGGTTACGCCTCATACCCTGCGGCACACGGCGGCGACGTGGCTGATGCAGCGGGGTGTGCCGATCTGGCAAGCCGCCGGTTACCTCGGCATGTCGGCCGAGATGATCGAGCGGCATTACGGCCATCATCACCCCGACTACATGCGCGGCGCCGCCCAGGCGATTACCACGAAACAATCGCAGAACGTTTCTTTGGTCATTCCATTGGTCAAAGAAGAAAACGCGACGGCCACGCGGCGGAAAACCAAGTAATTTCATGGTGGGCCCGGGAGGACTCGAACCTCCAACCAAGCGGTTATGAGCCGCTGGCTCTAACCATTGAGCTACGGGCCCGCGCCGCCTGTTATACCGGCGGAAACGCCGCGGCAAAATCGGAAGACGAGGAAGCGGCGTCCCCTTTAGCCTCTGCGGCTCAGCAGGAACACCGCCTGCTCGCTGAACAGATTCCAGAACCACCACGGCATTTTAAGCCGCATGCGCCGTCCCCAGGCGTTGAGCACCACGGCCGCCTCGATCTTGGCGCCGGAGACCTGACAAAGCTGGCGGAAATCCTTGATGCTGCAGAAATGGATGTTGGGCGTTTCGTACCACGCATAGGGCAGATTGTCGGTATGCGGCATGTGACCCCCCAGTCCGATCTGCATCCTTATCCGCCAATGCCCGAAATTGGGAAACGACACGATGGCATGGCGGCCGATGCGCAACATATGCTCGAGCACGACGCGCGGGCGCCGAGTGGCTTGCAGCGTCTGCGACAGGATGACGAAATCAAAACCATCGTCGGGGTAATTCTCAAGGTCGGTGTCGGCGTCGCCCTGCACGACCGCAAGGCCCTTGGCGACGCATTCGTTCACGCCTTCGCGCGACAACTCAATACCGCGGCCGTCGACCCCGCGCGTCTCCAACAGGCGTAACAGCTCGCCGTCGCCGCAGCCGACGTCGAGGACGCGCGCGCCGGGCTCCACCATATCTGCAACGACAAGGAGATCGATGCGCGCGCCACCCGGGCTGCGCGCGGCTTCCGCCATGGTGAGGTCCTGTTTTATCCGCGTGAGCATGCTCACCTCGCGGCCGGCTGTAGTCCGCGCGCTGCGGCTGCACCATCGAGAAAGCCTCGGACGGTGGTGAACAATTCGGGCTCCTCGAGCAGGAAAGCGTCGTGTCCTTTATCGGTCGTGATTTCCGCGAACGACACGCGCGCACCCGCGGCATTGAGCGCGTGCACGACGGCGCGGGATTCCGAAGTGGGGAACAGCCAATCGCTCGTGAACGAAATGACGCAAAAGCGCGTAGGCGTCGCGCGAAACGCATTGGCCGCGACGCCGTTATAATCGCCGGCGAGATCAAAATAATCCATGGCGCGCGTCAAATAAAGGTAGGAGTTGGCATCGAAGCGTTCAACGAAGGCGATGCCCTGGTGCCGCAGATACGACTCCACCTGGAAGTCGGCATCGAACGAGAAGGTTGGATTGTCGCGATCCTGAAAACGCCGGCCGAATTTTCGGTGCATTGCCGCGTCGGACAAATAAGTGATGTGCGCGGCCATCCGCGCCACCGCGAGCCCGCGGCGCGGGTCGGTGCCTTCGGCGAAATAGCGACCACCGCGCCAGTCGGGATCGGCCATGACCGCCTGGCGTCCGACCTCGTGGAAGGCGATGTTCTGAGCCGTGTGCCGCGTCGATGCAGCGATCGGCAGGGCGGCGAATACCCGCGCCGGATAGCTCGCGGCCCATTGCAGTACCTGCATGCCACCCATCGAGCCGCCCGCAACCGCAAACAGCGACTCGATGCCGATATGATCCAAGAGCATCGCCTGGGCGCGCACCATGTCGCGCACCGTGATGACCGGAAAGTCGAGGCCCCACGGCACGCCGCTCGCTGGATTGGTTGACGCCGGACCGGAGCTGCCCATGCAGCCGCCGACCACGTTGGGACAGATAACGAAATAACGCGTGGTATCAATCGGGCGTCCCGGCCCCACCATCGTTTCCCACCAGCCCGGTTTGCCCGTCACCGGGTGATCGTTGACCACGTGCTGATCGCCGGTGAGCGCGTGACAGACCAGGACGGCGTTACTGCGCTCGGCATTCAGCGCGCCGTAGGTCTGATAAGCAATCTGCAAAGGCCCGAGATCGACGCCGCAATCGAGCCGAAGCGGGTTACTCGCCGGAAAGCGGACCACCAGCGAATGCGGTTGGTCCGCTTCACGCCGGCGGTCGGCGAAATCAAGCGTCGCGCTAGCCTCGGCCATGCCGAATAACTTCCCGGATACGCCTTTCCGGCGCCTTAAGAGGCGCCTGACCAGCGTCAAACCGCGGTAAATAGGCCCCTGCCCGGCCGTGTCAATGTTTTCTTTGATTTCGCGGATAACGGCACTATCAATCGTGCCGACCCCAGGATCCAGTGGAGCGGATTTGACATTCGCTAGCCACCAATCCGCTAGTTCCTGAAGCGAATGTCAAATCCAAAGCTCCACTAGGAGTAATATTTGCTAGTGGTCCTTTGATTCTAACATTCGCACAAGAACGGCCGGAACGGGGATGCGAATGTCAGAATCGGACCACTAGCATGGCAAAAGCGACGCACCAGAAGACCCCTTCGCTCGCCGATTTGCGCCGAGAAATCGACCGCATCGACGAGACGATGCACGCGCTGCTCATCGAACGAGGTCAGATCATCGACGAATTGATCGCGGTAAAGAAAAGCCAAGAGACCGGTTCGGCTTTCCGGCCAGCGCGGGAAGCCGACATGATGCGCCGGCTTGTCGAGCGCCATCATGGCAGTCTGCCGCTCGACACCGTCGAAAGCATCTGGCGCGTCATCATCTCGACTTTCACTTATGTACAGGCGCCGTTTTCAATACATGCCGACCTGTCGGCCGGCGACGCCCTTATGCGCGACTCCGCGCGCTTCCATTTTGGCTTCACGGTCCCATTCGAGCCACACATCGGAGCCGCAGGCGTAGTTCAAGCCGTGACCGCATCGCGCGGCGATCTTGGCCTCGTGCCGGCTTTCGCCGTAGCCGGGGCCGGCCCGTGGTGGACCGCGCTCGAATTCGAGACCGCGCCAAAAATCATTGCCCGGTTGCCCTTCGTCGAGCGCGCCGATCATCCGGCCGGGTTGCCGGTATTCGTTATCTCTCGAGTGCCGGCCGACGCCATGGTCACTGAAACCGAAGTATGGAGCGTCCGGGTGTCGGGATGGACCGCAAACGCGGTCGACAGGCTTGCCGGAATAGCCGACGCCATCGCTGTTCCCGATCGTGCCTTCGACGGCGGCGCCCTTCTGATCTCGGTTGCGCGCGACGGTATCGGGAGGATCGCCGAGGCGCTGCTGGCGACCGGCGCTTCGATCCGCTCAAGGACCCTCGTCGGCAGCCACGCAACCCGCTATACGGTCCCGCGCTAAAGATAGTTGTCGTCCCCGAGCGCGGGGAAGGATGCCATGATTGCGATCTATCCTCGTCCCAGGGCCGGCGTGCTCGATATCAGCGCCTACGTACCCGGCAAAAGCCACGCGCCTGGCGCGGCGCGCGTCTTCAAGCTGTCGTCCAACGAGACGCCGCTTGGGCCGAGCCCGCGTGCTATCGCCGCTTACCAAGCGGTGGCGGCGCACTTGAAAGATTATCCGGACGGCTCGGCGAGTGAATTGCGAGAAGCCATCGGCGGCGTCTTCGGGCTCGATCCGGAGCGTATTGTGTGCGGCGCCGGGTCTGATGATTTGCTCAATCTGTTGGCGCGCGCCTATCTCGCCGACGGCGATGAGGCCATCCACACCACGCACGGTTTCCTGGTCTATCCAATCGCGACCCGTGGCAGCGGGGCGCGCCCAGTGGTCGCGCCGGAGACCGACTGCACCGCCAGCGTGGACGCAATTCTTGCGGCTGTGACCGAAAAGACGAAAATGGTCTTCCTAGCCAATCCAAATAATCCCACCGGAACGTATATTTCGTTCGACGAAGTCAAGCGGCTGCACCGCAGCCTCCCGGCTCACGTGCTGCTGGTGCTCGACGCCGCATACGCTGAATACGTCCGGCGCAATGATTATGAGTCGGGCATCGAATTGGTGGCCACCAACGAGAACGTGGTGATGACCCGCACGTTCTCTAAGATTCACGGACTGGCGGCGCTGCGGCTTGGCTGGATGTTCGGCCCAAGCGGTGTGGTTTCGGCCGTTAATCGCGTCCGCGGACCGTTCAACGTTAATACACCGGCGATTGCCGCGGGCATCGAAGCGATCCGCGACCTCGAGCATCAAGAACGCGCGCGCGCGCACAACACGCNCTGGCTTGCTTGGCTGGCGGAAGAGATCGCAAAANTGGGACTGCAAGTAACACCGAGCGTGGCCAATTTTTTGTTGATTCACTTTCCGACGACAAAAAGCCGCACGGCTCAGGAGGCGGACGCCTTCCTTACCGCGCGCGGATTTGTTTTGCGGCAAGTCGGAGTCTACGGGCTGCCCAACGCATTACGCCTCAGCGTCGGTAGCGAAGAGGCCAATCGGCTTGTTGTCGCGGCGCTCAAAGATTTTTTAGCCAAGGCCGCGTGATGCCGTGACCAAAACCACTGTCCTTTATAACCGGCTGGCGCTGATCGGCATGGGCCTTATCGGTTCCTCGATTGCGCGCGCCGCGCGGGCGCAAGGCGTGGTGCGCGAGATCGTGGCCACCGCCCACTCGGCGGCGACACGCCGGCGCGTCGCCGAGCTCGGACTCGCCGACCAAGTGGCTGAAAATAACGCGGCCGCGGTCGTCGGGGCCGATCTTGTCATTGTCTGCGTGCCGGTCGGGACGTGTGGAGCGGTCGCCGCCGAGATTGGTCCGCACCTTGCGACCGGCAGCACTCTTTCCGATGTCGGCTCGGTCAAGGCCGCGGTTGTTCGCGACATGGCTCCACATCTGCCGCCCGGGGTCCATTTCGTCCCGGCGCATCCGGTCGCCGGCACCGAAAATTCCGGCCCTGACGCGGGCTTTGCCGGACTTTTTGTCGATCGCTGGTGCATCCTCACGCCGCTGGAAGACGCCGATGCGGCCGCCACCGAGCGCCTCGCCGAATTTTGGCGGTCGCTCGGCGCGCACGTTGAGACCATGCCGGCTGCGCATCATGACTTGGTCTTGGCGATAACCAGTCACCTGCCGCACCTCATCGCTTACACGATCGTCGGCACGGCCGATGAACTGGGCGAAGTCACGCAATCGGAGGTGCTGAAATTTTCCGCCGGCGGCTTTCGCGATTTTACTCGCATCGCCGCCTCCGATCCGACCATGTGGCGGGACGTATTCCTCTCTAACAAGGATGCCGTGCTGGAGATGCTTGGCACCTTCAATGAAGATTTATCCCGCCTCACCCGCGCCATCCGGCGCGGCGATGGCGAAGCCCTGTTCGCTCATTTCGCGCGCACCCGCGCCATTCGCCGCGGGATCGTACAGATTGGCCAGGATTCGCCGGCGCCGGACTTTGGCCGCCCGCATCCCGATCTGCCGGCAGAGCCGTTACCCCGGCCTTATGCCGTCTCGGGCGACGAGTGACGCCTAATACCGCGCTTGCACGGTGAGCGCTTCTTGCACGGCTGCCCGCAATTCGGCGACCGAAAACGGTTTCGGAATAACGTCGTGAATGAGCGGGTCGATATTGTGGGCGCGCTCCCGCTGATCGGCGTAGCCGGTCATCAACAAAATAGCGAGCTCGGGACGTTCGCGCGCTGCTGTCAGCGCAAGCGCTATGCCATCCATCACCGGCATACGGACGTCAGAGAGCAGAAGATCGAAACCGCCCTCCTCGGCAACGAGAAGGTCGAGCGCCGCCTTGCCGTCGCAAGCGGTCTTGACGTCGTGTCCTGCTGTAGCCAGCGCCCGTGCGCAGAGCGCGCGCAGTGCTTCCTCATCTTCGGCTATGAGAATACGCGCCATGGCGTCAGTGGATCGACGCGACGACGTCGCGGCGGTTGACGAAACGAAGCACAACGTCGTGCGCCACCGCCGGCGGCGAGGCCAAACGGGCGCGGAAGGTCATCGCCTGACCGGGCGGTAACGACGTGCGATCCGCACTCGCTGTCCAAGAGTAGATTTCCTGAGCGGCCGCGTCGCGCAGCGCGAATCTAATCTGCGGCACCCGCAAAGCCTTGCGCGTGTCGTTGACGATGTTTCCCTCAACGACAAGAACAGGCGTGCCGTCATGGCGAACCGTGCTTGTGGTGATGCCATGGAACGCGAGCCCGCGGAGATTCACGGGCAGCCCGGCCAGCTCATAAAACGATGCCGTTTGCGGTAACTTCCGCACAATGTCGGCGCGCCAACCGATAAGAAGGAAATCGACCAGCGCCAGCGCTAACATTCCGGTATGCAGGGTTGACAATGGCCAGCGTGGAACGAAGCGCCGCGCCGGAACATTCAAGGCGCTCGACAAGACCGGAAGGTTTCGCCTCGAACGTAAAGCCGCTCGGTGCGCACTTTGCTTGGCGTTTTCGGCACTAGCAGTCTCGGAATAGTTGGTCTTAAGAACAATCCAGCGCTTCTTGGCTTCAGGACGCGGCTGTGCGCTTAGCGCAGCTTCATGCTCCGGATCCCTCGAGCCGTCGGACTCATCTTGAGTCCCCGATCGCAACATCAAACTGCCCGCTATCTCCGCCAGCGTGGCCGATGGCTCTTGCCCGGATGAGTCAGCGGCAGGGCCGATTGAAGTTTCGTCGCCCGTAACTTCAGCAAGCAAATGGGCAGGCAGCCATTTGTCGCTGACCGGCATGCCGACCTCTTCATCTAACGCCGAATCTGATGCCGACGTTTCGCTTACCGGTGCGGCCAATTGCTCTTCCGCCGGCGCCAGTGGCGTCGACGCGACATCCGCGTCAGAACTAGTCACGTGATCGGACGTACCGGCCGCGTCATCCAATTGCTCATCCTGAGCGACGACTTCGGGGACAACGCCTGTCTCCGGTTCTTGATCTGGAACTTGAACTAGATCGTCCCCGACGGAGCGAGCCGGCTCTGAATCCACCTCGGCTGCATCCTCCGCGATCAAGGGCAAATGATCCGGCTCCAAAGCCACCTCAGCTGCATCCTCCGCGACGAAGGGCAAATGATCCGGCTCCAAATCTACGAAGTAGATCTCTGGGCTAAGGGAGGATGTCATTTCCGGATTTGCGGCTGCGCCCTCCGCAACGGCGGAAGAAGGATCGTGATCTGCTGCAGCAATCTCAGGGAGAGCAACGCAACCCGCGTCCAGGTTTGCGCTTG
>JGI12635J15846_10000436_pt1 | contig 35411 bp, 30 predicted proteins | sample BlaSpr_A8_OM2_M2_FD_15846 | JGI IMG/M metagenome (IMG submission 15846)
GCGCGAGTTTCCACGCCGCCATCAGCAACGGATAGTTCCAGGGGATAATCTGCCCCGCCACGCCGACAGGCTCGCGAAGCGTAAAGCTCAAAGCGTTCGCGGGAACCGGCATGACGCTGCCGTTCACCTTGTTGGCCAGGCCGCCGTAATATTCGAAACACGTCGCCACATCCCCAATGTCGTATTCCGCTTCGACAATCGGCTTGCCGGTATTGCGTGATTCCAACTCCGCGAGCATAGGCTGGTTCTGCCGAATCTTGTCCGCGATCTTGAAAAGAATGCGCCCGCGATCCTGCGCCGTTGTGGCCGGCCACGGTCCGGAGTCAAACGCAGCGCGCGCGGCTTTCACCGCTTTATCGACGTCGCTCGCACTCGCTGAGGCGACGTGCGCAATCACTTCTTCCGTGGAGGGATCGAAAACAGGAAAGGTTTCGCCCGTTGAACTCGAGACCCACTGGCCGTTGACGTAATTCTGGTAAGTTTTCACCGCGGGCTTCGCTGGACTGGACATAAATCTCCTCCCACTTCCAATTTCAGGCAGGCGTTGAGCCTTCGGCCAATTTTCGCGCCGCTTTCCGGCTGCCATACACAAAAAAGAAAAACGCCGCGAGGCCGATGAAGCCGAGTGTTCCGCCAAACATCCAGATTTCGTACGAAATCAGCGAAGTGATCTGCTGCGCGGGGAAAAACGCAACCGCGATGGCGAGGATCGTGGTCACGGTGCCGCAACCGCCCGCAAAAATCAGCGTCCCACGGCCATAGTGGCCGCGCACAAAATTCTTATCAAACGCGATTTTCAGCAGCGCCCCGAACATGTAAAGAAACGGAATCAACTGCAGCACCACCGCCAGCGAAAGCAATCGTTGAAACGATTCCTGGACGCCCGAACCGACTAGCACAAAATTCAGCACCACCAGAATCAGCGACACGCCCGCATGTACAAGCAGCGCGGGATACGGAGTGGCGTACTTGGGATGAATCTTGCCGAGCCACGAAGGCAGATACGAGTCGAGGCCCGCGACAAACGGAATGCGGGCGGATCCGCCGAGCCACGCGGAACCAATGCCCGCGATCGACAAACTCAGCATGAATGCAAACGGCGCCACTATCCAGGAAACGCCGACTTGCTCCGCCATGTGGCTTACCGCCTGCACAATTCCCTGCAGCACGCTGATGCTGTCTTTGCTGACGGCAATCAGCAGCGTCAAAGTCGCGCCGACATAAAGCAGTCCGGAAAGCAGGCCGCCCCACGCCACCGCTCCCGGCAACGTCTTTCGCGGATTTTCAATCTCATCACCCATGATGGAGGCGAGCTCCAGCCCAACCAGTCCAAAGCAAATCACCCCGAACGAATTCAGCACAAAGCGCGGATTGGCCGGAATTCGAAAGTCCGCCCAGTGAATGGACGTGCCAAACCGCAGGCACACCACGACGCCAAGACCCATCAGCAAAAACGCCGCGACAAATGTGCCGATGCCGCCGAGATTGTTGATCCACTTGCCCACGCCAAGTCCCATCACATTCAGAATCACCAGCACGCTGAGCAGCACCACCGAAGCGGCCAGTGCGAACGGCTTGTTGTCCCCCAGCGATTCGTGGCCCGGACCCAGCACAAAGACAGAAACGCCGACGAAATAAAGCATGATCGTTGGCACGTACATCATGTTGTTGGTCCAATAACACCAACCGGAAAGAAACCCGTGGAAGTCGCCGAAAACTTCCTTGGCCCAGAGATAAACGCCGCCTTCGCCGGGATATCGGTGGGCAAGCTCGATCACCGCAATTCCCTGCGGCCAGAAAAATAAAACCAACGAAATGATCCACAGCCAGATGGTGACGCCGCCGTTTGCGGCAATCGAAGGCAAAACATTTAGATTGAAAACGGCGACCACAAAAAGGAGCACGAGGTCGCGCTTGCCGAGTACCCGCTTCAGGTGCGTGGTTCCGGTTAAAGGAGGTGAAACGTCAGCCTCCGCGGGCGCGGCCTCGTAACTCAAACTGTGTTCTCCTTAGTGTCCGGCAGCGCCGACGAACTGCGCGCCACGTTCCTGCTGGGCCTTGGCGAGGCCGGGCGCGACCTCCTCAAAAACGGCGAGGTGCTTGTCGATGTCGGCTTCCGTGTGTTGCACGGAGATGGTCCACTGCTCGTCCCACCAGTACGGCATGGCGAGCACGCCGCGGTTGACCATGCCGAACCAGAACTGCCGCCAGATGTCGACGTCGATGTTCAGCCAGTCGCGGTAATTGCGAATTTCCTGGGGATAGAACATCAGCGCGCCGTTCACGCCGGCGCTGGCAACGTAGGCCTGCACACCGTTTTTCTTGACGATGGTGCGGTACCCTTCGGTGAGCTTCTTGCTGAGCTTCCCCACGTGCGCGTAGTTCTCGCGCGTGAGCACTTCGCGGAACGTCGCAAGCCCCGCGGCCATCGCAAAACGGTTCGTGTTGTACGTGCCGCCGTGGAAAACCTTGTGCTGAACGATCAGGTCCATCACTTCCCTGCTGGCGCCGAACGCCGCCAGCGGCACGCCGCCGCCGATGGATTTGGCCAGCGTGATTATGTCCGGCTTCACGCCGAAATATTCGCTCGCGCCGCCCCAACCCAGCTTCGCGCCGGTTTTCACTTCGTCGAAGATCAGCAACGCGCCGTTCTTGGTGCAAATGGCGCGCAGGGCTTCCAGAAAGCCGGGCTGCGGCAGGCAGAGGCCGACATTCATCAGGATGGGTTCCAGGATGATGGCGGCAATTTGCCCCGGGAACTGCTTGAAGCGGTTTTCGACGCTGCCGAGATCGTTAAAGGTGGCCACCGCGACATTGTCGAGAACGGATTTGATAACGCCGAGTCCGCCCGGAACGGAATTCGGCGCGTGGATGTCGCCGGCATCTTCCAGCTTCGGCTTCACGCTGACGAGCGCGGTGTCGTGGAGCCCGTGATACGCGCCCTCAAAGCGCAGGATTTTGTCGCGGCCTGTTGCGGCGCGGGCGATGCGGCAAGCGTGCATGGTCGCTTCCGTGCCGCTGTTGCCGAAACGCACCATGTCGACCGGATACCGCGCGCAAATCTCTTCCGCCAGTTCCAGTTCCATGCCATGTGGCATGCCGAAGGTGGTGCCGCGTTCGGCGATATCTTTCACCGCCTTTACGACCGCGGGATGCCCGTGGCCGGCCATCAGCGTGCCGAAGCACAGGTTGTGATCGATGTATTCGTTGCCGTCGATATCGGTGAGTTTGCTTCCCCGTCCTTCGGAAACGAAAATCGGATAGGGATCATACGCGCGGTAATTGCTGGCTACGCCGAGCGGAATTCGTTTCTCCGCCTTCTTGTGCGCTGCCGCGGATTTTGGCGTGCGCTTCTCGTAAAGGGCGATTTCCTTCTGTAGTGTGTCGTGCATTTGCTGCTCCATCCAGGCAGGCCTTCTTGATTGGTCACCTGGGGCAGGTCTATTCCCTGCGGTCAGTATAGGCGAGTTAAACAGCGCGGTTCCTGCGGCGAACTACGCTTACTAGTTTACGCCTCTTTCGCAACTTCCTGCAGCCGCACGGGCGGTCTCCGCGGCCCGATTTCGTCCTTTCGCGCAAAAGCGTCCCGGCCTGGTTGGGACGCTTTCGCGGAAAAGTTTGCTCCTCCAAACCTCAGAAGAGAATCTTCAAGGCAAACTGCATTACGCGCGGATCACGTAATTTCAGAATTTGACCGAAGGTTGAGTTCGTAAAGTTTCCGTCCGGGTTCTCAAATTCCGTGTGATTCCAGGCGTTGTAGAACTCCGCGCGGAACTCGGTGTTCAGCTTTTCGGTGATCGGTGTTCTCTTGGCGATCACCAGGTCGGTATTGCTCAGTGCGGGACCGCAGCAAAGTGCATGTGGCGTGTTTCCGAAAGTTCCAAGAGCTTGTGGGCACGAAGTGGAAACGACGGGGTCGCAGAACGTGGACGTATTGAACCACGCGCCGCCGTTCGTTCTCGGATTGACGAACTTAACCGGGCCGGTCTGATAGGGTGTGTTGGTAGACTCAAAGAAGATGCTGCTCTGCAACTCAGCGTCATTCTGATCTTGAATGCGGATCGGGAAACCGCTCTGATAGGTGACGATGGCGGAAAGTTGCCAGCCGTCAGCCACTTTTCCCTTAAAGCCACTGTACTTCGGAATGGGAAGTTCCCAAACTGGGCTGAATACAAACCGGTTCTTGGCGCTCAAGAGGGAAATACCACGGGTTGCCCGGGGGTTGATCGGATTGAGCTCATTCTCAAAAGTCGCGCCCTGGTCGATGGCCTTGCTGAAGGTGTACGAGGCCTGGAACAGCAATCCGTGAGAATAATTCTTTTCGACGGAAACCTGCAGGCCGTTGTAGTTGGAGTTGGCGTTGGTGTCTTCCGCAAAAATGTTGCTGAAGATTGATGTTCCATCCGCCGGGCAGCCATTTCCTATATTGGGGCCACTGGGAGTACAGTTCGGAGAGGAATAAGGACGCAGCCCGACAAAGGTAACCGGTGTGCCACCGGCCGCGCCGACGATCGTGCAGCCAGATGGATTTCTCGGATTGCCAGCCGGACACGGGATATTTGGTCCGTTCGCATTAGGGCCCGGGATATAGGGCATATGGAAGGTCATGCCGGCCGGCACGTTGAAGGAGTAGAAGTTATCGGAACTGAACGTACCGCAGCTCTGTCCCGGAACATTGCTAATGTCGATACACGTCTGCGGATTGCCGTAATTCAAATCCCTCGAGGCGAGCAAGCGGTGCCCCTGTGTCCCGACGTACGCCACCCGCAGAAGCATGGTCCCGCTCAATTGGCGCTCGATGGTGAGATTATATTGCTCGGCGTATTGCGTTCTCAGGTGCGGCTGGAATTCACCGAAGAGCAGATCGGTGCGGAACAAGGACCAATCCACGCAACCCTTTGGTCCGGCGGGATCAAAACACGGAGTGTTCGGAGTCTGGTTGATCACCCCGCGGCTGTTGTTAGGGAGCTGGGCGCCATTCTGCAAAATGTAAGGAGTATTGAACAGCGGGCTGGAAGCAAACGCACTGACACCGAAGGGGGGCTCCGCGCTGAACTGTTCCAGAACGAGTTGCTCAATCGGGTTGTAGAAAAGTCCGAAGCCGCCGCGGATGGTTGCCTTACCCGGGCCACCGGTAATTGCCTTCAACAAGCCATCGGTCGCGCCGGGGCTCCAAGCTAATCCGATTCTCGGAGCGAACGCTTTGTAGTAAGTAGAAGTCAGCCCTTTCGGCACACCCTTATCCCCAGGAAAGACAAGCCCTGTCGGAAAATAGGCATCCTGGGACGGGTTGGTCAGGCCACAATCACCCGGCGATACCACAATGCTTCCGGCACCGCTGTTGATGGTATTCGCTCCCTGCTGCGACAGCCAGCAAGGATATTGCGTTGTGACTTGCCCCGGACGGAAAGTCTCAATCCGGTTCTTCGTATCAACGTAAGGCGTATTCAGTTCCCAACGCAGTCCATAGTTCAGGGTCACATTCGATTTGATCTTCCAGCTATCCTGCGCGAACAGATAGACCCCGGTGTTGCGGATGTTTTCCCCCTGCGCCGCGCCTCCCGAGTAGCTCGTCGGTGTTCCCAGGAAATAGTCAGGATAGGCGTCGCTGCCAGCCGGTGAATTGGTCGCCCCGGCCGTCTGAAAAGAAAAATCTCCATTGATGTTGAAATATAAGAACTGGTCAAAGCGCTGCCGGCGAACATCGGCGCCAAACTTCACGCTGTGTGCGCCAATTATCTTGCTGTAGTTGTCCGACCATTGGAAAGTGTTGCCGATCTGCGGCAATTCCCCTTCAAAGTTGTTTCCGAGTACGAACCCACCTGCAACGCTCACAAACGGGACGCCTTCCCGGCCAGGAAGGTTTGTGGTGATTCCTGCGGTAGGATTGTTCGGATCAGCAAAGCAGTTGGCAGCGGGGACAAAGGAGCCGCAGGCATCGTGCAAACTCGCCAGCGTATTCACCGGATGGTTCAGGTTGCCTTGTCCTTCGCGGAAATAGTTGAAGCGGAACTCGTTGACGGCCGTGGAACCGATCGTGGAGGTGTGGCTGATATTCCACTGCTGTACTCGGGTCTTGAAAATCGCTCCAAAGCCCGGAACGTTTGCGCCCGCGGCCTGGAAGAAGGAGAAAGGGTCCGTCCGGTCATCATCCGTGAAGTAGTAATACGCGCTGAAGTGCTGCGTGGCGCTGAAATTGTGGTCGAAGCGCACGGTGAACTGATTGGATGTATCGCGCTGGTCCGGCACCAGGGTTACCTGTCCCGTTCCCACGGGCGCCACATAGTTCTTGTAAAGAGCGTTCGCGGTGGGATCAAAACACGCGGTGGGAATTTGGTTGTTTGGGAAAAGAGCCGTATACGCGGTATTCGGTGCAATGGTTGCGCCACCCTCAGCGGTAATTGCTGACTGGCATCCTGTGCGGCTGCTCAGAACATTTGCAAATGTCTGGTCCGTGAGCGTACCCGCAAAAGGCGTTTCGGCAGAGAAGTCTCCCCCCGCCTGCGCGGCGGTCGGCAGGAACACGCTTCCGGAAGAAATACCCTGCGCCAGCCGGTTGCCCTCATAAGAAGCGAAGATAAAAGTCTTGTCCTTCTTAATCGGCCCGCCCAAAGTGGCGCCGAACTGGTTCTGCTTATAGTCCGGCTTAGGCGACGGGACGAAGGAGAATGGCTTGGAATTGAGAACAGCGTTCCGGAAGAATTCGTACACGTCGCCGTGGACCGCGTTCGTGCCAGATTTGGTGACCACGTTGACAACGGAGCCCGAGTTGCGGCCGTATTCGGCATCGAAAGTGTTGGTCAGCACACGGAATTCTTCGATCGCATCCGGAGACGGCTGAATCGCAGGGCTGTTCACAAAGATGTCGTTCCCGTCGCCGCCGTTCACCATGTAGTTGTTGGATCGACCGCGGCCACCGTTTACAGAGACGACGCCGGGGTTGCTGCTGCCATAAAACAGGTCCGCGCCCAACTGCGACTGGACGCCCGGCTGCAACTGGAGCAACTGGTAAGTGTTGCGCGAACTCAACGGCAGTTCGCGCACGGACTGGTCGGTCATCACCGCGCCAAGCTGCGTCGTGGTGGTATCAATCACCGGCGGCGCGCCGGTCACTTCCACGATGTCCACCGTGGAACCCACCTGCAGGGGAATGTCCACCGTCGCAATCTCGCTCAATAGAAGAACAATTCCCTTCCGCGCATACTTCTTGAATCCGGTTTGGCTGACATTCACCTCGTAGGTGCCAACGGTCACTTCCAGGAAAAGATATTCCCCGCTGCTGGACGTCTGCGCTTCGCGCGTAATATTCGTACCCTCATTGATCAACGTAACCTTGGCGCCCACCACCGCGCCGCCGCTGGCATCCGTCACCGTGCCGCGGATGCGGCCGCCGGTGCTTTGCGCGTTGGCAACGGAATCGGTGAAGAAGAAGCTGAAGAGTGCGAGGACTGCGGCGATCAGAATACTATGGCAACAGACAGACTGAAGCTGCGGAAGGCGCTTGGCGTCTTTCATCTTGGACTCACCCCTGTTTCATCGAAGATCTCCTGCCCCGGCACAAGATTCTTCGTGATTCTTCGTGGTTGCTACTGCCCGCTGAACCTTACTATAATCCAGTAAACTTAGAGAAAGCCGGGACCCGTGTCAAGCAGAAAGAATTTCTCGCCCACATCGAAAACCCTGGGCCACCAGCCGCTTCTGCGTATCTCCGAAGTGGCCCGCAGGCTCGCCATTTCCTCCTCCGCCTTGCGCGCCTGGGAAGCGCTGGGCCTGGTTTCGCCTCAGCGCACCGAAAGCCGCTACCGCATGTACACCGAAGCCGACGTGCGCCTGCTGCAGCGCGCTATTTTCCTGCGCCGCGCGCGCGGCCTGAACCCCGCGGCCATCGTTCACGTCCTCAAAAAACAGGGCGTCGTCTCCACCCCCGCCGACGCGCCGCAACTTCCCGGCCAGCGCTTTCGCCGCCTGCGCATGCGGCGCAAACTTTCCCTCGCCCAGGTTGCCCGGGCCACCAGCGTCTCCGTCGGATTCCTCAGCGCCCTCGAGCGTGGACAGATGCGCTGCTCGATCGCCACGCTTCGCCGCATCGCCCGCTTTTACAAGACCAACATCATCTCCCTCTTCGAAACCAACGGCGAAGCGCAACATCTCGTGCGTCCGGCGCAACGCAAAATCCTCGAAACCAGCCCCAGCGTCCGCATGGAGCTTCTCGCCTGGGGCAACACCGCGATGGAGCCGCACCTTTTCCGCGTGAAACCCGGGGGCGGCAGCGGCGAATCCTACTCGCATGACGGCGAAGAATTCCTTCACGTCTTGCGCGGCGAGTTCGAACTCTGGCTGCATAACGAGGGCCACTATCTTTTGAAAGCAGGTGACAGCCTGTATTTTGAAAGCTCCACGCCGCATCGCTGGAAAAATCCCGGCCGCACCGAAGCCTGGGTGTTGTGGGTCAACACGCCGCCCACATTTTAAAATTGCAATCCAGCCTGCGGCGGCTCGCCGTTCCGCAATGCAGTTCGAGGATCGCTTTGAGACTACGTTCACTTCTTACCTTAGTCGTCTTGCTCGCCGCTGTGCCCGGGGTAACGCGCCCCGCGTTTGCCCAGCAATCCGCACGTCTCGCGCCCGCGGATATCCTGATCGTTCACGCGAAAGTCTACACGCTGGATCCACAGAAACCCTGGGCGCAAGCCATCGCCATCCGCCACGGAAAAATTCAGGCGGTCGGCCGGGATGAAGAAATCGAACGCTACCGTGGCATCGGCACAAAGCGCATCGATGCCGGCGGAAAGTTGGTTTTGCCCGGTTTCACCGATTGCCATCTGCACTTTCTCAGAGGCTCACTTCGCCTGAGCCGCGTGAGCCTGGAGGGTGCGAAGAATGTCCCTGACTTGCAAAAACGACTGCAGGCATTTGCCGCGCAGCATCCGGACACGAGTTGGATCCTCGGTGGCGGCTGGGACTACACGATGTTCGGTGCAGCCCACCTCCCGGACAAAAAATCTCTCGATGAAATTTTTCCCGATCGCCCCGTCTTCCTGGAGGCTTATGACCTGCACACTTTCTGGGTGAATTCCAAAGCTCTCGCCCTGGCTGGAATCATGAACGGCACGCCGAATCCGCCGAACGGAATGATCGTGCGTGATCCGCGTACCGGTGAAGCCACCGGAACCCTGAAGGAAGATGCGGACGCACTGGTGAGAAAGGTGATTCCCGAACCGAGCCATGTGGAACAGCTCACAGCCCTGCGCCTGGGAATCAAGCTGGCCAATCGAAACGGATTGACGCGGGCCCAAAGTGCCCGTTGGGATTTTGAAATCCTTCCTGTTCTCGAGGAACTCCGCCAGGAAAAGCAGCTCACACTTCGATTCGACGTTTCCTACCTCCTTGGGGAGCACCGGCTGGGAGAAAAGGATATCGAGACGATTGAGGGCGCGCGAGAAAAGTTTCATGACGAATGGATCGATGTAAGCACGGTGAAATTTATTCTGGACGGCGTCGTGGAATCGCACACCGCCGCGCTGCTGGAACCTTACAGTGACGATCCGGCAACAAAAGGATCGCTATTCTGGGAGCCGGCAAAGTACCAGGCGGCCGTAGCACAACTCGACAAACTGGGCTTGCAGCTCTACACCCATGCCATCGGCGACTACGCCGTGCGCACCGCGTTAGATGCCTATGAGTTCGCCCAGAAAAAGAATCACACGAAGGACCGGCGTCATCGAATTGAACACGTTGAGACGATTGCGGCCTCAGATATTTCACGTTTCGGAAAGCTTGGCGTGATTGCCAGCATGCAGCCGCTGCACTCTTATCCCGATGAGGATACGCTGGACGTGTGGGCCCGCAATCTTGGTCCGGATCGCGCCTCTCGCGCCTGGGTCTGGAATTCCATCCGGGAAGCCGGCGGCCATTTTGCGTTCGGAAGCGACTGGCCGATAGTGACTCTCAATCCCTGGGAAGGGATTCAGACCGCCGTGACGCGGCAAACCAGCGACGGCACTCCTAAAGGCGGGTTTGTGCCCTCGCAGCGGCTGACCGTGGCCCAAGCGGTCGAGGGTTATACGATTGGCGCCGCGTTTGCCGGACATCACGAAAAAACCGAAGGCTCAATCGCGGCGGAGAAAGTGGCGGATCTGATCATCGTGGACCGCAACATCTTTGAAATCAATCCGCACACTATCGGTGATACAAAGGTTGTCACCACCATCGCGGGAGGCAAGATTGTCTATGAAGCCGACGCAAAATAAACTGCGGGCGTTCCGCATGGCCGGCATTCTGCTCGCATGCATGACTCTGCTCGCATCCTGCCAGAAAAAAGAGGAGTCGCTCAGCCTGCTGGTCTGGGAGGGCTACGCTGATCCCGCCTTTATCCACGCGTTCGAAGAGGCACACCACTGTAAAGTGTCCGCTTCCTACATGGGCTCGAGCGACGATCTGGTGGCAAAGCTGCGCGGGGGCAGCGCCGGCAATTATGACGTGATCTCTCCTTCGAGCGACGTCGCGGCTTCCATCGCCCGCGCCGGGCTTGCCGAATCTTTGGATCTGAGCAGGCTGCCGGCCTACGCGCAGCTTTCTCCGAAGCTCCGCCAACTTCCACTTGTGAAGTCGAATGGCAAGACATTTGGCGTTCCGTTCATGTGGGGCCCGAATCCTCTTCTGTATGACACCACTGTTTTTGCAAAGCCACCGGATTCTTGGGCAATTTTCTGGGACCCGAAATATAAAGGAAAAATTTCCGTCTGGGACGATCTCTCCACGCTTTACATGGCCGCGCAAATGCTCGGCTATGACAAACCCGATCCCGCGCAACTCTACAATCTTTCCGACGAACAGCTAGCCGCCGTGAAGGAAAAACTCCTGGCGCTGAAACCCAACATCCGGAAACTATGGTCCACCGGTGGCGAGTTGACGAATCTCTTTGAAAATCACGAGGTGGTGGCCGCGATGGGCTGGCCGCTGATGACCAATCAATTGCAACAGGCGAATTTCCCGATCGGCGAAGCGATTCCCAGGGAAAACACCACTGGCTGGATCGACCACCTGGTGATCACCACTGCCAGCCCGCACAAGGAACTCGCCTACGCCTTCCTCGAATACATGATTCAGGCGCAAACCCAGAAAAAAGTTACCGACGTCACGCACTACACCCCCGCCAATCCCGCCGCGGCGCAATTCATGACCGAAGCGGAAAAGAAAGGCTTGCACCTGGATAATCCCGATGCCTACATGCAGCGCATTTACTTCTGGCAAGACGTGCCGCGCCGCGCGAAATACATCGAAATCTGGAATGAGGTAAAGGCCGCTCCGTGACTCTTCCCGGTTCCAGCCAGCCGCAAGCCGCCGCGATCGCGGGTTCGGGAGATGCGCTGCTCGCAGTCCGCAACGTCGCCAAAAGCTTCGGCGCGCGCGAAGTGCTGAGGCACATTTCGCTGGAAATCTCCTCGGGAGAATTTCTCACGCTGCTCGGAGAAAGCGGCTCGGGCAAGACGACTTTGCTGCGCCTGATCGCCGGATTCGAGCAGCCCAGCACCGGCGAAATCTGGATGAGTGGCGAGCGCCTGGACATTTTGCCGCCTTACAAGCGGCGCGTGAACACGGTCTTTCAAAACTACGCGCTCTTTCCGCATCTGACCGTGCAGGAAAACGTCGGCTACGGCTTGCAGGTCAGCGGTGTCGCGAAGGCGGAGATTCCGGGCCGCGTTACGAATGCATTAGACATGGTGAAGATGCGGGAATTCGCTGCCTCGCGCCCGGCAAAACTCAGCGGCGGCCAGCAGCAGCGCGTCGCGCTGGCCCGAGCGTTGGTCAATCGCCCAAAGCTTCTGCTGCTGGACGAGCCGCTCTCCGCGCTGGACGCCAACCTGCGCAAACAGATGCAGAGCGAGTTGAAATCGCTGCAACGCGAACTCGGCATCACATTCCTCTTCGTCACCCACGATCAGGATGAGGCCATGGCCCTCTCCGACCGCATCGCCCTTTTGAAGGACGGCGCGCTCGAGCAGATTGCCTCGCCGCGCGAAATCTACGCGCATCCCGCGACCAGCTACACCGCCGAATTCATCGGACAGACCAATCTGCTGCGGGCGGAAATAAGAAACGGCGTGGCCGCGTGCGGCTCGCTCCGATGGAGCGCATCGCAACCGGCCGGCGCCGTTCTTTTCTCTTTGCGTCCTGAAGCCCTGCACCTGGCGCCGGATGGTCCCTTCCCATCTGACGCGATTCGCTTCCGGGCTGTGGTCCGACAGCAAATTTTCTCGGGTTCCAGCGAGCATCTGGAACTCGAACTTGCCGGCCAGGTGCTGCGCGCGCGAATTCCAGCCCGTGGCGCGCTTGCTGGTGAACAGGAATTCTGGTTTTCTCCCGCGGATGCCGTAGCGGTTCAAGAGTAAGCTAATTATGTATTCGCGCGCCTACAAATGGATCGTTTCCGCGCCGCCCATTCTCTGGGTGGGAATTTTCCTGCTGCTGCCCTACGCGCTGATGTTTGCGCACAGTTTCTGGGTGGTTCGCGACGGCATGATCGCGCATGAATGGAACCTGCAAAATTACGCAAAGCTGTTCCAGAACCCGGTCTACCTGGAAGTATTGTTTCGCACCATGCGGATCGCCGCCGCCGTCACGCTGCTCTCTCTTCTGCTGGGATATCCGCTCGCGTATTACATGTCGTTTCATGCAAACATGAGGAAAGATCTCCTCTATCAATTGGTGATCGTTCCCCTCTGGGTGAGTTATCTCGTCCGCGGGTACGCCTGGAAGACGATTCTTGGTTCCGAAGGCGTGCTCAACGGATTTCTGCAATATATCCACGTCACGAAAGAACCGGTCAGTTTTTTCCTGTACAGTCCGTTCGCCGTCGTCCTGATGCTTACACACATCTACACGCCTTTTGTGTTTCTTCCTCTCTATGCCTCGCTCGAACACATCCCGCGCAACCTCGTCGAAGCGTCGCAGGACCTTGGCGCCGGCTCGCGCGCCACTTTCTTCCGCGTCATCCTGCCTCTTTCCCTTCCCGGTTTGCTTGCCGGCGCGACCTTTGCTTTTGTACTGACCCTCGGCGATTTTCTCGCTCCACTTCTCGTTGGCGGCCCTTCCAGCATCATGATTGCCAACATCGTGCAGAGCCTCTTCGGAACAGCGTATGATTGGCCGCTGGGCGCCGCGATTTCCGTGTGCATCTTATTGCTGACGATCTCGCTGTTGTTTCTCACCGAGCGGCTGGAAAAGAGGTGGTCGTTCCGATGACCCGCGCGTCCCAAAGCGCACGCCGCTCGCCTTTGCTTGGCATCTATGCGCTCTGCGTATTTGCATTCCTCTATTTGCCTATTGTGGTGCTGATTCTTTACTCGTTCAATCGCGATGGCGTCGGCGGCTTTCCGCCAAAACAACTCACCTTCGCCTGGTACCGGCTTCTCTTCAGCGACGCCGCCATCTGGGATTCCGTCCTGAACAGCTTGCTGGTCGCCGGGGGTGCTGTCGTCCTCTCGCTCACGCTGGGACTTCTCGCGGCGCTGGCCCTCGATCGCGCCACCTTCCCCGGCAAATCCATTTTCCGGCGGCTGGTCCTTCTGCCGCTGATCCTGCCCGGAATTATCACCGGCCTCTCCCTGCTGATGTTCGCGGTTTTCGCGGGCCTGCAACTCAGCCTCGCCACCGTCTTCCTCGGCCACGGCACCGCGCTCATCTCCGTCGCCACCACCGAACTCTTCGCCGGCCTCCAGAAAATCGACCGCGCCCAGGAAGAAGCCTCGCTCGATCTCGGCGCCACGCCATGGCAAACCTTCTGGCGTGTGACGCTGCCGAACCTGAAGCTTTCCTTGATTGCCGCGGGACTGCTGATCTTCACGCTTTCGATGGACGAAATTGCGGTCACTTTCTTTTTGATCGGCCGCGACAACACCCTGCCGCTCGAAATCTGGGCTCGCCTGCGCCGCGGCATCACCCCGGAAATTAACGCCATCTCCACGCTGATTTTTGCCGTCTCCGTCATTTTGATCTTGGTCTGGTACCACATTCGCACCCGCACCACCGGCAAGGAAGCTCAGGAACTTCTGGAACGCCCTTAGGAGAAATTTTCCCATGTCCCGATCACGCCGCGATTTCATCAAGTACGTCGTTGCCGGCTCTATCGCCTCCGGTTGCCCGATCGACAAAGCGCTTCTCGAGGAGCCGGGCGGCGCGGCCGCAACGCCGATCGTCGAAGGCGAGCACTTCGCCGTTTGCCACCAGGTGCGCGACGGCCACTCGTTTCCAAAGCCCGACGCGACAAAAAAGGTCGACGTCGTTATCGTCGGAGGTGGCGTCTCGGGCCTTTCCGCTGCTTATTTCCTCAAGGGCAAAGACTGGCTCCTGCTCGAAAAAGAAGAGCACTTCGGCGGCAACGCCTATCAGGAAGAGTACGAAGGCCAGATTTTCGGCACCGGAGCCGCCTACGGCTATCGCGGCGACGCCGGCGACCAACTGGCCAAAGAGATCGGCCTCGAAATGCCGCTGATCAACATGCCCGACCCCGTCATTGACAACGGCAAGTATTCCCCGGACATCTGGCGAACGGGAATCGACGATCTTCCCTATTCAAAAGAAGTAGTCGCAAGTTTCAAAAAATATCGCGACGCCATCATGAAAATCGACATCAAGAAAAACATGGTGGAGCTCGATCAGGAGCCATTCACCAAGTATCTGGCTCCATATGCGCCGGAAGTCACCAAACTCTGGGATGCCTACGGCCCCTCCAACTGGGGCGCTTTTTCCGAAGACACCTCCGCTCTCATCGGCATTGGGGACACGCAATACCTGGTTCAGGGACTAGACGATCAGCGCGTGATTCTTCCCGGCGGCCTCGGATGCATCACCCACAAGCTGGTCGAGGTGCTCAAGCCGCACTACTCGGAGCGCATGCTGAGCGACGCCACGGTCGTCGCGGTCGTCCCCGACAAGGACGAAGTCCGCGTCACCTACGCGCAGGGCGACAAAGTCACAACCGTCGCCGCAAAAGTGGTCTTGATGTGCACCGCAAAGTACATCACCTCGCGCCTCGTCGCCGGCCTTCCCAACGAGCAGAAACAAGCCATGCGCCGCATGCGTTACGCGCCCTATCCAATCATCAACATGATTTTTGACAAGCCGGTCTACCGGAAGGGCTACGACAACTGGTGCCCGGGAAAAACGTTCACGGACTTCATCGTCGCCGACTGGACGATCCGCAACAATCCCGGCTATAAGCCCAAATACAACATCCTCACCTTCTACACGCCGCTGCGCGAATCCGAACGCTCGATTCTCCTGGATGAAGGGGATTGCAAAACGCTGGCGGCCAAAGCGCTCAAAGATTTTCAGGGCCTGCTCCCCGAATTCAACGTCGACCCCGTCGAAATCCGCATCTACCGTCGCGGGCATCCCATGTTCATGGCCGTCCCGGGGCAATTCACCAAGAACCGGATGATTGCGTCGAAGCCGATGGAGCGTATCTTTTTCGGCAACTCTGATTCCGGCGGCCCGGAATCGCTCACCAGCGAAGCCGTGCGCATCTCGCACGCCGGCGTCGAGTGGGCCAATCTCGTGCTCGCAGGAAAGCCCGGCGCCGACGGCCTCGCACACAAAGCACTGACCGAAGTCGTCCTCTAGTTTATTCCGCTGCGTTTCGCAGACGGTACAATACGCAAGGCTTTTTTCGGAGGAATCATGGCCAACGAAGTGGACAACTTTCAGAAATCCCGCGCGGAGCTCAACGAGGAAATCCTCAACTGCGGCCACCTGGGCATCAAGCGCTTCTTCGCCCTGGACCACCAGGCCTACGAGGCCGGCCCGCTCGACACGCGCACCAAGGAACTCCTCGGCCTGGTCGCGTCAACCGTTTTGCGGTGCGATGATTGCATCACCTACCATCTCGTCCGCTGCGGCGAAGTGGGCTGGAAACGCCCCGAAGTCATTGATGCCCTGAACGTAGCCCTGGTCGTCGGGGGCTCCATCACCATTCCCCACGTCCGCCGGGCCTTTGCCAGAATGAGGGAGATACAAGGGCTCCAGCCTGATGTAACATAGACGGCACTCCTGCCATGAGCACGACACCCACAGCTATCGCCGCCGAACAGGCAAAATTCCTGCCCAGGCTGCGCGGCTTTCTGGGAGCAGCCCTGTTCCTGGCTCTGCGGCGTTTCCCGCGCCTGGTGCAACTCCACCGCAACGAAAGCTCCTGGGCATTGTTCCGTGTCGCGCTTGCGTGCTTCGGCGCCGCGCTTGTGGTTCTGCCGCTGAGCCTTTGGAAAGGCTGGATCACGGCAATTTTCGGCTTGGCGTTATTCGTGCTGGCCATCCTGCTGCCGCCTGCCGAAACCGAATCAAGCACCGACCGCAAAGCACGCGAACTCGGCGCGCAGACAGTTGTGAGCGGCGGAGAATATCAGCCCGGCAACGCGCCCGCCGCCAGCGCCCGGCTGTTCATTTCCCCGGAGCACATTTGGGCGCTCGACGCCCACTTCCACCCTTTGGTGGTCATTCCCGTCTCGGAGATTGCCCGCATGCGGCTTGAGCCGGCCGCAACTGGCTGGCTGCTCCAGGTTCGCTGGGGAGATCACAAGGCGGAATTTTCCTATCACGGCATCTTCGCGGAGCGCTTCGCGAAATTGGCGGAGGAATCTATTCTCGCGGCAAACCCCTCGGCCGCGGGCGCCATTCGGAAGCATCGGGCAGCGGGTGCCTAGGCCGGACAACGCCTGCAATTTGAAGCATCGATTCATCCGCCGGATGTGTGTCAAACTAGAGCCATGGCACGCGGTTGGGAGAGCAAGGATGTCGAGTCTCAAGTGGAAGCCAAAAAAGCTATGAGCACCTCTCCGAGCAGAGGACCAAAAACTCCCGACGAATTGCGCCGGGAAGAGGAATGCCGCGACCTCCAACTTTCCCGCATTCGAATCGTCAACGATCTACAAGTAGCCACAAATCCCAACCACAGAAAGTCCCTCGAAGCCGCCCTGGCACACCTCGACGAGAAGATTGCCCAACTGAGCTGAGTTTCAAAAGAAGTTGCCGCGCCGCCTGAATATTCCCGTTCCGTTTCGAGCTAGTCCGTAAACACTACGCCAACCGCCGTCGTGCCCTTCTCCGCACCTTCCTCGATGCGCACCACATAGCCGCGCAAAATCATTTCCTGCACGCCGTTCGCCCCGGGCGCCTGCATCACCACCTGAACTTCCGATTGCATCCGCGGGCTGTGCTTTAGGGAAATGAGTGCGCCTTGAATCGAGAGGTCCCTCACCAGGGTCTTTTCCTCGAATTTCTGGCCCTCCGCAGTGACTCCGGTGACGCAGGCCTGGAACTGCGCCTCCCGTCGAAGTGAAGTACGTGAACCCGGCATGTGCGCCTGCACCGGCTCGCTGGCCGCGCCGAGGGTAATCACCATGCCTTCGCTCGCGGCAAAAACCGAATCAAACTCCTCGCGCGCCTGCCGCAAAAGATGGTCCACAATCCGGTCCGTCGAATCCGGGTCGTGATGAAACAGCACCAGCGTTTTAACGCCGGTTTCGCGCGCCACTTTCACTCCTTCGCTCCACGAAGAGTGCCCCCAGCCTTTGCGGTCGTTGGCGAGCTGCGCGGGCGAATACTGCGCATCATTAATGAAGATGTCCGCGCCCGCCGCCAGCTCGCGCAGGTTCATGTCCAGGGCCGGCACTCCCGGCTCATTGTCGGTGGCATAAACGACCGTCCCCGCGGGAGTCTCAATGCGGAATCCCAGGCAGCCCTGCGGGTGATTCAGCCATCGAGTGGTGACTTTGTTTTCACCGATCTGAAAGGACTCGCCGCCGTCCACTTCGCGGAATTTCCGCTGGGCGGTCATCGCCGAAAAATCCACCGGGAAATACGGCAGGGCCATCTGCGCCTCAAACACCTGCCGCAGCGAATCGGGCCCCAGGAATTTCGAACGGAAACTATAAAACTGAAATTGGTTCTTTTGGTCGTACAAGGGAGCGAAGAACGGCAGCCCCTGGATGTGATCCCAATGATAGTGGGTCACCAAAATGTGGGTTGTGGAGGAAGTTGCCGAGCCGTCCGCGCCCCAGCGATTTCCCAGCACGCGCAGGCCGGTGCCGCAGTCGAGAATGAACTTCGTGCCATCCGGCGCGCCGAGTTCCAGGCAGGGCGTGTTTCCGCCATAGCGCCAAGTCGCCGGATCGACGGTCGGCGTCGAGCCGCGGACTCCCCAAAAGCTCAATTTGGCGATCGGGCTGCTCATCTGTCTCTGCGCGGTGCCTGGATGCCCCTGACACGGGCAGAGCTAACCCTGCCCATCCGTCCCTTGTGTGCCCTTCTGTGATAGTGGCAGTCACGGCTAGGAGCGTCAACGAAATCGCTGCCGTGTGTTGTCAAAGTTTCCAATAACAGCTTGAGACTTGGGGATGCAGCCAGGGAGGCAAGCTCGTAGAATAGAACAGGTAGCAATGCACACCCATTCCCATGCCCCCGGCCACACCCACACGCATGACCATGCGGGCGACCATACTCACCGCCACAGCCATGACCATGCCCATCCGCCAATGCGGCCTTCGGTTCTCGCCTGGGCGATGGTGGCGACGCTCGGCCTCGTGGTCGCGGAGGTCTTTGGCGGCTTCCTCGGCCGGTCGGTCGCGCTTCTGAACGACGCGGTTCATAATTTGAGCGACGTCCCGGCGCTGGGAATTTCCTGGCTGGCCATGCGGTGGGCACAACGCCCCGCCGACTCCGAAAAGACCTTTGGATACCACCGTTCGGGCACTCTGGCCGCCTTCACCAACGCGATACTTCTGGTTCTGTTGTCACTTTGGCTAGGTTACGAAGCCATTGAACGGCTGCGCTCTCCCGTGCAAGTCGTCGAAAGCTGGATGATCTGGACTTCGATTGCCGCGCTGCTCGTGAATGGCGGCATTACGTTAGCCCTGGTGCGCGGCCACGCGGATCTGAATTTGCGAAGCATCCTGGTTCACAACTTCGGGGATGCGCTTTCCAACATCGCCATCATTGCCGGCGCCATCATAATGCATTACACGCATGCGGCCTGGATCGATCCCCTGCTGGGCCTGGCCATCGGCCTTCTTGTTCTCTATTCCTCGATTGGCATTTTGCGCGATTCGTCGCACATCCTGCTGGAGGGTCGCCCCAAGTGCGCCGGTGTGGAAGAAGTGGCCCGCGCCATGCTCTCCATCGAAAACGTATACGAAGTGCACGACATCCACATCTGGTCGCTCGGCGGTTCACACAATGCCCTGAGCTGCCACGCTCGCATCCCGGACATGCACATGGATCAGTGCGAAAAGATTCTGGCGGCCATTCGAAAGAAATTGGCGGAAGACTTTCAGATCGAACACAGCACCGTGCAGCTTGAGCGCGCGGGGCTGCCGGCCTCCTCGGGCTACGTCATGCCCGAACCAATGCGAAAAAGCTGATTGCAGTGAAGTGAAACTGGCTCCCGCTTCAAGCAGGAAGGCGGATCGAAACTCCGCGCTGCTCGTTGAACTGCTGCGTCGCGTTCAGATCCAGCGTGTTCAGCGGAATCGTGCGGCGGAGCCCCTCGGCGGTGACATACTGCAGCCGGTCGTTAATCAGGGAATAGGCGACGGCGAAAATCAGGCTGCCGTCCTGACGCACAAAAACATACTCCGTCTGCTCCGGCGGAAGCGGCTCGGAGCGCATCCGGCTGCTCAGGCTGGTACCACTATCCCGGGCGGGTGATTGATCCGCAGGCGCGGGTTGGTTCGCGGCCTCGCTGTCATCGGCCTGCGGCGCGGGCGCGCCCTGGTCCGCGTACATCGGAACAGGCATATAGAATCCGCCATCAATAAACGGAATGACGAAGCCAGAATCACGGCGGAAGTGGCGCCCTGCATTTGGATGCGTCGCAAAGAAGTGAGGATAGTCAAACCCTAGCCCGGGCACCGCACCGTCGCTGGTTGTAAATCCCCCGTTCGGGAAGACGGGATCTGTCGAAAAATTGTTGCGGTGCGTCGTGTGATTCCAGCCGGTGGGATGCACGGTTCTGGGAGCGACACCAACTCGCGGGCTGACCGGGGCGCTGCGAACGACCGGTCGTGCGGAAATGGAAGAGCGAGACGGCGCGGCATGTGTTACAGCCCTGGGTGCGGCACCAACGAACGCATGCGCACCGGACATGGACGCCATCGCCCCGCCTGCGCGCTGCTGTGCCTGCCCGATTACGGGAAGTGTGCAAACAAGAAGAAAAAGAAGTAATGCTCGCCGCATGGTCGCTACCCCAGGTGAGGCCCTGATTCTACTACATTCTATTAGACGCAGTTGCCCGCTTCAACGTTTCCTTCAATCCGCCGTCACGAAGTCCCCCGCGGGGGCTGGACTTTCCCGCCAACCGGGACTGTGCTATAACCGAGGGGCCGTGAAACATACCGGTAAGCAGGAAATCGCCGTTGCGGCAGCAAGGGGCGTGGTGGTCGAGGAGTCTGGCCCCTCCTCGCAGGTGGCAAGCGAAACTTCCACCCACCGGCAGGAAGATGCCTCACAGTATTGCCCTGTATGTTCGCAGCGGCTGGAGTCGCGACGCTGCAAGTTGATTTGCAACGCGTGCGGATATTACATGTCCTGCGCGGACTACTACTAATCGCCGGGCGGTCCGGAAACCTGAAAAGACCGCTTTGCGAAATATACCAAAAGCAGATATGCTTTGCCGTTCCGGGCCGGGTTGCCGCCGCACCTGTGTACGGACCAGGAGGAAATTAACGTGGCTTTGAAGATGACATCAAGGGAAGTGGACGGCGTGACCGTCATCGCAATGGACGGCCGGATCGTGCTGGGCGAAGAATCCAACGCGCTGCGCGAAAAAGTGAAATCGCTGATCGCCGAGGGCAAGAAGAAAATCGTGCTGAACATGGACAACATCACGTTCATCGACAGCGCAGGCCTCGGAACGCTGGTATCGGCGCATCACAGCGCCAAGGCGCAGGGCTCGTCTCTGCGGCTATGCCATCTGGGCACGAAATTCACCGAAGTGCTGCAAATCACCAGGCTGATGACTATTTTTGATGTCTACAACACCGAAGCGGAAGCAGTCGCCAGCTTCTCAAAGTAAATTGCTCTAAAGTTTGTGACGAATGATTCTTAAGGTAGGGGCAGGCTTTTAAGTCTGCCCCTCTTTTATTCTTCGATGCGGTACATGGTAATTCCGCTCAGAAGTTTCGGATAAAAATCCGTCGACTTCTGCGGCATCACCTCTCCCGAAGTGGCAACTTTCATCACCACGTCCACGTCGACCGGGTTCAACAAAAACGTCACTTGCGCGCCGCGATCCACTGCGTCGATGGCAGCGGCGAATTCCCTCTCATAGGCAAGATTCGATTCGGAAGCCACCGCGTGCGGCGTAACGCCCAATGCTGGCTCGAGAATGCCCTGGTGCAGCAGCACTACATCTAACTGGCGCTGCAGCCGCGACAACCCGGGCAGGATTTGCGCCAGGTCCGCCTCCGGCCGAAGCGTCAGCAGGTAGAAGGCAAGAGAACCCGCGCTCGCCGCCGGGTAAACCCCAATGGCGCGCTGCGTTTTCTCCTGCGTCAACCGGGTTCGAAAGTTTTCCATCGCCTCCGAGCGCTGGGGATCGTTCACGAACGGAAAAACTTCCGTGGCGAACCAGGGCTCCAGGTAACGCCGCACCGCACTCCACGAAAAATCCCTCAGATTATTCACCACGCGGTGCGTCGGCAAAATCATCAGCCCCTCGCTATGCGTGTTCACAAAAGTCATCATTGAGCGTTCGTAAAGAGCCTCGGGAATCAGTTTTCCGGCCTTCGTTCGCGACTCATTCCGGAAGTTCAGTGAAGTTTCGTAGCGGTGGTGGCCGTCCGCAATCACCAGCTTTTGATCGGCCATGGCTTTCTGGATGGCCGCAACCCGAACGGGATCCGCAACTGCCCACAAACGGTGCACCACCCCGTATTCGTCGAGCAGTTCTGTGACCGGCTTCTCCGCCGATTCAACCTCGCTGAGTATCGCGTCCACGCGCTTCTCAGGATCCGAATAGATCATGAACAATTGGCCGGTATGCGTATGCGTGTGGCGCAAAAGCTCCAGGCGGTCGGCCTTGGGTCCCGAAAGCGTGTGCTCGTGCCGGAAAACAACGTTGTTCGCGTAGTCCTCCAGTTGGCCCGCGCCGATGAAACCCCGCCGCGTGCGGCGCGTGGAACTTCCCGGAACACTGTATTCCTGCGTGTACGCATAAAACGCCGGCGCGGCATCCTGCTTCACCGCGTTCGCGGCAATCCATCCCTTCAGCGCCGCGGCCGCCCGCGTGTACACATTATTCTGCGGCGTGTCCTGCGTAGAGGTGCGCCCCTTCTCCACCGCAATCAGATTGTGCGGGTCGGTGGCATAATACTTCTCCTGCTGCGCCGGCGAAATCTTGTCATAAGGCTGTGTAAGCACGCGATCAAACGGAGCAACCTCCGGGTTATAACGGTAAGCGCGAAACGGATAAACCAGGGCCATGGGCTCTCCCACCAAAATTTTGCAGCAACAGTAGCCCTCTAGTTTACGCGAATTCCCCGCCATCTGAAAAAGATACAAGAAGACGGCCTTCGCGCCTGAATCCAATCCCGGCGGCGTATTACAATATTCGTCTATGGATAACACAAACTTTTCTGTGGTGCGCGCCTTTCTCTTTGACCTGGATGGCACGCTGATCGATTCGAAACTGGATCTTGTAAACTCCGTCAATTTCATGCTGCAGGCGATGCAGCGGGATGTTCTGCCCCTCGCGATCGTCGCGAGCTATATCGGACACGGCGCGCCCAAACTGGTGGCCAGCGCACTCGGTCCCGATGCCACGGACGCCGACCGCAAGTGCGGCCTGGAAATTTTCCTCGCGCACTATAATAAACACAATCTGGACGCGACCCGCGCTTATCCCGGTGTCGTCGAAGGCCTTGAAGCGCTTCAGGACCGCCCTATGGCCGTCCTCACTAATAAGCCAAAAAAGATGAGCGTGGAAATCCTCGAAGCTCTCGGCCTCCTGAAATATTTTCGCGCCGTTTGCGGCGGCGACAGCTTCGAAAAGAAAAAACCCGACCCCGCCGGCGCGCAATCCATTCTGAAAGATCTCGGCGCCCGCCCGCACGAAGCCGCCATGGTCGGCGATTCCGACGTGGACATCCTGACCGCCCGCAACGCCGGAATGCTGGCCATCGCCGTCAACTACGGCTTCGGCCAGCACGACCGCGCCACGCAACCCGCCGACCTTTACGTGGACAGCCTGCAGGAAATTGCCGCCCTTGCAATGCCTTCCCATTGATCCCTATTTCTCTCTACGCGCGGTGGCGCTCTTTTTTGGAGTGCGGCAGCAACGCCTGCCCGCCGCAGGCAGGCTGCCGCTTTTACGGACTAAACGCCCCGCCAAAACTAAAATTGGGCGAAAACGTATCCACCGTAAAAGCGGGAGCAGAGCTTCCGCACTCCAAAGCCCGCAACTCCGCCGCAAGCAGTTCTTGCGTTCCGCCTCCCGGGTTTGGCAGACTCACCGCGTGCTTATTGGCCTCTTTCCCGAACTCAACGCGCCCGGCGGCATCCAGCGTGCCGGGCGGCATCTAGCCTTTGTGATGAGCGAGTATGCCGCCTCTCACAAAATGGAATCCCGCTTCCTCAGCCTGAACGACACGCAGGAACTCCATCGCATGCGCGTGGGGGAACGCGAATTCGTCTTCACCGGTGCGGACCGCAGCAAGCTGAAATTCGTGGCAAAGGCCATGCGTGCCGCGCGCCGCCGCCCGAAACTTGTCCTGGCCGCGCATCCTAATCTCGCCCCGATTGCACGCGCCATGGGACTGCTTGCCCCACGGATGAAAAGCATCGTGTGCACGCACGGAATTGAAGTCTGGGAGCAATTGTCCTCCATGCGCCGCAGCGCTCTGTGCCGCGCCACGCTGGTCCTCTCGCCCAGCCGTGCCACCGCGGATCACCTCATCACCGTCCAGGGCGTCGCTCACGATCGGATCCGCGTTTTGCCGTGGGCTCTCGACCCGGATTTTGCGACGAAATTCACGGGCGCTTCCCCCTCTCCTCTCCCCCCGGATTTTCCACCGGGCCGCGTGATTCTCAGCGTGGGCCGCTGGCTTGCCGCCGAGCGCTACAAAGGAATGGATACGCTGATTCTGGCCATGTCGCGCCTGCTCCTTCGCTGGCCGGATTTGCAGCTCGCCATCATCGGCTCCGGCGACGATCGCGGATGGCTCGATCACGTCGCCCGCGACTCCGGCGTGCAGCGCCACGTGCATTTCCTGACCGGCATTTCCTACGGCGAACTCTCCGCCTGCTACGAAGCCGCCGAAATTTTCGCTCTGCCCAGCCGGGGCGAAGGCTTCGGTTTCGTTTATCTCGAAGCCATGGCTCACGGAAAGCCCGTGATCGGCGGCGCGCATGGCGGCGCACCAGAAGTGATCCAGGACGGCGTCACAGGCTACGTGGTCCAGCATGGCGACACGGTCCAGCTCGCCACTTCCATCGACGCCCTGCTCTCGAACCCCGAAAATGCCCGCCGCATGGGCGAAGCCGGGCGGCAGCGCGTGGAAAATGAGTACCGCTTCAACGCCTTCTCCAAGGCCTTCAAGAAAATCCTCCGCGAATTATGCGAATCCTGAACGTCACGCAGAGCTACGCGCCATTTTTTGAGTTTGGCGGCCCGCCCGAAAAGGTCCGCGCGCTTTCCGAAGGGCTTGCTCAGTTGGGCCACGAGGTTACCGTTCTCACTGCGGATTGGGGTCTCGAACGCCGCCTCTCGGAACTTCCCGGCGAACCCCCCGCCGAGGACAGCCCGTTCGGTAGGAAGCGTGAAGTTCGCGGTGTAAAAGCCATCTATCTGGCGAACTGGTTTCACTACCACGCCGCCAGCTGGAATCCCGCCCTGTCTCGCTACCTGCGCGCCCGCCTGCAAAATTTCGACGTAGTCCACATCTTCGGACTTTACGACCTCCTCGGCCCGCGCACCGCTGCGGAAGCGCAAAAGCTGAAAATTCCTTACGTGGTCGAGCCGATCGGCATGTTCGTGCCAATTGTTCGCAACCTTTTCCTGAAACGCATCTATCACCATCTATTCGGCACAAGCATGCTGCACAATGCAGCGGCCGTCATCGCCACGGCCGAGCAGGAAAAATCCGAATTGATTGCCGGCGGAATTCCTCCCGAAAAAATCGTTCTGCGGAGAAACGGCGTGGCCCCGCCTGCTTCCCTGCCCGCACGAGGCGCATTTCGCGCGTCTCTCAATATTCCCCCCGACGTCCGTCTGATTCTCTTTCTTGGCCGGCTGTCTCAAAAAAAAAGCCCCGATCTCTTGTTGCAAGCCTTCGCGCAGCTTCCGCCTTCGTCACCCGCGGTGCATCTCGCCTTTGTGGGACCCGACGAGTCCGGCATGCGCGCCAGGCTTCAGCAAACGGCCGCACAGTTGAGCGTGGCCGCGCGTGTTCATTTTGCTGGGCCGCTCTCGGGAGATCCCAAATGGTCGGCCTATCGCGACGCTGACATCTTCGTCCTGCCCTCACAGAACGAAAATTTCGGCAACACCGCCGCCGAATCCATCGCCGCCGGCACGCCGGTGATCGTCACCGACCAGTGCGGCATCGCGCCGCTGCTCGACGGCGTCGCCGGCATCGCCGTACAACATTCGGCAAGTTCGATTGCTGAAACGATGTCCAATCTTCTAAGTAACCCGGCCCTCTACACCCAACTGAAGAATGGTTGCGCCACCGCAATGCAGCGATTAGACTGGGGCTTGCCCACCCGCGAAATGGATTCGTTGTACAGAAAGCTGGCGGGTCTCGCCACGTCGCAGGAGAATCAGGCACCCGGGAGTCGACCTTAAACTGTGGGCAGCCATCGCGTATTTCGGTTTTTTTGGTGGGCGACCAATGCACTCCTTGCCCTCTCCCTCCTTGGAACCCTCTACACAGGGATTTGGGAGCATTCCGTTCGCCAGTACCTCAAGGGCTTCTCCGATGCCATCATCCCCGAGGCCTCTACTCCCCAGCAAAAAGCCGAAGCCATTCTCACCTGGATGCGCTTCGGGCCGCCCCGCATGGAAGCGATGGACACTTCCGCACTTTCCGCGCATGATCCCACGGACACTTTGAATTACCGCCAGCTTCTGGAAGTCTGCGGCAGCGCGACCAACGCTTTCCTGAATCTCTCCCGGAGTTCCGGTCTTGGAGCGCGGCGTTTGCTTTTGCTCAGCCCGGATCGCACCGCCAAGCACGTCGTTGCAGAAGTTCGTCTCAACGGCCGCTGGGTCATCGTCGACGCCACCTACCGCGCGATGATGAAGGATGCGCAGGGAAGACTCTTGACTCGCGGCGATCTCCAGGATCCGCGGCTCTTTCAGGAAGCGATCGCCCGGATTCCCGGTTACGTTCCCATCTACTCCTACGAACGGGTTGCTCACGTGCGCGTCGGCGCTTTGCCGGTTCTGGGCCCGAGTATTCGCCGCGCGCTGGACGCCGTGTATCCCGGTTGGGATGAATCTCTGGACTGGAGTCTCCTGCTGGAGCGTCGCTCCTTCGCTTACTTTTTCCTGTCGGTGTGGGCGCTGATCTTTTTCCTGCTGCTGCGATTCGTTCTGGCCTGGCTGGCGGATCACCGCCTGCGGATTCCGCGGTTCCGCCTGCGCACCAGCCTCACCCGCGCCACGGCAACTTTTTTTTCGACCCCGGAGATGAAATAGCGCGTGTGCGGTATCTGTGGATTCGCCTACGCCCCCACCAGCAATGATGCCGAACGCCGCGTCCGATCCATGGCGGCGGCCATGCTTCATCGCGGCCCCGATGACGAAGGCTTCCTCGTCGAGGATTTCCGCGTGCCCGGCCTCGCCCTCGGCATGCGCCGCCTCAGCATCATCGATCTGCCCGGCGGACATCAGCCCGTCTGGAACGAAACCCACGACGTCGCGGTGGTCTTCAACGGCGAACTCTACAATTATCGCGAATTGCGCGAGCGCCTGGCTCTCGCCGGCCACCGCTTCCAGACAAAATCCGACACCGAAATTCTGGTGCATGGCTGGGAAGAGTGGGGCGAAGACCTGCTCGACGAATTGCGCGGTATGTTTGCGTTTGCCCTGCTCGATCTCCGCAAGCACTTCGCCACCGTGCCCGTCGTTTTCCTGGCGCGCGATCCGCTGGGTATCAAGCCGCTCTATTACTCGCAAACCGAGGAGGGCTTCGCGTTTGCCTCCGAGTTTCGCGCCCTGCTCGCTTCGGGCTGCGTTCCGCGCTCGCTCTCTTCCGATGCGCTCACCAGTTATCTGCTCTTCGGCAGCGTTTCTGAGCCGCTGACTCTGGTCGGAAATGTTTTTTCCCTGCCGCCCGGACATCGCCTGCTGCTGCACGTTCCGGACCGCCGCCGCACGCCGCGCGCGCGCCCCTGGTGGGATCCGCGTCGCAGCGCCGCCGCCCGCGATCCCCGCCGCCCGCGGAATTTCACCACGGCGGTCCCGCGCGTTCGCGCACTGCTCGAAGATGCGGTCCGCGCTCACCTCATCGCCGACGTTCCGGTGGGACTATTCCTCTCGAGCGGCCTCGACTCCAGCGCCATAGCCGCCTTCGCCGCTCGCGCGCAAAAAAGCATCCAGAGCTTCACGCTTTCTTTTCCGGATACGCCGTATGACGAAGCGCCGCTCGCGCGCCGCGTCGCCGACGTAACAGGTACGAAGCACACGGAAATTCCGTTGCAGGGCACGGACATGCTCGCTCGCCTCGACGAAGCCGTCAGCGCTCTCGATCAGCCGACGATGGACGGCATCAACACCTACTTCGTTTCCTGGGCCGCGCGGCAACTCGGGCTGAAGGTCGCGCTTTCCGGCCTCGGCGGCGACGAACTTTTCGCGGGCTACTCGACCTTTACAGATACGCCGAAGCTCGTACGCCTGGAAATTCTCTCGCGATTCATGCCCGCTGCGTTTCGCCGCGTCAGCACGCCCCTCATCTGCAGCCTCTTGGGCAAGCAAGGCTCCGCCGACGCCATGCGCAAAGCCAGCGACGCCTGGCGCATGCCAAACGCCTTGCCGCATCCTTATTTCTTCACCCGCCTGCTCTTCCCACCTTCCGAGTTGCAGCGCCTCACCGAACCACGCTTCCGCAAAAGCTCCGTCGCCGCGGACGGTGTGACACTCGAGCCCACATGGCTCGCGTGGCTCGAGCGCATCGCCGACCAGTCGCGCGAATTCGAACCCGTTGCCGCAATCTCCTGGCTCGAACTCCGCACCTACATGGCCAGCACGCTCCTCCGCGACACCGACTCCGTCAGCATGGCCCGCTCGCTCGAAGTCCGCGTCCCGCTCCTCGACACCCCGCTCGTTGAATTCATGTGCGCCCTCCCCGACGAAGCCCGGGTCCGCCCCGAAACTCCCAAAGCCCTCCTCCGCGCCGCTCTCGAAGGCTTGCTCCCCCCCGAAATCCTCCAACAGAAAAAACGCACCTTCACCCTCCCCTGGGAAAACTGGCTGCGCACCGCCCTCCGCCCCCGCCTCGAAGCAAGCTTCTCCAGCCTGGCGCCAGCGCTAGCGCCGCATCTGCATTCCGCAGGCGTCCAAATGGTCTGGGACAATTTCCTCCATGCCCGCACCACCTGGTCCCGCCCCTGGTCCCTCTACGTCCTCAACGAATGGTGCCGCCGCCATTTGTCGTGAAGTTTTGTGCCGTTGGACAAAGCGAGACTTGTCAGTTTCCGATTTGCGCTGCGAGCTCAACCGGTCGCTGCAACACCACCTAATCAGTTGATCCGACAATACTTCCCCTAGAGAACCGATCTGTCGGGCTCTATTCAATCAGAACCTAGCCAGGGTAGTGTGCCGTTTGATTCAACGCGCGCAAACGATTTTAGCCTCTGAGATTCCTGCAAGTAGACTTCGAGCTTAGTGTTGCGTCGACCCATTGAGACCGCCGCGTTAATCGTGACTTGACCAGTTACTTCCTAACGACTTCTGTCCCCTGCGATCATTGCCGATGTACTTAACTTTTACGATACTCGTTGTAACCCACGGTTTCCGCTCTTGCCGCCTTATTTAGGAACCCGGGAACATCGCGACAGTTTTGGAGTCTGAATAAGTATGCGGATACCCACGACTTCACAAGTGGGATGTGTTGTACTCTTTGCCGCCATCTCCGGATTCTTGGGGGCAAGATACTGGGTTGAATCTCGGACGCTCAGAGCGGTGGACATGCCTGTGTCGTTGGCCCGAGGCACTATCAGCACTGGTACGTTCAATTTAAATACGCACGGTTATTATTCCATCGGCATTGGCGAAGAGCATAGTGGTAATCCCAGTTGCAACGTCAGATTGGAGACGCGACGGATATCTTCTATCGGAGGACTTCCAGTTTACCGCTATCAGTGGTTAGAGGATGAGAGTCGTTCCACGGGGCGAAATACTATCACGGGCTATTTTCTCGGTGGTTTTGAAGGCAAGCCCGGTGATTACCACCTTGAGATTGAGGTCATGTCTGATACGGGCTGTTTGGATGGAGGCAAGCCGCACCTTTACGTAATCGCCAGTAGCAACGACTTCGCGATACTGAACAACTGCTATGAAAATGTGCTTTGGATTTTATTTGTTTCAAGCTCTCTCGGACTCACCTTGCTGATTATCGGCATAAGAGAGAGATTTCGCAGGCGGGCCACAGACGGTCGCAGTATCGTTCGTTTCGAACCGTCGGGTTCTATCGGTAATTATCCAGCACTCCGGAGAGTGAAAAATGCGCCGTGGATTCCTTTCTTCTCTCAGATTGGCGTGCTTTACTCGCAGATTCTGCTTCTGTTAGTAATCTCTGGAATTCTGGTGTTTCACTATGCGTGGGGATACGACCAGCGTTCGCATGGACTGTTTGTCCTTACATATTTTCCAGAGTCATCCCTTTTCAAACATATCCCTTGTGAGCAGGCGTGGACAGTTCGAGTGGAACCAAGCAACGAATGGTATTTGAATTCCGCAAGAATTGAGCCGGGCGACCTGCCAGATGCATTGCGGGGGCAAATCGGGGCAAGGACAAGCTGCATCGTGTTTTTTGATGCGCAGGCAGACGTCCCCTATTCTGAGGCAATTCACGCAATTGACTTGATCGAACAAACGCCGGGGAAAGTGGTTTTGCTCACACCAGAAACAAAAGGGACCCACGTCCCTTAGTCGAATACAGTGCCCAAGTGCCCAGCAAGTCGCGTAATCGAAGACTGGACCGATTAGGCAAAACCCGACGGATAACACGCAATCCTTAATTTAGGTACACTGAATGATTCGAAGATGAACATTCTTGGCATCAATGCGTATCACGGTAACGCTTCGGCCGCCCTCGTTTGTGACGGCAAGCTGGTTGCCGCTGTCGAAGAAGAGCGCTTCAACCGGGTGAAATATGCCGCGGGCTTCCCCGCCGCCGCGATTCGCTATTGCCTGAAGGAAGCCGGCCTCACGCTGGCGGATCTCGACCACGTGGCCGTGCCACGCAATCCCTACGCGCGCCTCGGCACGAAACTCTTCTACGCCCTGCGCATGCCCTCGTTCGCACGCGAGCGCGCCAGAGTAATCACGAAGTTCACGGCAATTCCGAAGGCGCTAGCCGGGGCCTTCGACAACGACCCCGCAAAAATCAAATCCAAGTTTCATCGCGTCGAGCACCACCAGGCGCATCTCGCTAGCACCTTTTTTGTCTCCCCATTCGAGCAGGCCGCGCTGCTTTCCGCCGACGGCCTCGGCGATTTCGCCAGCTCAATGTGGGGCGCAGGCACCGGCAATCGCATGCGAATTGACGGCGCGATCGCCTTCCCCCATTCCCTCGGCCTCTACTACAGCGCGGTCACGCAATATCTCGGCTTCCTGAAATTCGGCGACGAGTACAAAGTGATGGGCCTCGCCGCCTACGGCCAGCCCGCCTATCTCGAACCCTTTCGCGATATCCTGCGATTCAGCAGCAACGGCGGCGATTTCGGCTTCAAGCTCGGCCTCGACTATTTCACGCATCACAAAACCGGCCCGGAAATGTCCTGGGCCGAATCCGATCAAACACCCATTCTCGGCAAAATGTTTTCCGACAACATGCCGCGCCTTCTCGGCGCCCCCGCGCGCCAACCCGATGAACCACTCGAACAGCGCCATCGCGACATGGCTTCCACTCTCCAGGCGCGCCTCGAAGAGGTCTACCTCGGCATGTTAAAAAAACTCGCCGCAAAAACCGGCGTGAAAGCCATCTGCCTCGCCGGTGGAGTCGCTTTCAACTGCGTCGCCAACGGAAAAATTTTCGACGCCACGCCATTCGAGCAAGTCTACGTGCATCCCGCCGCCGGTGATGCGGGCCTCGCCGTCGGCGCTGCCTATTACGTCTGGCACCAGATTCTCGGCCAACCTCGTTCGTTCGTCCTCAATCACGCCTACTGGGGTCCCGGCTATTCTCCCGAGGAAGTGCGCGCGGCAGTGCAAGCGAGCAGCGTGTCGCAAGGCGGCTACACGATCGCGGAACTTTCTGAAGAAGAACTCCTCCGCCGCACCGCCGCGATCATCGCCGAAGGAAAAATCCTCGGCTGGTATCAGGGCCGTGCCGAATGGGGCCCCCGCGCGCTCGGCAACCGCAGCATCGTCGCCGACCCGCGCCGCCCCGAAATGAAAGAAATTCTGAACCGCCGCATCAAGCACCGTGAAATCTTCCGCCCCTTCGCGCCATCCATCCTGGCCGAAAAAACCGGCGAGTGGTTTCAGAAGTCCCATCCTTCGCCGTTCATGAGCCTCGCCTATTCCGTGCTCCCCGAAAAGCGCGACAAAATTCCCGCTCCCACCCACGTCGACGGCACCGGCCGCCTGCAAACCGTCACCCGCGAAGCCAATCCCCGCTATTACGCGCTCATCCGCGAATTCGAACGCCAGACCAGCGTGCCCGTCGTGCTGAACACTTCTTTCAACGACAACGAGCCCATCGTCTGCCGCCCCGAAGAAGCGCTCGACTGCTTCCTGCGCACGCAGATGGACGCGCTCGTTCTCGGCAACATTCTCATCACCCGCCCATGAAACCCTTCACGCCGAAACTCGCGCCGTGGGGCCCGCCAGTCCTGCTCGGGATTCCTCTCGATCACAACTCCTCTTTCCTGCGCGGCTCTGCCCAAGCGCCTCCGCTCATCCGCCAGGCGTTTCACTCCGACGCCTGGGACAAAACCACCGAAACCCATGTCGACCTCGGCGTGCCCGGAATTTTTGGAGACGCCGGGGACCTGCCGGCGATGGAGACACCCGACGCCTTCACGCGCATCGAAGATTCAATCGCAAAAATCGTGGAAGCCGGAAAGCGCCCTGTCAGCCTCGGCGGCGATCACTCCATCACCTATCCGATTCTCCGCGCCATCGGAAAACGCATCCCCGCCATCACGCTAGTCCACTTCGACGCACATCCCGATCTCTACGCCGACTACGAAGGCAATCCCCACTCGCACGCCAGCCCGTTCGCGCGAATCATGGAAGCGCACCTCGTCCAGCGCCTCGTGCAGATCGGCATCCGAACCCTGAACGCGCATCAGCACGAGCAAGCGGAAAAATACAGCGTGAAAATTTTCGAAATAAAAGATCTACCCGACCCGACGCATCTCAACCTCGCAGGACCCATTTACGTTTCCTTCGATATGGACGCGCTCGATCCCGCCTTCGCCCCGGGCGTCTCCCACTGGGAACCCGGTGGCCTGACCACGCGTGAAGCCATCAGCTACATTCACGATCTGCCCGGCCCGATCATCGGCGCCGACCTCGTGGAATTCAATCCGGTGCGCGACGCCACCGGCCTCACCGCCACCGTCGCCGCCAAAATCCTGAAAGAACTCCTTGGCAAAATGCTCGCTGGCTAAAGCTATTTCTTCGCCGCAACCGCCCCTGCAACCTTCAGCACAATCTTAGGCGGGTGCAGCAGCGTGTTGTGCACCAGGCAGTGCTCCACCGCTTCTTCCACGCCTTTTCGCTGTTCCGCGCTCAATTCCACCGGCGCGTCCACCTCGATCACAAAATTCGTCATGCGCGCCAGCGGGTCTTTCACTTTTTCGCAGGTCACCCGCACCCGCGTCCCCTCGGTCGCCAGCTTATTCTTGCGAAGATACTGCGCCGCGTAATATCCCGCGCACGATCCCAGCGAAGCAAGCAGCAGCTCCGGCGGCGTCATGCCCTCGTCAAAGCCCCCGTCATCTACCGGCTGATCGCTAATGATGCGGTGATTTCGCGTGCGTATTTCAAACTGCACCGAACCCAGATGCTCTACGGTAATTTCCATGAATGTCTCCGTCCCGGAGCGAACCGCAGCGTCTCGGCAATCGCTTCTCCGAAGTTCGCCGCAGCAGGGTATTTCGATTCAGGTATAGCAGAACGCAGCGCCGCCGCCAATCACCCGGCTCGGGCGAACAAGTCCGTTTCCGATCTCTGCGTTTATAGGGAGGGTTACTTCGGAGCGTAGAAGAGGTAGTCAGCCGAGTATGGCACCCGCACTTCCTGGCCAACGTGCGCAGCGTCGCAGCCGGACGCTGGTGCTTTGCCGCCTTTGGTGTTCAGCCGCTGGATGCTCGTGGCGCGAGAGAGCACGCCGCTCCCATCGTGGCTGACGATGTTGACGAGCAGCCAGGGAATGGAATCGGCGTCCGGCGAAGGCGCATTGGCAACGGCTTTGCCGGTGACGCGGCTGCCGTCGTTCGCTTCCCAGGAAGGCCCGGCGAAATGCTTGCCGAAGGGTTTGCCGTCCTTGTCGAAGAGTTGCGCGTCGGGAGCCTTCAGTGTCCACACGAATTGCGCGGCGTCGCCCTTGCAGGTGTAAACCTGGTCGCCCTTCGCGTGGACCTGCAGAAGAAGCTGTTCATTGGCGGGCGCCTGGATTTGCGCCGGCGCCTGTTGCGCCGAAACACCGAACGAAGGATACATGCCCGCAACAGCAAACAACGTGGCGCATCCAATTCTGCAAATGTTGTTGCGCATGGAACATTTCCTCCGATGAGCCTTTCGCTTCGGCTCAAAGCACAATATAACGCAATTCATCTCAAAGAAGTTGGAGCTGTCACGATTTGGCCCGAGTGCCTGCTCAGTCGCGGCACTGGACATCCGCCATGCCCCTAGCCCAATTGTCCGATTAATTTTGTTATTCAGGCATGTGGATTATTTCCGAGTGCGCCGTAATCCATTCCCTACCTGCTTCTAGAACCGCCCACAATCCGAAGCGGTGTGTGGTGATGGCTCGGGCCACGTTCCGGCCGCGCCCTCTCACACGCGGGATCCGGGCGCCCGCTTCTGACCGCCAACGCCCGGAGCTTCTCCGACAACCCCAACGGCTGGGGCTCGAGTCTCCAACATCCAGCCCATCCCCGGGCGGTCTGTGCTGCCTTGACTCTGCGCTCGCACGATTCCTTAAGACTCGTAGCCGGGGCCGCCAGGCGACCCGCACTCTTTCCACAGCTTTTCCCAATTCCAGATCCCGGACGTCACCTCGTTCGGCAACGGGAATCCGAGCTGATGCGCGAGCATGCACACCTGCCCGCGATGGTGGGCTTCGTGAGAAAGCATGTAGCACAGCATTTCCACGCCAACCGGCCAAGGCCGGGCCCACCCGTCTCTGCGAAACTTTCGGGCGCGGTCCCCGAAACCGCCGAGCGCTTCAGCGAGCATCTCCCCGCAGCGAGCGGCGCTCTCGGCCAATCCCGCACGGGCCTGCTGCGGCGTGCAGTGCGTGCGGTTGAGATGTCGTGGAACCTTCAGGTGCGGAGCAGTAAGCCTGACCCACTTGCAGCGGACATTGTGCATGTGCGTGAAGATCGCCGCAATGGGGCGGACCTTGCCGGGCGGTTTGGCTCTCCAGGCTGTAGGGTCAAGATGTTCGATAAGAATCTGGTTCATGCGATCATTGGCGGCAAAGATCTGGACTGCGGCTCGGCCCAGTTGCGTGTGAACCTGTTGAGTATGAACCTTGTGTTGACGCGTGGCCACGGCTCCCTACTCCTTGACCTAATAATACTTCCGGGCCGTCGGCAAACCGGAAACTATTCCACTGCCTTGCGTTTCCCCTTCCGAAAGTGCCGGTCACTTGGCTGTGTAGTTGGGTAATCGGAAACTGACTCTATTCCGGGTCCATGCGGAGGCAAAGGAAACTGGTGCTCAGCGCTTCCCTCTTTCATAGTCGCGAAACGCATCGCGAAGCTCATCCAGCAAATGCCCGTTTTTAATCTTGGCGCCTTCCGTCTTGTGTTTGCTGGACCAGAGCATCTGCCCGGTTTTCGGCGCCAGCAACGAAATCCGCGTATACCCCGGGGGCACCGGGTCCTCCGCAGGTGCGCTGCTCGCGGTCGGAACAAATTCGCCTTCGGGAACCAGGCGCACGCGCGAGCCGGTATCCAGCCTCAGAATCAGGTCGGCCTTTTCGCGGCGCTCCGCCAGTTCAAAATGCCCCCACTTG
>JGI12635J15846_10000437_pt1 | contig 35371 bp, 35 predicted proteins | sample BlaSpr_A8_OM2_M2_FD_15846 | JGI IMG/M metagenome (IMG submission 15846)
GACCAAGCCGATGCGCTCCGTCACGGCCGCCAGCGCGGACAACAACGTGATCGGCTCGAACTGAGCGATGTAGCTGTGAGCGGTACGGCTCAGGAAATCGAGGTTATCGCCTCTCGTGCCGACACCATCGGCCAGAAACACAAGATCGAACTTCGCGGCTTCCGCCGCTTGCGCAAGCTGCACGTAGTGCCTGAAATTCACGCCGGCATCCGCCTGGGCGTCCGGATGCCGCCACGCGGCAATGTGATGTCCGGCGGGATAAAGGAAGGCGCCTAGGCGCAGTTGTCCGGTTCGCTTGGTCATGGAGTGTGGGATCGGGATGCTTTGTGAAAGGGGGGCGCTTGACGAGGGCGCACGCTCAAGCGCTTTTGCGCCATAACCTCTGGTTCTCGGGACGCGCCAGACCGAGATGTTCGCGCAGCGTCGTGCCTTCGTAGTCCGTGCGAAAAATGCCGCGCTGGCGAAGGATCGGAACGACGCCGTCGACGAAGTCCTGCAAGCCGCCCGGCAACGTATCGGGCATGAGGTTAAAGCCATCGGCGGCTCCTGCGTTGAACCAGCGTTCGATGTCATCCGCGATCTGCTCGGGCGTACCCACAATCACGCGATGACCACCGCCGCCCGCGAGCGCCCTGATGAGTTCGCGCACGGTGTAGCCGTGCTGGCGGCTTTGCGCCAGCGTCGCGTGAAAGAAGGTGTGGTTGCCGTTGCCCTGGCCGGGCAAGGACAGGTTGTCCGGCAGTTGTTCATCCAGCTTGAGACGGTCCGGGCTCACGCCCAGGACACCGGCCAGCCGGGTCAGGCTATAAGACCAAGGAATCAGGTCCACCAGTTCGTCACGGCGACGTAACGCCTCAGCCTCAGTCGAGCCGATGATCGTGGTCAGTCCCGCCAGCACCTTCACCGCATCGGGACCCCGTCCAAAGGTCGCTGCGCGCGCCTTGAGATCACGTCCATAGGCTAGCGACTCGTCGAAGGATTGCGAGGCTGAGAACACCGCCTCTGCATGGCGTGCGGCAAGCTCGCGGCCGTCGCCCGAAGCGCCGGCTTGCACGAGCACCGGATGCCCTTGCGGCGAACGTGGCACGTTCAACGGACCTTGCACCGAGAAATGCGTGCCGCGGTGCGAGACCGGATGAACCTTGTCCGTATCGACGAATAGTCCGCTTGTTTTGTCGCCGATGACCGCGCCGTCTTCCCAACTGTCCCAGAGCGCTTTGACGACGCTGGTGAACTCCGAAGCACGCGCGTAGCGTTCAGCGTGATCGGGGACCGCGTCGCGGCCGAAATTGCGCGCCGAGCCCATGTCGGCGGTAGTCACGACGTTCCAGCCGGCACGTCCGCCGCTGACATGGTCGAGCGTCGCGAAACGGCGCGCGATGTTATACGGCTCGTTGTAGCTCGTGGACGCCGTGCCGATCACGCCGATACGCGAGGTCGCAGCCGCGATGCTGGCAAGCAGGATGGTCGGCTCAAGCGCGGTGATCGGACGAAAGTCGATCTGGTCGGCGATAGAGGCGTTATCGGCAAGAAACACGGCATCAAACTTGGCTGCCTCCGCGATCTGTGCAACGCGGACGTAATGACCAACGTCGATGAACGCGAGAGGATCGGCTTCCGCTAGCCGCCATGCAGAGGGGACGAACCCAGAATGCAGGATATTGACGTTGAGGTGCAGGCGGCGCGGCGGGGTGTTTGTAAGGTGGGTCATCTTTCTCAAGCGCTCAATAACTGAATAAGCTGAATAGCCGACCTTCGATTCTTGATCGGACAGCCGCGCAAAGCGACGAATAAATCCGCCGATCGATATACGCTAAAGCACTAAACCGAATTGACTCGAGGGCCACACAAGCGCCGTTCGCATTAGTCTTGGCGCGTAGCTTTGAGTGGTGCTTCGGAAACCCGGCAAGCGCATATGGTTAGCACCTATCGTTCGTTGCCGGCGGCTCGGCATGGCACTTATCCTCATCGTTCGTACCTGTTTAAATTGTGGAGAAGTGAATGACGACGTCAGCACCGACGGACGCGGCGCTTTACGCGCGTTTCGCGGAGATATTCGAGCACATTGGCAAAGGCGCCATCGAGCGTGAGCAGAGTCGTGAACTCGCTCGCGATGCTGTTCAGCAGTTGAAGGACAGCGGCTTCACCGCCTTGCGAGTACCGCGCGAATACGGTGGAAGCGGCATCTCGCTGCCGCAGTATTTCCGTCTCCTGACGCGTCTGGGCGAAGCCGATTCGAATCTGCCGCAGATTATTCGCGCGCATTCGGGTTTCATCGAGCAGCGGCTGGAAAGTGAGGACGAGGCAACACGCGAGCGCTGGCTGGGACGCATCGCCCGGGGCGAGACGATCGGGGCGGCTACGTCGGAACGCACCGGTTCCACGCACAACAGCGTCACTGTCACACCTGACACAGACCCCGGTTTTGTTCTTCTGAACGGTGAGAAGTACTACAGCACGGGTACGCTCTATTCGGAATGGATCAACGTAGCTGCACACGACGCGCAGACCGATCTTCACGTGCTCGTGCGCAGCGATGCGCCGGGTGTGGCACGTAACGACGACTGGGACGGTTTCGGCCAGCGTCTGACGGCTAGCGGCACAACTCGTTTCGATAACGTACGCGTTCCCGTCGACCAGATCCTGTCGCGCTACAAGGCATCGGAGCCGCGCCGCAATTCATTGCTGACTGCGTTCTATCAGACCGTGCATCTGGCAACGCTCGCGGGTATCGCACGCGCGGTGTTGCGCGATGGCGTTGCGTTCGTTCAGGGCCGAACACGCACGTTTGGCGTAGCGGGGCAGTCGAGCCCGCGTGACAATCCGCTTGTGCATCGCGTAGTGGGGCGTCTCGCGAGTCTCGCGTATTCGGCCGAAGCGCTAGTCGAGTCCGTAGCCGCGGCGCTCGAGCGTGTGCATCAGGCGCGTAACGCGGGTCTGGCTACCACAGCGGATTACATTGCCGTCGATATCCAGGCTTATCAGGCGCAACAGATCGTGCTCGAGCAAGTGCTTGAGGCGGCGACATTGTTATTCGAAGTGGGCGGAGCGTCGGCGACGAGCGAAGCGCGCCGGCTCGATCGCCACTGGCGCAACGCACGCGTGATTGCCTCGCACAATCCGGCTATTCAGCGCGAGGCCGCTGTCGGCAATTATCATCTGAACGGGACCGCGCCCGAGGAGCGATTCAGTCTCGCGCATTCCACTGCGGATACGGCTGTGCCTGCCTTAAAGCGAAGCGCGGTGTATGGGGAGAAACCCGGGGATAAAACAGCGGTGCAGGACAATGCATTTGCCAGGACTGGCAGATAGAACAGGGCGCGTGGTCTTGAGCCACGATCGCGTCACGATGCGTTGACGTGCAAAACATCGCAACGGGGCGTGGCCAAAGGTGGCCGCGCCCCGCCTTCATCCGCAGTGACAGATGAAAACCAGCCGTTGCAACGGCCGGATGAAACTCAGGCCGGCACGATGTTCGATGCCTGCTTGCCCTTGGGCCCCTGTTTCACTTCAAACGTTACCTTCTGATTTTCCTGAAGGCTTTTGAAGCCTTCTGCCTTGATTTCCGAAAAGTGTGCGAACAGATCTTCGCCGCCGTCATCGGGCGTGATGAAGCCGAAGCCTTTTGCATCGTTGAACCATTTGACCGTACCGGTTGCCATGAGCGTATCCAAAAAATTTAGAGCTAACGAGTGAGAATAAAACCAGAGCGCCGAGCCGCGTCGCATTGCATTGTTGTGACAAGACTTCTCTAAGTCCGAGAGCGCGTCCGTAACAAACAGCCGCTGCGGCGCTATGCGCTTTTGGAATTATGGCGATTCAATTGTACGCCGCGCCAATATTTATTGAAGCTTTCCAAACCGGAAAAGCTGCAATACACGCCGAATACTTAATCCGGATGCTCGGCAAGCTTGTGCTCAACCCAGATAATGGCCTTGTTAAAGGCCTTAAGGTGCTTATCGACAGTTTGTCTGCACATAGGCTTTTCTTCAGAGCGCTTCTGCGGAAGGCCGCCGAATACCGCGGAATTGCTGTTAAAAAATGCGTAATGCATTTCATTCGCGAACGCGCAATTGAGCGCCGTCGAATAGAAGTAATTTTATCCGGTAAGCATTCGTCGCTGTGTGGCACCCGGACGACTTTACCGGATCGACGCCCAATTTGACGCCCAATTCAAGCAGCACGGAGCCTGTTTGCTCTAACAAACGGCACCATTGCAGCGATTTTATTGAGCAATTTACGGCCGCTTTAGCGCAACTTGACGCAAGACCAATGCATTGCCACGATAGGTGGCGTCAGTAAAGCAGGCAATGCTTGCGTCCAAACATCCGACGGTAAGGGGTTGTCGTGATTCGTAAGGAAACGGCGAATATCGCGGAAGCCAGGAAGTTCTACGCGAAGCTCATGGTTGCCGCGAGCAAGTCCCATGACCCGCGGCTTGAACGGGTGTTTGAACTTGTCCATCGCGAGGCATTTCTTCCGCCCGGGCCGTGGAAAATCATGGTGGACAACGAATACTTCGAGACCCCTAGCGCGGACCCTGTCTATCTGTATCAGAACGCCCTGGTTGCGCTGGATGCAGCTAAGGGAATCAATAACGGCGAGCCTTTCCTTCACGCCGCGTGGCTTGGTGTTGTTGCGCCGAAACCGGGTGATGTCGTGTGTCATATCGGCGCGGGTTCCGGGTATTACACCGCCATGCTTTCAGTGCTGGCGACGCCCGATGGCCGCGTGGAAGCCTTCGAAATCGAACCCGTCCTGGCCGAGATGGCGCGCAAGAATTTGCAGGCGTTCGAGGGTGTGACTGTGACGCAAGGCGACGCGACCAAACTGCCTTTGCCCGCATCGGATCTGATTTATGTGAACGCTGGTGTCGTGGCGCCACCGCGTTCCTGGCTTTATGCACTGCGTCCACAAGGCCGCTTGATTTTCCCCTGGCGTCCATCCGATGAAGTCGGACTAACCGTGCTGATCACACGAACCGATGCGGGCTTTGCAGCGAAGCCGCTCATCTCCTCGTGGTTCATTCCTTGCGTCGGCGGGGCATCGGCTTTCGATGAGTTCGTAAAACCGCCTGATGCCCGCATGGCGTGGTCAGTCAGGTCGGTGTGGCTGAGCTCGGAACGCGTACCTGATAGGAGCGCAGTGGTCGCTTACGAGCATGTCTGGTTTTCTTCATCGGCGTTGCACTGACTGTCAAGGCGATGCTCAGGCGAGCAGGCTGCCGTCCTGAAGCACACGTTCGAGATGGCGCGCGATGTCGGCTGCGTTTGGGCGACGGCAAGGCATTTTCTGGAGTGCGCGTTGTATCGGAAGGCGAAGTATTTATGCCAAGGCATCGCACCGTATTCAGCGCGCTATCCATGCGTGGATTCGAGGGCGGCTTGTACGATCGGCCGTGCCCATTCCGGCGTGGCATTCAACGCAACCGCATCATCCTGATCGGGAAACACGACCTGACCTTCGAGCATTTCCAGCACCAGTACAGGATCGGGAATGTCCTGTCCCGGAGCGGCATCGGCGCTATTGTCGAAGACCTGCAGGCGGCTGAGTTGCGGCAGTAGTTTGATGAGGTTTGCGCGGGACGTGACCCAACGCTCGCGGATCTTGTTCTCCGGGATAGGGTGACCGCTATTGGCGACACGCAATCGTACGCGTTCAATATGTTGTTCAACGGACGAAAGGCCGCAAAACAGCATCACGACATCATGAGTGCGCGTGGCGCTCGCGAGCATGTCGGGAATCGTCCTGGCGCCTAACGTGGTCTCGAAGGCGTAGTTCTGGCCATTCGCCATGGCCGCTTCAAGTTGAGCGCGGCCGGTCTCCCAGGCGCGGCTATTGGCTTCGGCAGGAGTCAGGCTGAATTGCGCCATCAACTCGCGCGCAAAGGTGTCGGGATTGAACCAGGTGAGGCCATGTTCGACCAGCATGGCGCCACCCACTGAGCTTTTGCCGGCGCCATTGACGCCGGCAAGGACGAAGATGAAGGGCCGCGTTACTGTACCGCTAGCGGGCATCAGTACGACGCACCGGCCTTAGGCCGCTTCGTCAAAACGCCCTTCGCGTCGAACAGCGACTTGAGTTTCTGAGCGGCATCGGGTTGCTGCAGCACGGCCAGGCGCGCGTTGAACCGGCTCGTCAATTCATCCAGCGCGGTTTGCTCCCGCGCCTTGAGCGCCTGAATCTCTTCAGTGAGCCGTTGGTACGTGCTGGCATCCAGCAGCACCATTTCCACCGCCGAGTGGTTGGTGACGGCCACGCTGCCCGACTGGCGGACCTGCCGAACAAGGTCCGCCCACTTGTTCTTCACCTGGGAAGCGTTCTGGCGGGGCAGTTCCTGGATATTGGGCAGTTCGGTGATCATGGCGGTGTCCTCGAAAGCTGACTGAATAGGGCAATTATGGCAATAATGGCTAATTTGTCAAGATGCACCGGATCGTAGCGCCCCGTAGAGCGAAATCCTAACTGCTGTCAGGGATAAACCGGGGAGAAAACGGATTTGCCTCGAGCGGAAGTGTCCGGTAAGGTGACGCTTCCACCATGCAGTCGCATGGGCTGTGCGTTGTACCCCCATCTTTGAGAAAACAGAAATGAACAAGCAAGAACTCGTTGACGCCGTGGCGTCCGCCACCGGTACGAGCAAAGCCGCAGCCGCTGAAGCTATCGATGCGTTTATCTCTACCGTGACGCAAGCCGTTGTCAACGGCGACAGCGTTCAGTTCGTCGGTTTCGGCACCTTCAGCACCGGCGCACGCGCCGCGCGCACGGGCCGCAATCCCAAGACCGGCGACACCATCCAGATCGCTGCCGCGAAAACGGTCAAGTTTACTGCCGGTAAAGCGTTCAAAGACCTGGTGAACCAGTAAGAGTGACTGACGCGTCCTTGCGGGCTTTCGTGCAAGGACGTAGTCAAGCAGCGGCAAACATCGTCAGACGAATGCGCCGCACGGATTCACATCAAGAAACGCGTGCGCCGTTCAACATGCCGCGCGCCGCCAGATTGCGATAGAGCGCACGTACCCCGAATGTCCAAGGTGTAATTTCCGTCGATAAACGCACGGTGTTGACGACTGCACCCAGCGACGGCGTCGAGATGGTCACCACGTCGCCCAGATGATGCGTGAAGCCACCGCCGGCCGTGTCGCGATCTTTGATCGGCGAGAACATCGTGCCGAGAAATAACATGAAGCCGTCCGGATACTGATGATGCGCGCCATGCGTTTGCGCCACGAGGTCCTCCGGATCGCGGCTTATCTCGCGCATGTGGCTGACGCCGTCCAGTACGAAACCATCGTCCGCTCCTTCAATGCGCAGCGACACGCTCGCTTCGCGCACGGTATCGAGCGTGAACGTGCCGTCGAACAGCCGCACGAACGGACCGATCGCGCATGAACCGTTGTTGTCCTTCGCTTTGCCGAGCAGCAAAGCGGAACGGCCTTCGATGTCGCGCAGGTTCACGTCATTGCCAAGCGTCGCACCCACGATCGTGCCCGCGCTGTTCACGGCCAGCACGATTTCCGGTTCGGGATTGTTCCACTTCGACGTCGGATACAAACCCACATCGGCACCGAATCCGACCGACGACATCGGCTGCGATTTGGAAAATACTTCGGCATCCGGACCAATACCGACTTCCATGTATTGCGACCACGCGCCGCGCCGTTCGAGTTCGGCCTTCAACTTTCCCGCTGCTTCCGAGCCGGGTTTTATCTTCGATAAATCCGCACCGATCAACTCGTTGATCATCGAGCGGGTTTCCTGCGCCTTGCTTGCATCGCCGCCCGCGTGTTCTTCGATCACACGCTCCAGCAAGCTCACCGCGAACGTCACGCCGCACGCCTTGACCGCTTGCACGTCGCATGGCGCGAGCAAACGCGTTGCATGGGTGGATGAATCGAGCGACGCGCGTATCAGCGCATCGACGGGGCCGAGCGATTCACCCAGTGCGTGACGCGCAATCTCGACTGCATCGTCGCGATCGAAAAGATCGGCGGTGGTCGCAACCGTCGGCGTGATGTCGAAGACTTCGCCGCGTCGCACGACGACCACCGACGGCCCGTCGACGGGTGCCGGCCGCCAGACGCGGCCGATGAGCAAGGCGTCATCGAGATCGGAGGGGAGGAAAGCGTGAGGCATGTTGCGTGTCTCCAGAGGGATGAGGGTCAGGCGTCCATGCGCCTCAGTGGTTATGCCGCGATTCGCCGCGCGTCTCGACGATGTTCAGGTACAACGTGGCCGGTTCCAGGCACGCGCCGCTGCCTTGCTGCCCGACCATGCTCCGGTAGATCTCTTCCCACGGTGTCATGTTCTTCAGCACGGGCGGTTTCCATGCCGCGCGGCGTTCGGCAAGCTCGGCCTCCGGGATCATCAGGTCGACCTTGCGTGACTTCAGGTCAATGCGGATCCTGTCGCCCGATACGAGCAACGCAATCCCGCCACCAACGGCTGCTTCCGGCGATACATTGAGAATGGACGGACTCGCCGATGTACCGCTTTGACGGCCATCGCCGAGCGTAGGCAGAGTGTCGATACCGCGCTTGAGCAGCGCAGCCGGCGGCTGCATGTTCACCACTTCGGCTCCGCCCGGGAACCCGACTGGCCCGCAATTGCGGATCACGAGAATCGAACGTTCGTCGACTCCTGTCTCCGGGTCTTCGATGCGCGCGTGATAGTCCTCCGGGCCTTCGAACACGACCACCTTGCCCTCGAACACGTCGGGATGATCCGGGTCGGCGAGGAAGCGCTTGCGGAACGCCTGGTCGATTACGCTGACCTTCATTACGGCGCTGTCGAAGATGTTGCCCGACAACACGACGTATCCCGCCGACTCTTTCAACGGGTTCTCATACGCGCGGATCACCTCGCGATCGGGCGTGGGCACCGTGGCCAGATCTTCGCCCAGCGTGCGGCCGGTGACCGTGCGTACGTCCGGGTTTAAACGACCTGCATCGAGCAGTTCCTTCATCACGGCCGGCACGCCGCCAGCACGATGAAACGCCTCGCCAAGGAAACGTCCGGCAGGCTGGCAATCGACCAGCAACGGTACCTCGGGGCCAAGCCGCTGCCAGTCTTCCAGCGTGTGCTCGACACCCATGTGACGCGCAATGGCGATCATGTGAATCGGACAATTCGACGAAGCCCCAAGCGCCGCAGCCGCGACCACCGCGTTCTCGAATGCCCCCTTGGTCATGATGTCCGACGGGCGCAAATTCTCCGCCACCATGCCGACGATGCGCTTGCCGGTGGCGTGCGCCATCCAGCCACGCTCGCGATGCGGTCCGGGAATCGCCGCGCAACCCGGCAGCGACATGCCGAGCGCTTCGGCGAGCGAGTTCATGGAAAGGGCCGTGCCCATCGTGTTGCAATGCCCGACCGATGGCGCCGACGACGCCACCATGTCCATGAACCCTGAGTAGTCGATCTCGCCTGCGGACAGCCGTTTGCGGGCGTCCCAGATCACCGTGCCAGAGCCGGCAAGCTTGCCGTGATACCAGCCGTCGAGCATCGGTCCGCCTGACAGCACGATGGCCGGAATGTTGACCGTGGCCGCGGCCATCAGGCACGCAGGCGTGGTCTTGTCGCAGCCGGTGGTGAGGACCACGCCATCGATAGGATAGCCATGCAGGATTTCAACGAGACCGAGATAAGCGAGGTTGCGATCGAGCGCGGCGGTGGGGCGCTTGCCGGTTTCCTGAATCGGGTGAACGGGAAATTCAAGCGGGATGCCGCCTGCGTCGCGGATACCGTCGCGCACGCGGCTCGCCAGATCGAGATGATGCCGATTGCAGGGCGCGAGATCCGAACCCGTTTGAGCGATGCCGATGATCGGCTTGCCCGACTGCAGCTCTTCGCGCGTGATGCCGTAGTTCATGTAGCGCTCGAGATAGAGCGCGGTCATGCCGGGATTGGAGGGATCGTCGAACCAGCGGCGGCTGCGAAGGCGCGGCGTGGTGGTGTCGTTGTGATCGGTATCGGTATGGGTATCGGTGGGCTTGGAGGGTGTCATAAGCGTGGCTATGGCGGGTTTGTTATGCGGGGGAGCAGACGGGTGGCTTATCGCGTGGATTCGGTGAGCAGCGGGCGGCTGTTGAAGAACGCATGCCGATTGTCGCGAACCAGGCCGGCCATTGCCGTACGGGTTTCTACCGCGGCACTCGATCTGTGCGGTTGCAGCACGACGTTGTCGAGTTCGGCGAAACCCGGATCGATCAACGGCTCGCTCCAGAATACATCGAGTGCCGCGCCGCGGATACGTGGGCCGAGCTCGGCAATAAGAGCATCAGGCTGGGGCGAATCTGACAAAACATGCAGGACGTAATGTTGTTCGAGTGCGCGCATGCCCACGTCTGAATACCGGCGGACCACCACTAAATCCAGCTTGTGCATGCCGTCTCCTCATGCTAATTTGGTTTTAAGTTGTTACCGGTAACAGTATCAAACGCCTATCGGGATGTCCAGAATAAAAGTGACACGACAGAGCGGATACCGCCGACGTGTTCAGCCATATTTTTTTCCATCGCTGGGCGCTACTGCTGGCTTGGCAAGGGCAGTTAAGGCGTCCAGGCCTCGCGCTGTATGATGGCGGGCGTTATTCAACGAGACCAGGCGAGTCAATGTCAGAGTTCATGCCGACAATGGCGGACGTCGCGCGCGAGGCCGGTGTGTCGAAAATGACCGTGTCGCGCGTGCTGGCCGACCGCGATGTATCCGTGGCGATGCGCGAGCGCGTGCTCGCTGTGATCGAGCAGCTTGGGTATGTGCCGGACGCATCGGCGGGCACGCTTTCGTCCGGGCGCTCGCCGTTCATCGTCGCGCTGGTGCCGTCGATGTCGAGTTCGAACTTCGCCGATACCGTTCACAGCCTGAACGCGGCGGTCACGGCGCATGGTCTGCAACTGCTGCTCGGCGATACCGACTACGACCTGAAGCAGGAGGAACAGCTTCTGCGCGTAATGCTGGCGCACCGACCCGAAGGCGTCATGTTGACCGGCTCGTATCACACCGCCGCTACGCGCGCGATGCTCAAGCGTTCGAAGGTGCCGGTCGTCGAAACGTGGGACGTGCCGCGCACGCCGATCCAGCAGGCGGTGGGTTTTTCGAACGTCGATGCCGCTTGCGAAATGATGCGGCATCTTCATGAGCGCGGATATCGGCGGATCGGGTTTATCGGTGGCGCGACCAAGCTGGACCGTCGTGGTCTCGACCGGCAGATGGGTTATCGCGAGGGTTTGCGATTGTTCGGGCTGGGCGAGCCGAGGGTGATCGAACACGGCGGTTCGCCGGTGACCATGAGTCATGGCGGCGAGGCGTTTTCGTTGTTGCTCGATGCATGGCCGGATACCGATGCCGTGATGTGCGTGAGCGATATGTCGGCGTTTGGCGCGCTGATGGAATGTCACCGGCGCGGGATTCCGGTGCCCAGGCAGATGGCTGTCGCCGGGTTTGGCGACTTTGAAGTGTCGCGGTATTGCTTTCCGAGTATCTCGACGGTGGCGGTCGATCCCCATGCTATCGGGCGGATTGCGGGCGAGATGTTATTGGCGGGGGCTGTTGCCCGAAAGAGCGGATTGGACGGGCTTTCGGAGAAGCGGCGGGTTGAGTTTCAGGTCATAGTAAGAGAGAGCACCTGAGGACAGTTTTGCCCAGCCGGTGCCCGGCAGCACGCGGCATAGCGCCGGGTTTGCATTCGCGCACAGTGCCAACCATACTGGTTCTGTTGGCAATTTCTCGGGCGAACTTCGATGAGCAATCTTCAAGGGAAGCAACCAGGACATCGGCATACCGACGATCACGACGATCACGACCACCACGGCAGCGAGTTGTCCGAGATGGAACTGCGCGTGCGCGCGCTGGAAACCGTGCTGGTGGAGAAGGGATACGTCGATCCGAAGGCGCTGGATATCCTGATCGAGACCTACGAGCATAAGGTTGGACCGCGCAATGGCGCGCGCGTGGTTGCGAAGGCCTGGAGCGATCCGGCATACAGGCAATGGCTGCTCGATGACGCCACCGCCGCAATCGCCTCGCTGGGCTACACCGGCAGGCAGGGCGAACACATGATTGCGCTGGAGAATACGCCCGCCGTGCACAACATGGTGGTCTGCACGTTGTGCTCGTGCTACCCGTGGCCGGTGCTCGGGCTTCCGCCGGTCTGGTACAAGTCGGCGCCTTACCGGTCTCGTGCGGTCATCGATCCGCGTGGCGTGTTGAGGGAGTTCGGCTTCGAATTACCCGCCGAAATGGAGTTCCGCGTGTGGGACTCCACAGCTGAGATCCGCTATCTGGTGTTGCCAATGCGGCCCCCAGGAACCGACGGCTTATCAGAGGACGATCTGGCTGAACTGGTGACGCGTGATTCCATGATCGGCACTGGTTTGCCAAAGACACCCGAACCGAAACGGGAGCTCACATGAACGGCGCGCAAGATCTCGGCGGCATGCAGGCATTCGGCCCAATACACCCTGAAGACGACGTCTCGCTCTTTCATGCCGATTGGGAGCGCCGGGTGCTGGCAATGACGCTCGCGATGGGTGCGACCGGCAAGTGGAACATCGACACATCTCGCGCCGCGCGGGAGAGCTTGCCGCCGGCGCAGTACCTCTCGAGCAGTTACTACGAGATCTGGTTCGAAGGACTGAAAAAGCTGCTGCTGAGTACGGGGCTCGCGACAGCAGAGGAGATCGAGGCGGGCGAGTTGAAGCGTGCGGCGAGTCCGGTCCCTCGCGTCCTGATGGCCGACCAGGTGCCAGCCGCGCTGTTGCGAGGCGGTCCGGCCGATCGTCCGGCGACTGCCGCGGCACGCTTTGAGGTTGGGGATATTGTGCAGACCCGTCAGATGCATCCATCGACGCACACGCGGTTACCGCGCTATTGCCGCGGCAAACGGGGGAGGATTATCGCCGCGCATGGCACGCACGTCTTTCCCGATACCAACGCGATCGGGCTGGGCGAGCAACCGCAATGGCTCTATACCGTGCGCTTCGATGCCTTTGAACTCTGGGGTGCGGATACGACCGCAGCATCGGTATGCGTCGATTGCTGGGAATCGTATCTCGATTATCCGAATGCCGGGCCTGACTGACATGACTGCTGCCAAGCCGAACCTGCCTGAACTGCCGGAACTGCACATTGCCTTGCCCGAATTGCCTTGCGACGCCGCGGGGCCCGTCTTCAATGCGCCGTGGGAAGCCCAGGCCTTCGCGATGACGCTGGCCTTGTACGAGCGTGGTTTGTTCACGTGGGCAGAATGGGCTGAATGTCTGAACCAGGCAATCCGCGACGCCCAGGCCGCCGGCGACCCGGACCGTGGCAACACCTACTATGTCCATTGGATGACAGCGCTGGAACGCATCAGCACCAACAAGGGCCTGGTGACAGGCGGCCTGCTTTTGCAGCGTCGGAATGAGTGGGAGGCGGCCGCGCAACGTACCCCGCACGGCCAGCCGATCGAGCTCGGACGATAGCAATTCCTCGAATGCCCGCATCGCCAGCATTCCTTAATACTTCATCGAACCAGGAATTTTCGATGGATCGACGCTTTACGATCGACATCGATTAAAGCGTAATGGGCATGGGTATCAATTTCTTTTTGCCGCACGCGGATCTCCATTTCCACGCGATTACTTCATTCGCCATGAAGCGCATTTCCACACATCCCTCGCTTCCCTCAGACAAACAACTGACAGAGAGTTGAAAGTTTGCGTTCATCACATGTTCGCAATCGGAACCCACATTACCTTACCGTGCCTTAAAGAATCTTACCGAATCTTTCGGCACGGGTCCGTTTCGTCATACAACAATGAGGTGAGACATGGATAAAGTCAGGAAGTGGTCTGGGTTGAGCGCAGTAGTCGGTGCCGGCGTGATGGCGCTGGCAGGCATACCCCCGGTGGTACAAGCTCATGAGATGCAGGACGCGAAGCGCGTGCTTCTCATCAGCTTCGATGGTTTGCATGAGCAGGATGTCGCGCGCTGCATCGGTGCCAATACGTGCCCTAACCTGGCGCTGCTGGCGAAATCAGGCGTAACGTACACGAATGCGCATACCCCGGGCCTGTCTGATTCCTTCCCCGGTCTTGCCGCGCTGGTAACAGGCGGTTCTCCGAAGACCGTAGGTCTCTTCTATGACGTGTCATATGACCGTACCCTCTACGCACCGACGGATACGACCTGCTCCGGCAAGCAGGGATGGAACGTTGTGTTCGATGAGACGACCGGCATCGATGGCGAGAACGGCGGCCCGCTGATCCATCTCAACGGCGGTGGCGCGTTCAATCCGCAGGCCATTCCGAATGCGTTGGTCAATGGCGTCTGCACGCCCGTCTACCCGCATAACTACATCAAGACGAATACGGTTTTCGAAGTGGTCAAGGAGCACATCCGCGGTGCGCGTACCGCCTGGGCCGACAAGCACGCATGGGGTTATGACTGGCTAAATGGACCGTCCGGCCGCGGTGTGGACGATCTGGCGCGCACCGAGATCAACTCGATCGACCCTGCGACGAAGACCAACTACCTCGACACCTATACGCACACGGAGAAATTCGACAACCATCACGTGCGGGCGCTCATCAACCAGATCAACGGCCGTGACTCGACCGGACAAAGCGCTTCCGTGCCGACGGTGTTCGGCACGAACTTCCAGACCTTGAGCGTGGCCCAAAAGGCACCTGTGGCAACGGGTGGGGGTTACCTCGACGCGGATTTCACGCCGGGCCCGCAGGTCGCTGGCGCGATTGATTACCTGGATGACGCGCTGGGCCGCATTGTGTCCGAGCTGAAGGAACGAAACCTTTATTCGTCTACAGTCATCATCGTTACGGCGAAGCACGGGCAGTCGCCGACCGACCACACGAAACTGGTCAAGAACGGCGATACGCTGTCCAAGCTCCTGGAAGCCAACAATTATCTGGACCCCAAGGGTAACTTCGGCCAGAACGCCACGACGTCGCGCAATCTGAACGATGGTACGGGTCTCGTCGACACCGGCATGGTGCAAACCGACGACGTCGGTCTCATCTGGCTGCGTGACCGCACTCAGCTGGACGCAGCGGTGACGACGCTCAAGGACAATCTCAGCTGCAATGCCCCCGGCATCTGTGCGGATGGTCCCGCGGCGTACATCCTGTACGGCCCGAGCATCGCGTCACGGTTCGGCGATCCGGCACGAGGCCGTACGCCAGACATCATCGTGCAGCCGAACCCGGGCGTGATCTACACGTCCAGCACGGCGAAGGACGAGGAGCACGGCGGCAATGCGCCTGACGACAACCATCTGGGCCTTGTCGTGTCGTTCCAGGGAATCCAGCACGGTCGAACCGTCTCCAGGCCCGTCCTGACCACACAGGTCGCACCGACGATCCTGGGCGTACTCGATCTTGACCCGGAACTGCTGCATTCGGTCGCGCAAGAAGATACGAGAGTCCTGCCGGGTCTCGGGATCGACCACTAGCGGTAGACGAACCGGTTCGTTGAAGATCTCTTCGGGCGCGGGGTGCAAAGCCTTTCGCGGTCTCGGACAGGGGGGATGGCATGTTGTGGTGCTGACCTCTTGTCCGGGATTCGTGCAGCACCCCGCAAGCCGGTTGAGTGCAATCGTGGCCAGTACTCTCAGCGGTCGGTGCGCTGCATGTCGATGAGCGTCAAACCAGCCCAGCGCAAGCCATGTGTCGGTTAATAGTTCGGCAATGCGTAATTTGTGCCGTGGTCCTCAAACAACATCGAAAAATACCCTCTAAAGCCCTTGCTGAACGTTTGCGGCGACCGCAGAATCCGCAACATGTTACGAACTGTAACGAGACGTTACGCTTTCTCCGGCAATGCCGTCTGACAGCGTGACGCGTCCGGAAGCGATCGCGGGGACGCTGTGAAAACGTTTAATGACACGCTGGAATCGATTCGGGAAATCAACCTCTCGTACATCACGCTCGCACAGCGGCTGTTGCGTGAGGACCGCCCCGTCGGGATGCTACGCCTCGGGCTGTCAAAGGAAGTCGCCGATATTCTGGCTAACCTTACCTTGGCTCAAGCGGTGAAATTCGCCGCGTCGAATCATCTGCTATGTTCGTTTCGCTTCAATGATCACGCGATGCTGTCTGCGTTGACAAAATCGCCGTACAGGGCCGACATCGCTGCAGAGCACTCCGCGGCGTTAATGGCCCCGCGGCAAGCTGTGCAATTCGCATAAGGGTAAGGGTCCGCATGCTTGTTCGGTAAGTCCTAGCGGCATGACCAGCCGCTTTGGAGAAAACTGAAGGGCCGGTGTGAGTCGGACTGGATCGGGGATGGGGTCTCCGCACCCGTGACAGCCCGTTTCTGCGCGAGTTCATCAAGAGCGTCCGAGCCGCGCCTTCGTCGCGTGTATCTCCGCTTGCAGTTCATCGATGCGTTGCAACAGCGATAGCGCTAGTGCAAGACCTTGCCGGTCGAGTTCGAAGTCGTCGCGCAGCCGCCGTGCTGTCTTGACCGTTACGACGTAACGAAGCTGGAACATGCGCGTCTGTGAACCGGTGTCCACCGGCTTGATGATGTCGGTGTCTACGAGGTCTTCGATTTCTTCGATCGACAGGCCCGACACCTCGGCTAGATGTTCAAGCGGGCAAAGGTTCACGTCGTTAAGCCAGATTGAATCGCTCAATGGTGTGCTCATGGCTTTGCTCCTTACGCAAAATGCTTGCGGGGGTTGAAGTTCGATGCCGCCGCCAGTTGTTTCAGCAACTCGTGTTCATGAGCGCCGACTGTTTTCGGCACTTCTATTCTGACCACGGCATAGAGCGCCCCGGCGCTGCCGTCGGCCGACGCAAGTCCGCGTTTGGCGAGCCGCAATTTTTGCCCTGCGGTAGTGCCCGGTTTGACGGTGAGCTCCACCGTTCCCGCAAGAGTGGGTACGTGCACGCTCGCACCCAACACGGCTTCCCAGGGCGCGAGCGGCAGATCGATATAGAGGTCGCGGCCATCGGGCCGATAGAGCGGATGCGGCTGCAGGGCAAGTGACACATACAGATCGCCGGGCCGGCCGCCGTTAAAACCCGGGCCGCCCTTACCGGCCAGCCGCAGGCGCTGACCATTGGCCGCCGCATTAGGAATAGTGATTCGAAAGGTCCGCGCGACGCGATGCGCGAGGCCATTTGTGTCGTACTCGGGAAGCTCGGCGCTCAGTTCGATCTCTTCGCCGCGATAGATCTGCTCCAGCGAAACCGGTGCGACGATCTCATAGTCCTGTCCCGGGACAGGAAAGCTTTGTCTTCGTTGACTGCCGCCGGCGGTACGGCCAAAAGCTGAAAAAAGATCGGCGAGGTCGACGTCGTCGAGGCCCGCTTCGCCGGCGTGGAAATGTTGCTGCCAGTCCGGTGACGGCGTGAACGATTCGCCGGCCGGATGTTTGCCGAGGTTGTCGTAGGCTTCGCGCTTTTCCGGATTTTTCAGCGTGGCATAAGCCTCCGCGATGTCCTTGAATTTCGCTTCGCTGTTCGGGTCCGGCGAAACGTCGGGATGATATTTGTGGGCGAGCTTGCGATAAGCCTTCTTGATGTCCGCGTGTGTCGCGGTGCGTTCGACTCCCAAGGCTTCGTAATAGTCCTTGAATTTCATGTGAGACCTAAAAGAGAAGGAGAACGAGTTTTCATCTGAGCTGAAGCGTTGCGACGGCGGGGCACGTCGCTCAATGAGACGTCATTTAACGAGTGTAGGTCAATGCAGCGCCGGGCGAAAAATTGGCCGGCCGCGCGCGACCATGAGCAGCGATTGTGCGCGCTCGCGGCGGAGACCGTGCCGCCTCAGATCGAGGTGACCAGCATCGCGGCCGAAATTACCAGCATCACGGCAGTGGCCAGCCAACCCAGCGCCCGCAGCCAGCCCCGGGCCGCAAATTTCCCCATGATGTCCGGGCGGCACACTATTTTCATCATCACGAACATCACCGGCACGGCGACTACGCCGTTGAGCACCGCGCTCCAGTAGAGCGCCTTGATCGGATTGATGGAGGTGAAATTGATGATCATGCCGATCAGCGTAGCGATCGCGATCGTGGCGTAAAAAGCCTTTGCTTCCTGCATTTTGCGGGTGAAACCGACCGGCCAGTTGCGCGCTTCGCCGATCGCATACGCCGCCGACCCCGCGAGCACAGGCACAGCCAGCAGACCGGTCCCGATCAGTCCAACCGTGAAAAACAGCGCTGCGAAGGGCCCGGCGATAGGCCGCAAAGCCTGCGCCGCCTGAGCCGACGTTTCAATATCGACGATACCGCCTGCGTGGAGGGTAGCCGCCGTGGTAGCCAGAATGGCAAGTGCGACCACGTTGGACAATCCCATGCCGGCGACGGTATCGACCTCGATACGATGCAGTGCCGCAGGACCTTGTTCAGGTGAATCGAATAGATCCAGTCGTCGTGGATGCACGCGCATGTCCTCGACTTCCTCACCGGATTGCCAAAAAAACAGGTAGGGACTGATCGTGGTCCCGAACACTGCCACGACCGCAGTCAGATACGCCGGCGTCCAGACCGGACGCGGCAGGAACAGACTGCTGGCAAGATGGCCCCAATCGACATGCACCACCGCCAGCACGGCAAAGTAAGCGAAGAGGGACAGCGTGAACCACTTCAGCACAGCCACGTAGCGCGTGTATTGCAGCAACAACTGCATCGCGACGCAAATGACTGAGAACAGCAGTACATAAAGCCACTTGGGGCCGGGCAGCAGAAGCGCGAGTGCGTCGGCCATTGCACCCAGATCCGCGCCCAGATTGACGATATTCGCAATCAGCAGCAGCACCACGATCCACTGCAGCAGCCATGTCGAGTAGTGCAGGCGCAATACGCCTGCTATGCCGTGTCCCGTCGTGCGTCCGATGCGTGCGCTGATCATCTGGATGGCTACCATCAGCGGGTAGCTGAACAGGAGCGTCCAGGACAGTCCGTAGCCAAAGGCCGCACCCACCTGACTGTAGGTGGCGATGCCGCTGGGATCGTCGTCGGAGGCGCCTGTGATGAGGCCTGGCCCCAGCACGCCGAGCAAACGGGGTTTGGTGGGGCCGATAACCGGGTCAGGGCCCTCTGCGTCGTATTCTTGGGCAGGCTCGTCCATGATGGCTCGGTGTAGTCAGAAGGCGGAGTCGGAACCGCGCCCATTGCGCGGGCGCGGTTTTTTTGAAAGTCTGCTGGCGGCGATGCTTCCTGCGGAAAGCTCCACGATTTCCGACGTGATCTCCTCTTGCCTCAGCCGGCGAAAGTCGCCGGTCAATGTTTCGAGTCTGTCATGCACGTTCGTGCGTGCGGCGATCATGGCCCTCATGCGCGCGTCGTTCTCAGCGGCGAACGACAGCATGATGGCCTCGCACAGCTGCGCGAAGATGTATTCCTCTGCGAGCTGCGTCAGCAAGCGCTGGGGCGCGACGGTGACGAGGGGCGGGTCGCGACGCGGTGTGATCGGGAATCGCCCGAAGTCGAACGGGAGCAATGTCTGTTCCACGGTCTGGACGCTTGCTGACGGGTTCGGTGTTGCGTGGACTACGGTTACGCGGGTCGCCCGCCCGGCGTTGAGACGCTGGAACAGAGCACTGGTGAGGCGATCGGCGAGCGCCGGCACTTCGTCGGCATGGGTGACCATCGGCGCCGACCAGCCGACGCTCAGCCCGCGTTCGGCCGCCGTCACGATTCCGCGGCCGCCCAGCATCAGATATTCCGTCGACGAGGGTCGCGTTGATGCGGTGGCCGATGCAAGCGCCGCGTCGATGACATGCTCGTTGAACGTACCGACAAAACCCTGTTCTGCGCACAGGACAATCACCACGGCTGCGTCGCGATCTGCACCTCGATTCCGGTCCGTGGCGTCGTGCGACGTGTGTTCGTCAATCAGCAGCAGCGCGTCGCCGATCGCCGCTCCGACTATCTGCGCGCACGCCCGAATACCCTCCAGACGGCTGCGCGCTTCACGCGAGCGTGCTGCAGCGATGCCACGCATTGCACCGACCACGGATTCGAGCCCGTGCACGCCGTTCATGCGCGCCTGGACTTCGCTGAGTTTGTTACTCATGTCGAAGCGGCCTCAGGCGCAGGCGCTGCGCCAACTTGTACGGCAAGATCGCGTACGGCCGTGACTAGCTGGGCCAGCGCGGGCGCATCGAGCGAGCCCGTGGCAACGAGCGCCGCTGCCGCCGCAGGGCCGCCGTGCGCATCGAGATGTGCGGCGAGACGAATGCGAACCGTCGCAATGCAGCTGGTTGGCAGCATGTCGAACACGCCATCGGCGAGGGCGGCCAGCAGTGCGATTTCATCGACAGGACGCAGTGGCGCAAAACGCGGCTGCGTGATCAATGCGCGGATACGCTCGCCGCGAGCCACTTGCGCCTTGACCCTCGGCTCCATCGCGCCGCCAAAGCGCGTAAACATTTCGAGCTCCAGAAACTGCGAATAATCGAGCCGCAGACGTCCGGATACCTTGCGCAACGCGGGCAACTGCGCCTTGCCGCCGACCCGGCTTACGCTCAAGCCAACGTCCACCGCGGGGCGCTGGTTGGCTGCGAAAAGCGCTGCGTCGAGCATGACCTGGCCATCGGTGATCGAGATCAGGTTGGTGGGAATGTAGGCGGACAGATTGCCGGCATCGGTTTCCGCGATCGGCAAGGCCGTGAGCGAACCACCGCCCAGTTCCGGAGACAGCTTTGCCGCGCGTTCCAGCAGCCGGGCATGCAGGTAGAAAATGTCGCCGGGATACGCCTCGCGACCGGGCGGTTCGCGCGTGAGCAAGGCGAGTTCGCGATGCGTCGCGGCATGCTTGCTCAGGTCGTCGATGACGATGAGCGCATGCTGTCCGCGGTCACGAAAATATTCAGCGATGGAGACTCCGCTGAACGGAGCAATCCATTGCAAACCCGGCGAGGCAGCTGCCGGCGCGACCACGAATACGCATCGCTCGGGCGCGCCGTGGCGGCGCACGGCGTCGATGACGCGCTGCACGGCAGTGGCGCGCTGACCGATCGCCACATACACGCAGATCATGTCGGAATGCTTCTGGTTGACGATCGTGTCGATGGCGATGGAGGTCTTGCCGGTCGCCCGATCACCGATGATCAACTCGCGCTGGCCGCGCCCGATTGCGAACAACGCGTCGATCAGCAGGATGCCGGTGGCGACCGGTTGCGCGACAAGATCCCGGTCGATGATGGAAGGCGCAGGCCGCTCGATCGGCAGGTGCATCTCAGCGGGCACCGGCTCGTCGCTATCAAGCGGCCTGCCGAGCGGATCGACCACTCGTCCGAGCAGCCCCGGACCGACCGGCACTTCGACCACTTGCCCCGTTCCGGTAACACGGGAACCGGCGGAAATCGCATCGCCGTCGTCGAGCAAAACCGCGCCGATGGCATCGGCGTCCAGGGTGAGCGCAAAGCCCAGCCGGCCGCCCTCGAAGCGCAGCAGTTCGTTCAACCGTACATCGGGCAGGCCTGAGACGGACGCGATGCCATCGGACACGTGCTCCACGCGCCCGACGCTTTCAGCCTTGGCGGCAAACTGCGAGCGAGCGAGGGTGGCGCGGCTGCTGACGAGCCAGTCGTTGTCGCTCAAAGCCAGGTTGGGCTGGATGGATGTCATGAGCCGAGGAGTTCCATTTTCAGGCCGGCGAGATCGTGGCGAAAACTGTTGCGCACGAGTGCATGCGGCGCTTCCAGTTCAAGTCCGGCGATCACGGCGGGATCGACCGTGACCTGAACCTGCAACGCATGGCCGAGCGCCTGGGTGAACGCCGTGTGACACGCGGCCAGTTCGGCGGCGGTGAGTGTGCGAGGCACGATCAGGCGGACCGCTTCATCGTCGCCGGTCAGTTGCGCCCGGGTAACGTCGGGCAGTGCGGCGAGTTCACGCGCCAGTCCGTCGATGAAACCCGCGATCCGTGCCTCGGCGGGCAGGCGATCGAGGAGCCGCGCCGTGACATCGAGTGCGAATTGCGATGCACGATCGGAGTCGGCAGCAGCGGCTTCACGCCGGCTGGCGTCGATCGCGGTTTGCGCGGCCGCGCGCATCTGCTCTGTGTCGGTACGTGCCGCGTTCTCGAGCGACGCCTTGAGTTGCGCCGCTTCGGCTGTCGCTGCATCGAGCAGATGGGCGCGAAGCGCGGCGACTTGAGCGCTATCGGCGGCGGCCTTCTGCTGTTCGTCGAGTGCCGCGGCTTTTGCTGCGGCGGCATCGGCCATCAGCGCCGCGGCTGCATGCTGGCGCTCGGCTACGATCTTCGCCACCGGGCGAAACAGAAAGCGCGCCAGCAACCAGACGAGCACCAGCGCGTTGACGGTCTGCAGCAGGAGAGTCCACCAGTCGATGTGCATGATCAGTGCTCACTCACTTCACGAACGGATTCGCAAACAACACGAGCAAGGCGATCACCAGACAATAGATCGCCATGGTCTCGATCATCGCAAGGCCAACGAACAGCGTCCGCGAAATCGTGCCGGCCGATTCCGGCTGCCGCGCGAGCGCATCCATCGCGGCGGCGACCGCGCGGCCTTCCCCGAGCGCCGGTCCTATCGCGCCAAATGAAACGGCGAGCGCCGCGGCGAGAATGCTCACTACCTGGATCAGATTGTTCATTGCTGGCCTGCCTGTTTGCTGGAAGTGTTTGCGGAGTTTTCGGCTAGTGCTGCGCCAATGAAGACCATTGCCAGCACGCTGAAGATGTAGGCCTGTACCGCGCCGGTCAGCAGGTCGAGCGCCATCAACGGGATGGGCACGAGTAGCCCGGCAAGCGACAGCACGATGCCGACGACGAAGACACCGCTCATCACGTTGCCGAACAGACGCACCACCAGCGAGAAGGTCCGCGTGATCTGCTCGACCACGTTGAGCGGAATCATGATCCACGTGGGTTCGGCAAAGGTGGCGAGGTAGCGGCCGAGGCCACGCGTGCGTACGCCGTAGAAAATGGTCGCGCAGAACACGATCAAAGCCAGCGCGGCATCGGTTTCAACGTGAGCGGTAGGAGGCTCGACACCCGGCAGGAGCGACGACCAGTTGCTGACCAGAATGAAAAGAAAGAGCGTGCCCACCAGCGCGCGATACCGTTCGGGCTCCGCTTGCATCGTGTCGCGAATCTGGTCGTCGATCGTGCTGACCACCAGTTCGAGCACCGTCTGCATTTTCGACGGCGTGAGCGACAGCCGGCGGGTGATCCAGGCGGAGCCGCACGCGAGCAGGGCCATGATGACCCACGTCGCCACTACGGGTGCCGAGATGCCGATCGGGCCGATATGGAAGAGGGTGGCAGTGGCGAGGGGCGAAGCAATCATGACGTCACCTGGACACGTCGCAGGATGAAGCCTCTTGCCAGCAGCAGCCCGGCCGCGCCGCATAGGAGCGGCCACGCGCCGAGCTTCGCCAGCGCGGCGAACAGGACGGCCAAGCCCGCGAGGCGCAGGAGTTGCAGCCCGATTGCCTTGGCCGGCGTGCCGGCGATCAGCAGCCGGACATTCCAGCGCAAGGTCGCGAAGTGGATCGCACCGGCAGCAAGGCCGACGCACGAGCCAATCGCGATCTGGGCTGCCAGCGGGAAGTGATATGTCATTGCCGATCTCTCCGGGTTTGCCGATGCATCCATTTCCATGCGGACCACAGTCCGATAGCCGCACCGGCCATCAGCAACGGAGCTGAGAAAAACACGCCGGTGTTGAAGTACCGGTCGAGCCAGTGGCCAAGCACGAGCCCAAGCAGCGTCGGCACGACGATGGTCCAACCGAGAATGCCGATCTGACCGAGGCGGGCGCCAAGCGAGGGTTCCGGTTCTTCCTGTGCCTGGCGTTCGCGCTGCACGGCCTGCCGTGCAGCGCGGGCCATCCGGTCGGCGTCAGCGTCGCGCTTGGGATCGATATCGTCAGGTGAGGGCTGTGTCATGGTTCGGCTCAGTCGGCCGGTCTCGCGCTCGGCCGCAGATAGCGCAACAACTGACGCATGGCCTGCGCATGAAGACGGGTTTCGTCGACGCGGGCACGCCGCACCGCGTCTATGTGCGCTGCGCGGGCAGCCTCGACCTGCGCTTCGAGTACCTCGAGCGAAGTGCCGCTCGCGCCCATCACGCCTTCGCGGCAAGCAATCGCGATCTCGTGTCCGCCCGAAACACGCAGCACGCCTTCTTTCACGGCGCAAAAGTGTTCGACGCCGTCGGCGGCATGCCAGCGCAGCACGGACGGCGCCAGCACAGTCAGGAACGCCGCATGGCCGGGCAGAATGCCGAAACTGCCCGTAGCGTCCTCGGCGCGCAGCGCGACGACCTCCGTGCTGTCGAACAGCACGCGCGCCGGCGTGGCGATAGTCAGATGCAGGAGCGCACTCATGATTCGAGGTGCTCCGTCACCGGTTTTGCGTTAGGCGCAGGCGGCGCTGACGAAGCGGCCTCGCGGGCGCGGGCTTCATCGAGCGTGCCGACCATGTAGAGCGAGCTTTCCTGCCAGGCGTCACAATCGCCGGCGAGGATCGCCTTGCAGCCGGCAACCGTGTCGGCGACTACGACGGAGCGGCCGGGGACGCCTGTAAACGCCTCGGTGACGGTGAAAGGCTGGGTCAGGAAGCGCTGCAGACGGCGAGCCCGCCCGACGATGCGGCGGTCGTCCACACCGAGTTCCTCTACGCCGAGCAACGAGATCACGTCCTGCAGTTCCCGATAATGTTCGATGGTCTTGCGCACCTCGATCGCGACCGCGGCATGCTCGTCGCCGACGAAGGCCGGGTCGAGCAGAATGGACGACGAAGCGATCGGATCGATGGCCGGATACATGCCCTCGGCGGCCATCGACCGCGACAGGACGATCATGCTGTCGACGTGCGCCGCGATGGTCGTCACCGCCGGGTCGGTGAAGTCGTCCGCCGGGACGTAGACAGCCTCGATCGCAGTGACCGATACGCCGCCGACGGACACAATGCGCTCCTGCAGCGCGGCAACCTCGCTCGCGAGCGTCGGCTGGTAGCCAACGCGCGAGGGCAGCCGGCCGAGCAGGCCTGAGACTTCAGCACCTGCCTGGACGAAGCGGAAGACGTTGTCCATCAACAGCAGCACGTTCTGGTGCCGTTCGTCGCGAAAATATTCCGCGACCGTAAGCGCGGTCAGCGGCACGCGCCAGCGCGCGCCGGGCGGCTCGTTCATCTGGCCGTAGACCAGCACGGTACGCGGCAGCACGCCGGAGTCACGCATATCGAGCAGCATCTCGTGACCTTCTCTCGAACGCTCTCCGACGCCGGCGAAGACCGAGATGCCTTTATAGCGTTCGACCATCGCATGGATGAGTTCCATCACAAGCACGGTTTTGCCAACCCCGGCGCCGCCGAACGTCGCCGCCTTGCCGCCCTGCGCGAGCGGGGTCAACAGGTCGATGACCTTGATCCCGGTCCAGAAGATCTCGGTGGCTGCGCTCTGCGATGCAAACGGCGGCGGCGCGCGATGAATCGGGCGGCGCGGGACGTCGTCGGCGAAGGGGTCGCCGCGGTCCCCCGGCATGCCGGTGACGTCGATCAGGCGTCCGAGCGTGGCTTCACCCACCGGCACGAGGATCGGGCCGCCTGATGCCCGCACCGGCGTGCCGCGATGCAGCCCGTTGGTGGACTGCAACGCGAGCGCGCGCACCGTGCGTTCGTCCAGGTGAGCCTGCACTTCCGCGATGATCGGCGCTCCGCGATCGGTGAAGATGGACAGCGACTCTTCGATGAGCGGCAAAGTAGCGTGATCGAAAGCGACATCCACGATAGCGCCCCGTACCGCGACTACATGGCCCTGCGGTCCGCCGGCCGGGACCAATGGCTCAGGCTCAACGGCCGCTTGGTCTAACTTCAGAAGCGGCTCGACTGCACTCGGCTTCTCCGCACCGCCCGTTGAGGGAAGGTTTTCAACGGCGGCGACGGGATAGCGAGTGTTCAATTTGCTTCCTTCAGACGGACTGCGGTCACGCGACTAAAAAGGGGCATGCATCCGTTGGCTTGTCGTGAACATGAAGTGCACGCGGCAGCTTGAAAATGACTTCGTTCGGACTGCTGTCAACGAGGACGAACGACGCAGATCAGAGTCAACTTTATCCGCCGGCGCAGTAGGGCGCTTGATCTGGGTCAACCGGCCATGAGTGACCGTTTCGAGCGCGAGAACGGGCGCGGCCTGTCGCGGCCCATGCCCGTCAGGTGCCTTACGCGGGATCGGCGAACTGCGCGATCACGGCCGGATTTTCGACCGTCGACGTGTCTTGCGAGATCGGTTCGCCCTTCGCGACCGAGCGCAACAGGCGGCGCACGACTTTCCCGGAGCGCGTCTTTGGCATCGCGTCGCCGAAGCGGATCTCCTTCGGTTTTGCAATCGGGCCGATCTCCTTGCCAACCCATGCACGCAACTCGTCGGCCACGCGTTTTACGTCGGCGCCGCTGGGTCGTTCACCCTTCAGCACGACGAATGCGACGATGGCTTCGCCGAAGGTTTCGTCCGGCCGTCCGACGACCGCCGCTTCCGCGACCAACGGGCAGGCCGCCAGCGCCGACTCGATTTCCATCGTGCCCATCCGGTGTCCCGATACATTCAACACATCGTCAACACGGCCGGTGATCGTGAAATAGCCCGTGCCGGGATCGCGAATCGCGCCATCTCCGGCGAGATACAGATTGCCGCCCAGTTCGTCGGGGTAGTAACCCTTTCGAAAGCGCTCCGGGTTGCCCCATACGGTGCGGATCATCGAAGGCCAGGGCTTTCTGATGACCAGCACGCCGCCTTGCCCGTTCGGTACCTCCTGGCCGGTTTCATCGACGATCGCGGCATCTATGCCAGGCAGCGGCAGCGTGCAGGATCCCGGCACGAGCGGGGTAATACCCGGCAACGGCGTGATCATGTGACCACCTGTTTCGGTCTGCCAGAACGTGTCCAGTACGGGGCACTTGCCGCCGCCGACATGCTCTGCATACCACGTCCAGGCGCTCGGGTTGATAGGTTCGCCGACCGTGCCGAGGATGCGCAGCGTGCTCAGGTCGTAGCTCCCGGGATGCACTGCGCGGTCCGCGTCAGCGGTCTTGATCAGGGACCGGATGGCCGTGGGCGCGGTGTAGAAAATCGTCACCTTGTGGCGCTGGATCATGTCCCAGAAGCGGCCCGCGTTCGGGTAAGTCGGCACGCCCTCGAAAATGACCTGGGTCGCGCCGACGGCAGTCGGCCCATAGCAGATGTACGTATGCCCCGTGATCCAGCCGATGTCGGCGGTACACCAGAAGACATCGTCCGGCTTGATGTCGAAGGTCCACTTCATGGTGACGGCGGCCCACAGCAAATAGCCGCCCGTACTGTGCTGCACGCCCTTCGGCGCGCCGGTGGACCCCGACGTATACAACACGAATAGCGGATGCTCGGCGCTCACCCATTCGGGCTCGCAGGTGTCCGGCTGCGCGTGCTCCAGTTCGTGCAGCCAAGCATCGCGGCCGCCGATCCATGGAATCCGCCCGCCTGTGCGCCGGTAGATGACGACGGTCTTGACGGCGTCGGTGCCCCCCATCGCAAGCGCCTCGTCAACAATAGCCTTCAGCGGCAGGGTCTTGCCGCCGCGAACCTGTTCGTCCGCGGTAATGATTGCCACAGCGCCAACGTTCGTTATCCGCTCATGAAGCGATTTCGCGGAAAAACCGCCGAACACGACGCAATGCGGTGCGCCAATGCGCGCGCATGCTTGCATCGCGACAACACCTTCGACCGACATCGGCAGATAGATGACTACCCGGTCGCCTTTCTTCACGCCGCGTGCCCGCAGCGCATTGGCGAGCCGGCATACCCGGTGATACAGCGCCTGATACGTGACGGTCGAAACCCGGCCGTCGTCCGACTCGAAAATGATCGCGGTTTTGTTCGCGTTGCCGCTGGCCAGATTGCGGTCGAGGCAGTTGTACGACGCATTCAGTTCCCCGTCCTCGAACCACTTGTAGAACGGCGCATTCTTGTCGTCGAGAATCTGCGTGAACGGACGGCGCCAGCTCAGGTGCTCGCGGGCAAGACGCGCCCAGAAAGCTTCGTGATCTTGCGCGGCCTCAGCCACGAGCGCATGGTACGCGGCCATGCTCTCAATCGCGGCACGGCCGGCCAAAGGAATGTCCTGAGCAGGGACGTGAGGGCTCGATTCGATGGTAGACATAGTCTCCTCGCTTTAGTCATTAATCATGAGGTCGGCGAGCCAACAGGGATCGTCGCTTTGGGAAGGGCTCTTGATGGCCCGATGGCGCAGCAGGAAGTACACCGGTTGCGCGCGGCCGGCGCTTGTCGAAAAGGCGTAGCCGTTAGCCGACTATGCGATGTCCAACGGATATCGCTTTGATACAAGTCAAACAGGCAGGAAAGACGCATCCGCCAGGCTCGGCCAAGCGCTCGGACTGCTTCATCGGCGCTGACCTGCCAGATCGTCCATCAGCGGCACGACGGCCAGCACGACCAGCATCGCCGAAAGCGGCAGGGTCGATATAAAACCCACGTATTTGAAGCCCAGCGCGCCCGCGAGGCCGCCGATAAAAAACATGCCGAGCAGCGATGCCAGGAGCCGGAGCCTCGACCGGTCCGCCCTGACAGCGGCAACGCCGGGCCCTGACTTCGACACGTTCCAATAAAAAAGCTTGCCGAGTTCAATGCCNATATCCGTGACAAGGCCGGTCACGTGCGTGGTGCGGATCTCGGCTTTGGATATCTTCGTAATCATCGCGTTCTGCAGGCCCATGACGTAGCACAGCAACGCCACGGTAGCGGGCGCGAACAGGATCCGGTTGTTTTCCAGATTCGAGCCGAGCAGGCCGAAGACGAGCAGCAGCACGGCTTCCAGTATCAACGGCAGCGCGTATTCGCTTTGTGCCCGCCGGCGCCGGCCCCAGTTGATCATGATCGCGGAAGTGGCAGCGCCGGCCATGAATGCCGCGAGTGAGCTGAATCCTGCGACCACGAGGCCGATCTGTCCTACCGAGAGGTTATCGGCGAGTGCCGACACGATCCCCGACATATGCGAGGTGTACTGCCCGACGGCCAGAAAGCCGCCGGCGTTGGCCGCACCCGCGATAAACGCAAGCCAGCGTCCAAGGCGCCGGTTATTTTGGTCGGTGCGCTCCGGCCGGGTGAAACCCCGCAGGTAGTCTATGGGCATGTGTTCGCTTCGATCAAACCCCGGCGAGCTTCTCGCTGTCGAGAATGTGTACCTGCTTGCCGTTCGTATCGATAACACCTGCTTTCTGCAGCTTCGAGAACATCCGGCTCACGGTTTCGAGTTTCAGCCCGAGATAGCTGCCGATCTCTTCCCGCGTCATGCGCAAGTTGAATTGCGCAGCGGAGTAGCCCCGCATTTTCATCCTGGACGAAAGATTGATCAGGAACGCAGCGACGCGCTGCTGGGCGGTCATGGTGCCGAGCATCATCATGAGCCCCGATTCACGCACGATTTCGCCGCTCATCATGCGATGCACATGCTGCTGCATGGCTTTCACGTCGTGGCACAGGTCCTCGAGCAAGTCGAACGGGATGACGCACACCTTGCTGTCCTCGAGCGCGATCGCATCGCAATTCTGTTCATCGGAGCACACGCCGTCGAGTCCCAGCGGTTCGCCCGCGATATGAAACCCGGTGACCTGCTCGTGGCCGTCGCGATGGGTGATGACGGTCTTGAAGCAGCCGACACGCACGGCGTAGATGCTTTTGAACGCATCGCCGGCGCGGTACAGCGTCTCACCGCGTCGCACCAGCCGCGTGGAGCAGACAATGGCATCGAGCCGGGCCAGTTCGGTCGCGCTCAACTGAGACGGCATGCAGATGGAGTGCAACGAACAAGCGGAGCAGTTCGTGTCCGGGCGGGTAGCCGGTGGCGGTGAATTCATGCTGGCCGCGTGGGCCATATAAGTAAAAGGCGCCACGTTCGAAGCTGCGGACGCGCAAGCGGTAGCTGAGGTCATGCCTGTCTCCAGAAGAGTCGGATGATCAGTGAATGGATGGATTGGCGAGCTGTGCGGGTTGAGAGCGAGTCCGTCATGCCGGCTCGCATGGCGTCGGCTCGGCGCTGGGCTTATCGGTCAATCCATCGGCCAATCGCTCGATCGTGTCGCGCGCCAGTTCGTACTCGCACGTCTTGTCGAAAAAATAGCCCGCACCGGCGCGGTGGCAGGCGGCACGAAACGCCGGTCCCGAATGGTTGGTCAACACCATGGTAAGGACCGGCGGGGTGGCGCGTGCCAGCGATTCGACAATCTCCATGCCGTTGCCCCCCGCCAGATGCGGGTCAACGATCACGAGGTCGGCGCGGGTCATGTGGATGCACGCCAGCGCGGTGTCGGCTTCTTCCGACTCGCCGACGATCACCACGCCGGCCAGCGCGCTAATCAGGGCAGAGAGGCGGCGACGCACAAGGCCCGAGTCATCGACAAGGAAGATCTTCAGCATGGCGCGCAACCGTTTGAGTTCATGCCTCAAAGTATCTTCGAGGCTATCTCAAAATAAAATCGGTGGGCGGCCAGACGTGATGTAGGGGTTTGGGAAGCTGTGTAGGGATCGGACTACACGCTGGCAGCGCAAGAAGGGCGCTGGCGTATGAGGCTTGTCAGTCGCCGCAGTCGTCGTCGAAGAGTTTGTGCCGCATTGCGTAGCGGACCAGCGCCGTTTCGTGCGGCATCTGCATTTTCTCGAGGATGCGGGTTTTGTATGTGCTGACTGTCTTGGCGCTGACCGACAGCGCCTGGGCGATTTGCGTGATTGTTTCGCCCGCCGCAATCCGTCGAAATACTTCGAATTCGCGGTCGGAAAGTCGCTGGTGCGGCAGATCGTCGGCCGGTTCATTCAAGCTTTGTGCGAGCCGCTCGGCCATGGCCAGGCTGACGTACACCCCGCCCGCGGCGACCTTGCTGACGGCTGTGACGAGTTCAGCGCTCGCGCTTTCCTTGGTCAGATAACCCGATGCCCCCGCCTTGAACGCGCGCACCGCATATTGCTGTTCCGCATGCATCGTCAGGACCAGGATGCGCAGCGCCGGCTTTTCGTCCTTGATCTGCTTGAGCAGTTCGACCCCGTTCCTGCCCGGCATCGACAGGTCGAGCACCAGCACGTCTGCCGCGGTGGCGCGGATCATGGCAATGGTGGTAGCGCCGTCGCTGGCTTCGCCAGCCACTTCCAGGCCGCTCGCGCTGCGCAGGATATGGCGCAGTCCGTCGCGCACGAGGGCATGGTCATCGGCGATCAATACTCGGGTCATTGCAGTGGTTCTTCCTCGGTGTTCTCGGGATTGTGGGAGACAGGGTCGTCCTGTTGCAAGGTGACCAGCGGGAAGGTCACGGTCAACGTGAAGCCTTTTCCGACACCGGACTCGATCGCGACCGAACCGTCCAGCCGGTGCGCCCGCTCGCGTATGCCGATCAGGCCGAACGACTTGCGCCCGGCATCGGTACGCTCGTGCGCGCCGATGCCGTCATCGGCAATGCGCAGGATGCAGCGGTCCGCGTCCAGATATAACGCCAGGTCGACGTGCGTGGCTTGTGCATGGCGCGCCACGTTGGTTAGCGCCTCCTGCACGATCCGGAACACGGCGGTAGCGCCGTCGCGGCTGAAAATGGTATGCCTCGCGTCGATCCGCCGCTCGACGTCGATACCGTACCGGTTCGTAAAGTCGATCGCCAGCCAGTCTATGGCCGGAACCAGCCCCAGGTCGTCGAGCATCACGGGCCGCAGGTCGGCGGCAATCCGGCGCATCGAGGCGACGGTCGCATCGATCAGGCGCTGCATGCCGCGTAATTGCGCGCGCGCCTCGGCGTCCGTTCCAGGTGCAAGTTCGAGCGAGGATATATCCATTTTCAGCGCGGTCAGTTGCTGTCCCAGGTCGTCATGCAATTCCCTCGCGATGCGGGACTTTTCTTCTTCGCGAATGTTCAGCAGGTTTGCGGAGAGCTCCCGCAGTTCCTCGTGCGAGCGCTGCAGCGAACGTTCCGCGTCGACTTGCGGGCTGATGTCGCGCAACATCACCGTGTAAAGCTTGCCGTTTTCGTCGTCGAATTGAGAAATCGATGCCTCGAACGGGAACTCGTCGCCATTCGTGCGCAAGCCGTACAGTATGCGCCGGCCGCCCATCTGCCGGTCGGACACGCCGGTCACGCCGAACTGACGAACGTGCGCTTCGTGACCGGCGCGAAAACGCTCGGGCACGAAGCGGGCAAGCGAGGTTCCGATCGCCTCTGCCGCCGGACAGTCGAACAAACGTTCGGCCATCGGATTGAACATGACGATACGCTGGTTTTCGTCGATCGTGATGATCGCTTCCATCGACGACCGGATGATGCCGAGCAATCGTGCTTTGCCAAGCGGTGACGGAGTTGGTGGCACTGGATCCTTCGTCTTGCGCCGGCGCGCCATGAAGCCCGCGCTTGCGGCGAGCAGAAGGGCACCGGCCATCCCGGCAATGCCAGTCACGCTGACGTAGCGAGTCCGTTGACGATCGCTACGCTTTGATGCCGTGTTACGCCGTGCGGTGGGTGGCCCGGACATGGTGTCTCCGACAAAGGAAAAAACGCGCGCGGCCGAGGCTGCGCTGAACAGCCCGTGTCGTTCTTGACCTGTTCCGTGCGGTGGGCAGACGTGAAGCTCCATGTCATGAGCCAGCCGACAGCGTGAATTGATGTGGATCAAACGGCGCACGGACTTGTGCGCGGACACTGAAGCTTACTAAAGCGTAGACGACATCCGGGGAGCGGATCATGTACAAACGAATTCTCGTGGCTCTCGACGGCAGCCTCAGCGCGCGTCTTGCGCTCAAAGAGGCGCTCAAGCTGGCGCAGGCCGCCGATGCGATGTTGATGGTGGCGCGCGTTGTCTCGCACGACGTGTCTATTTGCGATTCCGCGCTTGGGGTTGTTGAAGCAGAAGCGGTCGATGTGATCGTACGCCGGCAACTCGATCACGCGCGCGACTTCTGCGCGCGGAACCGGATACGTGGCGTCACCCAGATAATCGATGCGCACGGCGCAAGCATTCCCGGTGCGCTCATGCAAGCTGCTCAAGCATTCGAAGCGGATCTCATCGTGATGGGCGCGCATGGACCGCGTGCCGTGCGCCGGCATCTGCTGGGCAGCGTTGCGGAAACGGTTTTGCGATCGAGCCATGTTCCGGTCCTCACCGTTCGTGACGATCAACGTGACGCGGCACTGGCGTTCTAGCGCTGTCCGGGTAGGCCGTGCGGCCGCGCTTGGGCGTCGAGATGGATCAGGATAGTCTTATCGCTCATAAGGATGCGCCGGCAACGTCCGGCATGCTCACTGCGCGAGGTCCCTCTTTTCCGCGGAATGCAGCGGAACCAGCAGCACCGGCAGGGTTGAAATCCGCAAGAAGCGCTCGGAGACGCTGCCCAGCACGAGCCGCCGCCATCCGCGCCGCCCGTGTGTGCCCATGACCACAAGATCGGCGCCGAACTCTTTCGCGGCGGCCGTGATCTGCTGCGAGATGTCGTCACCGACAAGTTCGACTTCGAGGACGCGTGTCGAGCCTTTGACACCCGCGCGCAGCATCTTCGCGGTAGCGTCGGCGAGCACGTGCTCGCCCTCCTTGACCAAGGCTTCGCGGATGAGCGAAGGATCGCTGACCGGCCCCGAATACATCAGTTGCGGTGCGTCCACCACATAAATCGGCTTGAGTTCCGCGTCGTGTTCGCGGGCAAGTTCCAAAGCGGCGTCGAGGGCGTGCGCCGACGTTTCGCTGCCGTCGATCGGCACAAGAATGCGGGCGTACATGAAGAATCTCCTTGGCTTCAACGGATCATCAATGCGACATCAATACGGGCACCGTCATGGACTCCAGCATGCTGCGCGTCGCACCGCCCATCACGAGTTCCTGCCAGCGCGAGTGGCCATAAGCGCCCATGACCACGAGGTCGGCACCCAGGTCTGACGCGCGCGAAAGCAGCACGTCGCCCAGCGGCAGGTTGCCGACACCGTCGAGTGCCGCCACTTTCGCTTTGACGCCGTGCCGCGCCAGCATGAGCGCGATGTCGGCTCCCGGAATGCGGTTATCACGCGGCTCGTCTTTGTGCTCGTTGAGTCTGACAACGGTGACGTTTTCGGCCCGCTGCAGCAGCGGCAGGGCATCGTGGACAGCACGGGCCGACTCGCGGCTGCCGTTCCACGCAACCATGATGTTCGCGCCGAGCGCGGGAAACACGCCTGTATAGGGAATGAAGAGCACAGGCCGGCCCGCCGACATGACGAGCGTTTCGGGGAAGTGATCGGCGATAAACGATTCCGGATCGTCCGGATCGTCCTGTCCGGCCACGACCAGGTCCGCGTAGCGCGCATAGCGAGGGATCGCTTCGGTCGCAGACTCTTGGTGGTCGATCCATTGCCCCGTCACGCCCGCCCGCAACAATTCCGCGTGAAAGATCCGCTCGAGTGCGCCGTGGCGCTCCAGACGGGACTGGCGGTGCGCTTCGTAGTAGTCGGCCGCGCCGGCCATGACGTAGAAAGAACGCGGGTCCGGGGTGAACGCAGAGAAGACGCCGGTCAGGTGCGCGTCGAACTGCCTGGCGAGACGCATCGCATATTCGAGGCGCGGATGGGCACGCGCGCTCATGTCGAGTTGAACGACAATGCTCTTGTAACTCATCGCAATTGCTCCGTTAGTGGGCTAGGGGGCCAGTGAGTCGGTGACTGAGTGAGCCGCCGGCATTGGTCCAGAATCGGTCCAGATCCGCGGGCGCTTACAAAAAGTCTATGACTTCGTGCTCTTTTTCCGTTGACGCAGATCAAGCAACCGCATGCCGGCGCATCTTGAACGGACCGCCGCCATTCGCCATTCGCCATTCTCACCAGGCAGACTTCTCCGTCCATGTCCTTATCGGTTGATATAGGTCAACCGCGCCGCCGTCCGCGAGCCTAAAGTTTTGTCGTGGAAGCCCCGTTTCCCCCGACAAATGGAGATTGACGATGAAGGCACTCGTGTATCACGGACCCGGCAGCAAATCTCTCGACGAACGGCCGATGCCGAAGCTCATGTCGGCCACGGACGCCATCGTCAGAGTCACGCGCACGACAATTTGCGGTACCGACCTGCACATCCTGAAAGGTGACGTGCCAACCTGTGAACCGGGCCGCATCCTGGGACACGAGGGCGTCGGCGTAATCGAGCAAGTGGGGGCAGCGGTTTCGACGTTCAAACCCGGCGACCACGTCCTTATTTCTTGCATCACGTCGTGTGGAAAATGTGATTACTGCCGCCGTGGCATGTACTCCCATTGCACGACAGGTGGCTGGATTCTCGGCAACCGGATCGACGGCACGCAAGCCGAATATGTGCGTATTCCGCACGCGGAAACGAGCCTGTATCCCATCCCCGCCGGTGCCGACGAAGAAGCACTGGTCATGCTGTCGGACATCCTTCCGACTGGT